>Ga0302324_100011901_pt1 | contig 17806 bp, 15 predicted proteins | sample Palsa_T0_1_FD_201949 | JGI IMG/M metagenome (GOLD analysis project Ga0302324, IMG submission 201949) | Peat permafrost microbial communities from Stordalen Mire near Abisko, Sweden - Palsa_T0_1 | ecosystem: Environmental > Terrestrial > Soil > Palsa > Peat permafrost | place: Sweden: Abisko... | reverse complement strand
AAACTCAGCGACTCGCACTAAGCGGGCGCAGGGCGGCCCGGGTGTCGCGCTTGACCGCCGTCTCGGTGGGCGCCATCGCTTACTGGAATTCTGCCGGGGGCTGGGTAATCCGGGACGGCTGAAGCAGCGACTACGGCCTGACCATGGATCAAAATTTGATCATGAGAGAGTGGCTCGACTGGCTGACGCGGGTTCGCCTGCTCATGATCACGCTCATTCTAGCCGTGGGCGTCATGTGGCCGCAGTCGGTGCTCTTTTCGCGCTCCAGCCGCTACTTCCTGCCGATTATCATTTTCTGGCTCACCCTGGGCATCCTGCAACTCCTGTTGCTGCGTTGGCTCCCGGCAGCCCGTTGGCACGGCCCGGTACAAGTCTCCTGCGACATCCTGATGATTTCTGCTCTCGTGTATGCCACGGGTCTGCAGGAGAGCTACTTCATTTCGCTCTATTTGTTGGCCATCCTGGTCGCCAGCATCCTCTTTTCCCGCACCTGGGCGCTGATCGCCACCTGCAGCTGTCTGGTCCTGTTGGGTGGTCTAACGGAACTGGCGTACATCGGTAAAATTCCCCGCACGTTCATCAGCCTTCCTTCCGCCGAAAGCCTGCGTATCGGATTTCTGAGTAACGTATTCCTGTTTCTGATGCTTTCCTATTTCACCGGGCTACTGTCCCAGTCACTCCGTCGTAAGGGGAAAGAGCTAGAGGAAAAACACGAAGAGCTGCTCGACCTCCAGGACTTCACCGAAGACATTATTCACTCCATGCGCGGCGGCCTGCTGACCACGGACCTGGAGGGTCGCATCCTGTTGCTCAACCGCACCGGCGAAGACATCCTCGGCCACCGTTTCGCCGATCTGCGCGGCAAACTGGTGCGCGACATCAATGCGGACTTCTGGTTGCCCGCAACGCAGGCTACGCTGGAACCGTCGGCGCTGCGCCGGGAAATCGACTTCCGTACCCCGGATGGCAAGCAACGGTACATCGGTATCAGCGTTTCCCCGCTGCGATCGCGCGAACCCGGTCCCAGCGGCTTCGTCTTTAACTTCCAGGATTTAACCGATCTTCGCCGTCTCGAACAGGAGGTGGCCACCAAGGAGCGCATGGCCGCTCTTGGCCGCCTCTCTGCGGCCATCGCGCATGAGATTCGTCAGCCACTTACGGCCATGGCCGGCGCGGTGAAAGAACTGGCCCGCCTGGTACCGTTGGAAGAAGACGAGAAGCACCTGGTCGGCATCGTCAGCCGAGAGTCCGAGCGCCTCAACCACATCATCACCGACTTCTTGAACTACTCCCGCGAAAAAACTTACGAATTTCAGGAAGCCGACGTGGGCTGGCTGCTCGATGAGACCCTCACGCTCATCGAGAAAAAGCCCGAGATTGGCTCCAAGTATCAGATCGTGCGTTCTTTCAATGGACATGCCGTGCGGGCCCGCGTCGATGCCGGAAAAATCAAACAAGTATTCTGGAACCTGTGCGACAACGCTCTGCGTGCCATGCCCAACGGCGGTATTTTGACCGTGCGTCTTGAGGACCGGCCGTTTTGGCTGCGCATCGTGTTCCAGGATACCGGTATGGGCCTGGACGCCAAGCAAAAGGCCAAAATCTTCGAACCTCTGCAATCCGGCTTTGAGGGTGGCACCGGGCTCGGTCTCTCCATCGTCTACCAAATTGTGCAGGCGCACAGCGGCAAAATTCTGGTGGTCTCCGAGAAGGATCGTGGGGCGGAATTTATCGTGGAGCTGCCGCGTGTTGCGTGAACCGCTGAACCGCATGGCGGCGCGGCGCGGTGGAAATTTTATGAACTTGGCGCGTGAGACCGTTGCGTGAGGGCACTATGCTGGCGACAAAGACAGCCGCTAAAGACCCGGTGCGGGAAATGGCCCACATCCTCGTCGTGGACGATGAAAAATCCATCTGCGAACTCCTGGAGATCACCTTCCGCAAGGACGGCCACCGCGTGGAGATCGCGCACAGCGTCAGCGAAGCCAAGCGCAAACTCGAATCCGGCATTTTCGATATCATCATCTCCGACGTGCGCATGCCCGGAGAGGGCGGCGTCGATTTACTGAAATTCACCAAGGAAATAGCTCCCAACACATTCTTTCTGCTGATCACGGGAGTCCCTACGGTAGAGACCGCCATTGCTGCCATCAACGCCGGGGCGGACCGCTATGTGATCAAGGACCATGAACTGGTCGATCAACTTCGTCGCACCGTGCGCGAAGTCTCCGAAAGCGTGAAGTGGCGCAAGGAAGCGGGGTACCTGCGCCGTGAACTGCGCCGCCTCACCGGCCTCGACAACATCGTGGGCCAAAGCCCGAAAATGCGGGCGATTTTCGATCTGATCCAGACCGTTGCGCCGCAAACCAGCCGCGTACTCATCACCGGCGAAAGCGGCACCGGTAAGGAACTCGTGGCCCGCGCGATTCATGAAAATAGTCTGCGGGCCCAGGCGCCCTTCATCACCATCAACTGCGGCGCCTTTCCCGAATCCCTGCTCGAGTCCGAACTCTTCGGCTACATGAAAGGCGCCTTCACCGGTGCCAACGAAAATCGCCGGGGCCTTTTTCAGGCTGCGGACGGCGGCACGCTCTTTATGGACGAAATTGGCAACATGAGCCTCACCATGCAGGTGCGTCTGTACCGCGTCCTGCAGGAAGGCAAGGTCCGCCCGATCGGCAGTACCGAAGAGACCGACGTCGACGTGCGCATCATCGCCGCCACCAACAAGGATTTTGAGAAAGAGATCGCCGAAGGCCGCTTTCGCGAGGATCTTTATTATCGCCTGAGCGTCATCCCCATCCAGCTTCCGTCGCTCCACGAACGCCGCGAAGACATTCCTCTGCTGGCCCGCCATTTCCTTGAGCGCTTTCGCAAGGCGATGAACAAGCCCATTGAGAGCATCGCGCCGGAAGCCATGACGCGCCTCGAATCTTATGATTGGCCAGGCAATGTGCGCGAACTCGAAAACACCATGGAGCGCGCCGTGGCCCTGGAGACGGGAACGCAGATTTCCCTCCGTGTTCTACCGGAGCGTATCGCCGGTTATGTCTTGCCGTCGGCGGGTATATCCAGCGGCTCCACGGCTACGGACTTCCCGGCCGAAGGCCTCGACTTCGAGCAACAGATCGCACAGACGGAAAAGCGCTTCCTCGAGATGGCATTAGAGAAGTCTGAAGGTGTCCGCACCCGTGCCGCGGATCTACTGAAAATCAGCTACCGCTCCTTCCGCCACTACGCAAAAAAGCACAGCCTGTGAGGAAGCTTTCCAAGGTTCACCTGGGGAGCGGCAATTCCAGGTCGAGGGCAAGACAGGAAGCCCACTATGGGTTCCCTAGGCGCTTTAGGGCAGTAATCATGGACATAAAACGTCACTTGGCCACGAATCCGCACTGCGGCTCCGCGGATACCAGGGCCCGCTCCTCCCGCCATTTCCTGCAAGTCATTCATAATGAAGGTGTTGCTGTGCTACTCAAGCTGGTACTGGTAGTTTTCCGATTGGCACCCGCCTTGCCCTAAGGTATGGCGTGCTCTGGCACTAAACACTTCTCAAGGAGAAATAGATCAACATGAAGAAGCAAAAAGGGTTTTCACTTATCGAGCTTTTGATCGTCGTGGCGATCATTTTGATCATCGCGGCTATCGCAATTCCTAACCTGCTCAAGTCCAAGATGGCGGCTAACGAATCGTCCGCAGTCGGTTCTCTGCGTACGATCAACACGGGCGAAGTGACGTACGCGTCCTCCTGCCCCAACGTTGGCTATTCGGCGACGTTGGCCGAACTGAACTCCGGTGCGGCTTGCATCGGCGGTCAGGGCATCATTGACTCGGTTCTCGCGGGCGGCGTCAAGAGCGGCTACACCTTCGCGTATGCGCCGGTGGCTGCTGGCGGTCTGAACGCTACCTACACCTCCACGGCTCTGCCGGTGACCTATCAGACGACCGGTCAGCGCAGCTTCTTCTCCGACCAGACTGGCGTCATCCGCTATGCCCTCGTGGGCAGCGCGGCTCCGACGGTTGCCAGCTCGCCGTTGCAGTAAGCTAACTTGTAGTTGCGGTAGTAAGAACGGGGAAGTCTTCGGACTTCCCCGCTTCTTACCTAAGAGACCTAGGAAGTTGTCAGGAACGAATGGATCGAACCAGAAACTGTGCCCGGCAAAAAAAATTTAGCAGGGAAGGAGGCCTTCGATGGACGCTCGGTCAAATACAAAGTCAAACGGAAAAATGAAAGCGAATAGCAACCGTACACGTCAGTCGGGCTTCTCCCTGATCGAACTTTTGATCGTCGTCGCTATCATCCTGATCATCGTGGCGATCGCCATACCCAGTTTGATTCGCTCGAAAATCGCCGCCAATGAAGCTTCGGCGGTGAACTCGCTCCGCACCATCAATACCGGTAACGTTACCTACTCTTCGATGTGCCCGGGGATAGGCTATGCCGCTACGCTGGCGGATTTGGGACCTGGTGCGGGAACCTGCGTCGGCGGCTCAAACATCATCGACTCCGTATTGGGTGTAGCGGCTCCCACAAAGGCCGGCTACGGCTTCACATACGCTCCGGTTGCAGGTGGTGGCATGAACACGCAGTACACGTTGAACGCGAACCCGTCGCTCGTGGGCATGACCGGTCAGCGGTACTTTTATTCGGACCAAACAGGAGTCATTCGTTATGCGTGGGGCGCTGCGGCGACCGTCGCAAGTCCGCCTTTGCAGTAGTCGTGCGTGTCCCGGCGGCGGACCGGGCACCAATCAACACAAATCTAGCAACCAGGGAGCACTACCGTGCGGAAGCGAAATGGTTTCTCGCTTATCGAACTCTTAATCGTCGTCGCCATCATCCTGATCATCGCGGCCATCGCCATACCAAACCTGCTCAAATCGAAAATGGCCGCCAACGAAGCTTCTTCGGTCGGCTCGCTGCGCACCATCAACACCGGCGAAGTCACCTACGCTTCCAGTTGCCCCAATACCGGCTACTCCGTCTCACTGGCAGAGTTGAACACCGGAGCTGCCTGTATCGGCGGCAAGGGTATCATCGACACGGTTCTCGCGGGCGGCGTCAAGAGCGGCTACACCTTCGCGTATGCGCCGGTTGCCGCTGGCGGACTGAACTCCACCTACACCACCACCGCCATGCCGGTCACCTATCAGACCACCGGTCAACGCAGCTTCTTCTCCGATCAGACGGGCGTCATTCGCTACGCGTTGGTCGGCAGCGCTGCCCCAACCGTTGCCAGCTCTCCGCTCCAGTAAATCTGGGGCGGCTCCCGTGCGCTATCGTAGAGCATCAGTGGGATTTCTTCAGCGCCGCGATGGCTTCCATGTTCCGCGGGTCGGTGACCAGCACGGCGCGGAACTCCACTGTCGCGCCAGGATAATCGCCCCGGGCATCCAGCAGTTTCGCCAGTTGCAGATGCGCTTCGCTATCGTAGGGGCTGTGGCTCAGATACTCTCGTAAAGTAGCCACAGCTTTTTCGTTTTGGCCCGTCTGCAGGTAAACATCCGCCAGGCCCCGCAGCGCCTCGTCCGACGGCTGCAATTCGTTCGACCGCCGAAAGTGCGCCTCCGCTTCCGCATACTCCCGATCCGCCAGCAACACTTTGGCATACCACAAACGCGCTGCCGGATTGAACGGCGCCAACGCGATAGCCCGCTGAAACTCCGCTTTACTTTCCGCATCCTTGCCGACCCGCTCCAGCACGATGGCGTAATCGTAGTGTCCGTCAGCCCATTCAGGGCGTGTGTGCATGGCCATCAGCAGGTATTTCTGTGCCTCTTCGTACTTTTTCTCCCGCGTGTACAGCACGCCCAGCGCATTCATGGTGATCACGTTGTCCGGTTTCCCGGCCAGGGCCCCCAGCCATTCCTTTTCCGCGCCCTCCAGGTTGCCCAACGAAAAATACGTCCCCGCCAGGTTGTTGCGAATGATTGCCGCGTCCGGGTCGGTCACCAGCGTCTGCGTATACAAGCTCAAATCGTCATGCCACACGCGATTGCGTTGCATTACGGCAAATACGCTGGCGACGAATATGCCGCTAGCCACCACGGCATACGCGGCGCGCAACGTCGTTCCCGCCCCGGCTAAACTCCCCAGCCTTCTCCATGCCTGTACCCCAAACCACCCCACTAGCCAGCAAAATCCTACAGATGGCAAATACAGATACCGCTCCGTCAAAACATTCGCCGCCATCCATCGCGGGTTCAGCACGGGCAACAGCGTAAGCGCCATCCACAGAACGCAAAACGTAATCTCTGGCACGCATCTACGCCACGCCACCAGGGCCATGGCAACGAAGCCCGCTACCACCGCGACCCCGCCGAGAACCCGCGGTTCACGCATCGCGTGGCTAACATGGAATACGTGAAACGCCGACAACCTCGTCGGCCACACCAGCAGCCGCGCATACTGCAAGACCAGCGCGAACGCCGAATACACCGCCTGCGGCCACGAAATCTGTGCGTGCTGCAGAACCGGTGCCAGCTTTCCAAACAGTGCAATTCGCCACGCCACATACGCCGCGCCCATCGCCAAAACCGGCAACCACCGCGCTACCCTCCGCCTGAACGGCACCACCGCCGCACCCCAAGCTCCTGCACCCGCAGCAGCCTTGGCCGCCGCCAGATAGCCAAATCCGATTGCCAGCGGCGCCACCAGTAGCGAGGGCTCTTTTGCGAACAGCGCCCCCAAGAGCGCCAACGCTCCTAACGCGCCCGCCACCCCATCCGCCATTTCAAAATCCGCGATCAGCCACAGCAGCAGCAATGAGAAGAACGTCGTCTCCAAATCCGGCACCGACGCGATCCAATCCACCACTTCCGTGTGCACCGGATGCACCGCAAACAGCAAGGCCGCAATCCCCGCCATCCATTCGTCGCCCAACAGCCTCCGGCCGACAAAAAACACCATCACCACCACGGCCAGCTGCATCGCCAGGTTAAAAATGTGAAATCCCGACGGCGCATCGCCAAACACCGACCACAACCCTAAATACGTGAGCGTCATCAGCGGTCGGTAATAGTTCGTCGCCCCCGCCTGCCCCACGAACGACCACACCGTAGTCGTAAAAATTTGCGGAATAAATTTCCAGCTCTTGACGTACGGGTTCTGCAGAATCTGCTGGTCGTCGTCGTAAACGAATCCGTTCGCCAGTGTATTTGCGAAGCAAGCGCACGTAACCAACACCAGTGCGGCAATCAGCAACGTCTCGCGCTTTTTTCGATGGGCATCCTGCCGCGCGGGCGCAGCTTCGCGCCGGGCGGGCAGCCCCTCTCGCGTCGTTAGACGCGGCTGGTTGTTAAGCAAAGCGTTCGCCATGGGTTAAATTCAGTGTAAGCCGTCCCTCGTCGCGCGCTGTCCCGAACTTCCGTCCTTTGCCATCAAAACATCACGTCCCGCTCGCAGGGAATCCCTTCTGGCGTAAACTGTCTGCATGCCTGCGCTAGCCCTTGTCCGCCCCGCAAATCGTGGCCAATACCGTACCTGCGCCGCCGCGGCTCAGCACCTCGCCCTGACCATCCCGCTGCTCTGCGGTCTCGTTGGAGCTCCCTCTGGCGCCGCCCCCAAAGAACTTTCCGCCCAATCTCGCTTCGAGCAAACCTACCGCGCCGCCCAATCCCTCCAGGTCTCCTTTCTCGAAACCTACGAAGAAGATGGCCGCATCGTCCGCAGCGAAGCTGGCACCGCGTACTTCCGTCGTCCCGGCCGCATGCGCTTCGAGTACGCCGCCCCAGAAAAAAATGTCTTCCTTGTTGACGGCAAGACCGCGTGGTTCTACGTCCCCACCGACCACACTGCCACCCGCGTACTCGCCAAAGAAAGCTCTGACTGGAAAACTCCCCTCGCCCTCCTCGCCGGCGAGGCCCGCCTATCCCGCATCTGCTCCCACGTGGAACCCTCCGTCACCGAAAAGCCCATCACCCCAGACGGCGAGGTCCTGCATTGCACGCTCAAAGGATCGAACACGCAGGACTCCGGCCAGGTCTTCCTCGAAATCGCACCCCTTTCCGGCCAACTGATGCGCGTCTTGATCCGCGACTCCGGCGGCGTTACCGTGGACTTCCATTTCAAAAATTGGGACTTCAACCCGTCGCTACCCGAAACTCTCTTCCGCTTCTCGCCCCCTCTCGGCACCGCCATCGTCAACGGCGAACTCCCGTCCGGGCCCGCCGCCGCACCCTAGAACTCATCCCTGCCGGTCACGTCAATATCCTGTTACTCCGGCCAGTTACCCTCAACGAACAGCCAACCCACCACCCCTCCACCGCCTCTATCTATATGAGGTAAACTGCCTACATGGGGGAATTTGTTTGCCGCGTGGCGGATGCCAGCGGCCGGGTCTTCTCGCAGGTCGAGGCTGCCGGCACGCTCGACGAAGCCAAACAACAGCTCTCTAATCGGGGCTTGTACGTCTATTCCGTCGAAGCCCGGAATAGCCTCGTTAGCGGTATGTTCAACCGCTCCCGGCGCCGCCAGGTCAGTGGCTCGGACTTCCTCATTCTCAATCAGCAATTCAATACCCTGATTAAAGCCGGTCTGCCCATTCTGAAATCTCTGGACCTACTCTCCACCCGCGCCACCTCTCCCAAGCTCCGCCCGGTCGTCGCTCAGATCCGCGATCGCGTCCGCGAAGGCAAGTCTCTCTCCGAAGCCGTCGAAGAGTCGGGTGTGTTCTCAAAGGTTTATTCCACGGCCATACTTGCCGGCGAAAAGAGCGGCAACCTCTCCGGCGTCCTCGAGTACTATATCGCCTACCAAAAGGTCAGCACCGGCGTACGCAAAAAAATTGCCGCCACCTTGGTCTACCCTATTTTGCTGATCACCGTCGCCACCATCATCGTCACCTACCTCGTGACCGTCGTTATCCCCAAGTTCGCCTTGCTCTACAAGGACTTGGGCTCTGAACTGCCCGGCCCCACGAAACTCTTGATCTCCATCACCGTCGACTATCGTTACTACCTGCTGGCCTTTGTCGCCGCTGTAATGGTTAGTATTTTTCTCCTTTTTATGTGGTCCCGCTCCGAGGAAGGCGGTGCCGCCTTTGACCGCCTTAAATTCCGCATTCCCATCATCGGCGACACCATGCTGAAATTTCAGGTCGCGCAGTTCTCGCGCACCTTGGCCACGCTGCTCACGGGTGGTACGCCCTTGGTCTCTGCCCTGGCCACCGCCTCCGACGCGATCACCAGCAAGTTGGTGCGCAACACCGTTGCGGAATCCACGCAAATGGTCCGCGAGGGCGAATCGCTCCACGCCGCACTCGGTTCCAAAGACGTCATGCCGGATCTGGCTCTCGACATGATCGAAGTCGGCGAATCCAGCGGCGCGCTAGCCCCCATGCTCACCAGCGTCGCCGAGTTTTACGAGGACGAAGTCAACCTGCGCCTCACCGCCATGGTCGCCTTAATCGAACCCACTATTCTTGTATTCATGGGATTGCTGGTAGCCTTTATCTTGATCTCTCTCTATCTCCCAATCTTCTCGTTTTCAGCGACGGGAGCACACTAAGGATTCTCATGGCCACCAAGGAACACAACCTACCCGCAGACGTCCAGGAGCCGCAGGAAAACGAACGTGAATTCGCGCGCAAGCTCGCGCAGCGTTATCGCTGCCCCTTCGTGGACCTTACCGAGCAGCACATCGACCCGGAGCTCTTCCGCACCATTCCCGCCGAGTTGATGTTCCGCTACGTTTTCGTGCCCCTCGAATCTCAGAACAACAGTCTCTCCATCGCCGTAGCCGACCCCAGCCAGGTTCTCCTGAGCGACGAACTCCCGCTGCTCCTCGGCAAAAAACTTTCCATCAAAGTCGCCACCAAGCGCCAGATCGACGATTTACTGAAGCGCACCGAACAGTCCCAGCGCGTCCTCGAGCAAGCCACAGAAGCCTTCACTCTCCAGGTCTCCAAGGAAGACGCTGACAGCGACGAAACCATCTCCGGCGATCGCCTAACCCGTGACACCGCGCAAAATCCCGTCGTTCGCCTCGTCGAAACCATCATCTTCACCGCCCTCGAACGCCGCGCCAGTGATATCCACATCGAAGCCCGCGATGGCGAAGTCGCCGTGAAATACCGCATTGACGGCGTCCTGCAATACGCCATGCAGAACATGTCCAAGGAATGGCACTCCAACCTCATCTCCCGCATCAAGGTCCTCAGCGACCTGGACATCGCCGAACGCCGCGTCCCCCAGGACGGCCGCTTCCGCGTGAAATACAAAGGCCGCTTCATCGACCTCCGCGTCTCCATCATGCCCGCCAGCCACGGCGAAGACGCCGTCCTCCGCGTCCTCGACAAGGAAACCCTCTCCGAAAAATTCACCAATCTCAGCCTGGACGTCGTCGGCTTCAGCGCCGACGAAATGAAAAAATTCCGCCGCTACATTCGCGAACCCTACGGCATGGTTCTCGTCACCGGTCCCACGGGTTCCGGCAAAACTACCACGCTCTACGCCGCCATCAACGAAATCAAGTCCGACGAAGACAAAATCATCACCATCGAAGACCCCGTCGAATACCAGCTTCGCGGCATCACCCAAATTCCCGTCAACGAGAAGAAAGGTCTAACCTTCTCGCGCGGGTTGCGCTCCATCCTCCGCCACGATCCTGACAAAATCATGGTCGGCGAAATCCGCGACCAGGAAACTGCCCAAATCGCCATCCAATCCGCTCTCACCGGCCACCTCGTATTCACAACTGTTCACGCCAACAACGTCACCGACGTCATCGGCCGCTTCATCAACATGGGCGTCGAACCGTACAATTTCGTCTCCGCGCTGAACTGCATCATGGCCCAGCGCCTCGTCCGCGTGATCTGCGCCAACTGCAAAAAGCCCAAAAAATATACTGCCGCCGAACTGAAAGAAGCGGGTCTGGATCCCGTCATCTGGGGCTCCGTCGTATTCGCGGAAGGTGCCGGCTGCCTCGAATGCTCCGGCACCGGTTACCATGGGCGCACCGCCATCTGCGAACTCCTGGACCTCACCGACCGCATTCGTGAAATGATTGTCGATAGGCGCCCGACATCCGAAATCAAGCGCGTAGCTCGCGAAGAGGGCATGATCACCCTGCGCGAGAGCGGCTTGAACAAAATCCGCGAAGGCCAGACCAGCGTGAAGGAAATAAACAAGGTCACCTTCGTCGAGGAGGCGCTGGCGAACTAGCGACTTCCATTTCCCATGGCCACATCCTCCACAGCAACGTTTCGGCAGGGAATCTACAAGAGCGCACTCGTGCGCAAAGTCACCCGTTGGCTCGACGCCAGTGCGCACCCGCCGCTCGCTCTCGAGATCGCTCTCGATCGCGTAGCCGGCGCCCGATGGACCCGTCACGGCTCGCTCGATCACTATGCCGTCGAGGAACTCCCTGATGGTGCGCTCGTCCCTAGCGCGGTCGAAGCCAACATCGTCAACGCGGACGCCGTCAAATCCGCCGTCACCAGCGTCTTCCGTAGCCTGGGCGCTCACGACGAATCCATTGCCCTGATTCTTCCCGATCCGGTCATTCGCGTATTCCTCCAGCACTTCGATCAATTCCCGCGCAACCCGCTGGAAGCCTTTCCGATGCTGCGCTGGAAGCTCAAAAAGAGCGTCCCTTTCGAGGCCGACGAGACGCTCATCTCCTACATGCGCCAGGCCCCACAGGAAGACGGCGTCGACGTCGTCACCGCCCTCGCTCGCCTGCGCATCATCCGCGAATACGAAGTCCTCGCCGAATCGGCCGGTCTGCATCCTGGCGTGGTTCTGAATTCTTCTCTGGCTGCGGTCGCCTTACTCGAGGAACATCGCCCCATCTTGCTGGCCCGCGTTTCCGGCTCCTCGCTCACCACCGCCATCGTCCGTGAAGGCGTCCTGCGCGGCTACCGCTGTACGGAACTTCCCGCGCGCGGCAAAGATCTCACGCCGGAGATGCTCCTCGAAGAAATCTATCCGGTAGCCGCCTATTATCAGGATACCTGGCACGAAGGCGTGCAATCCGTGCGCGTTGCTGGGCTCGGCGGCCGCCTCCAGGAGTTTATGCGCCCCCTCGAGGACGAATTTCATTGTGAAGTGCGCTCGCTGATGCAGGTGGCTGCCGCGGATCCGCGCGTCCCCGACGATATGAAGCCTTTAGCGGAGCGCGACCTCGACGGTTTAGTCGGCTGGGTTTTGCACCGCAACTAAGGGACAGGGAACTGACCGAGCCATGCAAATAAGACTAAATCTCGCCACCAAAGCCCTGCAAACCCACCGCCGCTTCCTCGTCGGCGCGGGGGGACTGGCCTTCGTAGCCGGCATCCTCTTCCTCAGCCTCGGTTGGCACGTCTACGCCGTCCGCAAGGTCGACTCCGAATTTCGCGCCGAAACCGAAGTAGTCCGCCAGCAGCTCATCGCCAGTCAAAAGGAACGCGACGACCTCGAACGCTTCTTCACCCAGCCAGAGAACGCCCGCCTGCATGACCGCGCCGCCTTCCTGAACTCCATCGGCGACGCCGCCAGCTTCAACTGGACGCTCATGTTCATGGACCTCGAACGCGTCCTGCCCGGCGGCGTCCGCGTTATCAGCATCGAACCTGTACAGCTGAAAGGCCGCATTCTTCTTAAAATCAAAGTTGGCGCCAGCAGCGAAGACGCCAAGCTCCAATTCATCCATGCCCTCGAACAGTCCATGGAGTTTTCCAGCCTCGAATTGGTGAGCGAGCACCAAGCCCCAGCCGGCGACCAGACCGACAAAGAAACTATGGACTTGAACGTCGTGTATTCGAGGAGCTGACGAGGACCCCATGCAACGCGACTTCGCACTTCGCAAACGCCTGATCATCGCGGGACTCGCCGCGCTCGTCGTTGTCGACTTTGGCCTCGCGGCTTACAGTTGGCGCCTGTCTGCCGCCCCGCGCACGCCTCGCCAGCTATTGGTCAGGGAAAAGGCCCAGCTGAATCTCTTGCATGCTGACGTTCACCGCGCCGAGGCCATCCGTGACAAAATGCCCTCCATACAGCTCGATTGCGAAAAGTTTGAGCACTCCCTGCGCACTGCCAATAGCGGTTATTCCGACATCACCGCCGAGGTTTACGGCGTTGCCGGCAAAGCTGCCCTGCGCATTGACGATCTCACCTTCAAGCAAAAGCCCATTCCCAACCGCAATCTCGATGTCGTCGACATGGAAGCCACCGTCACCGGCGAATATTCCAGCGTCGTCCGCTTTATTAATGGCCTCCAGCGCTCCGAAAATATTTACGAAATCGACGGTCTCTCGCTCACCGAAGATTCCCAGAATCACGCGGCCAACGGCCCGGTGCGCGTCACCGTGCACATGAAAACCTATTTCCGGTCGGCATGATGAAACAGAAAAAACAACTCATCGCCTTTGCCGTTCTCGTCGCCGTTGCCGCCATCGTGTGGTTCGGCCAGCGCGGCGGACCCGTCGTAGGCAGCAACCGTCCGGGCTTCATCGCGGAAAATTATCAACCGCTGCCCGTCGATAATCCTGCGCTCCACTGGAGCGAATGGGACAAAGCCCGCCACACCGAGTACCAGAGCAACGGCCGCAATCCCTTTAGTGCCCAAGCCGCGCCCCCGGTCGCGCCAGGCTCGCTTACGCAGACCGCACAGAATAATAACGGCGCCGGACGGTTCCACCCCCAGGGTCCGATGCCCGCACCTCCCCCCCAGCCTCCCGTCTGGCCCGGCAACGTTAGCTTCTTCGGCTACGGCACCGTCCCCAACGGCACCGCGCGCCTCGCCTTCGTCAGCATCGATGGCGAAGTACAGGTTCTCGGCCAGGGCGACACGCTCCTCGGCCGCTACAAAATTGTCCAGATCAACAACGGCAACCTCGAATTTCAGGACATCTCCACCGGCCTGAGCAGCACCAAAGCCCTCGATGCCGACAAGGCCGGAGCCCCGCCCGCATGATCCCCGCGCCGAACGTCGCCGCTTATATCGCCGGCCGCAAACCGCAGCGCGGCTATGCCCTCCTCCTGGTGATGTTCTTCGCCGCACTGCTGGCGACGTCCGCGTTGACCGTCGTGCCCAACATTCTCACCGAGGGCCGTCGCCAAAACGAAATCGAAATGATCTGGCGCGGCAAGCAATACATCCGCGGCATAAAACTCTACAACCGCAAGCTGGGTAAATACCCCACCAGCCTCGACGATCTGACCCTGCCCAAGACCGGAGCCATCCGCTTCATGCGGGCCGCATACAAAGATCCCATGAACCGCGAAGACGGCTCTTGGCGCCTCATCTACATCGGTCCCGCGGGCCAGCTTATCGGCAGCCTCAAGCCGCCCGACCCCACGGCCCCCGGCGCGGCTGGCCTCGGCGTCGCCGCGTCCGCGGTTGCCGCCAACAGCACCGGCGGCGTCCTCTCCGGCGGCTCGGGCTTTAATCCCGGCGGCGCTTCAACAGCTAACGCCTCCTCGAGTTCCTCGGGCTTCGGCTCCTCCAGTTCCTTCAACAAAGCTTTCGGCTCGTCAACGTCGTCCACCACCGCTGCCACCGGACTCCCCGGCGCCATCGACCCCATGCTCGATCCTGTCCCGCCTTCCGGCGATGCCCCCACCATTGTCGGCGGCAACATCGCTGGCGTCGGCAGCAAAATCAACCGGCACTCCATCCTGGTCTACCAAAAAGCTAAAAATTATCTGCTCTTTGAATTTGTCTACAATGCCGCGCAGGAAGCCGCCAACGCCATCCAGCAGCTCAATGCCCCCGGCTCCGGCGCTTTAGGCACTCCTATCGGTGGCCCTGCCACCAACGCCACACCGCTGCCCGGGCAGCCCTCCCCCGGCCAGCCGCCGCCGACCACGCCCGCGCAGCCTCCGCCCCAGCAGCAATAGCCGCGTCCAGATTTATTTTGTTTTGGAAGTCTTTCTGACGTTCAGAATTGCCTCTACGGCTACGGCGTGATCGTCACATTTGCGGCGGGACGCTCGATCCCTCCGCCGTTGCACCCGCGTCCGTCCCGGCTCCCGCCTTGCCCGGCACACTCGTTCCCGGTCCCGATCCCGCACCCGCGCTCTTGCCGCCGGCCGCGCTCTTGCTACTTTGATACGTCCGCTGCACCCGCCGCACATACGAAAGCGTCTCCGCAAACGGGGGCACCCGCCCATATTGCTGCACCCGCTCCGGCCCCGCATTGTACGCCGCCAGCGCCAGCGACAAATCATTCTGGTACCGCTGCAGCAAATTCCCCAAATATCGCGTCCCCGCGTCAATATTTTCCTGCGGGTCAAAAACATTGCGCACACCCAGCTTCGCCGCCGTCTCCGGCATCAATTGCATCAGCCCGCGCGCATTCTTCCGCGATACCGCCTTCGCATTAAAATTCGACTCCGCGGCAATCACGCTGCTGATCAAATCCGCATCTACCTTGTACCGCGCCGCGGAATTCTCCACCAAATCCCGGTAATTGCCCTTCTCCGCCGCAACCACCGGGGCCGACCGCGGCGCAAACACATCCTCCGGTTCAATCCGCTCCACTTCGTCCGCGGCAATCTCCACAAATCCGCCGGTCATCTGCAACCGGTACTTATCTCCCACCAGCTGATACCCCGTCACATTCAACCGCGCGCCATTCTTCAACACAATATTGTCCCCAAATGCGCCGGCCCCGCCCAAGCTGAAGCTAAGCCCGATGCCCAACGCTATCGGAAGGGAAGCACGCCTCACGCGCACGCCGCCTCCTTGCGCAACGCGAACAGCTCAATCGCCGCCGCCACCCCCGCCTCATCGTTCGAGGCCGTCTCATGCCACCCAAACCGCTTCAGCGCCGCAACGCCGTTGCTCATCACTACCGGAATCCCCGCGTACCTCAGCATCTCCAGATCGTTGTGATTGTCCCCAATCGCCAGCACCTCGCTGGGCGCGATCCCCTGCAGCGCCGCCCACTCCGCCAGCGCCAAACCCTTCGTTGAAATCGGATTCAGCACATCGATCATCGCAAAATCCTTGCTCTCGTACACCGTCATCGCTAGCGTATACTCCGCCGCGAACGGCGCATCCCGCAGCAACTGCTCCACTCGCTGCATCTCCCGCACCGGCCCCGAAAACATCACCTGAATCGGATCCTCGGTCAAACACGATTCCAGCGGCTGCGCCAACCCGATAAACTCCCGGTTCCGCGCATAATACCCGTAGCGCAAGGTATCCGCAGGATCCAGAACTTCCAGCATCACCTGTCTTTCGCTGCGTCGGTCGAATATCAACGCCGCCCCGTCGCGCCACGCTTCGCTAAGCAGCAACACTCGCCGCGCGATCTCTGCCGGCAACAAATATCGCAAATGCGTCGTCCCATCGTTCGTTCGAACCAGCGCCCCATTGTTCACAATCATGGTTACCGGCGCGTCCAGCATCCTCGCCACCGGCATCGCAAACTCATACCGCCGCCCCGTCACCAGCGCCACTTCAATCCCGCGCCGCGCCGCCTCGGCAATCGCCGCTCGGTTCGCCTCCGGCATATTCCACCGGCTATCCAGCAGCGTCCCGTCGATATCTAGCGCAATCAGCCGCACTCCCATATCTCTATACTTTACCCGATTACTCCGATGCTGCGGCTTGCATGTTCCCCGCCAGCATCAAGAGTGGCCAGACTTCGGTCCGTGCGGTTTTATGCAACCGCCGAACTCTATCCAGGTGCGTCCTCGCTTGTGACTCGCCACTCATGCCACCCATCACTCGTCACTTTCTTCCACTTAAATCTCTTGGTTTTTTGGGCCTTCTCTCTCTGCTTCCCTCCGAAATTTCCATGCTAAACTTTCCCGTCCCATGCCCACCGATCGCCTCTACTACAACGACTCCTACCTTCGCGACTTCACCGCTCAAGTCCTCTCCTGCGACCCCATTCCCCCAGACGTCGCCGCCGGCCGCACCCAACAAGCCTGGGCCGTCGTCCTCGATCGCACCGCCCACTACCCCACCTCCGGCGGCCAACCGCACGACCGCGGCAAACTAAACGAAGCCAACATTCTCGATGTCCGCGACGACGAGCCATCGCGCGAAATCCTCCACATCGTCGACCGCAAACTCCCCTGCGGCGAAGTCACCGGCTGCGTGGACTGGCCCCGCCGCTTCGACCACATGCAGCAACACACCGGCCAGCATCTCCTCTCCGCCATGTTCCAGGAGCGCTTCGGCCTCGCCACCATCTCCTTCCACCTCGGCGAAACCTTCTGCACCATCGATCTGCAAGGCCCCGAACCCAGCGACGCCATCCTCGAAGGCGCCGAACGCGCCACCAACCACATCATCTTTGAAGACCGTCCTATCCTCATCCGCTACGCCACTCCCGAACAGCTCGCCACCATGGGAGTCCGCAAGCAAGTTTCTCGCCAAGGTATGCTCCGCGTAATCGAAATCACTGGCGCGGATCTTCAACCCTGCGGCGGCACCCACGTCGCCTCCACCGGTCAAATCGGCATCGTCCTCCTCCGCCGCAAAACCAAAATCCGTCAGGACTGGCGCATCGAGTTCCTCTGCGGCGCCCGCGCCGCCTCCGCCGCGCGCAACGACTATCGCCACCTCCGCGACGCCGCACACACTCTAAATTGCAGTCCCGAAGAACTCGAGTCCGCCGCGCAACGCATCCTCTCCGAGCGCGACGCCCACTACGCCGCCGCCCGTGCCCTCGCCGAGCAGCTAGCCAAATCCAACGCCCAACTCACCCTCGAGCAGTTCCCCGAAACCACCGACAAATTCCGCGTAATCGACCAACTCCTCGACTCCCCAACCCCCGACTACCTCGCCCACTACGCCGCCGCCCTAACCCAATCCGAAAAAGTAGTCGCCCTCCTCGCCAACCCCAAATCCGGCGACCTCCTCTTCGCCCAA
>Ga0302324_100011898_pt1 | contig 17809 bp, 23 predicted proteins | sample Palsa_T0_1_FD_201949 | JGI IMG/M metagenome (GOLD analysis project Ga0302324, IMG submission 201949) | Peat permafrost microbial communities from Stordalen Mire near Abisko, Sweden - Palsa_T0_1 | ecosystem: Environmental > Terrestrial > Soil > Palsa > Peat permafrost | place: Sweden: Abisko... | reverse complement strand
TCAAGGGCACCGCCCGCGCGCTGCGCCAGGCCGCCACGCCGGACGAGCGGCTGGAGGGGGCGGTGGCGTCGACCAAGGGAACGCTGAGCGACGCGTGACGCCCAGCATTGCCATCCTTTACGACGGCGATTGCATCTTCTGTTCGAACTATGTCGCGCTGCTGCGTTTGCGTGAAAATATTGGCACGGTCGCACTCGTCGACGCGCGTTCGGATGATCCGTGCGTGACGGCCGCGAAGGCGCGCGGCGTCGATTTCGATTCCGGCATGCTCGTGATCTACCAAGGCCGCGATTATATCGGCGGCGATGCGGTGCATCTGCTAGCCCTGCTCTCGGCCAGCCGCGCGCGGCCTTTCCCGCGCCTGGTCCATTGGCTGGTGAAGACGCCCGGGCGTGCCCGGCTGAGTTATCCGGGGTTGCGGGCAGGGCGCAATTTGGCGCTTTTCCTGCGCGGAAAACGCAAGATCGGTAAGGCTTGATGACACACCGTCACGGAAAATGACGCTAGCGTCATTTTTGTTGATTTCTTCGCCGGTCGCGCGCATAGTGAATTCACTCGTCATTCCTCAGTCGCGCCCGCGCGGGAGATCGCCATGGTCCAGATCACCAAGGACAACGCCTACGATGCCGTCGATCCGACCGACTTCCCGGCGATGCTGGACCCCGAGCGCTACGGCAATCGCTCGACCGTCTTCGACAAGATCATCAGCGCGACGCACGACCATTTCTGGGATCCGCTCGACAAGAAATATATCGATTTCAGCGCGCCTTTCGACCTCGAAGCCGAGATGGCGCTGCCGGAAGAATTCTTCCCGATCTTCAGGACGCGCGTCGGCGACACGATGAGCCGCGAGCAGAAGATCAAATTCGCCAATCAATCCACGCGCTGGCAATTGTCGGCGATCCTGCATGGCGAGCAGGGCGCGCTCGCGCTCTCCGCTTCGCTCTGCCACATTTTGAAAGATCCCGGCGCGCAGGAATACGCCGCCAACCAGACGCGCGAAGAAGCCCGCCACGTCACCGCTTTCGCCGCTTACATCAAATCGCGCTGGGGCTCGCCCTTGCCCTGCGGCGCCACGTTGAAGAGCCTGCTCACCGACATCGTTCTGGCGCCGGAGGTCTACAAGAAGATCGTCGGTATGCAGATGCTGGTCGAGGGCCTCGCCATGGGCGCCTTCGCCACGCTCTATCAGAAGGCGCGCGATCCGCTGCTGGTCAAGCTCTGTCAGCTCGTCATGACCGACGAAGCCTTCCACCACAAATTCGGAAAGATTTGGGCCGACCGCACCATCCCCAAGCTCAGCGCCGAAGAGCACAACATCGTCGAGGATTGGGCGGCGCAGTGCTTCCAGACGCTGCTGTTCAACCTGATCAATGCCGAGCAGATGCAGGTGGTCTATGCCAGCGTCGGCATCCATTGGGAAGACGCGCGCGCCGCCATCATGGAAGCCTTCACCGATGACGACCGCCGCGAGGCGATGAAGCAATCGGCCAACATCTTCCGCGTGCTGGTCAAGACCCTGCTCAACGCCGGCATCATCACCGACCGCACCCGCGCCTTCTACGGCATGTATGTGAACATGGAAGAACTCAAGGACGAGGGCAGCCGCATGGTCGGCGACGACATCGCCGAGGAAGGCATCCGCTACCTCCAGTCGATCAATTTCGGGGATTCCCGGCGCGGCCAGACGCTGCTCGCGGCGGAATAGCGCCGCGGGAGATGCGCGGAAGGTTTTCGTAACTCTTCGAGCCATAGGCTGGCCTCGCGATCTGAAGGACCGAGGTCATGGCGGACACCAAGCCGCTCATCCGGCGCATGCTGCAGATGAGCCTGGCCGACATCTCGGTGCTCGAGGTGCCGACCGGCGAGCGTTACAAGGACACGGATTTCCAGCTCACAACCGTGGCCGGCAGCAAGAATTACGCGTTGTGGTCCGAACTGGCGGCGCTCGGCTGGCTGACCGCGCTGCCCGATCCCGTGCCGCCGCCGGGCGGAGAGTCGGTCGCGCTGAGAGCCTTCGCGCAGACGCCCGAGGGCAAGGACGCCATCCCGCGGCTTCTCGCCGACTACGTCCGCGAGCGCGACCAGCTGGCCGCCAGGATATCTTCGATCCACAACGAGCACTGCCTGCCGTTCGCCACCGCGCTTTTGCACAAGGTGAAGGAGGCCGGCGGCACACCCAACGATGTCATGATCTTGACCGCCCTCACCGTCGAGAAAGTCGTCAAGACCGGCTTTCCGGAGCAGAACAGGACGGCGGCGGCTGAAAATATCTGCCACTACATCCGGCTCAGGGTCGCCGATCCGGCCAAGGTTGTTTGACGACGCGTTCAGCCGCCATAGCAATTCTGCAGGGTAAAGCGCGCGATCTCGGTTTGCGTGATCGTAAATGTGTTCGTCAGCGCGAAATGGCCGAACATCTCGTCGTCACACAGCAGCAAATCCTGCGGCCGGTTGGCCACCGTTCGGATGCGGCACATGGCGCCATAGCTGATATCGCCGCCGCGAATGCCCACGGCGAGTTGAACCATGCCCTTGCACGATTGAATGCGGCCGCCGAAGCCCAGCGCGTGCATCTTGTTCTGAAACTGCGCAGTCCGGGCCCGGACGATGTCCGGCGCGGTCACGGGCTTCACAAAGGGCGGTTTGGCGGAAATATTCGCCGGCATCGCCACCGCGAAAGGCGTGCACAGCCCGACTAGCGCCACAACTATCATGCCGGCTTTCATACCGTCTCCTGCTTGCGGTGCGTGGCTATGATTGGCCGGAACGATTGCCGAATGATGAACCGCCTTTGGAAACTTTTCGCCAGTGCGGCTAGACTGCACGAATGAACCATTCCTTCCTTCCCGAAGCCGAGCGCCGCGCTGGACTTGTCGCCGCCGAACAAAAGGCGCTGGCGCTGTTCGACGCCATCGAGGCGGCGGGACTGATCGCGCCGGGCAAGAGCGAGAAGGACCTGGACGCGGAAATCTACGAACTCGCGAAGCGCGATTTCGGCGTCGAGAAGCACTGGCACAAGCGCGTTGTGCGCGCCGGTCCGAACACGGTCTGCATCTTCGCCGACGATCCGCCCGTCCACACCATCGCGGCCGACGACATCGTCTATCTCGATCTCGGGCCGGTGTTCGAGGCCAATGGCGAACCATGGGAAGCCGATATCGGCCGCTCCTACGCGCTGGGCGGCGATCCGTTGAAAAAGAAACTGGTGGCCGATCTGCCGCGCCAATTCGAAATCGTGAAGGCGCATTATTACGCTTCGCCGGACATCACCGGCGCCGAGCTCTATGCCTTCGCGCAAGCAGCGGCGAAGAAGGCGGGCTGGGAATTTGGCGGCGCAATCGCGGGCCACATCGTCGGCGAATTCCCGCATGCGCAATTGATCCCCGGCGAGCGCGAGACGCACCGCATCGCGCTGCGCAACAGCCAGCGCATGCGCGATCCCGATCCCAACGGCCGCCCGCGCCACTGGATTCTCGAAATCCATCTGGTCGACAAGGCACGGAGCTTCGGCGGCTTTTACGAGCGGCTGTTGTAGAGGGCCGTTGATTCATCGTTCCCGCAATGTTCTAATACGTCCATGAACGGTCACACCGCCCAGGACGTCGCCCGTGGAGTCTCCCGCCTGCTGATGCAGGAGGGCTTTTCGCCCATCCTCGAATTCACCCTCGCCAATGGGCGAAGGCTCGACGTCGCGGCCCTCGGTCCCGACGGGTTGGTGGCGGGCGTGGAGATCAAGGTCGCGATTCCCGATCTTCTGGGCGACGCCAAATGGCCCGATTATCTGGAATTCTGCGAGCGCTTCTATTTCGCCATCCCGCCGGATTTTCCCGATGAGCTGGTGCCGCCCAATACGGGACTGATCGTGGCGGACCGCTATGGCGGCGCCATCGTGCGGCCCTCGCCGGCCTGGCAAATTCATCCAAGCCGGCGCAAGGCCGTGACGCTGCGTTTCGCCAAGGTCGCGGCCGATCGCCTGTCCAACGCGCTCGAACTCGCCGCCGATCCGGCGCGCGTGCTGGGAGAGATACCGGAATGAAAAAGAAACCTGTTTCCAAAGCCAAGGCGCGCGGCGTGACGCCGGCGCAATTGAAAAAGATCGCGCTGTCGTTCCCCGAGGCGCAGGAGAAGCCGTCCTATGGCCAGCCCGCCTTTTTCATCGCCAAGAAATTCTTCACCCGATTGCGCGCCCAGGACAATTCCCTGGTCATGATCGTCGATGGCATGGACAGCCGCGACATGATGTTGGAGCTCGATCCGAAAACCTACCACATCACCGACCACTACAAGGATTATCCGGCCGTGCTGGTGCGCATGGAACGCGTCACGCCGGAGGAAGTGCGTATCATGCTGGAACGGAGGTGGCGCAGGATCGCGCCGAAGAAGCTGGTGAAGAAAGTGGATGAAAAAACCACACTGTCATCCCCGGCGAGTGCGCGCATTTCGCGCGCGCGAGGGAAGGGGACCCAGGTGGTCAAACAAAAAGGGTCTCGAAAATAAATTTGAAGGAAAATGCCCATGCGAGAATTTATCGTAAGGCGTTACAGCGACGCTGGAGTGCCGGAATCAGAAATGTCCAAGGTTGAGGCTGAGAATGAACTTGAGGCGGCAGAAAAGGTCTGTGGGATTAAATTGACCGGTAAACAGCGCCCACAAATGTATATGCGTGCTGATGTGCGGACAGTTCAGACGATGAACGAGCATCATCCCTTCTACGCTGTAGAATAATTCGTGACCTGGGTCCCCTTCCCCTCGCTACGCTCGGCCGGGGATGACAAGTGGGATTTAGCGCGGCGAACGCTTCGCCAAAATCCGCTGCAACGTCCGCCGGTGCATGTTGAGCCGCCGCGCGGTCTCCGAAACATTGTGGCCGCACAATTCATAGACCCGCTGGATGTGCTCCCAGCGCACGCGGTCGGCCGACATCGGATTCTCCGGCGGCTTGGGCTTGGCGCCGGAGGGCGCCTGCAGCGCGGCGAGAATGTCGTCGGCGTCGGCCGGCTTGGGGATGTAGTCGATGGCGCCATATTTCACCGCCGCCACGGCGGTCGCGATATTGCCGAAGCCGGTCAGCACCACCACCCGCGCCTCGGGCCGCGTGGTGTGCAGCGTCTCCACCACGTCCAGCCCATTGCCGTCCTCGAGCTTGAGGTCGACCACGGCGAAGGCGGGCGGCGCATCCTTGGCCCGCGCGATGCCCTGCGCCACGGTCTCGGCGATGGCGACGGTGAAGCCGCGCGCCTCCATGGCGCGGGCTAGCCGCTCGCGGAACGGGCGGTCGTCTTCAACGATCAGGAGTGTCTTGTCGTCGGCGGTCATCTGGCTGTCCTCAGGCCGCGCTCGATAGCGCGCAACGGCGCGGGGGGCAAGACAAACAGGTCGTTAAGCACGCCCTGCGCTGCCGGGCGGCCGTTCGCCGTCGATGGCGCCGCGCGGCCAGCGCACCGAGACGTTCGCGCCGCCGGCCTCGCGGTTGCGTGCCCGCACATGGCCTCCCGTCTGCTCGATCAGGGTCTTGGCGATGAAGAATCCCAGCCCCATGCCCTGCTGGCCGGTGAAGGCGTCGGCCGGCGAAAGCTCGGTCTCGCCCAGCGCATAGCTCCCGGGGCGTGACGTAACGTAAGGCTCGCCGATGCGCTCCAGGATCTCGAAGGCGAAGCCCGGCCCGTCATCCTCAACCGCCACGCGCAATTCCTCCGCGTTCCAAAGCGCGCGCACCCAGACCTGGCTGTTGGCGAAATCGGCGGCGTTGGAGATCAGATTCGCCAGACCGTGCACCAGTTCCGGCGCGCGCCAGACCTTGGGCTCGGCGCCGGGCGCCAGTTCCACCCTTATCGCCACGTCGCCGCCGCGATAGGGGCTGGCGATCTCGTCGAGCAGCGCGCCCAGCGGCAGATGATCGGTTTCGCCAAGCCCGCTTTCCTCGGGGCGCGCCAGGCGCGTGAGGATGGTGCGGCAGCGCTCGGCTTCGGCGCGCAACAGCTTGGCGTCCTCGGATTCAGATGTGCCCGGCGGCAAGGCCCGTTCCAGTTCCCGCGCGACCACTGCGATGGTGCCGAGCGGCGTGCCCAGTTCATGGGCCGCGGCGGTGGCGAGCGCGCCGAGCGAGGCCAGCCTGTGCTCGCGCGAAAGCGCGAGCTGCGTGGCGGCGAGGCCGGCCTGCATGCGCGCGGCCTCGCTGGCGATGCGCCAGGCATAGATGGAGGTGAAGCCGATGCCGAGCACCAGCGACGACCAGATGCCGCCCAGATAAAGCGCCGGCAAATTCAATTCCTCATTCGCGACCCAGGGCAGCGGCAGATGCGCCACGGCGATTGCCGACACGGAAGCGAGCGCGAGACCGGCCAGGATCAGCGTGTTGCCCAGATTGAGCGTCGCCGCCGCGATCACGACGGGGGCGAGAAACATCAGCGCGAAGGGATTCTCGATCCCGCCGGTCAAGTAAAGAAGCGCCGCGAGCTGCAGCACGTCATAGGCGAGATAGAACGTCGCCTCGCGATTGGTCAGCCGGTGCGTCGCCGGATAGCGGATGGCGAGCGCCACGTTGAGCGCCACGCTGGCCGCGATCGCCGCGGCACAAGGCAGGATCGGCAAGCGCCAGGACAATCCGAAATAGACGACAAGCAAGGTGACCGACTGGCCGGCCACCGCCAGCCAGCGCAGGTTGGACAATGTGCGCAGCCGCACCCGCCCGCGCGTCGAGGGCAGGGCAAAGGCGTCGTCGGCTTCCGGCCACAGCCTGAGCCTAAGTCCGCGCGGTTTGGCTTCGTTCATGGATCGCGGGCGACCATTCGCCGCTTGCGGTTGCGCGCCCACATTAGCAATCCTCTGGCCGCGCGTCGTCCCTTTCCCGAGTCTCGAACGCATGATCCGCACACCGCAGGCCCTGATCCCCTACATGCTGCTTTGCGCCTTCGTCGCGGCCGGCGCGCTGTGGCGGCTGAGCGCCGATGCCGGCGTGACGGGCCCGGCCGTGGGCATCGTCTCCATCGGCGGCCCGTTCTCGCTGATCGACCAGGATGGCGCGCCGAAGAGCGACAAGGATTTCCTCGGGCGCTATGCGCTCGTCTATTTCGGCTACACCAACTGTCCCGATGTCTGCCCGACCACGCTGGCGATGATGGCCGATGCGCTGGACAGGCTCGGCGCGAAATCGCAGCGCGTCGCGCCCGTCTTCGTCACCATCGATCCCGCGCGCGACACGCCCAAGGTGCTCAAGCAATATCTCGCCGCGTTCGGGCGGCGTTTCGTGGGATTGACCGGATCGCCATCGGCCATCGCCGCGGTCGAGCACGAATACCGCGTCTATGCCGAGAGACATCCGCTGCCCGGCGGCTATGCGATGGATCATTCGGGCGAGATCTATCTCATCGGGCCGGATGGAAAGCTGGTCGCGTTCTACGACACGGGCATCGATTCCAAGGCGCTCGCGGAAGATTTGGGAAAGCGGCTCTGAGATCGCCCTCCCACAAGGGGAGGAAGTTCATCTGCACAAACGCGCGCCCCGCGCGCCGTGAAATCCCGCGCTTTGCTTGACAGCGTGACGCTGCTGGGCTAGAATCAAAAAATCCTCACAATTGCGTCTCGATGATCGCGGCCCGGCGGAAAACGCTTCGGGCCGTTTCGTTTTGGCGCGCACTCTGCGGAGAATCCCATGAAACGCGTCTTCCTCTAGCGCCCGCGCGGCGCGAGATCGAACCACACCGCAAAAACCGGCTTCAGTCGGCGCCCGGACTCTGTCCGGCGCGAATTTCAAAAACCGCGATTCCGTTCACGCCCGTATTATGTCTTGCGCGCGGCATGGATTCGCCGCGCCGGAAGAAGTTTCGCTACTTCTTCGTCTCCACCAGGCCCATGCGGTTTCCCGCCGGGTCCTTGAACAGCGCGAAGGTCACGACGTTGGGGATGACGGTGCGCGGCATGTCGACCGTGCCGCCGGCCGCCTTGATCTGCGCCAGTGCCGCATCGATGTCGTTGACGCCGAGATAGATGATCTTCTCGGGCGGATCCTGGCGCAGCGTGCCTTCGAGCGCGGGCGTCTTGATGTGGTTGGCGGCATCGATGTCCCAGCCGAAGATTGCGGAATAGAAGCTCTTGAGCTTGGCCGCGTCGGGCCCTGCGATGTCGAAGAACACGATGGGTGCGGGCATGGAAGGACTCCCGGTGGCGGGCTTCGCGTCGGCCGGCGAAGCAAAGCAAAGCGCTATGAGCGCCGCAACGAAAATGCGCATGATGACCCCCTTACAGGGCCGGAACCGCCAGCCCCGATTGCATCATAGCGGCGATCAGCGTGTTGCGCATCAGGCAGACGATGGTCATCGCGCCGACGCCGCCCGGCACCGGCGTGATCGCGCCGGCGACTTTCAGGCCCGCGTCATAATCCACGTCGCCGACCAGCTTGGTCTTGCCGTCGCCCGCATCGACGCGGTTGATGCCGACATCGATCACGGTCGCGCCCGGCTTGATCCAGTCGCCTTTCACGAAAAGCGGCTGGCCGATCGCGGCGACCAATATGTCGGCGCGCCGCGCCAGCGCCGGCAGATCGCGCGTCCTGGAATGCGCCATGGTGACGGTGGCGTTGGCGGCGAGCAGAAGCTGCGCCGCCGGCTTGCCGAACAACAACGAACGGCCGATGACGAGCGCATCGAGACCGGTGAGATCGCCGACAGTTTCCTTGAGCAGCATCATCATGCCGGAAGGCGTGCAGGAGACGAGGCTGGCGCGCCCACTCACCAATAGCCCGGCATTGGCAGCGGTGAGCGCGTCCACATCCTTGCGCGGATCGAGCAGGTCGAGCACCGCGGCCTCGCGCACCTGCTTGGGCAGCGGCAACTGCACGAGAATGCCATGCACGGCGGGATCGGCGTTGAGGGCTGCGACGCGCGCCAGCACTTGCGTTTCGCTCGCATCCTTCGGCAGGCCGAAATGAAACGAATTGAATCCGATCGCCTCCGCGGTCTTGCCCTTGCTGCGGACATAGACTTCGCTCGCCGCGTCGTCTCCGACCAGCACGGTGGCGAGCCCCGGCGTGATGCCATGCGCGCTTTTGAGCCGGACGGCTTCGGCGGCGATTTGCGTGCGAAGCCGGGCCGCGAACGCTTTTCCGTCGATGATCCTGGCGCTCATGCGGCTCGCTCAGGTGTAATATGTGATGAGATACATCAGGAACTGGATGGCGATGAGCACGATCAAGGGCGAGATGTCGAGCCCGCCCAGCGGCGGAATGATCCGGCGCACCTGGCGGAACAACGGATCGGTCAGCGCATCCAAGCCCTGCACCAGCGCGCGCACGAAGCGGTGATAGGTGTTGATCACGCCGAAGGCGACCAGCCAGCTCACCACGACCGCGGCGACGACGATCCACCAATAGATGTTCAGGATCTCAAGGGCGAGCCAGACGAACGGGTTGATGGGAAACATGCGGTCGGCCCTTTGCGGCAAGGCGCCGGATTCGGCGCGGGATGGCTTTTAGCGCGGAATTGGCGGCGGGCAAATGCAGTGAAAGCTGGCTTGCCGAGCCGTAGCTCGCGGCAGCAGGCCCGCCTTCGCCCTTCGGGCTACGGCGCGGCAGCCTTCCCTCGCTCTCGCGAGCGAAGGCTGGTGGAGCTGAGCGGAATCGAACCGCTGGCCTCCTCATTGCGAACGAGGCGCTCTCCCAACTGAGCTACAGCCCCAAGCCAAGCTTGGGCCGGGTTTTCCGGCGATGGGTGCGTATCTAGGTAACGGGGGTGAAGGCTGTCAAGCGGCGGATCACTTGCCCGTCCAGCGCACCATCCACACCGTCTTTCCCGCGTCGTCGGCGATCAACAGGCTGCCGTCCTTGGCGATTGCGAGGCCGGCGGGTCGACCCCAGACCTGCGCCGGATTGGAATCGTCGACGCGGAATCCGGTGACGAAATTGTCATAGCCGCCTACGGGTTTGCCGTTGGCGAAATGCACGCGCACAACCTTGTAGCCGGTCGGCTTGCTCGAATTCCACGAACCGTGCAGCGAGACGAAGGCGTCGCCTTTGTATTGGGCCGGGAACTGGTCGCCTTCGTAGAAAACGAGTCCCGTCGGCGCGGAATGCGATTGGAAGAGCAGATCGGGCGTCGTGGTCTTCGCCACCAGATCGGGGCGCTTCTTGCCGTAGGTCGGATCGGGATGGGCGCCGATATAGCCATAGGGCCAACCATAAAACGCGCCCTTCTCGACATGGGTGAGATAATCGGGCACCAGCCCGTCGCCCAAGCCGTCGCGCTCGTTGACGCTCACCCAGGCCTCGCCAGTTGTCGGATTGAACGCGATGCCGACGGGATTGCGGATGCCGGTGGCGAATTGGGAAAGCGTGCCGTTTGGATTGACGGTGTTGACCGCGGCGCGGAAGGCGGGATCGACGTCGGCGATGTTCTCATTGCTGCCGATGGCGAGATAGAGCGTGCCGTCGGGCGCGAACGCGATGTCGCGGGTGAAATGTCCGCCGATGCCCAGATCGTGCTGGCTGGTGACGCGCGTGCGCGCGCCCGCCGCGAGCGCGCCGTCGCTGTAGGCGAGCTTCCACACCGCGTCGATATCGCCGACATAAAGCGCGCCGTCATGGAAGGCCAGGCCGTGCGGCTTGTTGAAGCCGGTGGCGAAGGTCGTCGCCATCGTGGTCGCGCCGCCGCGCAGCAGCGTGATCTTTCCCGCATTGGGTTCGGCCAGGAACACGTCGCCGTTCGGCGCCACCGCCATCCAGCGCGGATTGGAGAGATTGGTCGCGAAGACCGAGACCGCGAAGCCTTTGGGAACTTGCGGCAGCGCGCCGGCCGGCCGCGGCACGATATGGGAGGAATTTTCCACCGCCAGCGTCGCATAGGGCGCCGGCATGTCTTTGGGCGAGACCTCGAAATGCGTCCCGGGCTGGTCGGCCGCATATCCCGGTGCCGCCATAAAGCCCAACAAAAGCAATGACTTGAGACAAAGCCGCGATGCCATCATTCCCTCCGTGAACCGCGAATTTACCCGCTATCGGTTATTCAGACGGGAACGCTCGAGCAATGTCATGCGATCCGCTTTTGCCCTTGCCGGACTGGCTCTTCTCGCAACCGTGAACGCCGCGCGCGCCGATGGCGCCGCGCCGGCGCACAAGCTCACCCAATCCGAGAGCTACATCATGCTGGAGCCGATGTATGCGACGGTGCTGGATTCGGGCAAGCCGAGCGGACTTCTGATGGTGGCGATCGGTCTCGACATTCCCGATGCCTGGCTGCGCGGCCAGGCCGAGCACGCGCTGCCGATCCTGCGCGACGATTATGTGCGCAGCCTGATGAGCTACACCGCCGCCGCGGTGCGCCTTGACCGCCAGCCTGATGTCGTCGACATCGCCAAGCGGCTGCAGCGCGTCACCGATCGCGCGCTGCAAAAGCCGGGCGCGAGGGTATTGCTGGCGGAAGTCGCCCTGCGCGTCACGCATTGAGCGCGATCAAGCGCTGACGGACGACGTGGCCGAACCGGCGCTTGGATTGGCGAACGCATTGAGCTGCGACGGCGAGCCCGGCGACGGACTGTTCTGAAGATTCTCCCACGCCTGCATCAGATCGGCGGTGGCGAGCTGGCCCGATCCACCGGCATGAAGGCCCGCGAAACCGTTCGAGGCACCGCTTGTGCCATTGGCCGCGCCGGCGCCGGAGAATTCGCCGTCGCCACCATCATCGACCGAGGAGAGCAATTGCTGCAGCGGACTGACCATCGTGCTGCTCGACGCCGACGCGGTCAGGCTCGCGTCGAGAGTCGACAAGAGCTGATCGAGCGGATCGGTGAGCGTGCTGGCGGAGGTGGATGATGTGGTGGAACTCGCAGACGTTCCGCCGCCGGCGCCGACATGCTGGTGCATCTGATTGAGCAGCTTGAGGATTTCGCCGCTGAGGGATGCGCTGCCGCTTCCGGTCACGTTGTTGTTCGCCGCGGCGGCCGAACCGCCGCTGGGTGCGGCGGGCTGTGCGAAGGCGGACGAATCGGCGGACGCGCTCTGCGAGCCGGTCAATTGCGCGAGCAGCGCCATGAGAGCCGGATTGGGTGCCGTCGCACTGCTGATGGACATGGAGCCTCCGCAAATCGCCGCCCGCCGCTAGCGGGCGGCGCTTGGCGATAAGCACGACACGTGCCCATGGGCGCGCCTGCGGCCGCGCGCGAAAAACAACCTTAGGAAATTCCTACCCTGCGGAGTCTTGCGACAATCCCGGCACAATCCGCCGCGCGACGGAAATTCCTGCCGGGCCGATTCAGGCCCGCGCCAGCGCCACCGCTGTGATGCGCTGAACCTCGGGGTTCGAGCCGGCGGTGGAATGCGCTCCGCCGACGCGCACATTGCGGCAATCCGCGCTCTCGTCCTGCAGGCATTGGCGCCAATCGACGATGCCGTCCTCTTCGGTGTAGATCGCCGTCACCGGGGCGCCGCAGGCGCGTGTCACGTGATCGCGGTCGGCCAGCCAATCCGCGTCCTGGAAGCGGGTGAGCATCGCGGCAAATGGTTGCAGCGGCGTGGTGACGGGAAAGCGGATGGGGCTGCACAGCGTCACCACGGCGCGCACCCGCGCGGGATGGCGCACCGCCAGGCTGCGCGCCAGGATCCCGCCCAGGCTCTGGCCGACGATGCTGACGCGCTCGCCGCCGGACGAAAGCCGCAGCAGCGTTTCGTCGAGCCGCGCCAGCATGCGCGGCGTGGGGCCCGCGTTGAAGCCGATCCTCGCGGTCTCCACGCGATAGCCGGTCAGGCGCAGGAAGGCGCGCAGCCGCGCCGTCGTCCAGTCGCCGGCGAGGAAGCCGGGAATGACGAACACGCTGTGTCCGTCGCCGCGCGGAACATCGGCCGGGAAGGGCGGCGGGCGCAGCGTTGCGGCCCAGAACGCGCCCATCTCGCGCAGCCCGCTGGCGAAGCCGAGCGGCGAGCCGCGTGGCGGAAGGACCGCGGCGTCGTTCATGAGTTCCAGGCGTCGTGCCGGTGTCATCGCGTTCTCCAGTCACGGCCAATTTGGCACGGCGCGTCGTTAACGTCCCGTGAATTTCGGCTCGCGCCTTTCGAGGAACGCCTTGATCGCTTCCTTGTAGTCCTCGCTCGTGGTGGCGAGCGCGTATTGGTCGAGGTCCATGAAGGCGGTGGCGGCATGCAACGCATTGGCCGCCGCGTTGACCGACTGCTTGGACATGCGCACCGCATTGGGCGGCAGTTTTGCGATCTTTGCGGCCCAGCGCCGCGCCGCCGCGAGCGTCTCGCCATCGGCCGCGATCTCGTCGGCCAGGCCCCAGGCCAGCGCGGTCTCGGATTCCACCTTGTCGCCGAAGATGACGAACTGCTTGGCGCGCGCCGGCCCGATCAGCGAGACCAGCCTGGGCACCGCATGCCAGCTCATATTCATGCCGAGCGGGATTTCCGGCAGGCGTAAATGCGCGGACTTTCCCAGGATGCGGAAATCGCAAGCCGCGGCCAGCGCAGCCCCGCCGCCGATGCAGTATTTTTCAATCGCGCAGATCGTGACCTGCTCGATTTTCTCCCACGCGTCGCACAGATCGGGCCCGATGCGAGTCATGTGGCGACGTTCGAGCAGCCCGTTGGCCTTGCGCCGGTCCATCGCCGGGTCTTTCAGGTCGGCGCCGGCGGTGAACGCGCCCTTGCCGGTCAAGATCACGGCCTGGGTCTCGAGATCGTCGGCGAAACTGCGCGCCGCTTCGGTCAGTTCCAGGATCAATTGCCGCGAAAGCGCATTGCGTCCATCGCCGCGATCCATGATGACGGTCGCGATGGCGCCGTCGCGCGCGATGGTGACGAATTCGCCGATCTTTGTGGTGGTCATCTGCGCGCCAGCATCCGTGGTCCCCATAGGATTGTAACCATCGCCGCCAAAGCCGCCATGATCAACCCATCGATGCGCGGATCGAAATAGGAGCCGTGGACCGGAAATAGTTGCCAGCAGAGGTTCGCCATGGCGTGAATCAGCGTCACGGCGAAGACGCTCTTGCCCGTATTGTTGTAGAGCCAGACCATGACGACCCGCATCGCCACGGTGCCGAGACACCACCAGGCGATCCAGACGGGCGATCGATGAGCCTGCGCCAGCGGTATGATATGCCATGCGGCCCATACCGACCCCAAAAACAGGCTGGCCCTAAGCGCGCCTAAGCGCGCCTGCAACGGATCGATGGCGTATCCCGACCAGCCCAACTCTTCGCCCAGAGCGCCGATAAAAAACACCAGGAACAGGCCCAATACGGTCAGAACGGGAAATTGCGGCGTTGGGAGCGGCACGCCCGTCGCACGCAGCAATCCGTACATCAAGATCGCCACGCCCGGCATCAGAAGAAGAATCGGCGCGTACCAGATTTTCGCGCCGATCCGATCGTAATCGAACGATCGCTTCAGCAGAGCGGCTACGCCCGCAACTCCGCTCTCGCGATAGACAAGGAGCATGGCCGCGATCAGCGGACAGATCGCCATGATCGCAGCCACCGGAAGACCCGGCAGCAACTCCAGCCCGGTCGCGGCTCCCATCAGCCAGAATGGAATGGAAAGTGCGTAGACCAATACGAAGAACGCCAGAGGCGATTTGGGCCGCGGCGCGATGCTATTCAAGCGGCGCTCCGCGGATCGCTCATGCCTGCAGGCCTTTCAGCAGAAGCTCCAGCGCCGCGGCGGCGAAGGCGTGCATGTTGGCGATGCGGTCTGGGCTTCCGGTTTCCAGCGTAAGCGCCGCATCGAGCGGGCCGGAGATCGCGATGCAGGTATGACCCGCCGCGTCGCCATAGGGATTGCCGGTCGGCCCTGCCGCGCCGGTTTCCGAGACGCCCCAGGTCGCGGCCAGTCTTTCGCGTGCGCTGCGGGCGAGCAGCAAGGCATAAGGCTCGCTCGCCGAACGCATGCCGGCGACGGAGACGCGCGGGATATCCATCAGCACGGCACGCGCCTTCGGCGTGTAGATCACGCCGCCGCCCAGATAATAGGCCGAGGCGCCGGCGACACCGAGCAGCGCCGCCGAGATCAATCCGCCGGACGAGGATTCCGCAACCGAGACAGTCTCGCCGCGCTCCTTGAGCAACGTGCCCACGCGTTCCGCCAGCGCCATCAATTCGCGCATCACGCCGGGCTTTGCAGATTGTGCACGATCGACAGCAGCATGCCGCGCGGCAGGAACGGCCCGAGGCCCGCGAGGAGCTTGTTGCGCGCGCCGGTGATGACGACGCGCTTGTTGTTCTGAAAGCCGCGAACGCCCAGCCTCGCCACGCTCATCGAACTCATTGGCGCTCCGGCGCGCGAAAGCCGCGTCTTGCCGGTGCCCGCGCGTTCGCGGAAATTGCTGGTCGTCGGTCCCGGGCACAGGCAGCTCACATGCACGCCGGTCTTCTCCGCTTCCTTCCACAAGGCTTCGGAGAAGGAGAGCACGAACGCCTTGCTCGCATAATAGATCGCCATCAGCGGGCCGGGCTGGAACGCGGCGGTGGAGGCGACGTTGAGCACGCCGCCGCGCTTCTTCGCCAGCATCTGCGGCCAATAGATATGGGTGAGCTCGACCAGCGCGCGCACATTGAGGTCGATCATGCCGAGCTGATCGGCTTCGGCCGATCCGTTGAACGCGCCCGCAATGCCATAGCCCGCATTGTTGACCAGCACGTCGACGGAAAGCCCGCGCGATGCGATCTCGCCCGCGAGCTTTTTGCCGCCGCCGATCGCGCCAAGGTCGGCGACAATCGGCGTCGCCTTCACCTTGTATTTGTCGGCGAGCCGCGCGGCGACATCCTTGAGCGCGGCTTCGCTGCGCGCGGCGAGGATCAAATCGTAGCCGTCCCTGGCGAAGCATTCGGCGAGATCGACGCCGATGCCCATGCTGGCGCCCGTCACCAATGCCGTCTGCCCGTCGCCTTTGCGCTTGCGTGCCATATGCCCCTCCGATGGTCTTGGGCTAGTATAGCGCAAGTTTCGCGAGGGGGATCGCATGTATGTCGTGAGCGTGTTGTTGCTGCTGGGCGTGCTGCCGGCCGGATCGGTCTTCGCCGAGCAGCATTATTGGCATTCCGCGCTGCCGCTGATGGACCTCATCGGCAAATGGTTCACCTTCTGGGCCGTGGGCGTGCGGCTGGGTATCGCGGGGTTGCGGCAGTCGATCCAGCCGCGCTTCACCGCGCAGGAGATTTTCAATCTGAAGGGCGACGAGGCGCTGCCCATCGTGCGCGAGCTGGGCCTGGCGAATATAGCGATGGGAACGCTGGGTCTGGTCTCGCTCTGGCTGCCGGCGGTGACCTGGCCCGCCGCGCTGGTGGGCGGCCTTTATTACGGACTCGCCGGCGCGCTGCATCTGGGCCGCGGCGAAAAGACGTTCAACGAACGCTTCGCGATGATCACCGATCTTGCGATCTTCGCGCTGCTCGCGGCCTATGTCGTTGTGACGTTCGTGCCGAGGATCGTGGGATAGTTACAGCGCCGCGATCACCGCCGCGTTGTAGATTTCGCTCATCTTGGCGCCCAAGGGCGCTATCTGCACCGGCTTCTCGAGCCCCACCAGCAGTGGTCCCAGCACGCTCACTCCGCCCATCTGCGACAGCAGCTTGGTCGAGATCGAGGCGGAGTGGATCGCCGGCATGATCAGCACGTTGGCCGTTTCGGTGAGCCGGCAGAAGGGATAGAGCGCCAGCTTCTCCGGATCGAGCGCCACATCGGCGGCGATCTCGCCGTCATATTCGAAATCGACGCCGCGCTTGTCCAGGATGTGCACCGCTTCCACGATGCGCTCGCTGCGTTCGCTGCGTGGAAATCCGAAGGTGGAGGAGGCGAGCAGCGCCACGCGCGGCGTGAAGCCGAAGGTGCGCGAGACGCCCGCCGTCTGCACCGCGATATCGGCGAGCTCCTCCGATGTCGGCATCTCGTGCACGGATGTGTCGCCGACGAACACGACGCGGCCCTTGCTGAAGATCAGATTGACGCCGACGGGGCGCTGGCCCTGCGGGCTGTCGAGCACCAGGCGCACGTCGTTGAGCGCCGCCTGATAGGCGCGCGTGACGCCGGTCACCATCGCGTCGGCGTCGCCGGCCGCCAGCATCGAGGCGGCATAGACGTTGCGGTCGTTGGTCACCATGCGCACGCAGTCGCGATAAAGAAGGCCACGCCGCCTGAGCCGGATGTAGAGCGCTTCGATATAGCGCGCCGCATCCTGCGCGGAACGCGGCGTGCGGATCTCGAAGGAATGCTCGTCGATCCCGGCGCGGCGCAGGCCGGTCTTGATCACCTCCTCACGACCGATAAGCAACGCTCGGCCCAACCCGGAATTCTGGAACGCGGCGGCGGCGCGGACCACCGATTCCTCCTCGCCTTCCGCGAACACCACGCGCTTGGGATTGGCGCGCACGCTGGCGGTGATGTTCTGGAACAGCACGGCGGAGGGATCGAGCCGCGCGGTGAGCTGGTGATGATAGGTGTCGATGTCCTTCAATTCGCGCCGCGCCACGCCCGATTTGATCGCGGCCTGCGCCACCGCGCCGGAAACGCGGCTGATAAGCCGTGGGTCGAACGGCACCGGGATGATGTAATCGGGGCCATAGACCGGGCGCTGGCCGCGATAGGCCATCGCCACTTCGTCCGGCACATCCTCGCGCGCCAGTTCCGCCAGCGCTTCGGCGGCGGCGATCTTCATCACCTCGTTGATGGTCTTGGCGCGCACGTCGAGCGCGCCGCGGAAGATGTAGGGGAAGCCCAGCACATTGTTGACCTGGTTGGGATAGTCGCTGCGTCCCGTCGCCACGATCGCATCGGGCCTGACGGCCTTCACCTCTTCCGGCGTGATCTCCGGATCGGGATTGGCCATGG
>Ga0302324_100011897_pt1 | contig 17809 bp, 6 predicted proteins | sample Palsa_T0_1_FD_201949 | JGI IMG/M metagenome (GOLD analysis project Ga0302324, IMG submission 201949) | Peat permafrost microbial communities from Stordalen Mire near Abisko, Sweden - Palsa_T0_1 | ecosystem: Environmental > Terrestrial > Soil > Palsa > Peat permafrost | place: Sweden: Abisko... | reverse complement strand
CAACAACGGCGCGACGGTGCTGGCGACGTCGAGCGTCGGCGGCAGCCTGGTGCTGAATTCGGGCGCGATCAGCGAGGGCGGTGCCGCGACGTTGACGGTTTCGGGCGCCACGACCCTGAACGCCGGCGGCAACACGATCACGCTGACCACCGCCGGAAACAGTCTCGTTGGCGCGGTGGCGCTGATCACCACGGGCGCGAACGACGCGAGCTTGACCAACAACACGGCGACGGTGCTCGGCGCGACCGCGGTCGGCCAGAACCTATCGGTGACCTCGAACGGCGCGATCACCCAGACCGGCGTTCCGGGCGTGACGGCGGCCGGCACCGCCACCTTCATCACCACCGGCGGTAACAGCGCGATCACGCTGACCAACACGACCAACGATTTCGGCGGCGCGGTGGCCCTGACCGGCACCGCGGTCAGCGTCACCCAGAAGGCCCTCACGCCGCTGATCCTGGGCGCGAGCACCGCGACGACGTCGCTGACGGCGACCGCCGATTCGATCAGCATTCCGGTTGCCGGCAGCGTCAATGTGAATAACGCCCTGGTGACGTTCCAACCGACCTCGGCGGGCACCACGGTGCAGCTCGGCGGCACAGCCGGCGGCACCGGGCTGTGGGTCAGCGATGCGGTGCTGAGCGGGCTGACGCAGAACTACACCGGCTTGATGGTGGGCTCCGCGACGGCCGGCGCCGTGACCCTGCTGAACAGCGCCGTCGCCCCGGTCACCAATGCCAACCTGACCCTGCTGTCCAACGGCACGATCGACACGACGGCCAACTCGATCACGATGTCCGGAACCGGCGCCTTGACCGAGACCGCGACCGGCGGCGTGACGCTGGGCGCGACGACGCTCGCGACCGGCGCGCTGTCGGTCACCGCGGGCGGCGCGATCGCCCAGGGCGGGACGATGATCTCGACCAGCGGCACCGCGAGCTTCACCGCCGGCACCTCGATCACGCTGACCAATACCAGCAACAGCTTCATGAATACGGTGTCGCTCAACAACCCCACCGCCAGCAACAACGTCGCGCTGACCACCACCGGCGCGCTGCAGTTGGCGGCATCCAACGTCGGCACCGGCAGCCTCACGGTGATCGCGCTGAATGGCACGATCACCCAGACCGGCGCGATCACGCAGCAGCCCGCCGCCGGCATCGCGAGCTTCACGGCGACCGGCGGCAACAGCGACATCACGCTGAACAACCCCGGCAACGTGTTTACCGGGCCGCTGCAGCTCAACTCGGCGAACACGGTGGTGTCGGCGCCGAGCGTCACGTTGAATGCCGAGTCGGTGTCCGGCAATCTGACCATCATCACCAATAGCTTGAACGGCGCCGGCGCGGTCTCGCTCGACGGCGTCCTGACCATCGAGCCGCTGACCAACGCGACCACGGTCCGCTTCCTCGACACCGGCGTCGTCGGCGGGCTCGACATCAACGACGCGCAGTTCGGCCGGTTCAGCGGCTACGTCAACGGCGTCGTGATCGGCTCGACGACCGCGACCAGCGTCCTGAGCACCGGGCCGACCAGCACGCTGGGCAGCTTCAGCGTGCCGCTGACGCTCCAGGCCGGCGGCGTCGGCGGCCAAGTCAGCATGTCGGCCACCAATCCGCTGACCTTTACGGGCGGCACCGGCCTCACGGTGTCGGCCGGCGGCGCCGTCGCGCTCGGTCCGCTCTCGATGGGCACCACCGCGCTCAACGTCACCGCCGGCGGTGCGGTCACCCAGACTGGCGCCTTGAGCTCGACCGGCGCCGTCACGGTGAGCGCCGCCGGCAACACGGTTTCGCTCACCAGCACGAGCAACGCCTTCACCGGCACCTTGATGACGACCGGCACGGCGACGAGCATCACGGACGGCTCGGCCCTGACATTGGGCACGTCGAGCGCCACCGCGATGACGATCACGGCCAATTCGATCAATTCGGTCGCCGGCGTGACCCTGACGGGCGGCCTGACGATCCAGCCCTTGACCAACGGCACGAACGTGCAGCTCGCCGGCGCGACCGTCGGCGGTCTGCTCGACGTCAGCAGCGCGGTGCTCGGCGGGTTCACCGGCTACACCAGCTTGACGGTCGGCTCGAACACCGCCGGCGCGGTGACCACGGGCGGTGCGCCCGTCACCCTGGCGGCCAACACCAATCTCACCGTGCTGTCCAACAGCACGGTCGCGGTCAGCGACCCGATCAGCCTGTCGGGCACGGGCGCGCTGTCGATTACGGCCAACGGCGCGATCAGCCAGAGCGCGGCGCTCACGGTCGGCGTGGGCGGCAGCGCGAGCTTCAATGCCGGCGCCAACGCGATCACGCTGACCAACGCGGGCAACAGCCTGGGCGGCGCCATCGCCCTGACGACCACCGGCGCCAACGATGCCAGCCTGGTCAATGCGACGACGACCAACCTGGCGGCGTCCACGATCGGCGGCAATCTGTCGGTTTCGTCGAGCGGAGCGCTGACCCAGAGCGGCGTGCTGACCGTCACCGCGGCGGCATCGTTCGCCACCACCGCGGGCAACAGCTCGATCACCTTGAGCACGCCGGCCAACGCGTTCACGGGCGCGGTCACGCTCGCCGCCAACGGCACCGGCGGCGCGAACATCACGAACAATCTGGCGACCACCGTGGCGAGCGCGACCGCCGGCGCCCTGACGGTGAAATCGAACGGCGCCTTGACGCAGACCGGCGCGCTGACCGCCACGGGCGCGACGACCTTCAACGCCGGCGCCAACGCGATCACGCTGACCAACACCAACAATGCGCTGTCGGGCGCGATCGCGCTGACCGCCACCGGCGCCAACACCAACGCCACGCTGATCAACGGCACGACCACCAATCTCGGCGCCAGCACCGTGGGCAACCAGCTGGTCGTGAGCTCGACCGGCGCGATCACGAACAGTGGTGCGCTGGTCGTCGGCGGCGCCTCGAGCTTCACCACGACCGCCGGCGGCAACTCGATCTCCGTGAACAACGCCGGCAACGCGCTGACCGGGGCGGTGACGCTCGCCCCCAACACCACAGGCAGCGCGAACCTGTTCAACACCTTGGCGACCTCGCTGGTCGGTACCACGATCGGCGGCAATCTCACTGTCACGTCGGGCGCGCTGACCGAGCTCGGCCCGTTGACCGTAACCGGCACATCGAGCTTCAACACCGGCGCGCATGCGCTCAATCTGACCACTGCGGGCAACAGCTTCACCGGCGCGATCTCGCTGACCACCACCGGTGCCAACAATGCCAGCCTGATCAATACCGTCGTGACCACTCTCGGTGCCTCGAGCATCGGCGGTACCCTTACCGTCACGTCGACTGGCGGCAAGATCACGAGCAGCGGCGCGGTGACCGTCGCCGGCGCGTCGGCCTTCGTGACGACCACCGGCAATTCCGGGGTCTTCCTCACCAATCCGGCCAACGCGCTGACCGGTGCGGTGACCTTGACGCCGCACGGCGTGTCGAATGCCAATCTGGTGAACACGGTGGCGACCCAACTGGCCGCCACCACGATCGGCGGCAATCTGGTCGTCACCTCCACCGGCGGCAACGTGACGGAAACCGGCGCCTTGTCGGTCGCCGGCACGTCGAGCTTCAACGCCGGCGCGCATACGATCACGCTGAACGCCGCCAACGATTTTCAAAACTCGATCACGCTCGTCACGACAGGCGCCAACAACGCCAGCCTGACGAATGCCAACGCCGCGGGCACGGATCTGGGCTCGGGGACCTTCAATGTCGGCGGCAATCTGGTGGTGTCGTCGGTCGGCGCCATCACGAATAACGGCGGTGCCGTGATCGTCGGCGGCACGTCGTCGTTCACTACGACCGCCGGCAACGCCTCGATCACGATGACGAACGCGGCCAACGCGCTGACCGGCGCGGTAACCTTGGCACCCAATGGCACCGGCAGCGCGACATTGCTCAACACGTTGGGGACGACCTTGGCGCCCACCACGATCGGGGGCACCCTCACCGTGACGTCGAGCACGACGACCGCGGGCGCGCTGGCGCAGAGCGGACCGATCACGGTGACCGGTGCATCGTCGTTCAACGCCGGCGCCAACGCGATCGCGCTGACCGATCCGGGCAATCTCTTCGGCGGCACCATCGCGCTCACCAACACCGGCGCCAACGACGCGAATTTGTCGAACAACGCGGCGACCACGCTCGCCGGCTCGTCGATCGGCGGCAATCTCGCCGTGTTCTCGGCGGGCGCCTTGACGCAGTCGGCCGCGGGCGGCCTGACCGTCGGTGCGAGCGCGACGTTCGTCACCACGGCGGGCAATGCATCGATCACCCTGACCAGCGCGAGCAACGCGTTGACCGGAACGGTCACCTTGGCGCCCAGCGGCACCGGCAGCGCAGCCTTGTTCAATAGCCTGGCGACCCAGCTGGCCCCGACGACCATTAGCGGCACCCTTAGCGTGACTTCGGGCGGGCTGCTGTCGCAGAGCGGACAGATCACGGTAACGGGCACGTCGACGTTCAACAGCGGCGCCAATGCGATCGCCCTGACCGATCCGGGAAATCTCTTCAGCAGCACGGTCGCGCTGACCACGACCGGCCCGAATGACGCAAGCCTGATCAACAGCGGCGCCACCGCGCTGGCGGCCTCGAGCGTCGGCGGCAACCTGATCGTGTCGTCGGCCGGCGCGATCACCGAGACGGGCGCCTTGACGGTCGGCGCCACCTCGTCCTTCACGACCACGGCGAACAACGCGTCGATCACGGTGAACAATGCGGCCAACGCGCTCACCGGCGCGGTCACGTTGGCGCCCAACGGCACCGGCAACGCGATCCTGGTCAACACGCTGGCGACGACGCTGATCGGCACGACGTTCGGCGGCAATCTGAGCGTGACGTCCGGTGCGTTGACGGAGACCGGGACGTTGAGCGTGGCCGGTAACGCGACCTTCAATACCGGCGGCGCCGCACTCTCGCTGACCGCGGGCACCATCGGCGGCAATCTCAGCGTGATGTCGGGCGCACTGACCGAAACCGGCGCACAGTCGGTCGCCGGCACGACCACCTTGAGCACCGGCGCCAGCCCGATCACCTTGAGCAACCCGGGCAACAGCTTCACCGGCACCGTCACGGTGACGAACTCCGGCGCTAACAACAACGTCAGCCTGACCAACACGGTGGCGACCGCCTTCGGCACCTCGGTGGTCGGCGGCAATCTGGCCGTGATTTCCGGCGCGGTGAGCGAGATCGGCACGCTGACGGTGGGCGGCACCTCGAGCTTCAATGCCGGCGCCAACGCGATCACGCTGACCAATGTCGGAAATCTGTTCACCGGCAGCGTCTCGCTGGCCAACACCGGCGCGGCCAACAACGCCAACCTGACCAACGGCACGGCGACCGACCTCGGGACCTCCAATCTCGGCGGCAATCTGGTCGTGTCGTCGGTCGGCGCCATCACGAATCTGGGCGGCACCCTGGTGGTCGCCGGCACCTCGTCCTTCACGACCACGGCGGGCAATGCCTCGATCGCGGTGACCAACGCGAGCAACGCCCTGACCGGAACAGTCCTGTTGGCGCCCAACGGATCCGGCAGCGCGTCCCTGACCAACACGCTGGCGACGACCCTGGCGTCGACGACGATCGGCGGCAATCTGGCGGTGATCTCGGGCGCGCTGACGCAAGCGGGCGTGCTGAGTGTCGCCGGCACCTCGAGCTTCAATACCGGCGCCGCCGCATTGACCTTGAACACTGCCGGCAACGACTTCGCCGGGGCGGTGTCGCTGACCAGCGGCACGGCGAACCTGCTCAACACGGTGGCGACCAATCTGGGCGCGTCGACGGTGACCGGCAACCTGACCCTGTCGTCGGCCGGTGCGGTCACGGAGAGCGGCGCGCTGTCGGTGACCGGCACGTCGTCGATCACCACCACGGCGAACAACGCATCGATCACGCTGAACAGTGCCGCCAACGACCTGGGCGGCACGGTCTCGCTGAACCCCAACGGCACCGGCAGCGCGACCCTGGACAACAACACGGCGACCATCCTCGGCGGCTCGACGGTCGGCGGCAACCTGGTCGTGTCGTCGGCCGGGGCGATCACCGATCCTGGTGCGCTGGTGGTGACCGGCACGTCCTCCTTCACGACCACCGCGGGCAATGCCTCGGTCACGGTGACCAACGCGGGCAATGCGCTGCACGGCACCGTGACCCTGGCGCCCAACGGGACCGGCAGCGCCTCGCTGTTCAACACGCTGGCGACGACCTTGGCGGGCACCTCGATCGGCGGCACCCTGACGGTCACCTCGGGCACGCTGACCCAAGCCGGCGCGCTGAGCGTCACCGGTGCTTCCACGTTCAATACCGGCGGCGCCGCGCTGACCCTGAACAACGCCGCCAACGACTTCGGCGGTGCGGTATCGCTCACCAGCGGCACTGCGATCCTGGACAACACGGCGGCGACGAATCTGGGCGCGTCGACTGTGACGGGCAACCTGACCGTGTCGTCGGGCGGCGCAATCACGGAAAGCGGCGCGGTGTCGGTGACCGGCACGTCGTCCTTCACCACGACGGCGAACAACGCGTCGATCACGTTGAACAATGCGGGCAACGATCTTGTCAACACGGTGACGTTGACCACCAACGGCACCGGTAGCGCGAACCTGTCGAACAACACCGCGACCACGCTCGGCAACTCGACGGTCGGCGGCACCCTCCTCGTGACGTCCGCGGGCTCGATCACGGCCACCGGCACCTTGTCGGTGACCGGCGCCGCGACATTCACCGTGACCGGGGCGAACAACTCGGTGACGCTGAGCAACACGGCCAACGCGTTCGGCTCGACCATCGCGTTCAACACCACCGGAAACGGCAGCGCGGTCCTGGCGAACACCAACTCGATAGACCTGGCGGCGACCTCGATCGGCGGCAATCTGACCGTGACGACGGGGGGCACCTTGACCGAGAGCGGTGCCGTGAGCGTCGTGGGCGTATCGAGTTTCACCGCAACCGGCGCGCTGACGTTGACCAACGCGGGGAACAGTTTCGGCACCTCGGTGAGCCTGACGACCACCGGCGCCAACGCGAACGCGAGCCTGACCAACAGCTCGGCGACCGTTCTGAGCGCCTCGGGCGTCACCGGTAACCTGGTCCTGTCGTCGGCCAACGCGATCACCCAGACCGGCGCCCTGTCGGTCGCCGGCACATCGTCGATCACCACCACGGCGAACAACGCGTCGATCACGCTGACCAACGCCGGCAACGCGCTGCACAACGCCGTCACCTTGGCGTCCAACGGAACGGGCAGCGTCTCCCTGCTCAACACGCTGGCGACGACCTTGGCGGGCGCCACGGTCGGGGGCAGCCTGACGATCACCTCGGGCGCGCTGACGCAAACCGGCGCGCTGACCGTCACCGGCGCCTCCACGTTCAACACCGGGGGCGCTGCGTTGACTCTGACCAATGCCGCCAACGACTTCGGCAGCACGGTATCGCTGACCAGCGGCACGGCGAACCTGATCAATTCGGCGGCCACCGATCTGGGCGCGTCGACGGTGACGGGCAATCTCGTTGTGTCGTCGGCCGGCGCGATCACCAACAGCGGCGCGCTGGCGGTCACCGGCACGTCCTCCTTCGCGACCACCGCGGGCAATGCCTCGATCACGGTGGCCAACGCGGGGAACGCGCTGACCGGCCCGGTGACCTTGACGCCCAACGGCACAGGCAGTGCGGCGCTGACCAATACCCTGGCGACGACGCTGGTCGGCACCACGATCGGCGGCAACCTAGCCGTCACCTCGGGGGCGCTGACGCAGGCGGGCACCTTGAGCGTCGCCGGCACGTCGAGCTTCAACACCGGCGTTGCCGCGCTGACCCTGACCGCCCCTGCCAATCACTTCGTCGGCGCGGTATCGCTGACCAGCGGCACTGCGAACCTGGTCAACACCGCCGCGACCGATCTCGGCACCTCGTCGGTGACAGGCAACCTGGCCCTGTCGTCGACCGGTGCGATCACGCAGAGCGGGACGGTGGCGGTGACCGGCACGTCGCTGTTCGCGGCAACGACCGGCAATGCCGGCATCACGCTGTCCAATACCGGCAATAATTTGGTGGGAACCGTTACGCTGTCACCCAGCGGCACCGGCAGCGTGAATCTAGGGAACGACACGGCGACCGATCTGGGCAACGCGACGATCGGCGGCACCCTCACGGTGACGGCGGGCGGGTCGCTCAGCGCGAGCGGCATCCTGGCGGTGGCCGGCGCCGCGACCTTCAACACCTTCGGGGCGAACAGCTCGGTGACGCTCAGCAACACGTCGAACGCGTTCGGCTCGACCATCGCGTTCAACACCACGGGAACCGGCAGTGTCGTGCTGGCGAACACCGGCTCGATTGACTTGGCGCCGACCATGCTCAACGGCAATCTGACGGTGACCACCGGGGGCACCTTGACCGAGACCGGCGCCGTGAGCGTCACGGGCAACGCGAGTTTCACCACGGCCAACGCGCTGAGCTTGGCGGCGACCACGATCGGCGGCAATCTGAGCGTGACGTCGGCTGCGCTGACCGAGACCGGCAATCTCAGCGTCGCCGGCACGTCGACCTTCAACACCGGGGCAAACCCGATCACGCTGACCCAAGCGGGCAACAGTCTGGTCGGCGCGGTGAGCCTGACGAACACGGGCGCCAACAACAACGTGAGCCTGACCAACAGCGCGGCGACCGACCTTGGCACCGTGACCACCGCCGGCACCCTGACGCTGGCGTCGGCCGGTGCGATCACGCAGACAGGCGCGCTGTCCGTAGCCGGGACGGCATCGATCGCCACCACGGCGAACAATGCGTCGATCACGCTGACCAATGCCGGCAACACTCTGGTCGGCACGGTGTCGCTGAGCCCCAACGGCACCGGCAGCGCGAGCCTGTTCAACACGGTGGCGACCAACTTGGCCCCGGTGAACATGATGGGCAACCTCGCGGTGACGTCGGCCGGCGCGATCACGGAGGGCGGCGCGCTGTCGGTGGCCGGCACCTCGTCGTTCACCACCACGGCGAACAACGCCTCGATCATCCTGACCAACGCGAACAACGCGCTCAGCGGTGCCGTCAGCCTCACGCCCAACGGATTTGGCGCTGCAGATCTGGTCAACACGGTGCCGACCACCCTGTTCAGCGGCACGGGCACGTTCGGCGGCACCGTGACCGTGACGGCGGCCACGCTCGACCTCGCCGCCTCCAATATCGCCGGCAATCTGACGTTGGTGACCGACAGTCTGGGTGGCGTGGGAACCGTGACCTTACCGGGTACGCTGACGATCGAGCCCTTCACCGCGAACAGCAATACGAACCTCCTTGGCGGTGGTGCCGGGCTCGATCTCAGCGCGGCTCAGCTCGGACGCTTCCAGGGCTATTCGACGTTGAGCGTCGGGTCGTCGGGATCCGGCGTGCTCACGGTCGCCAATCCGCTGACGCTGCCGGGCAACGCCAACCTCCAGCTGGTCTCCGGCGCTGGCGGCATTCAAGTTCCCAACTCGTTGACCGTAAGCGGCACCGGGACGCTGACCCTCAACGGCAGTGGCGGCGTCAATGTGTCCGCGACCCTCACGTCGGGAGCGGGTGGCATCTCAATCTCGGGCCCGACCACGCTGAATGGGACCATCCAGACCGCGGGCGGCGCCGTCTCGATCTCGGGCTCCGCCCAGCTGAACGGGACGATCCAGACCGCGGGGGCGGGTGCCGTCTCGATTTCGGGCCCGACCACGCTGAATGGGACCATACAGACCGCGGGCGGCGCCGTTTCGATCTCGGGCCCGACCCAGCTGAACGGGGCCATCCAGACCGCGGCCGGTGCCGTCTCCCTGCTGGGCAATGTGGCGCTTGCCGGCTCGAGCACGATCAACAGCGCGAACGGCGCGCCGGCCGGCAACAACATTCTTTTTGCCGGCACTGTGGACGGCCCCGGGCAGGCCCTGACGCTCAACGCGGGAACCGCCGGGACCATCACCTTCGATCAGGCCGTCGGCGGCAGCGGCCTGCCCAACCAGCTTGGCCCGCTGGTGATGGTCGGGCAAAGCATCACCGGCGGCGCTTTCAATGTCGCCAGCTTCACGTTCAATGCGCCGGTGCTCAACGCCGGCGGCGTCATCACGGGGCTCGGCGGCCTGGCCGCCGCGCATCAGGTTGACGACCTTGCCGTGACCACCAACCAGTTTTTCAACGGCTTCCAATTGGGGCCGACATTGCCGCCGCTGGCGCCGCCGTCGACGACCACCAACGGCATCTCGAACTCCGTAAACAGCCAGTTTGGCAGCGCGCCGTCGGCTGACAGCACCAGCATCGGCGGGGATATCGGCGCCGGCTTCGAGGTCAGCATCTCGGCCCACAATGTCGACTGGGACGATCCGATCGAGGATCTGCCGATCAAGCCGGTCGACTACCTGCTCGACCTTTCGGACTACTTCAGCGGCAAGCGCGCGCAGGGCGGCTCTTCATCGCAGGCAGCCTCTCCCTCGGAGGAGCGTCCCAATCCCTGTGTTGCTCCGACATCTGATGATAAGAGCTGCACCCGTCCATGATGCCGCGCTGGAGAAGCGCGCGAAACGACGCGGCAAGGTTGCCGAACCGGCCATCGCGATCGGGATTCTCTGGCATCTTCGCTTAGGTTAGAGTGACGTCCGGCCAGCTCGGCGAGGGGTTCGTCCAGGGCTGGATAGTGAGGATGGGGCAGGGGCAGGTGCCGAACCGGTGGCGACGTGCTGAAACTGGTGCCGTCAGGGCGCCGGGCTGCAACGGCGCTGCGATCCGCAATCGCGGCGGCGACGGGGTGAGGGAACGGCCGGGGCCACAGAATCGCGTGCGATGACAGCCTGTTCGCCCTCCTCGATTCGGCCCGCCGCGGCCGGGTCCGCCTGCTCCGTCCGGCGCGCCGCCACGCTCCTGTTCGCCGCATGGCTCCTGGTCGGCCCGGCGACCGCCGCGCAGCTATCGCAGCTGCTCCCGCAGCAGCTGCCACCCGACGCGACCGGCCGAGTCGAGCGATTTCGCGAAGCGCCGACGCCGCCGCCGAGCGGCGCGGGGCCGTCGCTCCAGGTCGAGCCGTTGCCGCCCGAGGAAGCCCCCGAGAGCGCCGCCAACATCCCGCTTCAGATCGAGGCCGTGACCCTCGTCGGCGTGACGGTCTACAAGCCCGAGGATCTCGCGGAATATTGGAAGGACCGGCTGGGCAAGCCCGGCAAGCTCGGCGATCTGTTCACGATCGCGGCCGCGATCACGACGCGCTACCGCAATGACGGCTACGTGCTCAGCCGCGCCATCGTGCCGGCCCAGGAGATCGAGGACGGCAAGGTCGAGATCCAGGTCGTCGAGGGTTACGTCTCGCAGGTGATCTTCGAAGGCAACGACGATCGCCCCGATCTTCTGCGGGACACTGGCGAGCGGATCACGGATGCCAAGCCGGTCCGGGTCAGCGATCTCGAGCGCTATCTGCTGCTGCTCGGCGATCAGCCCGGTGTCAACGTGACCTCGGTGCTGAAGCCGTCGCCGGATCAGACCGGCGCCGCCGATCTGATCATCACCGTCGAGCGCGAGGCGTTGCAGAATTTCGCGACGCTCGACGACCGCGGCACGCGCTATGTCGGGCCGGACCAGCTCACCGCCGGCACGCGCATCAATTCGCTGTTCGGTTTCGGCGACCAGACCTTCATCCGAGGCATCACGACGCCGCTCTTCCCCAGCGAGCTGAAGGCGTTCGACGTCAACAATCAGCAGACGCTGACCGCCGAGGGAACGACGCTCGGCCTGAACTTGAACTACGCCGAAGCCCATCCGGGTTTCACACTCCAACAGTTCAAGCTGACCAGTGACGCCAGCACGATCGCCGTCGTCCTCGCCCAGCCGATCATCCGGTCGCGGGTCGAGAATCTTCGCGTCACGGTGCAGGGGGTCGCCAATCAATACCGGACCGACATCGGTGGCTCCACCGATCCGCTGCTGCGCGACAACATCCGCTCGCTCCGCATCTCGCTGGTCTATGACACCTTCGATCGGTTCCACGGCGCCAATCTCGCGGGTCTCCAGCTCAGCCAGGGGATCGACATTCTCGGCGCCAGCAAGCCGGGAGCCGCGTTTTTGTCGCGCGCCGTCGGCCGCCCCGACTACACCAAGCTCAATTACGACCTGTCGCGCGCCCAGGAGCTCGCCGAGCACTGGACTCTGATCACCGCGGCAACCGCCCAGACCGCCTTCACGCCCCTGCTGGCGTCGGAGCAGTTCGGGCTCGGCGGCTCGACCTTCCTGCGCGCCTACGATCCGTCCGATATCATCGGCGACAGTGGCATCGCCGGGAAGCTCGAGCTGCAATTCAGCGATCAGCCCAAGGAGGTCTATCTCAAAAGCTACGACCTCTATACCTATGCCGACATCGGCCTGGTGCAGAACATGACGACCTTGCCGGGCGAGAAATCGTCGCAATCCGCCGCTGCGCTCGGCGTGGGCACCCGCTTCACCCTGAACGACTGGTCGAACGGCTATTTTGAGGTCAGCCAGCCGCTCATGCGGGGCGTGCCGACCGAAGGCACCCATGATCATTTCGCCCGCGTGTTTTTTGCTCTGATCGCCAAGTTCTAGGGTTAAGCTGCTAATGTCCGATCGCACAAATCCGCGATCCATGCGGATTGTGCGTGAATCCGACGTACCGACCTTCCATGAAAGTCGGTACTAGGCGATCCGGCAGGAGATCCGCCCGATGACCCTCAGCCCGTCCCCCGGCGCCGAAGACGGCAGCTTCGCATGGCCGCGCAAGGACTATTCCCGCGTGCCCTACCGGGTCTATCACGACCCGGTGATCTATGGTCGCGAGCTCGAGCTTGTGTTCCGCGGGCCGGCCTGGAGCCTGCTCGGCCTGGACTGCGAGATTCCCAATCCCGGCGACTTCCGCTCGACCTGGGTGGGCGATACGCCGGTGATCTACAATCGCGGACGCGACGGCACAGTGCACGCGTTCGTCAATCGCTGCGCCCATCGCGGCGCGATGGTGCGGCGCGAAGCCGCGGGCAACGCCGACAACCACACCTGCATCTATCACCAGTGGTGCTACGGGCTCGACGGCAAGCTCACCTCGATCCCGTTCCGCCGCGGCGTCAAGGGCAAGGGCGGTCTCGACGCCAGCTTCGATCTCGGCGCCCATGGCCTGCGGCGCCTGACGGTCGACACCGTCGCCGGCGCGCTGTTCGGCAGCTTCGCCGAGGATGCCGAACCGTTGCGCGACTATCTGGGGCCGCCGGTGGTGGCGCAGATCGAGCGCCTGTTCCAGCGCCCGATCCGCGTGCTCGGCTATCATCGCCAGCGCATCAACGGCAATTGGAAGCTGTATGCCGAGAATACCCGCGACAACTACCACGCCAGCCTGCTGCACGATTTCCTGCGCACCTTCGGCGTCGATCGGGTCACCCAGACCGGCGGCGTCACGATGGATGCGCGCCACCGCCACAACATCACCTGGGCGGAGGCGGCGAGCGATACCGCCGAATTCGCCGACGACATGTACCACCAGGCCAATATCAGCAACGAGACGCCGCGGCTGCGCGATCGCCGCGTCGTCGGGTTTCGCCACGAGCATCCGGACAAGCTCAATCTCGCGGTCACCTCGGTGTTCCCGAACAGCGTATTCGTGCAGATCAACAACAGCCTGGCGACGCGGCAGATCCGGCCCAAGGGGGTCGATTGCCACGAGGTGTTCCAGACCCTGATCGGCTATGAAGACGACGACGCCGAGATGACCGCCCACCGCCTGCGTCAGGCCAACCTGGTCGGGCCGGCCGGTTTCGTCTCGATGGAGGACGGCGAGGCGATCGAGATCGCCCACTTGGCCTCGCGCTCCGAGCGAGACGCCGCGACCGTGATCGAGATGGGCGGCGGCGGCCCGATCACGGATCGCGATTACCGCGTGACCGACGTGCCGCTGCGCGGCTTCTGGTCCTACTACGCCGAGCTGATGGGCAACGAGCCCGAAGGCGCGGTGCGATGATCGAGCCGGGCGAGCGCGACGGGGTGCTCGCGCTGCTCGCCGATTATGGTTGGTTGATCGACGAAGGCCGCTTCGACGAATGGCTCGACCTGTTCGTCGAGGACTGCGTCTACAAGGTCGTGCCGCGCGAGAATCTCACCCTCGGCCTGCCTGGCTGCCTGATGCTGTGCGAAACCAAGGACATGCTGCGCGACCGCGTGACCGCGCTGCGCGAGGCCAACAAGTTCAACATCCACGTGGCGCGCCATGTGATCGGCCTGCCGCGCGTGACCCGGCTGGCGGCCGACGCGCTGGCGATCGAGGCGTCCTTCAGCGTGTTCCAGAGCGACCAGGAGGGCGACAGCCGGCTGTTCAGCGTTGGCTGCTATCTCGATCGCGTGCGGCTGGTCGACGGCGTCCCGCGGCTTCAGGAGAAACTCGTGATCGTCGACTCGTTCGCGATCCCGAGCCTGCTCGCGACGCCGCTCTGAGTTATCCGATCCATCAGCCAAGCGAGCCGGAGGTTCCCATGACGGTGTCCTATTTCGTCCGCTATCAGGGCAAGCCGAACGATCCGAAAGCGTTCCTCGATTATTACCGGCGCACCCACGCCGGCTTCATGCAGGCGTTCCCTCGTGTGCGCACGGCGATCCTGCATCACCCGATCGCCTGGAACGACCCCGTGCCGGTAAAGCCGGACGCGCGCTTCATGCTGGCGCAGGTGATGTTCGACGACGCGGCTTCGCTCAACGCGGCGCTGCAATCGGAGGCGCGCCAGCGCTCGCGCGCGGACTTCAAGAACATGCCTTCATTCGCGGGCGAGATTACCCACCAGGCCTGCGAAGCCGAAATCCTGTTCTGATGCCCACCTTCTAATGTCCGGCACCTTGCCGGTCTATTTCGTCGACGCCTTCGCCGATCGGCCGTTTACCGGCAACCCGGCGGCGATCTGTCCGCTCGAGCGCGCGATCGACGACGCGTCGATGCAGGCGATCGCCGCCGAGATCGGCTTCTCGGAGACCGCGTTCATCCGCCGCGAGGCGGCGGGATGGGCGATCCGCTGGTTCACGCCGACCCTCGAGGTCGATCTGGTCGGCCATGCCACCCTGGCGGCCGCGTTCGTGATCTTCGAGCGCCTCGAGCCCGGATCGTCGGAGGTCCGCTTCGACAGCCGCGGCGGCCCGCTGGTCGCAAGCCGGCAGGGCGACCTGATCGCGATGGATTTTCCTGCCCGGGTACCGATGCCGGTCGGCGCGCCCGCCGGCCTGGTCGACGGTCTGGGCAGCGCGCCGGCGGAGCTGCTCGCGGCGACCCATTATCTTGCGGTGTACCGGGCGGCTGCCGAGATCGTCGCGCTGCAACCCGACATGGCGATGCTGGCCGCGCTCGACCGCGCGGCCGTCATCGTCACCGCGCCGAGCACGCCGGCGCTCGGCGGCGATTTCGTGTCGCGCTTCTTCGCGCCGGCCAACGGCGTGCCGGAGGATCCGGTATCCGGGGTCGCGCATTGCAGCTTGATCCCGTACTGGTCGCAGCGCCTCGGCAAGCGCCGGCTGGTCGGCCGCCAGCTGTCGAAGCGCGGCGGCGAATTGGTGTGCGAGGATCGCGGCGCCCGCGTCATGATCGCCGGCCGCGCGGTGCTCGTGCTCGAGGGCCGGATCGCTCAGCCCTGAAACGCAGAAGGGCCGGCGTGGTGCCGGCCCTTCCGTGTCGTCGTTCGAGAACCGCGTCGATCGTCAGGGGATCGGGCTGTGCTCGTCGTGCGGCATGTTCCAGCGGTAGGCGTCGAACCCGGGCGCGTAGTCCCGGTTGGTCTGGGCCGGGTTCCGGTTCACCAGCGGCCGCGCATAGAGCGGATGCGTCATGCTGCGAACCTCGTGCTCGATCGTGAACAGCACCTTTTTGGTCTTCAGGTCGATGATGTCCATGAAGCGGTACTGGTATTGATCGCTCTCCTCGCTGACCAGGCCGTGCTCGAGCAGCCGCTTGTGCGGGCCCGAGAAGTCCGCGAGATAGATCTGCAGGTGATGGCCGTCATATTTCGGCAGCTTGCGGTCGGTCTCGCGGAACACGAGCTCCTGGTGCATGCCGACCACCGCGTGCGCGGCGCGGCCGTCGCCGTTCTCGGAGACGTAGGCGTGGGCCGCGATGATCTCCTTGTAGAACCGCACGATGCCGTCCGCGGTGCCCTCGGGCACGTCGAACTCGACATAGGGAATCCCGAGATTGATGCGGCCGAAGCGCTCGGCGTCGGGCTCGTAGCAGCGGATCACGTTGCCCCACGGCGAGGTCGCCTCGACATAGGCATTGGTCTCCTTGAAGGCGAACTTGGTGCCCTTGAGATGCGGCTTCACGCGTGCCAGCCGGGCGAGCAGCGCCTCGCGATCGGGCATCACGATGCCGACATGGCCGCGCAGCACCTGCGGCTTGCCGGTCGGCATGTGGAACTGGCTGCGGCCGACATTGATCCACATGTTGTTGGTGCCGGCCATGATGTAGGGGTCGCGGGTCAGCCCGAGCCCGGCGACGTAGAACTCCGTCGAGACCGTCTGGTCCGGGATCATGACGTTGATGTGTTCGAGTGCAACCGAGTTGCCCAAATCTTCAGCCGAGCGGTCGTAGTGCTTCTTCATGCGACATCCTCCAGGCGTCCAATCGACCGGCAGCTGCGCTCTAAGACTCTGATCCATAAGACGAATTCGGTCAGAGGGCAGGGCGCTCGCCAAGCCATGCGCCGACCAGCATAGCAGCCCGCGCCGCGCGCGCTAAGGCCGCTGGGGACGCACGCTCGACGCGACCGATACCGCCCGCCTCAGCGCAGCCGGTGCTTCTCGATCAGGTGCCAATCGAGCTGCAGCCCGAAGCCCGGCCCGTCGGGCACTTTGATCGTGCCGTTTTCGATCGGCGCGCGATTCAGGATCAGCCTGTCCCACAGCGGATCGCGCTCGGGATCGGGAAAGCACTCGACATAGGTGCCATGCGGGATCGCGGCCAGCAGATGGGTCGCGAGCTGCGGCTCCTCGTGATGCGCCATCGCGATGCCGTGCACCGCGCACAGCCCGGCGGCGCGGCGCCATTCGGTGATGCCGCCCCCTTCGGACCCGTCGAAATTGACGATGTCGACGGCGTCGGCTTCGATCAGCCGGCGCACGCCGTGGCTCGAGATCTCGCTCTGGCCGGCATTGATCGGAATCGTCGTGCGCCGCCGCACCTGCGCCATCATGGCGGCGTCGTCGTACCAGTGGCACGGCTCCTCGAACCAGCGAATGTCGTGGCGCTCGACCATCCGGGCGAACTTGACGGCCTCGTCGACCGGCCAGCCGCGGTTGGAATCGACCGCGAGGATGAAGTCCGGACCGGCGCCGGCGCGCGCCGCGGCAACCCGTTCGGCATCAGCCTTGGCCGACAGGCCGCCGACCTTCATCTTGCAGCCCGCCATCCCGGCTTGGCGCAGCCATGCCATCTCGCGCCCGAGATCGGCCGGCGTCTTGCCGTCCTCGTAATAGCCCGCGATGGCGATGATCGGCAGGCTGGCGCGGGCGCCGCCGAGCAATCTGTGCACGGTCGTGCCGAGCCCTTTGCCGACCAGATCCCACAGCGCGGTGTCGACGCACGCGATCGCCTCCATGACGAGCTTGCGGTCGCGCATCGTGTGCGCCAGCGGAAACATCTTGGCCCACAGATGCTCGATCGCCCGCGCGTCCTCGCCGATCACCAGCGGCGCCAGCTCGGTCTCGATGATGGCGACCAGCTCGCGCAGATGGTTGCGGTTGTCGCCGTTATAGACTTCGCTGACCAGCCCGCCTGCCGTGCGGATCCGGGTGACGACGGTGCAGCGGCTGGCGACCCG
>Ga0302324_100011896_pt1 | contig 17810 bp, 18 predicted proteins | sample Palsa_T0_1_FD_201949 | JGI IMG/M metagenome (GOLD analysis project Ga0302324, IMG submission 201949) | Peat permafrost microbial communities from Stordalen Mire near Abisko, Sweden - Palsa_T0_1 | ecosystem: Environmental > Terrestrial > Soil > Palsa > Peat permafrost | place: Sweden: Abisko... | reverse complement strand
CTGGGCTACGTCAAATATAACGGCGGGCTAGAGATCAAGAGCTCGCTGCTGCGCCTCGTCCTTCACGACTAAACTACCGGCACGGGCGTCAGAAAGCTAGCGAGGCTAACTCCTGATTAACGCGCTTACCGGACATCTCTAACAATGTCGGCTCTGTCAAACACTTTTTGAGCAGACTTCTCCAATCACTTAAAAGAGTTTTTGTCTTCCGCTTCCTTCGTTGTCTTTCTTCTCGGCCTTGACGACTACGGCTCGCTCGTAATCAAGCGGTCAGCTTCCGTCCGACCCATACATCTCTTCGGTCAAAACTTCGACCATGATTATTTCTTCGAACTCCCTCTCGCGAGGGAGCGGGATGCCCATTCAAGCGGACGGCGCTTTAGTGCGCGCGCCATGTCCGGTACCGAGCTGTCCCGCGTGCGAACCGAATTCCGGCTCCGTCCTCCTGAGCCTACCAACCAAAGCTACTCGAGTCGAGGAGAGCCGACATTGTTATGCAATCAAGTTGATCCCAGTACGAACTTGTCCGGTAATTCGACTAATCAGGAGTTAGCCCGCGTTTCTCGATTGGGACAACCGCACGGACGCCGTGGTTTAAGTCGTTTTCTGATTTTTCTCATCGGGTTGCTTGCGAATGGCCGTCCAGTATTCTGCTCGCATATCATTGTCGACAGGTGGTCCGGGCTGTCCGTCGCGCATCGTGGTTCTGAGCGTCGCTCGTTTATGGCCGTTGCGACTTAAACCGGGCGTAATTCGCCGAGGCGATCGCTGCTACAAACAGCAAGAGGCTCGCTTTGTAAAAGCTCATGGAGTAAACGGATTCGCCCCGTATTTGCAGCGATGCTGACCCTAGCCCGAGGCCGTTCAATGCTCTCCACACAACCGCAATGACCAAACTCACGATTCCCAGCCAATAGCTCCAGCGAAAGATGTGTTTATCCATCATCGTTCTCCTTTTTCCGAATTTCGATTAGGGTGCACCGGGGAAGTGAAACTGGCGACAAACTACAGCAAGCGAAGGATGAAGTCAAAGAACGGTTCCAAATCAAGTCGAAGCGCTGCACATGCAAATCGCTGATGCGGACAAGGCAGCGGGCCTGGGTCACGGCCACTGAACGCCGTTGTTTCTGTCTGTCACGCGATCGTTAGCGTAGACCTGTAGACTGAGGAGCCGGTTCGGTCAACGGATTCCACGGGGTTCGGATGGACTCGAAACCCTCTCCTTTAAGTTCTCGCTTGGCTGTAAGCGCAGCATCGGCATCACGATAGGGTCCGACGACAACGCGATAGAAACGATCGGTACCAGGAGGGGACACAAACGCCGGAAAATACCTTCGCCGCAAAATCTCCGCAAGCGCGTCCGCATTTTCCTTATGCGTCATCGCGCCTACTTGAAGCATGAAACCGGTGCCGTGCGATGGAGGGGTGGCATTGGCGGGTGGGTTTGTAGGATTTGCGGACGTATCGGTCGAGAACCCAGGCGCCATCGTGGAGGCGATGGCCCCCACGTGCTGCGGGCTGTGCTTACTTTCTTGCGAACGATAGACCAGCAAGAAAAGAGCTGGCAGCAAGAGCACTGTACTCAAGGTAAGCCCGATAAGTCGACCCGACGATCGAGAGAAACTCGTCCGTTCGCGAGCGTTGATCTCGCGATTAAGTCTGGCCTCGAGCTCAGCCCACGCAAACAGAGGAGTTGTTGTACCGGGACCATTTTCGGCGACATCCGACGTTGTGCTTTTGGTCCTGGAATATTGCAAGACCCGTTCGACACTTCGTGGAACTTCACCCGCGTCTTCGGAAATCGAATTTGGGTTTGGATTCTCAGGGACGCGTCCGGTCGTCTCAGTTTCGGGAAAGCGAATTGCATTCTCTGGCTCGAACGTCGCAGGAGCAAACTTCACCGGTTCTGTTTCTTCGTCAAACGGAATTCCTTCTACAGATTCGTTCACCTGAAGTTCCAACGAGATCCACTGTCTTATTTGATTGCGAGCTTCATCATGGAGACCAATAAATTCCACACCTGCGGCTTTCTGCGACGTGCTGATCCAGGCGATTCGCCCTCGGGTTTCGATCCAGGGCTGGGATTCCGAGAGTTGAAAACGGATATGTTCCAATTGGTCGTCGGTCAATCCCTTGACGGCTTGCAGGGACAAACCGCGTTCACCGACGTCGAGAACAATGCCGCCATTATCGTCTTCCAAGTGTATGCAGGAAAATAAGACTTGTTGGCGTGGACATTGACGCCGCTCGGAGGTCTGAGGATCGCCCGCAAACTGAAAATTATCGGCCATGACTCTTAAGGTTCTCGGAGGCACGGGGGCCATTCCACACCAACGTCAGGAACCTTCGCGATTATAGCTTTGCATCACTGTATCTTCAAGGTAGCAGCCCGGAATTCAAGGCATTCTGGAAGGTGCAGCCGTGAGATCTGGGCATCGAGGACGTTGCGTGCCTTTCGACTCGCCTCGTTAGTAACGCTTTTCTTGACCCCAATTCCCTGCTAACAGCGAAAAATACAGGGAATCTGACATATTCGGGCTGGTCGTTGACGGCACAAGTCCCTGTCGAGGAGGATCTTAGCGATGAAGACGAAGTTTGAAACAGATCCGAACACCGAACGATTAAGGAAGGCACAGTGAATGTCTAACGCCGCCGACCCATCCCAGAGCGATTCGTGACCATAATCCACGCAAGACTAGGACGAAACTTTCTTCAGTGTCCCCTGGCTCAAAATATTGGCTTATCAGGTGCACGACGTACACGATCCTTTCGGAAGCCATCACAACTGTGCGTCACAACAAACGCGTTATTCCGCGTGCGCATGAGGTGCACCAACGAGATACATGGGGATATTGGAGTCGACCAGAATCAAGGATGTGTACCAGCGCCGTATCCGCTCTCGATCTCCGCAAGCATACCGTCGATATCGCCGGAGGGATAGTCGTGTTGTGCCGCCGCACGGATCACTTCGAGCTTCTTTCCCACCCCACCGGTAGGTTCGCGTCGGCGTGCCAAGTCGAGAGCCTGCCGGACCCACTCCGCGATCGACATGCGGCGAGAGCGTGCCACACGCTGAATATCCCTGTATTCGGGATCCTTCAGAATCACCTGCAGTCGTTTAGCCATAAGATGAGTCTATCTGACTCATCCTAATGACTCAAGAAGCGTCGGTGACGCAAGCTGGCGCCGGACCAGCGATCCGGCTCTTGCGCGCGTCCGGCTCGCGCGTGGCCCGGGCGGCAATTGCCGTTGCGGTCCTAGTTGGTGCGGTCGAAGTGATCCAGATCCACCTTCCGGGCCGAGTGGCCTTATTCACTGATCTTTTGCGCGCCCTGAAGCTGGCGGTGACTCTTGGGCTAACGGAGCGGTTACACAACCGGAGCAGCAATTCGCTTGCCCGCCGAGCCCCAACGCAAATCACTCAGACTGCCGCTGCTGCTAGGCGTGGAAAACCTTGCGGCGAGCAACTCCTGACCCAATTATCGGAATCAAGCCAATTGCGACGAGAGTGAGGCCGGGAGGCTCCGGAGTCCGGAGGGGGTTACGATTGGGCGCGCCGCTTGCGGCGCAACAGGTAAGCCAGAGCGAGTAGGCCCGACCCAAACAATGTCAGTGAGCTTGGCTCGGGCGTGACACTGCTCTCGGTGATTGTTCCGTCGAGTCCAGTACTGAGATTGCAGTAAGCGCAGCCCGTGGAACCTGTCCCCACATAGAAAGTAATAGTGTCGCCCGCGCTGAGAGTTTCGGGAAAACTAAAGGGGTCGTCCTGTCCGTAGGATGAAATCGTCCCGCTGAATACGCCCGTGCCGTTGTCCAAGATATCGACCGGATGCGAATTCTCGCCCGTGTCGATGCCAAGAAAATCGCCGGTTATAGTGTAGGTGCCCGCCGCGGGTGCGGTGAACATGACCGAAACGTTGCCGCCCTCAGGGTCCATCCACAGGGTGCCTGTAGGATCTACGATCGTTTCAGCGCTGGCGTTACTGCCTGTGACGTTTTGTAGGATGTAGATGGCGTTCGGCTCGGCCTCCCCATCATACCAGCCCGAGAGGCCTGAGCCGACGAAGTTGGTAACCGCCTGGCCACTGGAAAATGCGGTTCCGTCATACTCGTAGGTCCACACCCCATTCGGGTTAGTGGTAGAGGAAAACCCGGTTACGACGTCGTCCGCATACAGACTCTGGGCACAACCCAGCAGGACGAGAACTACAGACAACCGAACAAGACAGCCAAGTAATGCTTTCATTGAGGACTCCCGAGGGCATTTCGTTATGCTTACGGAGCCGGAGGCCGGTGTTCTAGCCCGGAATTTCTCAATCACGGGCGCTAGTGAACCTAGCAGACGTTAGTTGATATCGCCCCTTCACTAGTCTGTCAAGTACCGATCTTTTTCTAGACCTCACAGGACCAGCAGTACTCGCCTAGGAAGAAACGAAATTCTCAGCCTGCGGCATCGAGCCTCGAGGTGAGATCTTGCTGCGATATCCGTAAGTTGGACGGGCCAGCGTCGGCTACAGATGGAATTTTCCACCTTTCCGTTGGACCAGGTTTCCGGTCTGGGCGGCGAGCATTGGCCTATTCCATCCTACGTCGAGGACAGTTCTAGTTTGATGGGAGGGGGGACGGGGTAACCCGTTCGAGTCACCCGGGAATAGAGCCACGAAGGCTGTCCTGCCCCACAACGTTCACGATGTTCACCGGAGGCACCAGCGCTGTGGCTATCTGCCCGCTTCTCACCCAGTTGCCAGCAGAACCTGGCATCGCCAGACGTCACATTTGTCATATTCCCGAAGCCTTGCAGAAACTGCAAGCACCACCTACAGCCTCGCTGATGAGGGCAGTCCGATCGACCCCGTATGCGGCCATCATGTCGTGTATCTTCTTTACTTCGTGCCGACTGATCAACACCGTGAAGCCTGAGTTCCTTCGCTTGCTCTTGAACCCCAGGGTCTTCAGAGCAGCACCGATTCCCCGCGCAGTCACTTGAAACCCTTCGCCCGATCCCTGGAGATCGGCGTTCACTTCTGCTGCTAGATCTCCGACCAGATACCCGGTCTCGTTCGCAATCTGATGCACGAGCCTGAAGAGAATTCGGAGAAGGGCAGACTGGACTAGGGATAATGGCTCACGATGGAAATATTCTTGACGCTTGAGGTATCGGAGCAGAAACACGGAGGATCCCGCGTCAGCAAATGGTAGCATGAGCGCTTCGTAAAGATCCCTACAGCGCGAATGCACCTCGCCGTTGCAATCAAACTTGAGCGTGAGCGTCTTCATCTTTTCGAATCTGGCGCGAAGGAGTTGCCTTTGAAGGTGGTCCGCGGCCTGTCGGATCTCGGGACTCGTTGGCCTGAGCAGATCTGTTCGTAGAGTTTCGTGCAGCGAAATGACAACGCACCTGCTGATCAAGGCGGCGTCGTTGGGCATTTTGATCCAAGAGAGTACCTTGGGGCCGAACGATTTGAAGGATTCTTCCTTGCGGAACGTTACCACGTCTCGAGTTGTGCCGGCCCGCAAAAGGTGAGGCAGCTCCCGTTGCGGAATTGTACTGGCTTCATCGATCAAAAGCGTGGGTTTGAATCGATCGCAGGCTCGATAAAAAGCCGCAGAGCTAATATCGGCTGTCAGCAAACTGCGTCTGCAAAGCAAATTTAGAACGGCGAGCGCGGTTGACTTTCCGGAACTGCGTAGACCGACGAGGGCAACGTATGGCGCAACTGGCAATCGTTCGACGAACCAGGTGCTAACAACGAAGCAGGCGAGGAGGTTGATGTCGTCCGGATCTAGATCCAAGCACCGCGACAGTATGGAGGACGCATCTCGTGCGATACCGCACATCGAGACGCAGCGTTCGATTCCCCGAGGCAGCTGAAGATGACGAATCAGATGGTTGCTTCGTGGAATCGCGACGAAAATTCGGTCTTCGTACTCAAACCGATTCGTGTAACGAACTTTACCCTCTTTAAAGACAGCTAACCGTGTTTTCGATGGATCTTCCGGATCCTCGATGAGTTCGATTTGGGTTCCATCCGGAAGTTCCTCGCGATCTGTTTCGACTTGTTTAGGCGCCTGTCCGGTCCGATTTGTCTCGGGTTCATTCAACGACAGATCAGATTGAAGGCGCAATTCAATCTTGCTCGAGTCGATGTCAAGGCTCTTCATGCCGCGGAGCTGTCCGTCGGGTGCCCGATCTTGGAAAACTGGCGCTGAGCCAGTCGAATTTTCTGCAACAGCTGTCGGTGGCAAATTAAAGGTTCCAACCGTCGTTTCACTCATAGCTAGCCTCCTAGAAGCAAAAAAGGGGAAACGAGTAGACGAGTCGTCGCCCTAACGCGGAGCCGGAATCCGAAACTGCAGGAAGCTGACTCAGGCGTTGGCGAATCTTCTCAGCTCTTTTTTCCAGTTCGGTTAGGTCGGACGGGCAGGTAAGCGTACTTGGAAGACATATTGACGAATTCTTCTGACGAAATCAACACCCAAACCGATTTCCTCGCACGGTAGGCTGTACTGCGAACGCGAATGCTTGGAACAGTGGGTGCTCCCAGACTTGCTGGAGATTGCGGCTAATCTGAAACCGATTCTGGCTATGTCTCCTTTTGTCCTTTGCCCAACGTGCAAGCACAGCCTCTTCGCTTTCATGGACTAGTGTGGATCCCAAGTCGAAGACGCCCCGGAGATTTGTTCCCCCAAGGGCTCAACTGCCATGGTCACGAAACGGCGGACGCAGTCCGTTGTCCCCCCAATCAAAATTGCGTTCCGACAGCCCAGTCGTAAACATAGGCTGATACGTCATCAGGGATCGAATAAAATATACTAACTGAGTAATCGTCAGCATATGTAGTACCACAAGGAAAAGAGCCATCGCACGCTCCGCCCCAGGTGGAATACCACGAGTCAGCATTGGTGGGCTCGCCGCCTCAAATGCCGCGCTCGCTATCATCACGTAACTTCAGTGAATTCGCGTCCTCAATGTTGCGCAGGAAGTCTCGCTCCATACTCAGCTCTTAATGCGGCCTGATCTCGCTTCCTGCCGAGCAACTTCATCTTTCAAGAGCTTTTCAATAAAGTTTGACAGAGTTCGATTCTCATTCTTCGCGAGTAACAGCAGTTTAGCCTTCAGCGCACGTTCCATCTTTAGAGAAATGGTCGTATCTTTCATGACTCAGGCGAATAGTACAACGTAAGACCTCTCATCATCAAGAAACGCTGCGACCTACTTTCCCCCTTGACAAAGGCGTAGCGCATAGTAATACTTAGTAGTACGTTGTATTCCGGAGGCGTTATGCATAAGAAAAGCGAAACGAGCGCGAGGAACAAGAACACCGAGTGTTTGCGTGCGAACGTGGGTCACAGTGATGTGGAAGCTGGGAGTTCCCGGTTTCGTAGGCCAAAGCGACAAAGCAAGCTCTTTCTCTCAAATTCAAGAATGGCTCGTTCCGCCTGGGGCCCTTGCCTTCTGTGGCGCTGAAAAGCCTACGTAGATTGACAGAATCGCATGCCCTCTCCATTACAGCAGGAGATCTCCAACTTCTCGACGGCCGATGGTACGTAACCCATTCAGGGTTATTGAGGATTGCCCAACGCCGACACTGTGCGGGGATAGGAACCGACTTGCAAAAGGATTTTTCTGACCCCTCCCTAAGCCACTGGGTTTTCAAAGCCACAGTTTACAAATCAGCCGAGTCCAAAGGCTTTGCAGGTTACGGCGATGCCGATCCTTCGAACGTTTCTTCCCTGGTGCGAGGGGCCGAAATGCGTGTGGCCGAAACTCGCGCCGTAAATCGTGCCCTTCGCAAGGCTTACGGGATTGGACTTTGTTCTGTTGAAGAGTTGGGATCTTTCTCCGGACCACCAAGGGCCGCAGCAGCAGCGCCGCATTCCAATGGGTCTCACGGATCGAACGGTTCGAACAATGGCCATCCTCGCCTCCGGGACCAGCTCTGCCTTCTGATCCGAAAGTACGAGCTCGATCCCGTCAGAGTTAAGCGTTACGCCGCTGATTTCTGTGGAACTGAGGTCCTGCGTGATGCTGGCCGGGACTTGGTCGAATCCTTTATTACCACTTTGGCCGACCAGGCAGCCAAGGACCGCGACGGCCTGATTTGCAAACTGAACAGCTATGGCCTCGCCGAGGCGGTGAAATCATGAAGCGACATATTCCAGGCCTCCATAGCGAGTCCAAGAACGCTGAGGATTTTCTCGAAGGGTTATTTCTGGTTCGCGTGGACCATGTGAATTACAGATGGCGTCCGCAAAAGCCGTGTTATTTGATTCGCTTTGCCGTGCTCGAACCAGAGGACTCTCGCTCCCGCCATATTTCAGGGCGGCTTTATTGCACTCCAAAGGCCCTCTGGAGACTCAATTGGTTCCTTCGTGATTTCGGGTACGACACGGACCTGCTAGGCCGAGACGAAGTGGACGAAAGGGCTCTGCTTGGACTCAAAGGGATAGTCCGCACTTCACGCAAGACACTAGCCGGCCGGAGCTTTCTGAATCTCGATGGATTTGCTCCCTCCGCTGAGTGGGAAAGCCTATCGATGGATCGCGGCGAGAGAACTCGTGGGAAGGAGGGCGAATCCAATGACATACAGCTACACACAGATTAGCCAATACCTTCGCTGTCCGCGCAGCTACCGTTATCGGTATCTCGATGGCTGGCGGGAAAAGGACACGCGCGCAGAGATGGTGTTTGGGCGCTGCTTTGAGACTGCGCTCGGCGCCTACTTCCGCGGCGAGGACTCAACTGCAGTGCTCTTCAAAGAATGGGGGGCGTTCCGCGATGCTTCTTTCGAATTCAAGAAAGGAGACTCCTGGGATCGCTTGGTCCACCAGGGCGTCCACCTGCTCCAGAAGTTCGCACAGGATGATCGCGTTCAGGTTCCGCAGCCTCACGAAAACCTACAAGTGAAACTTCTCCGAACTCTTAATGGAGACAACGAGTTCGTTTCTTACATTGACGCTCTGGGTACGCTGGATGGCAAGAAGTGCTTAATCGATTGGAAGACCACGACCAGTCGTTATGCCGAAGAGCCCCAAGGATTGCTGACATTGGATCCCCAGCTCATTTGCTATTCCTGGATCAGCGGCATATCCGACGTAGCATTCGTCGTGTTTGTGCGAAAGCAGCAGCCTGAGATTCAATACCTGAAAGCATCGATTTCGGAAGAGCAGCGCCGTGAGTTTGGTCGGCTGGTCGAGACAACGGTTGGCCAGGTCGAGACCGGTCAGTTTCCTGGCCACAGCGGGATTCGCTTTCCTATGAACGGCTGTGTCAGCTGTTCGCATCTCGGGCTTTGCCTGAACGACCAGCAGTTGATCGACGCCGACCTGATTCGCAAACCGGGAGCGAGCGACCTTGATTGGCTTGACGAGCTTGTGGATTAACGGATCGCCGATGGCAGCCCCAAAGCTGGATCGACGGCGAGCCTTATTCGTATTGGACAAGATCAACGAGATCCTGGCCTGGGAGAGGGCACGAGAACGGGAGCGAGATGTGCGGTTTGTGGAGCTGGGGCAATACCTGTGTGAGGTGCGCTCCGGGCAGTATTGGAGGCTCGAGAACATAACCTCGTTTGATGAGTTCCTGGAAAAGCGCTTCCCGGAATCGCGCCGGAAGGCCTACTACCTGATGGCCATTCACGAGAGTCTGACGCGAATCCCGAAACCACGGTTGAGGGAAGTGGGCTGGAGCAAGGCGGCGGAGCTAGCCAAAGTGGCGCGAAGGGACGGGAAGGCCTTCGATAGTGCAACCTGGTTGCACAGAGCCAAGGAGCTACCAAAGGAGGAATTCAAGCGAGAGGTCGAGCGACACCTAACGGGAAAAGAGACCGAGCCCTGGGAGTTACTCTACTTCAAGGTCTACAAGACCCAGCTACCGGTGATTGAACAGGCGCTTGAAAAGGCAGGTTTAATGCTGGGCAGCGACAAATCTCGCGGTTACATGCTGGAGATGATTTGCGCTGATTTCCTGGCGGGTGCGAACCTGGAGGCCGAGAATCCTGACTCGCTGATCACCTCTTTGAACCGCCTCGTCGAATGCCTTCCGAAACTGAAACGGCAAGAACTCGTTGATCGGATACAAAGGTCTGCGTGACGTTTCCTGGTTCACGACGTCCACGCTTACGGCTTGATCCCGTCTCTTACCAGAAACTATGGAAAGAAATATTGGAGCGAGACGGGTGGCGCTGTCAGCATTGCGGATCGATGAGTGGACTTCAGGTGCATCATATTCAATCGCGCAGTCTACTCGGTGATGATTCCGAAAGGAATCTGATCACCTTGTGCGCTTCGTGTCACAAACGGATCCATCTCAGATTAACTGACTGAACATTTTCCGCGCCCACCGGACGGAGACAAGACGAAAACACCATATTGTCTCTCGAGGGTCCTACGAAATTGAGAGGGCAAGTTCCAAAAACCTGCACCCGAAAATTTCCGAGAGAACATCCAAGGCGCGGGAATGACCACCCAGCTACTATGTGATATCGTTTGGCGGATGATCTGTGGTCCTGAAAATAACTGGAACGTGGGATAAAGACCTCGCCCATTGAAGGTATAACCAGAGTTCTGCAGCATTACGACGCGGCGTTACAAAGTGCCAGATTTTCGGGCTGCTCCTTAGGTGGAAGACAGTTCAGCTTTCGACGAAGACGAAGACTCTCGCCACGAACTGAAGTTCAGAATTGACTTGGTTGATTGGTTCGACAACCAAGCTTGATTTCGATCTGCTCGTATCTAGAGGAGTTAAATTCATTGTTGATGTTGCCGTGTAATATGCCGTCACAGACCGGAAATCAATGGGAGGAATGATTTGGAGACATTGAAAACCGAGCTCCGCCGACTGTTGATCGAACTGGCTTCGCTACCGGAGGACTTCGACGAAAAGGCGGACTTTTATAGCGACCTCGGCATGCCGTCGATGAAGGCGATGGAACTCTTGATGACACTGGAAGAGCGCTACGGGGTCAGCGTGCCAGATGAAGAGTTCGTCGAGGCAAAATCGCTGGAGCGTCTAGCAGGGATGATGCAGGGATTGAAGACTTAATTCCATGTCGCCCCAGGATGCTTCGCTTCGCGCGGGATTTCTGAAGCAGGTGGCCATACGGCCAAATGCGCCGGCACTCGTGGTGAACGACCGTGCACGTAGTTACGGAGAACTGGACGAAACGGCCCGGCACTGGGCGGGAGCAATTGTTAGGCGTCTGGGACGTCCGGCGGAGCGCATCGGCGTCTTCGGGTCGCGCAGCGAGGTTTCCTACACCGCTGCGCTGGCCGCGCTGTACAGCGGAGCAGCCTTCGTCCCGCTGAATCCGCGCTTCCCCCCAGATCGCACGCGGGCCATGATTAAACAAGCGGAGCTCGACGCCATCTTCGTGGATAAGCTCGCTTCCAACAATCTTGCGGCCGTATTGAACGGATTGGAGAACATCCCGCCCATCTGGCTGCCGGACACCGAAAGCGCTGTGGAATTGGCCTCCGTCCGTCCGCTAGAAGGGAAGTTGCCTCCGCTTCCGCCGACGCGTGTCGCGTATCTGTTGTTCACGTCCGGTACCACTGGCATGCCCAAAGGCGTGCCAATTGTACATTCCAATGTTCGCGCGTTTATAAATTGGGCTGTGGACCGCTATCAGATTCAGCCCCAAGATCGTTTCTCGCAAACCTTTGACCAGACCTTTGATCTTTCCGTGTTCGATCTCTTCGTGGCGTGGGAGGCGGGCGCGTGCGTCTATGCCATGTCGCCGATCGATCTGCTGGCGCCGACCAAGTTCATCAACAAGAATGAGCTTACCGTCTGGTTCTCGGTGCCGTCCGTTCCGGCGCAGATGCGAAAGCGAAATCTGATCGGGCCGGGCACACTGCCGACGCTCCGCTGGAGCCTGTTCTGCGGCGAGCCGCTGCCCAGGGCAAGCGCGGAAGCGTGGCAGGCAGCGGCGCCGAATTCCATTTTGGAGAACCTGTACGGTCCGACCGAATTGACGATCGCCTGCACGGTACATCGCTGGGATCCGAGGACCTCTCCGGAGCTGTGTGTGAATGATATGGCGGCGATCGGAAAGCCTTATCCGGGTCTGACGGCAGTGCTGGTGGACGAAGATCTGCGCCTTGTTGCCAAGGGCGAAGCTGGCGAGCTATGCGTTTGTGGCGCGCAGACTTCTCCCGGCTATTGGAAGGACCCGGCCAGAACTGCTGAGCGCTTTGTGAAGATCCCCGTAGTCGGGCTGCCGGATGAAATCTTCTACCGGACTGGCGACCAAGCCCGGCAACTTCCCAACGGCGAATATGTCTGCCTGGGGCGGACCGATCACCAGATCAAAGTGATGGGTTTTCGCGTGGAGCTGGGCGAAATCGAGGAGGTGCTGCAAAAGAGCGCGGGCGTGGTGCAAGCCGTGGCGATGGGCTGGCCTGTTAGCGAAGGCACAGCAAAAGGTATTGTAGCATTTGTGAACGGCGTTGAGATTGACACGGCGGAGCTGAAGAACGCGTGTAAGGCGTCGCTTTCGGACTACATGGTACCGAGTAAAATCATTTTGATGGACGACATGCCGCTGAACGCCAACGGCAAGGTAGACCGGGCCGCGCTCAAGACACAACTAGAAAGCGGCAAAATCGAGGAGAGCTAAGAGAGTGAAGATGCCTGGGCAATACACTCCGGAATCATTTCGCGGCGATTTCGGATCTCTTGCCGCCGTCGTGAAGGATTCGTGGGGCCAAAACCAGGATCAGTCCCTTCTTTATGACGAGCCGTTTCTGCGATCAGCATTCGCGTATCCGGGAGCATCCTTCGATCTTGCGCCCACCATTTACATTGACGGGTTTCCGGCGTCTTTTGTGGCCGGGTTTACGCGTACCGTTCGTCTGAAGGGTCGCGAACAGCGTTTGGCGTGCATCACGTTTTGGACCACCTCTGCAAGATTCAAGGGGAGAGGGTATGGTTCCCAGGTGTGGATGGAAATTCTCCGGCGAGCGAGAGATAGCGGATACGACGGGGCGGTGAATTTTTGCGTCGATGGAGCAGCCACCAACGCGATAGTCATGGATTGCGGGAAGAGGGCGGACGCCGACGTTTACAGGGTGTTCAGCACGAAGTACGTGGCGCGACTGCTGCGGCCAACAGCGGTGACGAAGGCGGCAACAAGCCCGGAAGTCGTGGGTCTATTCCTAAAGGCAGCGGCGCAAGTGCCTGAGTCGGTGCCGCTGGTCCGCGTCTGGTCGAGAGAGGAAGCTGAGTGGCAATGCCTACGGCGTACCGGGGTCTTGTGCGCCGCACTCGAGGAGGGCCCACGATCCGGAGTTGTAACCGGCTACGTCGCGGAGATTATCGACAAGACGCCAACGAAAGTTCTGCTGGTCGAGGATCTGCTGTGGGGCGACTTGGAAGCTCAAGAGCGGCTGGCGCTCCTGCAACAACTGCTGGCGCACGGTGCGGCAGCAGGGGCTCAAATCGCAGTGGCGCCGTTGTTGGGTTATGCGGAAACCGCAACGTTGCGCGCCGCGGGCTTTCGTCAATCACGCCGGCTCATGCATCTGTATCTGACGGTGTGGAGTGGCGCGCCCGCGTGGGAGCCGCTTTCATCTCTTTATCTGGATGTCTTCTGATCTCAACACGGGGCCCCGTCAGTTCCATCTGGCTGGCTAAGTTTGCTGCCTCGATTGGAATGGCGTTTGGGCCGAGGGCGGTGCGTTCACAGACGCTCGCGGCCGTTTGGCGTGCATCGCATCACCTGGATTACAACGATGTAGGAGAAACTGCTGCTGGAGTTACTGGAACGCAGCGCCCGAACTCCACGGGATCATTCAACTGTGAGCTTTCGCAATTGCCGCGCTGGATTACCCGCGACCATTGTATTCGGTGGCACGTTCACCATCACCACAGCGCCGGCTGCTACTATGCTGCCCTGCCCGATCGTGACACCTGGCATGATGATGGCTTTCTGGCCGATCCAAACGTTATCTTCGATCATAACTGGTTTGACCTCGTCATCCGCCACAGGAGAACCAGCCATTCGCGCAACGGGATCCGCCGGGTGCCCAGGAGAATCGAAGATCCACACATTCCCACCAATTCTGCAGTGCCGTCCAATCGAAATCTTCTTCCCGATCGTGAAACTACATGCGTGACCGATTCCGGTGTTATCACCGATGATTAGTGTTGGCTGGGCGGAGAAGCGCGCCGCAAAGGTAAAACTGCACTTCCCGTCTATCAGAACATTTTCTCCGATGATCAATTCACCTCGGCCCTGGATCCAATGAAAGAAAACGTCCGTATGTAAGCCTGGGCCGTAGCTGGTGCAGTACGCCTTGAAGAACGGTTCACACAAAAAGACTCTGACAATGAAATAGTAAGTGGAGCGCAGCGTTAAGAAAACAGCGAGCAGAGGAACTGTCAGGACACGCGGAGCTGGTATTCCAAAATTCCGCACCCATTGCCCGCACCGGCGGAGTACGCGAGGGAGCAGCTCATTCGACAATGCGAGAGTTTGGCGCATCACTTCCCCTCGTTCCCCGCGGGTTCAATTGAGATCAATAGTCACCCGGCCTGACGGTTGCAATAGTATCTTCTCGGTGGGCAATTTCGGCACCGATCGTGTCGTCATCGTTATCAGCGATGGTACAGCCGTCAACAATATATAATTCATCCTCATAATATTACGCCAGATTCCCAATTTGAACTCCACCAAGCGGACCTTTGCATGTCAATCGTCATCTGTATTTATGTGGGTCTGGATACCCTGAGGACACTTTGGAAGTGCGCGCCCCGTCGATGAGAAACAGATCAGCCTTTTCAGCTCTCGTTCAATGCTTTGGTTTGACCAGGATTCTTAATACCACGGGAGTCCGAGAGAATTCACGACAGTGGGCGGAAACGTAAGCGTGTTTAAGAGATACGTTCGAGAGAAACACAGGGCGTGGGATAAATTCGCGTTCGCACTGAAGGAACACCGAGCGCGGGGCGGCGATCAAGCAGAGGATGGTGCGACTTCGGCGTAAGGTCCGAAGGCATCTAAGCGAACACGTGCGCGAGCCGAGCGGTGGCTCACGATAGGTCGGAGACGTCGCCGGCCGCGCGCTCATTTCTAACGAGGAAGTAACGAGGTGAAATATGAGGATTTCTTGGAAAGCAGCGTACGATAAAGAGAATCATAGCTTTTCGCCATCGCCTGAACTGTGAATGAACGTTGAGCGATAGCTTGTCCGGTTTGTCCCATGACCTTCATTCGTTCGGGTTCTAGTACGGACTGAATGGCAAGGGCCAAGGCCTCCGGGTCGCTCGGGATACAGTACTCAGCGACTTCGTGCTCAGTGGCAACTTCGCAGATCCCTCCCACTCGCGTCGACACAATCGGCAAGCCTGCTGACATCGCCTCTAGAACCGCAATAGGAAGTCCCTCACTGACCGACGACAGTACAAACACGTCGAGCCCACTTAGAAACTCGGCGACGTTCGGGCTTGCGCCATGAAAGGTTATACTGCGATCAAGCTCCAACCGTTTCGACAATGATTCGAGATCTGTCCTTAGTGGTCCGTCACCTAGAATGTGTAGTTCAAGGTCAGAATTAGTCTTTTGAATTATGTGGAATGCGCGAATAAGTGTGGCCTGATCCTTGACATCCGCTAGGCGGGCCACGGTTCCGAGCCGGATTCGGGGCCATTGGGATCCCGGTCGCGCTGAAAGCGCCACGAACTTGTCAACTGGGATTCCATTGCGGATGACATGAAATCTGTCACGGTGGCGCGCACGCTCAGCGGCAAATTGGGCTCCAGTTTCGCTCGATACGGTGACAACTGCGTCGGTCCATGGGAGCAAAGCCCGATAGTTTCGATCGAGACGCAAGTCTTTGCCGGCCTTCGTCCCGTGAATCGTGTTAACAATGTAAGGAACCCCTGCGAGTCGACCCGCGATGGTACCGTAGGTGTGAACCAGCTCATTGTGCGTGTGGACGATAGAAGCTTGGTCAAGGCGAAACTGACGCGCCATGTTCCAAAGTGTTCGGATTGAGAAGCCGGTCAGCTTATTGAATTGAATGACGCGCAACCCAGCTCGATCAGCCTCGTGAATGAGAGCAGGTTCATGCTTGTAGACTGAATAAATGCTCACGCAATTCCCGGCCTCTTTTTGGGCAGTAGCTAAATCAAGAGCGACCCGCTCCAACCCACCCAGCTCGAGAGATCGGACCACTTGCACGATATTCATCGTTGCGCATCAACCTTCGACAGGCGGGACATGAGCCCTTTACGGCACATAGCTGCCCGAAGCGGGAAAGGTAATCAGCCAATTCACGCCGGCCTCAAACAGGGAACGGGCGCCCGACGGCAGATGATTCTTGATATTAAGCATCCGTTCATGATCGGCTGGATTGAGAACTCGAGTGACGCGAATCAGAGCTAGGTACATAGCTACGCCCAGGACGATCGCTAATGGCAATCCGAGGAGCGCGGGAAACCGCGAGATCGTGAAGTAGACTGCGACTGCCATGACAGCGGAAACCATAGTGGTTTTTAGAATGGGCAAGATCGGAAATCGAATCTCGAGCAGACGGGCAGCGGCTACCCAAAGCGCAAAGGAGAGAAATGTTTGCGTCGCTCCATTAGCCACGGCTGCTCCAACGGCGCCATATTTTGGAATGAGCGCGAAATCGAGCCCCAGATTGAGAGCTGCCGAAACCAGTCCCCAGCGGATGATTAGATCCTGGCGTTCCCAACTTGACAGCATCGCTTGGACGGGAATGAAGAACGCTTTTGGAATGCCTAGGCATGCTGCCACTACAAGCGCCGGAACAGCTCCCGAATACTTGCTGCCGTATGTGAGCCACACGAGCGGAACGGCGATTGCGGCTAGCCCCAAGTGCACTGGAAACGAAATCAACGCCAAGTAACGCGCCGAGGTCTCAGCCAATCCGCGGACGCGATTGGAATCACGTCCGTATTGCACCATCATCGTAGCTCCCGTGGCCGTCCCAAACACCTGCGAGAAAACAAGGAGCCTCTCGGTCATGTTGAAGGCCACGGAATAGAAGGCAACCTGCCGGATGTCGGCGCAGAAATGTCTTAGAAAAACCATTTCCGAACGATCCCAAACGATCAATCCGAGCAGTAGCAGGATCAGGCTCTGGCCTGAGAAAAGAAACATGCGCTTGCTCATCGCCCTGTCGAGCGGTTCGGCGGAATGTTGGCTGAAGCGTTTGATCAACGGTATGATTCGGACCACGAGCTCCGCCGCCCGCATGGTGAAAATGCCGACGGCTATGCCGAGCAGGCCCCATCCGAAATAGATACTCGAAAACGTTGCTGCGACGAAAATGCAGGTCGAAACTAAAGACGCGGGGACGTTGGCCCTGAGATCTTCTAGAGCTGTATTCGCGCCCGCGGCGATCGAATTCACCATGGAGGGAAAAAGGCCTCCGATCAAGAAGAGGCCGATGACGCGATATTGCCGTTCTGCAAGGAACCAGATTGCCAGTAGGCCGGCCAAAGAGACGGCGGCTGCCATCAAAGTCTGCAACCACAAGGTCCGATAGAAAACTGTTTTGGCAATCCCGATTTGATCTCGTCCAAAATATTCACTCATGTACTTTCGGGTGGCAGCCGGAATTCCGAGACCACCCAATGTCTGGGCGACTCCAGCAATCCAGACAAGATAAAGGAAGTACCCAAGCTTTTCTGGACCGATCGAGCGCGCGATGACGATCGAAGTGAAGATCGTCAGGAACAGATTGGCAAAGGTTTCGACCCCGTACCAAAAGGAGTTCCGGGTTATGGTTTTGCCATTCATCGAATGGTGCGACAAATCTACCGATATGATCCTGGTGAA
>Ga0302324_100011893_pt1 | contig 17811 bp, 21 predicted proteins | sample Palsa_T0_1_FD_201949 | JGI IMG/M metagenome (GOLD analysis project Ga0302324, IMG submission 201949) | Peat permafrost microbial communities from Stordalen Mire near Abisko, Sweden - Palsa_T0_1 | ecosystem: Environmental > Terrestrial > Soil > Palsa > Peat permafrost | place: Sweden: Abisko... | reverse complement strand
GGCTGCTACGTGCAGGTGGCCGTGGAGATCGACTCCGTGGTGAGCAACTTCACCAGCCTGTCGGTGGACCCCAACGGCGCGGCTTGCCAGGACGAGGATGGCATCAATTACGGCGACATCGCTGCTGTGGTACAAAGCAAAGGCCAGGCAAACATCGGCGGCATCATCCTGTTCAGCGATTTCTTGAACGTGACCACACCGCTGGAGGCCGCTCAATGGGACAACGACAGCGTGACCGCCGAAATCGGCACCTTCACCACGGGCGCCCTGAATAGCTTCCAGGGCATCACATTGTCTCCTTCGGTGAACAACTGCACGGTCAGCCCGTTCTTGCAATTCCCGCCGCCCGTCGATTATGGCCTGGCCCAGGTGACGCCTCTGGATGCCGGCGCGAGCTTGAATATAAAGGGACCGAACGGAACCCAAACCGTGGCCAAGAACGCCAACGCGTACGGCGCGCAGCCGGCTGGCAACTTGACCATGAAGCCCGGCCTGGTAGGCGGCGAAACCATCGGCGAACTGGTAGCCGAGTTGACGTCCGGCGCTTGCCCCGGCACCAGCACCGACAACTGTCTTCCATTCTTTCTGACGCCTGCTTACGCTATCTCGCCGGGCACCTACACCGTGACCGGTCCGGGCGTTGCCGGCGGCGTGGGAGCGCTAACGGCGCCCATTACCGTAACGGCGGCCGCCGCGTCGTTCAAATGGACCAATCAGAGCAGCGTGGCCGGAGGCCAGATATCGCGGGATACGCCTTTGCAGATCACCTGGACTGGCGGCGACCCCAACGGTTTCGTCGACATCACGGCCATCTCTTCCACCCTCGCATCGGGCATTGAACCCGCGGCCACCACTCCCGGCATTTTGGTGGAATGCATCGCGCCGGCCAGCGCCCAGACCTTCACGATTCCAGCTTACGTGCTCCAGTCGCTGCCATCTACCGCCAACAGCACGGCGTTCGTTCCTCCAGGTGAGCTGTTGGTGGGGCCGGCTAGCGTCGCGTGCAGCAGTACCAGTGCGATCAGCACCACTTGCCCGGCGAACCTGGCGCTGCCCACCGACTTGGATGCGCTTTACGTCGTCTACCACTTCATCCAAGGCCAAAACGTGGTCTGGCAGTAGCGCCGCACCGGCGGTCGTGGCTCGGCAGCCGGGCCACGGCTAAGGTCTGCCAGCCCCACAGGTGCATCAGATTAAGACGGAACAGCGCACCAAACACCACGCCTCCGGCGCGCACCAGCCACCCGGGTGGCCCGGAGACATCCCGGATGAGCCGCCGGCCGCGCAGAGTGGTGAGCAATCGATAGAGATTGAAGAACGGAAAGCCGGCTCCAAACAGGCTCTCGATGGTGAAGCCGGCCCTTTCGAGCAGGGCGGCCAAATCGGCGGGAGTGTAGTGCCGCCGGTGTCCGATGTGCGCATCGAAGGCGTTGCGCCAGCCACCCGGGACCGTGACCACCAGCTTGCAGCCCGGCGCCATATACTCGGCCGCATGGCGCAGCAGCAAGACAGGATCGTTCAAGTGCTCCAGAACCTCGCTGCACAGCGCGTGCGTGGCTCCGAAGTCGAGAGTGTGCTCCGGTCGGGCGGGTTGCAGCAGATCGCGGCAAATGAAGCGGGCCGCCGGCAGGCGGCGAGCCGATAGCGCGACACCGGCGCGGCTCAGGTCCACGCCAAGGAAGCGGGTTTGCGGCAGCCGGGCACAGAACTCCTCGGCGAAACCGCCGGTCCCGCTGCCGATCTCCAGCATCCGCGCCGAGGCATCCCGCGGGTGGATGTTCAGCAGGCGAAACGCCAGGCGGCGGCGATACAAGGTGGCGGGTGCGGTTTCGGAGGTGGCGCTAAAGTCCAGCCAGTGCCGATCCCAATCGTCAACTGCTTGATAGCCGCGGCCGACAGGATCATGCATAACTTGGCCAGTACAGGCGAATACGGGCGCGCTTGAGGCGGGCGCGCACCAGCAGCGGCCAGAGATCCCGATTCCAGTAGTACATCTTGTGCTCGTCTATTGCGCATGCCGGGCTGGTTCCGAGGTGGAACGCGGACATTTCCAGGACCGGCTTGGCATACCAGGGGGGCACATTGACCAGCAGCCGGCCGCCGGGCTTCAGCACAGCGTCGAAGGCGTTGCAGGGCAGTTCGGGCAAGGCATCCTCGACCGAGGCGGTGACGAAGCGGAGCCGCGGATGGCGCCGGCTTTCTTCGCCGACCTGGAAATCCACGCCCAGGCCTTCGGCTAGGCGATCGCCGATGGCTTTGTGGATGGCGCGCAGGCAGGTGGCGTGATAACCGCAACCGAGGTCCAGGAAACGGAGACTGCCGGACCGCGCGAGGCGTTTCAGAATTTCGCGCTGCACCAGGCGCGTACGGAGGCGGTCGACGAAGGTGCTCCCCTGCTGGAGGGAGGACCCTTGCCGCGCGGGGCGATCCAGTTCGATGATGGCTGGCATGTGGCGCTGAGCATCTATCGGCTGGGTCGGGGGGCGGGTTTAGAGCGGCGGACGGTCCTACCTGGCTTGCTCCAAGACGCTCAGATAGTAAGGCCCTACCAGAGGGATCTCTCGCCGAAACTTGAGACTGTGGTCCAAATCGTCTTTCAAAATTCGGCTGACGATCCCGTCGTAGCCATACAGGAGCCAGGCGCGCGCATCACTGCCCGCGAGCGAACCTACGGAAGTGGATCAGTTTGCAAGGGCGGGCGTCATGTGGCGATCGTGCGCTATGCCGGATCACAACGTGCTGGAAGAGCGGGTGTACAACCACCCGGATATCGACGGCTCGGCGATTGTTTGGGCGCGCGATATGGGAGAGGCAGCCAATCGCGAGTTGCTTAACTACTACCGGGACCGCAAGGTCTGGCTGGTGGAGGCGGACGCCCCCGATCCGAAGCCTGTGCCTTACGAGCCGCGATAGCGGGGACCGCTCTCTTACGGTCGCGGCTCGGTAACGGACCCGATCAGGAGATCGAGACCGGCAGCGTCGGCGAACGCCCGGAAATCCCGGTCTCGCGTCAGCAGAGGAACGCCACGATCGATACAACTCTGGGCGATCAGGGAATCGCCGAGACGCGCCTTGCGGCGCTTCGCCAGCACCTTTGCTCGCAACTCGCCTGCCCTTTGCCAATAACCGGAGCAGACCTCGATGAGCGGCAGTTCCGAGAGAGTTTCCGAAACCTCCGCGGAAAGCTCCGGATCGCTCAACACTTCGGTGAGTACCGCGGGAACCATGAGCACCTGCCGGTCCTGCAGTGCCCTATCGAGCAGTTCCACGTCCTCGCCGGCATCTCCTTCGAGAAAGGCGATCCAGGAGCTGGTGTCGACCGCGATCAACGGTCGGCCTTCAACTCGGCGAACGTATGCGCAAAGCGAACCTTGCCCCGGAGTTGGCGCAGCCGCGCGTAGGCCTCCGATGCCGCAACGAGTTGCAGGCCGGTACGAACGGTTTGGGTGATGCCGCCGCCGCTAGCCCCTTGCGCCTTTGCGAGAAGCTCCCGCGGCACTTCGATGGTGATCTTGCGTGCTTGTTCCATAACGCCACTATACCATATCTGACACCAGCATGCGATATGGCAAGCCTTGCCGTTGCTGAAGGGCCGGAAGGCATTCCAGCCACTATCTTTAGCGAACAACCGGCAGGGCGTCGTTCTAAATTGTCGGATCCCGAAGACCGTAGCGTAAGCTGGTGTTTCGCCGTGCCGCTTCCGCAACTCACTTCGACTGGAGACGATTGTTCAGCTCCCGTGGATCGGACTACCGGGACCGCGGGCGGTTCACTCCGATTTCGCGCGCATCTTCAACAACGCGCGGGCTGGGTCTGTCTGGGGGTGGGCTTGCTAGCGCTGGCGGTGCGTCTGGCGCTGCTGCCGGTGCGGCCGATTCCGCAGCCCGCGGTCCACGACGAGTTTGCCAATCTGCTGGGTGCGGAGACCTTCAGCCTGGGGCGGGTGACCAACCCGCCGCACCCCATGTGGGTACACTTCGAAACCTTCCACGAGAACTTCCGGCCCACCTATGCGAGTAAATATCCGCCGGCGCAGTCGTTGTTTCTGGCGCTGGGATGGAAGCTGTTCGGGCATCCCTGGTACGGCGTGTGGCTGAGTTGCGGATTGATGTGCGCGGCGCTGTGCTGGATGCTGCAAGGATGGCTGCCGCCGCGCTATGCGCTGCTGGGGGGGGTGATGGCGGTGGCACAGTGGGGGATCGCGGGAAACTGGGTCAATTCTTACATGGGCGGCGCAGTCGCCGCGGCGGCGGGTGCGCTTGTTTTGGGCGCGCTACCGCGGTTGGTCCGGCGGCCAACAACAGGTGTGGCGGCGCTGGCGGCGCTGGGCGTAGTGGCGCTGGCCAACAGCCGGCCCTACGAAGGCGGGGTCACGGCGGCGGGCGCGGCGGTTGCCCTGCTAATCTGGCGGCGGCGCTTGCGGCGGCCATTTCGAGAGTTGCTGGCGTGGCGGCTTGCGGTGCCCGCCGGCGCGATTCTGGGCTGCGGGTTCGCGGCTATGCTCTACTACAACTATCGTGTCACGGGTAACCCTCTGCTGATGCCATATGCTCTGCACCAAGCGCAGTATGGGTTTGCGCCGATCTGGTGGATGATGCCGCTGGGGCCGCCACCCGTTTACCGGCACGAGGTGATCCGGAGGTTTTGGGAGGCGTGGGACATGTCCTACTATCACCTGGCGCGGGAGTGGCCGCCCCGCCTGCTCATCGCATTCGTGGGCATGCTGCGCTACTTCGTGACGCCGGTTTCGGCCGTGGCCTTGTTTACCGCCGTGCTAGTGCGGTGCGGGCGAAAGGTCCGCGTGGCGCTGGCCCTGGCCGCGGCGCCAGTCGTGGGACTGCTGCTCGAGAGGTTCTCCACACCGCAATACTTCGCCCCGGCCACCGGCTTGGTGCTGTTGCTCGCCGTGCTGGGCGTGCAGTGCCTTCGCGTGAAGTTCGGCGTGCGCCTGCTAGCGATTTTCGCCGCGCTTTTCTTCGCCGACGCCGCGTACGACGTATCCCGGCTCACCGCCGACGAGTATCCGCACAAACTGTTCACCGCGCACCGGCAGGCTGTAATTCACGGGCTGCGGAGCGAAGGCCCGCGGCATCTGGCGATCATGCGTTACGCGCCGGATCACAGCTTCATTGAAGAGTGGGTCTATAATCGTGCGGATATCGACGGCTCGGCGATTGTGTGGGCGCGCGATATGGGAGACGCGGCCAATCGCGAGCTGCTGGACTACTACCGTGCCCGCCAGCCGGACCGCAAGGTCTGGCTGGTGGAGGCGGACGCGGCGGATCCGAAGGCCGCGCCCTACACGCCGCGATAGCGGGCGACGGCCACGGTCTGCCAGCCCGACGGGTGCATCAGGTTAATGCGGAACAGCGCACCGAAGATCGTGCCGGAGGCGCGCATGAGTCGCCGAGGGAGCGCGGGCTACTCCGGCGATGAGTTCCTGCCCGCGGAGCGTAACCAGCATGCGATAGAGATTGAAGAAGGGAAAGCCGGCGGCGTAGTCGCGCTCTCAGAACTGGAAGATGGTCAGGTTAGGGCCAATCAGGAAGTGGCGCAGGTTCCGGATATTAACCCCATAGCCGAAGTGAAGAGCCGTTGCGCCGATCAGCAGGTCTGCGAATGGAATGACGCATCCGGTTTTTCGCGCCGCGGCGTCCACCTTCGCCGCGATCTGGGCCATATCCCTGGTGAACCGTTCCACCGGGATCGCCGCAAAGACGGTATCCAGGAAGCGCCGCCGGTTCCGTGCTTGCTCCACGGTTTGAGCGCGATGCAGGCCGTGCTCCAATTCGATCACGGTAATGGAAGAGAGCACGATCTCGGTTTCTCCGTGCCCTGCTCGAGCGCCGCAAGCAAACCGCTCACCGGCTTGGCGCCTCGTTCGGCGATGATCGACAGGCCGGAGTCCAGGACTAATCCCATGGGGGCGGACTTAGCGGCTCGCGGTGCGCAGCAATGGCGGATTGCACGTCGCCGGCGAAGTCGGCGTCCTGCGCCGGCGCGTAGCCGAGCTTCTCCTCGTACGCCTTAGCCAGCGCGATGCATCCGCCGATCCTGCGCCCCGGACCTTGCGGCGTCTTAATAACCGCCACGCGACGATGGTCTTGCTCCACGATCACCTCGACACCTTCCTCCCGGACCCTGGCTAGCGCGGCATGGATGTCGCGCGCGCGCTCGGCTTCTGTAATGCGGAACGTCGCCGTTGCTTCGATCATCGCGCTTATTTCTTCAGGAGTTGGTGTCGACGGCAATCGTCGGCTGGACTTCAACGCGGCGAACGTCCGCGTGAAGCGAACCCTGCCCCGGAGTTGGCGCAGCCGCGCGCAGATCTGCGACGCCGCCACTAGCGTGGCGCGGAAATCGACCCCCGCCGACGGGCTAAAGCCCTAGCTGCAAGACGAGGACCCGGTGGCGCCTCGACGGTGATCTTGCGCGCTGGGATCGCGCCAGTCACTTAACGCGCCGCGATAGCGGGCCACGGCCACGGTCTGCCAGCCCCACGGGTGCATCAGGTTCAGGCGGAACAGCGCATCGAAGATCGCGCCGGAAGCGCGCATCAGGAGCGACGGCCCGCGGGCGGCCTCGGCGATGAGCGCCTGCCCTCGCAACGTGACCAGCATGCGATAGAGATTAAAGAAGGGAAAGCCCTCGGCATACGCGCGCTCGACGGCGAAACCGGCGCTTTCGAGCAGACCGCTCAGTTGCGCCGGAGTGTAGTGGCGGCGGTGGCCGATGTGGCCGTAGAAGGCGCTGTACCAGCCGCCCGGCACCGTGACCACGAGCTTGCATCCGGGCGCCATGTATGCGGCGGCGTGACGCAGCAGCAGCCCTGGATCGTCGAGATGCTCCAGCACATCGGAACAGAGTGCGTGCGTGGCGCGGAAATCTAGGCCCCCCGACAGGTTAGAACCTGTTCCACAGGGCGCCAGCAAGTCGCGTTGCAGGAAACGCGCGCTGGGAACGCGGCGCGAGGCTATGTCCACACCGGTGCGGCTCAACTCCAGTCCGAGGAACTGCGCACGCGGCGATCGTGCGAGGAATTCTTCGGCGAACTGGCCGGCGCCGCTACCAATCTCCAACATGCGCACGGTGGCGCCATCCCGATAGATGCCCGGCTCTTTCCCAAGGAGCTGCAAAGCCAGCCGACGGCGGTAGCGCGTGGCGGGCGACAACTCTGCCGCGGCGCTGAAATCCAGCCAGTGGCGGTCCCAGTCGTCTACTGCTTGATAGCCGTGGCAAACAGAATCATGCATAGTTTTCGGTATTCGAGGCGGATGCGGCTGGGTTTGAAACCGGCGCGCACGAGCAGGGGCCAAAGATCGCGTTTGGCGTAGTACATCTTGTGGTCGTCCATTTCACACGCCGGGCTCGTGCCGAACTTGAACGCCGACAGCTCCAGGACGGGTCTGGCGTACCATGTAGGAACATTTACCAACAGCCGTCCGCCGGCTTTGAGCACTCTGTGGCAGTGGCTTAGACATTCGGCTGGATTCCAGATGTGCTCCAGGACCGAGATGAACAGCACCGCGTCGAAAGCGTTCGCGGGCAGTTCGGGCAAGGCATCCTCGACCGAGGAAACGACGAAACGCAAGCGCGGATGGCGGCGGCTTTCCTCACTGACGTGGAAGTCCACACCGACGCTTTCGGCCAGGCGATCGCCGCTGGCTTTGAGGATCGCCTTGAGGCAGGTGGCGTGATAGCCGCAACCGAGGTCCAGAACGCGCAGTCCGTCCGTTTTGGGCAACCGATTGAGGACTTCGCGCTGTACCAGACCGGTCCGCAGCCGGTCGACGAAGGTGCTTCCGTGCTGCAGGTAGGACTGCGCGCGTGGTGCGCGATCCAGGTCAGCGGTAAAACGGCTGCTCATGGGTTATATCTCTCTCAGACGGCTCAGAGGGCTGCGATGGCGCAAGCAGATATTCTTCGATTGCCTGCAGGCGCTCCGGTGTCCCGATGTCGTAGAAACGCTGCGGCGTGGGCAAGGCCGCCAGTTGACGGCGGGCGATGAGGCGCGGGAAGACGCACTGCTCGAAGGACGCGGGGCCCGCGGCGGGGAGCAGGTCGAGCACCTCGCGGCGGAAGCAGGAGACTCCCGCCTCCACATATTCCAAAGCGTCGCCGGGGGCCGCGGTTTTGTCATAGCGGGTCACCAGGCCGCCGCGGTCGAGGGCCACATTGGGGCGCACGGCGGTCTCGCCGGACGGGTCGCGATAGACCACGATCGCGCCGAGGGCGGCGGAGTCCCTCAAGCGCCGGGCGGCGGCGGCGTATTGGATGGGCAGTAGCGAATCGCCGTACAGCAGCAGGAAGGTTTCGGCCAAGTGACGGCGGGCATCGCGCAACGCGCCGCCGGTGCCCTGCGGCTGGGTCTCGCGCGCATAGCGCAGACGCATGCCGAGGCGGGCGCCATTGCCGAAGCAGCTTTCGATCTGCTCGCCCAGATAGCCGGTAAGCAGCAGCACGTCGCGGAAGGACTGGTGCGCCAGCAGCCGGAGTTGATGCTCCAGGTATGGGACGCCGGCCACCGGGACCATGGGCTTGGGAACCTTACGGGTGAGCGGGCCCAGGCGGGTGCCCAGTCCGCCGGCCAGGATTACAGCTTGCATGCGAATTCCGCCAAAGGCAAGAGCGCGGCCAGGGGGTCGCGCGCGGACGAGGGCGTCCGCCCCATCTCAACCAAAGAGGCATCGATGGCCAGCGCTACGGCTTCTTCGGAGTTGTAGCGCGCGCGCCAGCCCAGCCGGTTAATGGCTGTTACATCCAGGCGGAAGCGCGGCACGTCTCCCAGCCAGCCACCCTCGCCGCCGGTGTATTCGAGCGCCACGCTGGAGATCCCCATGGCGGTGGCCACCATTTGGGCGATACGGGTGACGCTCAGCGAATCGTCGCAGCCGAGATTGAAGACGTGCAAGCCGCGGGGCGCGCGCTCGACCGCGAAGAGCATGGCAGCCACGCACTCCTCGGCCAGCAGGTAGGACTTCGCCTGGCGGCCGTCGCCCAGCACCTGCAAGCGGGTGGGATCGCGCCGCAGCTTGTCGATGAAGTCGCCTATCACGGTGCGGCCGCGCTTGCGGACCTTGGGTCCCACCACGTTGGCGAAACGGAAGATCCAGCAGTCCATGCCGAACAAGTGCTGGAAGGCGCCGATCATGGCTTCGCAACTCAGCTTGGTGGCGCCGTAAAGGGAGATGGGATGGGGGGCTTGCTCCTCGGCGATGGGCTGGCGCTCGCAGATGCCGTAAATGGCGGAGGTGGAGGAGAAAGCCAGGCGGCGGACGCCGTGGCGGCGCATGCTTTCGAGCACGTTGTACGTGCAGATGGTGTTCTGCCGGAAGTCTTTATCGGTGGGGTCGCCGGGGACGAATTTGACATCGGGGTTGGCGGCCAGGTGGTAGACCATTTCAATGCCACCCCCGCCCCCGTAATCGCTATGGAACGCCGCGTCCAGCGTGGCAGGGTCCAGCAGGTCGCCTTCGATGAAACGGAAGCTGGGATGGGGCAACAGGGCAGCGATGTGCTCGCGTTTGCCGCTACTGAGGTTATCGACGACGGTGACCGGACAGCCGCGGCCGAGCAGTGCTGCGGCGAGGTCCGAGCCGATGCAGCCCGCTCCGCCGGTGATCAGGATGCGTGGGGTCATGCGTAGGACAGTCCTCTGGCCTGTCCCGCACGGTTGGCGGCGTGCAGCACCAGCGTGCAACTGAATGTGTAAAATGCCGCGATCAGGAAGAGCAGGCCTAGCACCGCGAGATGCATTTGCGGCGTGGGCATGGAGGGCAGCCGCAAACCTCCAGCCAAGTATTCATAGACCAGGGGCATGCCCAGCGCGCAGCCCGCCAGGCCCGCAAGGCCGCTCGCCAGCATGGCCCGGTCGTACGAGAACAGGCGCAGCCAGCGTTGCGCGCAAGCCGGGGAATAGCGGTACATCACTTGCACGATGCAGCCCAGATAGAAGCACTGCAAGCCGACCACCGAGAGTGTGAGGCCCAGCATCATCCAGTTCAGCGAGAGGGTGATCGGACCCAGGGGCACCGGGCCCAGGCTGACGGGCACGGTGAGCAGCAGGCCGAGGGCCAGCAGGGCCAGGCCGGGACGCAGCAGGAAGAAATCGGCGCCGAACAGGAGCATCGCGCGCAAGTTGATCCAGCCGGCGCGCCAGGGCTCCAGCCATCCATTGCGTTTCATGTGGCTGAGGCGGCCGGCGGGATCCTTCAAGAAATGCACGGGCACTTCAGCGGTCTTCAGGTTGAGGCACACGGCCTTCAGCACCATTTCCGAGGCGTACTCCCAGGATTGCGATTCGAGATCCAGGCGCACCAGCGCGTCGCGGGTGATGCCGCGCATGCCGCAATGGATGTCGGAGAAGTTGGTGGAGTAGAGCATGTTCAGAATCGCGGTAGTGACCGGCGTGCCGAAGTAGCGGTGCAGCGCGGGCATGGAGTGCGGCTCGATGACGCCGCGGAAACGCGATCCCATGATGAACTCATAGCCGGCGCGGAATTGGCGGACGAAGCCGGATAACTCGCGGAAGTCATAAGTACAATCGGCGTCTCCCATCAGGACATACTTACCGCGTATATAAGGGATTGCGTCGATATAGGCGCGGCCGAGGCCGCGCTTGGGAGTGCGCAAGACGCGCGCGCCGTGGGCTAGGGCGATGCCGGGTGTGTCGTCGATGGAACTATCCACAATGAGGATTTCGCCGCGGATGCCGGCGCCTGCCAAGCCGGCTTTGCACCATTGGACGAACTCGGCGATGGCGATGCGCTCATTCAGGGCGGGCACCACGATGGTGAGCAGCGGGTCGGCGACGTCGTCGCCGGGGATCAGAAGCTCGTTCTCGTTTTCGACCGGGTGAAGACTCTCAGCCGGGTACACTGCGGCGGCCATCGCAAGGTAGGATAACATGCGCCCCCAGTTCTTATCGGCAATTTAGGGCCTGTCTTTAGTTAGCTGCGGGGAGTATTCCGACGACAGGCTGCCAAGCAGGCGTCCCCAGGAGTGGCGACGCGGCGCATGAGTGCGTGCGCCACACATAACTGCGATAATTGGACCAGATTGACGATTTACCTGGATCACCATGCCACCACCCCGCTGGACCCGCTTGTGCTGGCGGCGATGATGCCGTATTTCACCGGCAAGTTCGGCAATGCGGCCAGCCGCAGCCACAACTTCGGGTGGGAGGCGGAGCAGGCCGTGGCGGAATCGCGCAAGCAGGTTGCGCGGCTGATCGGCGCGCTGCCGCGGGAGATTATCTTCACCAGCGGGGCCACGGAGTCGAACAACCTCGCGATCAAGGGTGTGGTGGAGGCGTACGCGACAAAAGGCGATCACGTAATCACTTGCGCCATAGAACATAAAGCTGTACTTGATGTTTGCGGGAGGCTGGAGCAGCGCGGCGCGCGCGTGACCCGGCTGCAGGTGGGCCAGGACGGGCTGGTGGATCCCGGCGCGGTGGAGGCGGCCATCGGGGAACGCACCGTGCTGGTTTCGATTATGTACGCCAACAACGAAGTGGGCACGATCCAGCCGGTGGCCGAGATCGGCCGGATCTGCCGGGAGCGCGGCGTGCCGTTTCACTGCGACGCGGCGCAGGCGGTGGGCAAAGTGCCGGTGAGCGTGGAGGCGGAGCACATCGACCTGCTCTCGATTTCGGCGCACAAGATGTACGGGCCCAAAGGGGCCGGCGCGCTCTACGCGAGGGGGCGCGATCCGCGCGTGCGGCTGACGGCGCAGATGGATGGCGGCGGTCACGAGCGCGGGATGCGGCCGGGCACGCTGAACGTGCCGGGCATCGTGGGTCTGGGCGAGGCTTGCGCGCTTTGCGGACGGGAAATGCACGAGGAGAGCGCGCGGCTGCGGCGGCTGCGCGACCGCTTGCGCGCGCGGCTGGAGGCGGAGTTGGAGGAAGTCGCCGTCAACGGCAGCATGGAGCATCGGCTGCCGGGTAACCTGAATATGAGCTTCGCGGGTGTGGAAGCCGAATCGTTGATGATGGGGATGCGCGGCGTGGCGGTATCCAGCGGATCGGCATGCACGTCGGCTGCGCCGGCGGCGTCGATGATGGAGCCGAGCTACGTGCTGAAGGCCATGGGGGTAGCGGACGATGCGGCACGCACTGCCATCCGCTTCGGGCTGGGGCGGTTCAATACCGAAGATGAGGTGGACGCGGCGGCGGCGCGCGCGATAGAAGCGGTGAAGAAGTTGCGGGAGCTAAGGGGGCAATATGATTCAAGTAACTGAGAGGGCGGCGGAGCGGATACGGCAGATCATGGCCAAAGAAGGCGTGCAGGGCGGGCTGCGCCTGGCGGTGCAAGGGGGCGGCTGTTCGGGACTGTCGTATCTGTTCAAGCTGGAGACCAAGGAGCGTTCCGGCGATCATGTCTTCGGCGGCGGCGACGCGAAGGTGCTGATCGATCCGAAGAGCTTCGTTTATCTGGACGGGCTGACTCTGGATTATAAGGAGTCGTTGATTCAATCCGGATTTACGATCGACAATCCGAATGCGGAGAAGACTTGCAGTTGCGGGACTTCGTTTTCCACGCAGTGACGAATCGGAATTGTGGGGCGGTCCCCCTGGACCGCGGCCCACGGCCTCGTCGGCCTGTGACGACCGCGAAATTGTTCGAGTGAAGAAGCGGGTCCAGGGGGTCTGCCCCACCAGTTAAGTGAACCTGATGAACCGTTTGTCCCGAGTCTTCGTACCGGTTGGCGCGCTGGCCCTGCTGTTCTCCGAAATCCTGCTGATCGCGGCCTGCTTCCTGGTGGCCGCATTCCTGATTCTGCCCGTCGATCCCACGGTGTTTCTGTTCGCCGATAATGGCCTGCTGCGGATTGCCCTGGCGGGCGCCAGCATCCTGTTCGGTTTGTACTTCGAGGATTTATACGCCAACCTCTATGTAAAGTCGCGCGTGCTGCTGATTCAGCAACTCTCGCTGGTGATGGGGATCGCGCTGCTGGCGCAAGGCATCCTCGGTTACGTGAACGACGGATTCCGGCTGCCGTTGCGCCTGATGCTGCCCACCTGCGCCGTGCTGGTGGCGGCGCTGTTCGCCTGGCGGGTGGCCTACAGCGTTTACGTGCTGCGGGTGGTGGGCGCGCAGCGGATCCTGTTGGTGGGAATGGGCCCTTTGCTGGTGGAGATGGCCGGCTATATCGGCGCCCACAGGGAACTCGGCCTGCAGGTAATCGGCTATTTGGACGACGTTGAGGCGCCGGTCGCGCCGCCGGAGGCCGGCAAGTTCCTCGGACCTGTCAGCGCCCTGCAGCGGATCGCGGCCGAGCTCGCGCCCGACCGCATCGTGGTGGGCTTCGCCGAACGCCGGGGGCAAATGCCTATCGCGGATTTGCTGCAATTGCGCTACGGCGGGATGCCCATCGACGAAGCTTATACGGCCTACGAGCGGTTATGCGGGCGGGTCCCGCTGGACGAGTTGCGCCCCTCGGAAATGCTCCTGTCCGGATCGTTCCGCCCACGCACGCAACGGCTGGTCTACCAAACGCTGGGCCACTGGTTGCTGGCATTGATTTTGACCATTCTCTCGGCGCCGCCGCTGTTGCTGGCCGCCGTCCTGCTGAAACTCGCGTCGCACGGTCCGCTGTTGAGGCGGGAGGAATGCATGGGTCTGGGCTGGCAGCCATTCCACCTTTACAGCTTCCGCCTGGCGGACGATGGCGCCGCCGGCCGGAATGGCGCGCAGCGGTTCGTGGCGCGTTGGCGTCTGCACGCGCTGCCGCACCTGTGGAACGTGCTGCGCGGGGACCTCTGTTTCGTGGGACCGCGCGCGGATCGAACCGAATTCGCAAACGTCCTCAGCGAGCGGATTCCGTTCTACCGCCAGCGATACGTGGTGAAGCCGGGGATCACCGGTTGGGCCCAAATCAACACGCCGCCAGACCAGCGCGAAGATACGCTGCGGGGCCTCGAATACGACTTCTATTACCTGAAGCATTGCTCAGGCGGGCTGGATACCTATATCCTGGTGCATACCCTGCGCGATCTGCTGCTCTCCGCCGCCTGACGCGTGGATCGCCGGGCTGGTGGGCGGGTGTATACTAGTCTGGTCCCAGCAGCTAGCGCGGGCGGCGGGTTCGGGTTGCTTCCAGGCGGCCCTCGCGGGCAAACCGGTAGATTCGGTTCGGAGGAAACGATGCCCCATAGTAAAGTCCTATCGACGGGCGTATTGGTCCGAGACGTTGCTTCGTTCAATGCCCACATCGATGTAGTGAACGTCGATCCGACCCTCAGTACGCCGGTGGCGGTCGAGATACTCGATTGGGGGCCCGACCAATTGTGGGACAAACCGGCGCCGGTGCCGGTGACTCCTTCCGGCCCCGTCACGATCGGCCCTCACACCCATCAATCGTTTATTTCCCTCATCACACAATCCACGGCGCAACCCGCACTTGTACTGGCTCTGTACGAAGTGCGCATTACGTTCCCGGACGATCGCAATCTCGTGATCAACTGTTTTGCCGACGATGGCAAGGGCGGAATCGTGGAGGGAAACACGGTGCTGCACAAAGGCTTGGTCGAGGTCTTATGAGTTCTCCGAATAGTCCGCGTCGATTTCCGGCCTTCTTCGTCGCGTTGGCCATGGCCCAATCCAGCGGCACGCATTCAAAAAGCGCCGTGTGGGACTGAAGGCTACGCCTACCGGGCACTGCAAGGCCACACCACAGGCCGGAGCCTCCTCCCGCGGGCGTCCCGGCGTGGCATACTAATTCGTAGCGGGCCAATGCCGAAAACAACGGTTGCTCCGGAGACCCGATTCACGGAACGGGAGGCGATCCTTCCCCTGTACAACGTCGTCCTGCTGGACGATAACGATCACAGCTACGACTACGTGATCGAGATGCTGCAGATGCTCTTCATCTTCACGCTGGACGAAGCCTTCCGCCACGCCGAAGAGGTGGACCGTTGCGGGCGCACGGTGATCATCACCTGCGAGCGGCCGCAAGCCGAGTTCGCGCGCGATCAGATTCACGCGTACGGCCCCGACCCGCGCTTGCCGCGTTGCGCAGGCTCTATGTCGGCCATCATCGAGCAGGCCGGCTAGCCATGGCGCACGCACTCGTGCGTGCCGCGTCGGCACTCCTGCCGACGCCCGCTCTGCGACAGACTATCCGTGCGCCACGTTCACTTGCGCGGCGGGGGCGCGGCGGCCTGCTCCTCGTCGGTGGGGGGATCGTACATCTTCTCGGCGTAAGTGCGCTGCGACTCGGAAAGATCCACGGCATGCTGCCGCTCGGCCGCGCTCAATTGGGGCTTGCGCGACCGCTTCAGCAGATACAGCGCGCCGCATACCAGGGCTCCCGTGAGCGGGGGACGCTCGAGGAAGAAATCCAAAAGCTGCAGCAGGCGGTCGCCCATATCTTCATTGTATGCGGCGGTGTGAGATACTGTCCTCTGTCATGGGGACGCGTCCCGGGGCTTGGCTGTGGTGTTCGATGGTGGCCCACCTGGCTTGCGCAAGCGGTGCACTTGCGCAAGCGCCTGTGCGCCAAATCCGGCAACGCATGTCGGACAATTTGAACGCTACGCCGGACTTCATCTGTTCCGTGTCCATCGAACGCACGGAGCGGATGGGCAAAGGCGCGCCGGCCACACTTCCGGCGCTGCACGTGGATGCCGGTATTATCGACGGGAAAGAATTGTATGCGTCGCCCTCCGCGGATGCCGATCAAGCCCTGTTGAAGACCGTACTGGCACTGTACGGCAGGGCCGGCACGGGCAGCTTCGCCATGTACGCGCGAGCCGTCTTTTTGACCCCGATGCGACCTTCTATGGAGCTCCGGACGAATGGACGGACGGCAGACGGCTGTCACGGTTGGATTTCGCGATGCCTGGCGAAGACAGCAATTACTCTTTGCAGCGGGAAGGGCAGCCAGTGACGCTCGGTTATTCGGGATCCATCTGGACCGACCCCGGCAATCCGGATGTCGTCCGAATGGCGCTCGAAGCCGACCGCATTCCGCCGGATCTGGGAATCGCGGCGATCTCTCAGACTATCGAGTATGCCCGCGCCAGCATGGCGGGCGCTTCCGTTCTGCTGCCGGTTGCCATGGACCTTACGCTCCAGGAACAATCGGGGCGGGAATCGCGCCTTGCAGGCCGCTTCAAGGATTGCCATCGGTACCTGGCGAAGGTTGGGGAACTGTGGGTTGAGAACGCTATTGGAGCTCCGGCGGCAGTAACTACCGCGGCGGTATCTCAGCCGAAAGTATTTTCGGAGGAAGCGCCTCCGGCGGCGCCTGCCGGGGAACGGTTGCCCGCGAACATCTCTTTCGAAACCATCTTGGACGAACCCATCGATGAGCGAGTCACTAGAGACGGGAGCAAACTCTCGTTTCGACTCTCACACGATATCAAGAAGGGCGGCAAAGTAATTGTGCCAAAAGACGCCGTAATCGCCGGACATATCACTCGTATCATCCGGCAAAGCTTTGGCGTGTACAGCACCGTGAAAGGTTACTACACTGTTGGCATGACGCTGGACACTGTCGACGTAGGCGACCGGCGGTTCCAGGTGCTGGCCAACCTCGAGACCATAGGGCCGCCCGCCTCCACGATCGGGTACCTGCCCTATTCGCGCGACCCCGATCGATGGGGCCCTTATGACGACCTGAAGCTGTTCTTCGTGACGCCGCCACCCGATCCTGGCGAATCGTTCATGGGGATCCTGTCGGAATTCCTCCGTCTTTCGAGCCACATACGGATGGGCTGGGTTAGCCATTGAGGTGGCGCAAATGCGCCAAAACCTTTTAAACACTCAGACGTCTATATAATAAGAGGTCTAAGCATGTCCCGGTGGTCACGCATCGCCAATGCATTTCGCGACGGCCATTTGCGCCGCGAGATCGACGAGGAATTCGAGTCGCACATTGCGGAAGCGATCCAGCGCGGCCGCGACCCGGCGGAAGCGTCGCGGGCGTTCGGCTCGGCGCTGCGGCAGCGCGAAGAGAGCCGCGATACACGGATCGTGGCATGGCTCGGTGCGCTCCGCGCGGATGCCGTTTTCGGCTGGCGGCAGCTCATGAAGAGGAAGGTAACTTCCGCCGCGGCGATCCTATCCCTGGCTTTGGCGACAGGGGCATGCACCGCGGCATTCCGGCTCATTGACGCGCTGCTGTTGCGGCCATTGCCGGTCGCTTCGCCGGAGCGTCTGTACGTTCTCGCCCAGCAGGGGATGGGACCGGCCGGCAATTTCAGAATTACCGAGAGCTCCGAGTATCCGTTGTTCCGCCAGTTGCGCGCCACGGTGAAAGATCAAGCCGAAATGATCGCGATTTCGTATGCGGACCGCACGGATCTCACATACGGTTCGGACCAGGAGACGGAGAAAGCATGGCGGCAGTACGTCTCGGGCTGGATGTTCGACTCGTTCGGGCTGAAGCCCGCCGCGGGCCGGCTGTTTACCGAAAACGACGATCTGACGCCAGGCGCGCATCCCTACGCCGTGCTCTCCTACGATTATTGGACGCGCCGCTTTGGAAGGGACTCCAAAGCGATCGGCCGCACATTCCGTGTGGGCAACGACCTCTTTGAAATCGTGGGTGTGGCGCCGGCGCATTTCACCGGCGCCGAGACTGGCTTGGCGATCGATATTTTCGTTCCCACGATGATGCATCCTGGGGTCACTCGCGCGGAATCGAGTTGGTTCCGTCCGTTTGTGCGGCTCAAGCCGGGCGTTGCCGCCGAAGCCGTTTGCCGGCGCCTGCGCGCGCCGTTTCAAGCATGGCAAGAGGAGCGGGCCAAGGGATTCACTGGAAGACCCAAACGGATGATCGATGGATTCCTCCACCAGAAGC
>Ga0302324_100011892_pt1 | contig 17811 bp, 13 predicted proteins | sample Palsa_T0_1_FD_201949 | JGI IMG/M metagenome (GOLD analysis project Ga0302324, IMG submission 201949) | Peat permafrost microbial communities from Stordalen Mire near Abisko, Sweden - Palsa_T0_1 | ecosystem: Environmental > Terrestrial > Soil > Palsa > Peat permafrost | place: Sweden: Abisko... | reverse complement strand
ACTGGGTGTCTCGACCCCGTTGCTGACGGTGTAGTTATACATTGTGCCGTAGATGCCCCACTTGTCCGGCCAGTTGAGGTGGTTCATGTACCACTTCATCCAGGCCACTACCTGCGGCATCCGATTCGGATCTTTGGTCATGCCGATCGCGCCGATATTGGCGAAATACGGTTCGATTTGTCCCGGGACGTAGAGAATGGAACCATCCGACTGGGAAAACTGCGACACCCACTGCGATGTGGCATTGAAGTTGTCCTGGTACGCCGTCGCAGTAGTGCTTGCAGCCGCAGATGCGATGTCGACGCTGTTTGCGTTAACGGTTGCGCCGTTCGTGGGCGAACTCATGTTTACGCTCTGGGCCACGGCGACGGCTGCCAGAATCGTCATAGCTGCCACCGAGCGAAGCAGATTAAGCGCGAGCCAGCACTGGCGGGGCGCCTGGATTCGGTAAGTTTGTGATGAGCCGTCAGAGAAACTGCAGGGAAACAGACGGGAAGACAGAGGGAGCCTCCAATGCGTATCGGGAATTTGCCCAAAAAGAAGAGCTGGGTACTTCGGCGCACTCAGGATCTCTACAGGCTTTCTATATTCAACCTACAGTAATGTGGGTATTGACGCGGAATGGGAAGTTCATGGTGAAGGTTACTAAAGTGCCGGGTATCCGACAGTGTCGGGTATCAAACGAAGGCTCAAGAACGCGGGAGCGACTCAGCAGCACGTTGGTGCGTAACTAAGGTCGATGGGAGGATGCAGGCTTAAGCGGACGCGGCTGGAAATTCCGAGCAGCAACGGCGACGCGGGAAAAGCTAGGTACTCAACGGGTCCGACGATTTCCAGCTCATTCCCCACGAGTAAAATCCGATGAAGACGAGAATGTCGAGAAAAGGACCGAAGACGAAATAGAGGACCGGCATAAAAAGGACCGACCCGTGCAGCAGGTATACCTGCAACATATATTGTTGTGGCACAAAGAGCACCAGGTGGGCTACCGTCGCCAGAGTGAGCAGAATTTTCTGGCTCAGGCTGAAGTCCAGTAAATAGAAAGTGAAGCCATAGAGGACCGGGATCAGGCCTATCAGGACGCAGCTGAATACCAGCATGCTGACGGTGTAGCCGGGCAGGTCATGAGGGAAACGGGCGGAGGCTACGGCGAAGTATCCGAGCGCGGTCGCCTGGAGCAGGCAGAAGCCGCGGAGCAGGTAGGCCCACGGTAACGCTTCCTCCGCCAGCAGGAAGCTGGCGGCGAAGGCCAGAATCGTGACCCCGGTGGTGATCCACCAGGCCATGCCGCTGGCTGGTCCGGCAGAAAGACCGAAGCAGGGGAGCACGAAGTGAATATGGCTGCCCCATCCCTGCGGAACGAGAATCACATTGCTCTTGAGGCCGAGATGGGTTCCCCAGAATGCCAGGATGTGGCCCCATAACCGGCCCACGGCGGGCAGGACGGCAATCCAGCAGGCGGTCCCGAGCGAAGCAAGAGCCACGCTTTCGGCAATGCGGCGCGGGCCGAGGCGCAGGCGGACGAAGGCGCGGTGCGGAGTGATAAGTCCTCCGCGCCAGCCGCGGTGGCGAAGGGCTTCGAGGGCTGGGGACAAGGGCTTATATTGCGCTTCCTCGCACTGCTCTCGCTCGCGCGACCTTGCAGCCTGGTGGAAAATCGATTCCCGCAAAGTGTTACCTCAGCAGCTAAATCCGCATTGAGAGCAGTGCGCCACTGCAGCGCCGAAGAGCAGCGCCACGCGAGAGCGCGGGCAAAACCAAGTCGCTTTAGAAATCGAGGAATACACCGAAAGTGCCTCCGATGCGGTGGTATGCGGGCTCCTGGTGTTGTTCGAGATTGAAGTTCACGCCCCAGTTGGGACCGATCCATTGCCGCCAAGTTCCGGCGACCGTATGCTCGGGAAAATTTTCCGCCACGTTGAAAACCGGCGCCAGAGGCGTGGGCGCACCGATGATCTCGTAGCCTTCGCGGCCCCACTCGTAGCGCAGGGAAACGAAGCGCTCCTTTTCGTGACCCCAGGTGCCGGCCAGGTATTGGGTACGGGCGAGAATGTCTCCGGGGCTGGCGTGAGTCCAACTCAAGCCGCCCTGGAGCACGATCGGATATTTAAAGTAGTAGGCGGCGCCGACCTGGGCGCGCACGTCATTGTCGGCGGTCTTGCTCTGATCGAAGCCCACGCCCGCAGTCGCTACCAGTTGCCTCCGGGGGAGCAGCTTGCGGTTGATGAGCGCGTTGGTCTGAAACCGGTTCAGAAAAAAGCCACCTGCGCTGCCGCCGGCGGAAACCTCCGCGAACCAGTCCTCCGACAGCGAGCGGACCATGTCCAGATTACCGAACCAACCGCTGTCGCCGAAGCGGTCTTCGCGCGTGACTTCTCCTGTAAACGTGTTGCGTCCGCCTGACACCACGGCGCGGAGATAGAAATCGTTCCAGTCGGGGTAGTTGCCGGTGAGAGCGCTGTGGCCGCCGCCAACTTCGATATATCCGGGGCCGTCGAGACCTAAGGGAATGCCGCCTAATCCGGGCAGGCTCGATCCGGGCGCCACGGTCGTGTTCGAACTGGCCTGCGCACTGGCGACGGCACACGTGAACAAACATGCAAAGAGCGCGATCAGTGTCTTGCAGAGAATCCAAAGTTGACGTGGGCCCGGGCCGCTGCCGAGCTGTGCTTCGCCTGGACGCCCGTGCCCGGCCATTCCTCCGCGAGACGCCCGGTGAGTCGTCTTCTTCATCGCTTCGCCTCGAGGCCTTCAGCTCTGGAGCGCCAGGGATCACGGCGCAGGGTGAGTTCTGCGGTCAGTTCGCGGCCATCGCCGGCGGCGACGATGACCATGCCGTCTTCCACTCGGACCGTCGCCTTGCCTTCCACCACGCGGGCGTTGCCGTAGTACTCCTGAGGAAATGTCCAGGTTTGGTGAGCAAGCGTCTGGGGATGGGAAGCGTGCAGAGTGACCTTGCCAGCTGATTTGTGGAGCACAGTCCAGCGGACGAGGGCGCGCTGATTGAGAAACCCCGCCAGCTCAGTCATCGTGTACCAGTGAAAGCGACCTTCTTTCTCGATGGCGTTGGCATTGTCCAGCCACGTCCGCAACGTGCCAAAAAAGCGCTCCGCTCCGTAGGGATGCGTGTACACCAGCCGGGCCTCGTGCTGCCGCACGGTAAAGTCCGTCACCGCCAGCAACCAGTCGCGCACCGCGCTAATGGGGACGTCGTCGAAGCCCATCTCTTCCAGACTGGCCTCCTTCCCCATGTGAAGAATGGGGAAGCCCCAAATGTTGGAGCCATCGCGCTCGTCGTTGCGATAGACACGGGTTGGTCCCAGGCCGGCGTCGCCGGTGAAGTAGTAGGCCACAAAACCGTTGCGCTCGAGCCAGTGCGTCACCCAGGCGGGTTGGTTGCCCACCGGCGCGGAGTACTCGGTCATGCGGGTGCCGGAAACCTGTTCCAGAGCGTCTTTGTTCAACGTCAGGTACTTCTCGAATTCGCTTTCGTTCTTATCGGACACTTGGCCGCCGAAGTAGTTGTGGATCCAGCCGCCATGACTGCCGATCTCGTCTCCCCGCGCGAGCAGGTAGTGGATCCACTTCTGCACTTCGGCATCATGTGGCACGTCGAGACCTTTATGGTCGCCAAAGGCATCGACGTCGGGCCCAGCCGTGAAGTGGACGGAGAATTTTCCGTGATCGAAAATGCCTTCATCCGCCAGCATTTTGAGCGGCTTCAATGACGAGCGCGCGTCGATGTGCCAATTAAATACAAGTCCGCCCACTCCGTCCGGAACCGACGCCAGGCACGGGAGGCCAAGCATGTGGACGCCAAAGAAGTGAAGGAACGAGTGCAGCAGCAAGCCGTCGGTGCGCGATGCCAAGTATCCGAGCGGCAGATTCACGAACAGAACCTGCCCCAGTTCCTCTTGCCGATAGCCGGCGGCAAACCCGCGCCGGGATCTGAGCAGCACGGTGCCGTCGAAATCGCCAAGCGTGCGGAAGAGCGGGTAGTCGATATCACCATACTGGTAAGCGGCAAAGGCGAACTGGCTGTTGCTGGCGTCGCGCTCGGCAACTGGACGCCAGCGCCCGAGCTTGCCCCCGTCGCCGGTTTTTGTCATGGGTACGAAGCTTCCGGGCGGGATGCCGATTTCCCGCATGGCAGCGGACGTGCCGGTGACTTGCGTCGACTCCATGGTCGCGGTCTCGTAGAGGTCATAGAGCGCGTAGCGCACCCCGACGAGAGCAGAGAGACGAGAATCACCCGGCGGGAAGCGGCCATTCAGATCGTAAGTGCAGGCGTCATAGACGACCATGAGATTGCCGCCGCCGTGCACATAGCGATAGAGCTCGCCGATCAGCACGTCGTTTGCAGTGCGATGGAGCTGATCGGGGATTATTACTCCCGCGGCATGGATGGTGGAGAGTGGGTCGAGGAATTCGGAGTCATGAATCGGCTGCAGGTGAAGACCTTCTTCGCTGGCGGCGTCCAGCCACTCCTCGACCGCCAGCGAGTTGGAATCGACCGCGTCCGGCAGCAGCAAGAGCAGCGTGTCCGCGCCCCCGCCGCTCATTGCTCGTTCGGAACGACGCATATAGCCAACTGCGAAAAGCAAAAGCGGCGCGAGGACAGCCACGCACACGTACTTAGCCCCTTTCTTCATAATTGCACTTTCATAGTTGTGACTTCATCGCTGCCCCTGGCACTTCACCGAGAAACCCCACACAAACCTGGGGGTCGAGCAACTGCGGCTGAGCGAAACGCGCACGCAGAGACTGCCACACTGCTTCCTCCAGAACGTTCCACGAAGTGCTGCCGCGGAGGGAGTCGGATTGCGAAGTCCAGCAGGCTGCCGAGGCCGTGTCGCCGAGTTTCTCGGCGGCGAGCGCGACCAAGCCCCAAGGATGAGTGTCGTAGCGGCGCTCGATCCAGCCGGCGCCAAACATCTGTTTCCAGCGCTCCCACGCCAGCCGCGGATTCTGGCCAGGGCCGCTCACGTTGGCGAGCCACGGATAAACCTGGGCCACGCTGTCGGGATAAAACGCGGGGCGGGTCTTCTGCATGGAGGGCCGAAAACGCTGAGCGTGACGATCCCAGAAGACGCGCTGAATGGCAGCGTCGAGTTGCTCAGCGCGGGCATCCGTGGCGGCCGCGGTCGGATCGTGCAAACGCAGTTGTGCTTGCGCGACATCCCTCAGCGCTGCGTAGACTTCGATGTTGTCCATCAATAGCGCTACGTGGTTGCGCTCTGAGATGTGGTAGACACCCAGGCGCGGGTTGCGCAACTTCGCCAATTGCCTGGCTGCCAGCGTCACGCTGCGCTGCCATTCTGGAGACATGCCAGTGGTGGGCGCCATGCGGTATAGCAGTTGCATCCACAGCGCAAGCATGGAATCGTCGGCATCGGCGGCGGCGCAATCGCGCCAGGCGTCACTACTGTTAGTAGCGTTGCTGTGATCGCTCGCGCGACAGAAGCGGTGGAAGAGGCCGCCGGAGCGCTGGCGCGGCAACGCCCATCTGATCCAGGCCTGCGCCGCCTCGTGGACATCCAACCCACCGTCTTGCGCGACGATCAGCGCCTTGGTGGCGAAGTAGGGCTCGACATAGTCGCCGCCGGAGTTCAGCGTTATTGCGCCATCAGGCGACTGTAAGGTTGCGGGATCAAAGGCAGTTGCGCAGATGCTTTGCGGGCCGAAGCACAGCAGAGCGAGAAGCGCGAGCGCGGCGGTCGGGCGCGGAGGGCCGCCTTGCCGCGAGCTTATCCCCAGGCGTGCTGGTCGAGTGAGCATCAGACTTCGACGCTTCCCCGCACGCGCGCCCAAACGGTGCCGTGGAGCCGGCATCCGGCTGCGATCTGGATGCGGCATGACGAAATGGTTGTGAGCGCATCCGGTTCGCCGACTCGGGTGCCTCGCGCGATGAAAACGTCGGCTTCGGCCAGGAGCGGGCCCGTCACAAAAGAGCGCGGCCCGAGCTCGACGGTGCCTCCGCACACTATGCCGCCATGCACGCAGGCGTCCTGCTCGATGACGGTATCTTTGTAACTCTTGGCGGTTCCGAAAAGGTGCGCGCCGTGGCCGAGGCGGATTTCGCCGGTGGCGATGACATTTGCACTCAGAGTCTCGCCGGCTGCGAGAACAAAATCGCCTTGAATGCGAATGCGTTTACGGGAAGATGTGAACGCATCACTCGCATCGGTCCCATCGAGGACGGCGGGCTGCGGATCCTCTCGGGTACCTTCCTGAGTTTGGCAGACGTGGTTTTGGCAGACGTGGATTTTAGACGGAACGTATTTTGTGTCGCGCTGGTCAACATCGCCCTGGTGAGAATCGACGGTGAGGATCTGCGGAGAGTGCATGTGCTCAAAGACACAGCCCGGCTCCAACCAGATCGATTGGCCGGCGGAAATGCGCCCATAGGCGGTGCTTCCCGGGCGCAGGCGAATGGTGCCGTCAGCGTGCAGCCAGCGAAGGACCACGCTATTTTTTCCGAGGATGATGTCGCTCGCGCCTCGCGCAGCACGAAGCGCGGAACCTTCCCCCAACTCCAAGATGCTATCTGTGCAGAGATCGGCCTCGACGACAGTGCCTGCGGGAACAAGTGCAGGCTGGCTCAACATGATGGCATCTACACACTCAGTCAAACTCGGATGGAAGTCGAAGTCTTCACTGTTCGAACCTACGAGCAATACCTGCATGCCATCGATGGAGGTGAGAAAAACCTCGCGCTGGGTGCGGCAGCGCTCCAGCTGCGGGCGGAGCGGTGCCAGGCGCGAATGGAAGATCTCGGCAAAGTTCGCGATCCGGCCGTCATGGCGGGAGGTGGGCAGAGGTGCGGCATCGCCACGCTTCCATAGCTCGTATAGCGCGGGCGTGACCGGCAGCGCGAGCAGGGCCGCGGTGACCGTGGTCAACCCAAGCGGGGCCCAGGGCCACATCACAGCGACCCCCTCAGGACATGCGCGGCCGGGGATAGCGGGTCGTCGAGCACGGGTGCGGTGCGCGAGCGCTCGGTCTTGTCCCAAACCAGTTCGGCGCTTCCAAACAGGCTCTCCTGCGCTTGTTGCCAGGCTGCTTGCGAAACACTGATGAGACTAACGGTGAAACCGAAAAGGGTCAGCGGCAACAGACGGATGCGTTGCCGCGAGCCGTCGAGACGCGCGGCCGCAGCGATCTCGAAGAAGGCGGCAAAGTTCCCCAGGGTAGTGAACGCGCCCAGCGCCAGCACGGTCAAGCCGCCACCGATTTGCACGCCGGTGTAGAAGAGCACAACGGCCAGAAGCCATCCCAATAACAACACAGGGCCCATCAGATACACGCCCAACAGCAGCACGCCGTCAACGCGCTCGAACCAGCCGAGGCTGGAACACTTCGCGGTGGGAACGATGTAGCTGATCATCGCCTGGTTGTGGCCTTTGGCCCAGCGCATGATCTGGCGTACGCGGACGGGCCAGCGCTCCGGCACTTCCTCGTAGCACTCGGCGCGGTTTTCGTATGCGGTCTTCCATCCGGCCAGCAGCAGACGGTAAGTCAGGTCGGTGTCTTCGGCGAGCGCGTTCTGGTTCCATCCGCCGATTTCCTCGAGCGCTACTTTGCGCACACCAGCGACGGTTCCACCGTACTGGGGTACAAGGTGGAGATTCATGCGCGCCTGCTGATCGACCTGGTAGCCACCTGAACGCTCAAGATCGAGCAGGCGCGTGAGGCATTTCTTTCCCACATTCAGCGGCACCACTCGTCCCATCACCGCGCCGATTTCAGGATCGAAGAAAGGCGCCACCAACTGCCGCAACAGCGCCTTGCCGGGAATATAATCCGCGTCGAAAATGAGCACGACCTCGGTGTTGACCCGGAGCATCGCTTCTTTCAAGGCGGCCGCCTTGCCGGGCTTCCCGCCGACGCGGTGGAAGGGCTCGATGCTGGGATGCTCTTCGGCGAAGGCGTCGATGATCTCTCGCGTTCGGTCGGTCGAGCGGTCGTTGACCGGGATGATGGTCATCTTCTCGCGCGGGTAGTCTGCCTCGAGCAGCGCCTTTATGATGTCGGCGACTACGGCCTCCTCGTTGTGAGCGGCGATCAGAACCGTGATCGGAGGCCAGACCGCGGTCTCCACATCCACGTACGGGTGACGTTGCCGCCCGAAAAGACGGTTGAGCGTGAAGCAGTAGTGCCGGAACGTATAGATGCAGATCAATAAGATGATCGTGCTAAACAGGTCCATTAACATACGAAGTCAACCGCCCTTCAATAGCCTGTCCAGCCAATTCTTCGTTTCGAACTTGTATGGTTTGACCGGTCAAAGTTCGCTCAACCAACGAGTGGGGACAAATCGCAACATGGTCGGCGCTGCCTGCACCCTGGAACTGCTCGGATTCGTGGAGCACAGGATGTTCGCCTCGCAGCCAGCGCGACAACGCGGTTGCGATCCTTGCAGCGGCGCGCCCGTCACCATACGGGCACTCTCCGGCAGCCATGGCTTTATAAGCAAATTCATTACTCAGCAGCCGCGAAGCCTCGCGCACAATCGCTTCGCGTGACGTGCCGACGATCTTGGCCATGCCCAGCAGCGACGCCTCCGGCCGCTCGGTGACCTTGCGCAACACGAGCACCGGTTTGTGAAAGATCGGCGCCTCCTCCTGCACTCCACCTGAATCGGTGAGCACCAGATAGCACCGACGCAGCAATGAGAGGAACTGGAAATAGTCGACAGGCGGAATCAAGTGCACGCGCTCGCGATTACCCAATCGCGCTTCCACCGTTGAAGTCACATTCGGGTTCAAGTGCACCGGATAGATGACACGTATGTGGGGAAAGCGCTCGACGAGTTCGAGGATGGCATCGCAGATGTTCTCCAGTTCGACGCCCCACGATTCGCGACGATGAGAAGTCACCAGCACGAGCGGAGAGCCATCCTCAGGAACGCCCTGGGGAAGCGGATGCTCGATGGTTTGCATTTTCAGAAGCTGGTGCACGGAATCGACGATGGTGTTGCCCGTGACTACTACTTCTCTGGCGGGGATGGCTTCAGCCAGAAGGTTGTCGCGAGAAAGCGGCGTGGGGGCAAAGTGCAACTGCGTGACCACAGCAGTCAGGCGCCGGTTTACCTCTTCGGGCCACGGCTGGAATATATCGTGGCTGCGCAATCCGGCCTCGACGTGTGCGACCGGCACCTTTCTATAGAAGGCAGCCAACGCAGCCGCGAAAGCGGTGCTGGTATCGCCCTGCACCAGCAGACAATCAAGCTGGTGTTCGGCGAGCAGCGTGTCCATGGCTTCGAGGATTCTTCGCGTCAATCCATTCAATGTCTGGTTGTGGCGCATCAGATCGAGTTCGATGTCGGTGCCTACGTCAAATACCTGGAGAACCTGGTCCAGCATTTGTCGGTGCTGGCCGGTAGAGATGGCCACCGGAATGAATTCGTTGGGATGTTTACGCAGCTCAAGCACGACGGGAGCCATCTTGATCGCGTCTGGGCGTGTTCCGAAGACAATTCCTACGCGTTTCTTCATGGACGCTCCCTCATTAGACCGCTCTTAGAGTCGCTCCACCTGTTTCGGGTTGGCCCGACCGGTAATTGGGGGTAGATAAGCCGCGGAGGTCCCTATATTTGGAGAGCTCGTGCAACCCGGCTGTCATCTGCCTCACCTAAGAGGGCGCGTATTAGTTCGTTCTAATTCGAAAGTGAACTGAGTTCCGTTCCCCACGAGAGCAGTTTTTCAAATGCCTTCCGGTGGCGTCCGGCATTGGCGCATTTAAGAATCTGGCGATCGAGAGATCGAACGGCAAGCGTTGAGGCTGTGCCGCAATGGCGTGGCTCGACGAAGAAGTCAACGATCGGAAGCTTGACATTGTTATAAGCATCACCGGTCGTTTTCGAACTGGCCGAGTGATTCGTTGATCTGAAGGGGTTTCAATGACCAGACATTTCATGCAAGGGATCGCACGGGCACTCCTACTCCTGTCCGCCGTCGGGCTATGGGCTGCGGAAGATGAGAAGCCGAACTCCAACACAGCCGAGAATCGGCAGGCGGCGGACCGGCAGGCATCGGCAAAGGCGAACGAGATCGCGGACCGCATCTTTTATCGCGAAGCCAAGTTCATTCAGGACTTGAAAACCTACACCCCGATGGTCGAGACCTACATCCAGGACTTCAAGGGCGATGAGCAACTCGGGCAGGTGCCGAGTGGCGACAAGTATTTCATCGGACGCCTGATCATGAACAAGGGCATGGAGAACGTGTCATTCCAGAAACGGACGAAGTCGTTGCCGAGCCTCATCCTGGAAAAGCTGGACGGCTTCTACAAGATGAATTACGTGGCGTTGGGCTTCATGCAGATGGTGTACATCTACGGCTTCGACCAGCAAAACTACGACCTCAAATATCTCCACCAGGAATTCCAGGGCGACGTCCGCACGCTCGTCTTTGATGTATCGCCGAAGGCGAAGGTGAAGGGACCGCACTTCGTGGGACGCATCTGGGTGGAGGACCAGGACTACACCATCGTCCGCTTCAACGGGACCTATCTGCCTCAGGGCCGTCTCAATTTCTACTTCCATTTCGACGCCTGGCGCACCAACATGCGACCCGGTGTCTGGCTGCCGGCGTTCATTTATACCGAGGAGTCGGACGCCAGGTATGCCTTGTTTCGCAAGTTGGCCATGCGGAGCCAGACGCGGCTGTGGGGATACAACCTGAAGCTGCCGGCGGAGACCGACGAATTCACCTCGATGCAGGTGGATTCGGCGTCGAACGTTACCGATCAAACCGATGTTGCGAACGAAATCATCCCCGTAGAGAGCGAACATAGGTGGGAGCGTGAGGCCGAAGACGATGTGCTCGACCGCTTGCAGCGTGCCGGGCTGTTGGCGCCGGACGGCGAAGTGTCGACGGTGTTGCAGACAGTCATCAACAACCTCGAGGTCACCAACAGGCTCGACATCCAGCCGGAGGTGCGCGCCCGTGTGTTACTAACCACGCCGCTGGAGTCGTTCACGGTGGGACACACCATCGTGGTCAGCCGCGGACTCCTGGACGTGTTGCCGGATGAGGCTTCGCTGGCCATGGTGCTGGCCCACGAACTCGGACACATCGCGCTTGGCCATCGTCTCGACACGAAATACGCCTTCGGCGATCGCGTGCTCTTCCCCGACGAAGAGACGTTCCACCGCATCCAGCTGGCGCGCGATCCGCGCCAGGAAGAGGCCGCCGACCAGAAGGCGGTGGAATTTTTGCAGAACTCACCTTATAAGGACAAACTCGGAAACGCGGGCCTGTTCCTGCGCGCCCTGGAATCCCGCTCCAGGCAATTGCCGGCGCTGATCACGCCCCAGTTCGGCACCCGTATGGCGAAGGGCGACAGCGTGCTGCGTATGAGCGCGCTGCTGCAGTCCGCCCCTGCGCTGCAGACCGGCAACGTCAACCAGATCGCGGCGCTGCCGCTGGGGAGCCGCATCAACCTCGATCCGTGGTACGACCGCGTGGAATTGAACAAGAGCAAGGCCGTGCCGCTGCAGTCGGCGCGCGACAAGATGGCGTTCGAAGTCACGCCCATGATCCCGCACCTTGCCCGCTATCGCGACTCGCAGCAGGTCACGACCGCGGTTGGCGGCGCCAAGTGAATGTATCCACTCATTCGCCAAAACAGGGAACGAAGAACGCGAGTGGGGCAGGCAGCAGGAAAGTTGTAGGTTTTGGGAGGTTCTAGTATGAAGCGCGCCACGCTCCGCTACTTGCCCCTTTTGATTGTCTTAGCGATTGCCACTATTCTCATCGGCTGCGGCGGAGTTTCAAGCACACCCGTTACCACGGTGGTGACGACGCCGCCCCCACCACCACCCCCGCCGCCACCTCCACCGCCCCCACCGCCGCCACCCCCACCCCCACCCCCTGGTCTGAGCTCGATCAAGCACATCATCTTCCTGGCCGAGGAAAACCGCAGCTTCGATCATTATTTCGGCAAGATGAATGACTACCGCAGCGCCGCTCCATTTAATTTGCCGCGTAGCGTAAACGGTCTGCCGGATGATTGCAGTCCCGCGACCCCCGGGCCAACGCCCTGGACTACTTCGTGCAGTGCCATGAACTTGTCACCGAATTCGCTTGGAGTGCCCACCACTCCTGTCTATGCCTTCCAGTTGCAGACGACGTGTATCGATGGCCTCAGTCCCGACTGGATTGTGAGCCATTGGGATTTCAATCTGGCGAACCCAGGTTCAACCACTCCAGGTACTTTGGGGCTGCCTACGCCTGGACCCGATGGCTTCGTCGTCAGCGCCGCCAGCGCTGCCATTGCCAACGGCGAAAATGACGTTCAGGGCATTCGCGCCATGGGCTATTACACCGGAGACGATCTGCCCTACCACTACTGGCTCGCCACCCAGTTTGGCATTTCCGATAGCTGGTTCTCCCCCGCAGCTACGAGAACTCAGCCCAATCGCTATTACATGATGGGGGCGACTTCAGGTGGATACGCTTATCCCTACATGGGGGGCATTGAGCCTCTAATTCAATCGAAGACCATCTTTGATTCTCTGCAAGCCGCAGGCGTTTCGTGGAAGATCTATACGCAGCTGCCGGAGGGATACACCTACGCCTCGGTCTTCACGGGCTTCACGGACCGATACGCAAGCACGGGGAATATCGTCATTGACCCCACGTTTTCACAGTTCATCGCGGATGCGCAAAGCGGGAACCTGGCCGCGGTCACCTTCATCGACAAGCCGGATTCGGACGAGAAGCCCGACGGTACGGCCTCCAACATACAGTACGGCGTAATCGAGACCGCTCAACTCATCAATGCCGTGATGTATGGGCCGTCGTGGGCCGATTCCCTGATCATCTTCACCTTCGACGAAGCCGGGGGCCTCTACGACCACGTCGTGCCTCCGACCAATGTTCCCAGCCCGGATGGCATTCAGCCGGTGGACATTTGCACCAGCGCCAGCGATCCCCGGTGCACATTCGCGGCTCTTACTCACAGTTCGCCACCCTATGATCCTCCCGGCGATTTCACCCGCTATGGCTTTCGCGTGCCGCTGGTGGTGATCTCGCCGTTCGCCAAAGCGAATTACGTTTCTCACGTGACCACCGACTACACGGCTTGGCTTAAGCTGGTCGAAGAACGCTTTGGCCTCCAGCCCTTGAATGCCCGCGACGGGTGGAGCGGCACCAGCGACATGAGCGATTTTTTCGATTTTGTGAATCCACCCTGGGCGACGCCGCCAGCCAACCCGCCAAGCGACGGCTATGGAAATTGCTACGACACTCTGCCCTAGGAGGCTGCGGAAAAACTAGCACATGCGTGCAGGACCGTGGAAGAGCGGCGCTTCAGCGCCGCGTAAAGCCCCCAAAATTCGCGCGGGCTTCAGCCCCTGTGGTCGCATTTTGTCTCTAGAGGGAGTTTTTCCGCACCCTCCTGGTGAGCAGCCGTTGCATCAAGGACGCTTACGAAGATTGCCGCGCCACGACATCAAACGGCCGCATCATCTCGTTGTCCTCATGCTCCAGGATGTGGCAGTGCCACACGTAGCGCCCCGTGAACCCCTCGAATCGAATAATGATGCGTGTCACCATGCCGTGGTCCGCGCGCACCGTGTCTTTCCAACCAGCCTCGCCCGGGTCCGGAGGCACCGCCGGGCCGAGATACTTGAGCTCTCCCGTTGCCAGGTAGGACGCGGCGCTGAAAGCTCGGCGATCGAGAATCTGAAAGCGGACCAGGTGCAGATGAATGGGATGATCATCATTCGTCAGATTGATGAGATTCCAAATCTCGACTGAGTCGAGAACTGGGTTCTCTGTCACCGGCATGCTCCAGTGAGCGTTATTCAACAACGACTTCACCGGCCGATTTTTCGCATCGTCGATTTCCACCAGAGTCAACATACGAGTTTTCACAGCCGAGGATTCCGCAATTTTAGGAACCGGCCTCAGACTCGGTGGCAGCGCGCTTTCATCGCGCGCACCTTTCGCAGCCACGCGAAACTGCATGACGTTGAAGTTGTCACTCCTCAGAACAACGTTATTTCCTCGGTGATCGGAAAAATCAAAGATCAGATCGGCGCGCTCGCCGGGCGCGAGGCGAATGCGAGTCAACTCTACCGGCGCCGGCAGCAACCCCTGATCGCTCCCGATCTGGTGGAACTTCGGAAACCACGATGCCTGGCCACTGCTGAAAGTCAGGTGAATAGGGCGACCATTCGACCCGTTGAGCACCCGGAAGCGATACTTCCGCGGCTCAACTTCCAAATAAGGGAAAACCTTGCCGTTCACGAGAATTGCATCACCAAAAACTTCCGGCACCCACGGCGACTTCGGATCGCCCGATACTGGGTAATTCAGTTGTCCGTCGAGGTCGAGGATCCGGTCGCAGATCACAAGAGGAATCTCGTATTTGCCGCGAGGCAGATTGAGCGCGTCTTCAAAATCATCGCGCACGAAAAATGCGCCCAGGAGTCCCGCAAAAATATTGAGCCGGTTTATGCCCAACGCATGATCGTGATACCACAGCATGGCGGCGTCCTGCCGGTTCGGATAGTGGCAAACCGCCGACTTTCCCGGCCCATACCAACTCTCGGGATAACCATCGCTCTCCGGTCGCGCCTTCGCGCCGTGAAGGTGGACAACCGTTCGCACTTCGGGCTTATCCGCTTCCGCGCCGTGAACATTGTGATCGATGGGCAAGAAATGCGTTCCCGGTAGTTCGTTTACCCACTCCACCAGTAAGCCTTGACCACTACGAGTCTCAAAAATCGGCCCGGGCGAACTGGATGCATATCCCCACAGCCGAGTCGGTTGCAGGTCTCGGTGCACTTTCGTTTCGAACTGCCGCATCGCCACCCGATAGTAGGGAATCTGAATCGCCGGATGATCCGGGCTGGGGCGATGTCCGCTCGGCTGAATCGTCTCCAGCAGTGGCAGCGGGTCCACGAATTGCGCCAGAGAGCTCGGATTCAGCCGCTTGCGAGGTGTGGACTGCGCCGGGTGCGGCATCTGCTGACCCCCGGCCCGGCGCAAGGCCAGCGCCATCGCCATCGTTCCGCCTTGCGCAAGAAAACCTCGTCGCGTAATCGCCAGGCTGCACACTCCACTGCAAGATCATTCCCGCAGAAGCTGCCGCTCCCAATCATGGTAACGGGAAAGTGCAAGCTTCAGATTTGCACGCACAAAGGCCAAATCTAACATAGCAGTGCTGCGGTTTCGGCGTGGCTGGCGCCGCAACCCCCTCCGAAAGCAATCCCGCTGCACGTTGGCCAACTAAATACCACGGCGCCGTTTGCAAGACGATCAATTCTGACCAGCTTTAAGAACATCAAGGTTCGATACTGGCATTTCACGGGTACCCAACGACTGAAAAGAAAGAGGTGGCACGATGGCTGAACTGAACAGAATCGATGAAGACATTTCGACGGTCGAGTTGATTCCGGCAAAGCTGCCGGAAAAACCCAGGCTGGTAAAAGGCCCGGAGCCGAAGCCCGCAGAGAGTGCGGCTGCAGTTTCAAATCCCATGCCCTTGTTTTCCGAATCGGAGATGACAGATTTCAAATCGCAATGGAGCAAGGTGCAGACCGGTTTCGTAGACGAGCCCCGCCAGACAGTCGAAGAAGCAGACAAGCTCGTAGCTGCGGTGATGCAGCGCCTCGCGGACGGTTTTACCAAGGAACGGTCAGGTTTGGAAAAACAGTGGGATAACGGCGACAAAGCCTCCACTGAGGACCTGCGCGTTGCCCTGCAGCGTTACCGTTCGTTTTTTGACAGGCTGCTGAAACTGTAAGGAAGGCCGCGCTTCGGATGCGGGAACGAGTCCTTCCCGTGACGCTCTGCGGATCTATGTGATTCGACCTCGTTATTCGACCTCAAGGTTACTCGACCACAAGGAGAAAACAGATGAACCCGAGCACGAAAGATGAGATTAATGGCGCTGTTCATGAAGTGAAAGGCAAAGTCAAAGAGACGGCCGGCAAAGTCACGAATAATCCAAACCTGCAGGCCGAAGGCAACGTCGAAAAGAACACCGGCAAAGTTCAGAAGAAGGTCGGACAGATCGAAAAAGTGTTCGAGAAGTAGGCTGCCTCTACCCAAGAATGTTCATGCATTCGAGAGACCACTGACACGCCGCCGCGCTCCGCTCTGCATTGCAGGGACCGGCGGCGTCAGTCTGACGCTTGGAGCGCTGTCCGGAGGCGGGCCGTGCTTGTTACCTCAACGACAGGAACACTGCTCTCCGTGTGTCCAGCCAATTCTAAACAGGATCTGACAGGGGGAAGATCTTCTTCAGCCGCGAAATCCATTGCTGAGCCTGCTGCTCGGCCTCCTCGATTTCCTTGGGGGTCAACTGTTTAGCGATGAACTGGCCGCCCTCGTTGGCTCGCTTTGTGGCCACAATATGCCACATGTAGGCGCGCACCAGATCCGCAGGCTCAGTGCGACGCGCCCAATACGCCTGGCTGAGGGATAGCTGAGCATGGGGCGCGCCCGCCTCAGCCGCTTTGAGCAGGGCAGCAAGGCTGGCTTCGGAAGGAATTCCATCCGGCACGCTCGCAGCAGGATCAGGCGCCGGTGCTTCCTCTGCGTTGCCGCCCTGGCTCAAGGTCATGAACAACAGCTCGGTCCGGTTGGATACACCGAGCTTGTCGAAAACGCGAAACAGATAGTTCTTCACCGTGTGCGGGCTGAGTCCCATGCGCTCGGCAATCTCGCGGTTCGTGAGTCCCTGCACCAGACACTGAACCACTTCGCACTCGCGTTTGGAGAGAAGATTCAGGCCATCAGCGGCCGGCAGGCGCATACGAGGCGCGGACGCCAGCGCCTCAATGACGAGCGCGACGTCGGCGCTGTCGGCCCAGATCTGTCCCTGATGCACGCTGCGAATGCACTTGCAGAACATCTCGATCGAACTGTCCCGGTTGAAGACTCCGCGGGCTCCGGCACGAAACGCGTCGAGGATAGCTTCGGGCTTGCGGGAATCAAGCAGCACCACGGCTCGAATGCCGGGGCGAGCCGCGCGCAATTCGCGCAAAGTGTCAAGGCCGCGGGCGGGGTGTCCGTCTAACGCGGAGCTGACTGCTAAGACATTAACGTCCCCTGCTAGCGCCGCCGCCAACAGGCCGCGCGGATCGGCATTCCAGTCGACCACGTCCAACTCGGGATCGCGCTGCAGCGCTTCCGACAGAAGCTGGGTGTGAATGCGCGAGCTGTCCGCGACCATGACGCGAACCGCTCTTTCCGCCTGCGCGGGCTTGGTTTGCACGTTGACCACCGCATGTTTACCGCAGAATGTTTACCGCGGCATGTTCATCGCGGTAAGAAGAATCGAAGTTCCCACCGGGCCCGCGCCAGATGCAACGCTCAGCCATCGGCGTTCACCATCAGCGAGTGAGCATGCAGTCGCTGAGCGCTTGACGGTTGCCGTTCTAGCCGGCAGTTGGGAGATCGTCCTGGCGGAGAGAAATTCTGGGCCACGTTCCGACGAGAAAACAATTTTGTTTGGAGGCCAGAAACAAAAATCCGCGACGCCGCGACGACCCGTTGACCTAGCGTGCGAGTCTACCGCAATGCTTATTGCGGGTACAAGTGCCGCGATCGGAAGCTTCTCAACAATGTTGCAACTATTTGCAACACAGTGCAATTGTTTGCAGGCATGGAAGATGACTCACAGCCGAGGTTGGGTAGAAAGCGAATCGTTGGCCAGGATCGCAGCAGCCGGAGTGCCCGAGACCTCCCGTATCGCCTGTTGGATCAGGACTTTGGCGGACTTGCAGCATCTTTTTCGCCGCCGAACGGACTGAAGCCAGGACTGAATTACAGAGATGATAGTACCATGTAA
>Ga0302324_100011889_pt1 | contig 17815 bp, 13 predicted proteins | sample Palsa_T0_1_FD_201949 | JGI IMG/M metagenome (GOLD analysis project Ga0302324, IMG submission 201949) | Peat permafrost microbial communities from Stordalen Mire near Abisko, Sweden - Palsa_T0_1 | ecosystem: Environmental > Terrestrial > Soil > Palsa > Peat permafrost | place: Sweden: Abisko... | reverse complement strand
GGTATCGAACGGAAACTCGATCATAGGGCGCGGATAACCCATGGCGCACGACTGCCAGCAGGTCGTGGAGGTGGGATGGATGAAGACTGTGGCGCTGCGCCGATTGAGTTCATCGAAGATCGGATCAAACCGCTGGTCACCGAGATAGATGCCGAGCGCGTTGGTCTTGAGGCCGATACCGTCGGCGTGAAGAACGTCGAAGGCATAAGCAATCTCCTGCAAGGAGGCTTCAACGTCGGGCATAGACAGAACCGCAAACAAGCCGAAGCGTCCGGGATACTTGATGACCAGCTCGGCGCCCGCGTCGTTGACTTGCCGGGCAAGCCGCCGCGCGGCAGCATCGTTGCCGCAATGGACGCCGGGCGAGGAGATCGAAAGCATCGCGGTCTCGATACCGAACTCGTCGTACATATCCAGCGCGAGCTGCGGACTCCATTGCGGATAGTCGGGCATGCCGTCGGGATGGATCATACCGGCCCTGCGCATCTGATCGGCGTAGCCGGGCGGCAGGTAATGTGCATGTACATCGATCTTTCGACGCGCGTCGGGATTTAGCTGTGTCATCTCATCTCCACGATTTCTGCGAGCTGATCAGGCGCGAGTGGCAGGCATGACCGGTTCGTACGGCCAGGTAAAAGAGTCCGGCAAATTGGCGGCCTCGACCAATCGAGTCGTTAACGAGCGATGCATTCGCGTCCACACCGCTTTCAGACTGCGAGCGGGCGCGTCGAACAGGAGATTGTCCAGCTGGCCGGGATCGTTCTTGCGGTTATAGAGCTCGTACTCGAGTCCGGTGCCATCGAGGCCGAAGTAAACGGCGTAGGTCCATTCGTCGTCGATGATCGCGCGCAAGTGACCGCCCGGAAAATTCGACGGCAGATAAAAGCGGTCGTCGAAGGAGAAAAGCAGGTGATCTTGTACACTGGTTGACGAGCCTTTTATGACTGGCACCATGCTCTTGCCAATCGCGAATGAGTTCGGGTTGGCAACGCCGGCGAGATCGAGAATGGTCGGCAGCAGATCCAGATGATTGTACAAGGCCTCGGTCTCGCGCGGCTCCGGATAGAGCCTGGGGTTATGCACGATCAAGGGGACGTGGATCATTTCCTCGTAAACTGTGTAGGCCTTTTCGCGCATGCCGTGCGACAGGCCGCCTTCGCCGTGATCGGCCATCCGCAGAATGATGGTGTTGTCCATCAAGCCGGTTTCCTCGAGCGTATCGAGCACCGTGGTGATGTGCTGGTCGACGACAGTGTGCAGGTAGGCGTAAAAGTTTACGTATTCCTTCTGTAACTGTTGGGTGTCGATCGGTGCGGATTTGTTGTAGCTGTCGCGCGCCGCTTTCTGGACCCGGGGCTTGCGCGAGAGATCGTCGGCGTAGTTCGGCGGCAGATCGATACCCATGTTGGCGAACGCTTCGTGCTGGTATCCAGCGGATTGCCAGCCACCGGGAAAGACGCCGACGTCATGGGGATTTACGAGAGAGACAAACAGGCAAAACGGATTGCTTAACCTGGGCGCGCGATTCTTCAGGAAGTCGACTGTGCTTTCGCCGCCGACGCCTGGTGTCTGGCCGTGGTCGGACGCGCTGACGCCGCTGATGTAGCGGCCGTCGTTGTTGGGATTGCCGCCGCCGAGTGTGGCCAGGCCGTCATAGGTGCCGAACTCGTCCTTGACGATGCGTGTCATCGAGTCGCCGGCATCAGGTGGATTCCATCCGGACCAGCCATAGCGTTCTTCCATGACCTTGATGTCTTCGAAGCGCCAATCCTTGCCGCCGTTGCCGGGGGCGGCGTTGGCGGCGAAGCTCAGGTGCCATTTGCCTTTCCAGACCACCTCGTAACCGGCCTTCTGCTTGAGGATCGAGGCGATGTTCGCGAGGCGGTTTTGTTCCTGCAGCCCTGGCCATATGAAGGTCTGGGTTACGCGATTCACTGGCGCGAAGCGGCCGCTCAGCATGAGCGCGCGTGACGGCGAGCATTGAGTTGCCGCGGTGTAGGCGTTGTTGAAGTAAAGTCCGTTGCGCTTGAGCCGCTGGAGTGATGGCAGGTTCTTCTCGGTCCATCCGGCGGGCCAATGCATATGATGACGCTCCTGATCGGTCATCAGCACGATGATGTTCGGTGCTTTCGGAATCCTCGACGACTGCGGAGATACTGTGGGCGCGGTTGTATCGTTGGCTTCGCTTGAAGCCAGGGCCGTGGCGGTATGCGAGCGGGCGTAGATGGCAGCGGCGGCGAGGCCGGTGCCCATCTGTAGCAACTGACGACGTGAGAATGAGTTCGGCGTGCCTGGCGGTTTTGCCATTGCTATGAATCCTCGGGCTGGCGGCGGCTAATAAGGTGCATAGGCGGTGATAACAACCTGTTATCGAGTCATACTGGTAAGGAGCTTATAGAGATGCGGGCACGGAGAAAAACGTTCAGTGGTTTTTATCGTCCAAAGTGTTCCGCAGGTTCCACCTAAATGGATTGCTTGCATGCAACTGGATGGCTCAATGCATTGTGATCGCCATTTTTCTCGCCGATCCTGTTCCGCGAAGAACGATTGGGGAATGTGGTGCCGAGGTTTGTGGGTTGGAGGTGACCCGCACTGGCGAGTCCGGGATTCTTCGCCGCGGCGGCGCTAGAATGACACAAAGATCGAAGTGCGCCGGCGAACGTGCCTTGTCCGCGGCGTGCGTGGCCGAAGAACCTAACCCCTAACCCCTTCCCGCGCGGGAAGGGGGACCGGATGCGGAGGGAATACGCTTAGCGGGAGACCTAACGGCTTCCCGGGAAGGGGGACCGCACGCGTATTGAAGGGGGGGCCTGGTTGCTTTAGACTTCGCGTGGGGCGGGGGTTGCAGGAATTTCTATTAAGGTCACTTTCGTTCTTGCCTTGTGCCTGAGTCTTAGCGGGTCACCCGCTGCGCTAGCTCTTGATCCGGTAGCGCCCAAGCCTCTGCGGGTAGGAGTTTTTCTCGAGCCTCCCTTTGTGATGAAGACCGCCGATGGATTTGGCGGCTTTGCTATCGACCTATGGTCGAAGATCGGCTCGACGCTGGGCTGGACCTCCGACTACCAGCAAGTCGCCTCTATCCCGGAACTGCTGGACAAGCTCAACAAGGGTGAGCTTGACGTCGGAGTTACCGACCTATCGATAACGAGCGAGAGATTGAAGCTGGTCGATTTCACGCAGCCCTACCTGGATGCGGGCCTGCAGGTGATGATCAACGAAAAGCACCTGGGAGGATTCGGGGAACTGGTAAAGGGGCTGGCTGAGGCCGGGCATTTGCAGGTCTTCGCCGCCGGCGGGTTGCTTCTGCTGTTAGGATCGATTTTTCTCACAGTTTACGACCGGCGGCTCGATCCGGAGTTTCATCGGTCCTGGAGTATGGGTTTGTCGGAGTCCTTTTATCACGTGGTTTCGCTGGCGACGGCCGGAAGGGCGAACCATAAGCCGATTGTGTCGGGAGCGGCGGGGAATTTTCTGGCCGCGCTATGGCTTATAGGCGGAGTAACTATCGTCGCCTACATAACTTCGAGCATCACCAGCGTAATGACGGTCAACAAGATTCATGGTCAAATCAACGGTCCCAAGGACTTAGCCGGCAAGAAAGTCGGCAGTATCATAGGCAGCGCCGCCGCGGCCTACTGTATCAGTGCGCGGCTGGATGTCGAGGACTTTCCGGACATCGATAGCGCGGTAAAGGCGTTGGCACAGCAAAGAATCGACGCGATCGTGTATAACTCGTGGACCCTTCGGTACATCGACAAGCAGCATCCGGAATTGCCGATAACCGAAGTTGGCCCGCTGTTTGAACCGCGAAAATTCGGATTTGCTTTGCCCCAGGGCAGTCCCTTGCGGATGCAAATCAATCTGGAGCTGCTGAAGCTGTACGAAGCCGGATACCTGAATCAACTAAGCTCCGAATATTTCGAAACCGAATAGGACGGCGCATAAGGTGAGGACCGCAAGTCGTTAACTTTCTGTCGTCGGCTTGCAAATGGCCGAGGTTGGGGTGAGTCTGAATATGCGATGAGTATTCGGGGGCATTCGGACGACGAGGAGGATGGGGTGAAACGATTCGTTTGGCGCGGTTCCTTTACGCAGAGCATCATTCTGGTTTTAGTTCTATATGTTCTTTCGGCTTGCGGCGGCAGTAGTGCGTCGGCGGCGGAGAAAAAACACAAGAAGAAGCCAACCCCTACTGCCACCGCCACTATCACGAGCACCCCGACCAGGACGGCGACGCCGACGCCAACAGCGACCTCTACCAGCACCACGTCAGCGTCATGGAATCTGTACAACAACTACAGCGGTTACTATGCGGTGCCGTATGCGAGTCCTACTCCAGAATTCGGTACTCAAGGTTTCGCGAACCCCCAGATCAATGTCCAGATAGCAGTACCAGATTCCACCACCACGATAGAGTTGTCACCTACGCTGGACACGGGATCGCGGGGCATGTGGGTTACCGCCGATCATTTCGCAGCGAATTTCCCTCCCAGCGCACAGGCCACTCCCGGCTATATCTTTTACTGGAGCAGCGGCAATCAGCTATTGGGCAATTGGACCAATCTCCCCGTGACTTTCCCCGATGCGCAAGCCTTTAGCGGCGCTCCTTCGCCGGCGGTCGCCATGGTCCCGGTGCTGATTGCCAATCAGTTCTGCGCACTGGAAGGTAACTGGCCTAACGGCACGCGCAGCGTCACAACATGCAGCACACCGTCCAGCGGATCGATGATGGGTATAGGTTTCGATCGCACCGGCTATGGCACCTGCCCGGAAATTAATCCTCCACCACCCCGCACCGATCCTTTTACTCCCACTTGCACTCCAGGCCTTCCCGTTGCCAACCAGAACTATAATCCGATGTTGAATCTGAGCGCGATGCAGAACGGGGAAATGGTAAGCGGTTATATTCTGACTCCTGAGGGCGTGGTGCTGGGATTAACTCCCGCCGACACGGCGCCGGTGCTGCCGTCGCCGCCTAACACTTACGCCTATCAAAAATTGATACCTACAGGACAGGTACAGATTGCGCCGAGCCCGCCGGACTGGCAGGTCGCTACAGGCTCAGTCATCCTCAACGGCACAGCCTACCCGACGGGTGAAGGTATTTTCGATATAGGTATCGATGACATGCTGCTGACGCTGCCGGGCTTTCCGACTACCGGCAACCTGGCCGACAGCAATCAGCTCGAGATGGCATTGCTCGGCCTGCCGGCCGGGACGGTGGGCTACAGCTTCACGGTAGGCGACGCGAGCAATACGTTGGGGCCGACCAGCGTTCAATGGTCGGCCTTACAGCCCGGCGCTTTCTCCGAGGGGCAAACTCTGTTCACGCTGGTGAACACGGGGCGCGATGTGATGAATGCGTTCAACGTTCTGTACGACGCCAGCAACGGCTACCTGGGTCTACAGCTTAATAACCTATCGGGCGGATCCTCGGCGTTCCTGACACCTACGATAGGAGCTAACGGTACGATGATGTTCCCCGACGGATTCACTACCAACCTGCCTATGAACCTCCTTTCCAACACAACTATATCAACCGGTGGAACGGTTACCTTCAACGGCCCGCTGACCGGTTCGGGGGCGCTCACTGTGATGGGCGGCACCGTCAACCTGAACTGCACCAACAATCTGCCGCTGATCGTGGTAACACAGGGCGCGCTCGTGGTCGGCGGTTCGGTAAGCGGGCCGGTCACGACCCAGGGGATTGGCACCGTGCAATATACGCCGAATGCACAGTGTGGCAGCCTGTGAAGATCGTCAGATACTCGATGCTGGTTGTGGCCGTGATCGCGACGATGGCGGCCTATGGCTTTGGTGCGGCGCAGGATCTTAAGCCAATCGTCGGCAATCATGTCGAAGGCGCGGCGGCGAGATTTCATGCGGAATTACCGGACACCCAGACGCTGGATCTCGAGGTGATACTGACGTTGAATAATCGCGATCAGTTGAACCAGCTTCAAACGGATCTACAAAACCCTGACTCGCCGGATTATCGCAAGTGGCTGACGCCGGAAGAGTTCGCGGCAAGCTTTGGTCCGACGGCCGGGCAGATGGAGGCGATGGAGAACTGGCTGACTGGCAATGGAATGCAGGTAACGGCGAGCGACCCGGTCGCGCGCACTATCCGCTTCAGTGCGACCTATGCAGAGGTCAAAGCGCTCCTGCAAACCCGCATCATGAGCGATGGCCGCGACTACGCAAATGTCAGCGATCCAGAGGTACCTGCGGAATTGGCGCCAACGATCGTTTCAATCGAAGGTCTAACCAGCGAGAGTCCAGCGCCGAACGATCCGAACACCGACGCGATTGTCAGCTCATGTACCTCTAACAAGGGAGAGCCGCCGTGTAATGCCAGTCCTTTCTTCGGCCCCGGCGACCTTTATACCTTTTACGACGAGACTCCGATCCTCAACGGCGGCAACCTTGGCACGGGTGGCGAAGGATCGCCTGCCGACTGTATCGCAATGCCGGAGAATGGCAGCGTCAATCCTACGGCGCTCACTAATTTTGTAAATCAATTTACCGGGCTGCCGACTCAGCTCCCTTCGGGTATGCTGCCACCTATAGCTCTCACCACGGTAGTTCCGCCGGGAGGATCTACACCGGGACTGCCAAGCGACAACGAGCCTTACCTGGATATCGAATGGTCTCATACGCTGTCGCCTAACACTCCTATCCGGGTTTACTACTCAAATCAAAACTATCTTGCTGCGCTGCAATCCGCGGTAAACGAAAACATGTGCGGCGTAATCACGAGCAGCGTGGAAGCCAATTGCCCCCCTGTAACTACTATATTGGCGATAGATGATGTCGAGTCGCAGGCAGTAACGCAGGGTCAGACGATTTTCCATTCGGCTGGCGACTATGGCGCCAACTGGCATTGCGGGAGTCCTATAACGCAGATCCTTCCCGCACCTTCCGCCACACCTACACCCGTGCCGCAGGCACCTTACAAACAGACGGGCTGTAGCACTGTCTCCGGCGGCATCTATACCACTCCTGGAGGCAAGTCCCTTCAACCCAGCATCGACGAGCAAGCGGCCAGTCCAAATATAACTTCGGTGGGAGGCACGCAGTTCCAGCCCGTTTACGATGCGGACGGCAACGACACCAGCACAGTTGGCCAAGGTCTTGAAGAGGCATGGAACAATCAGGATACACAGCCCAAGAAGAAAAATTCGCGATCGCAAAAGTGTCCGATTAAAGATTCGGGCGGCGGCGGACCTAGTGTTATTTTTCCCAAGCCCGCATGGCAGACCGGCGTAGGTGTGCCGCCCGACGGCGCGCGCGATATCCCGGACGTTGCGATGGGCGCGAACGGAAGCCTGGAGAGTGCGGGCTCGGAAGGCAACCTTCCCGGCTTCTTTGTCGCGACTCAGAAGTCGAGCGACCCCGCGCCTACTTTCAACATCACGGGGGGCACGAGTATCTCAAGTCCAATGTGGGCGGGGGTTTCGCGCCTGATCGCGCAGGCGCAGGGTGTGACGCGGCTCGGCAATATCAACCAGCGGCTCTACCAACTGGGAAATCTGCAAAGCCTCAACTCGGGTCTGCATGATGTCACCACGGGCAACAACAACGACGGCGGTATCACGGGCTATAGCGCCGGTCCCGGCTTCGATCTGGCAACGGGATGGGGATCGCCGGATATCGCCAAACTGGTCGCCGCATTTCCGGGCGCCGCCGCGACGGTGATACCTGTAACTACCAACGTCAGCGCGGGTCAGAACGCCGTCGCTGGATCGATCACCGTCACCAACACGACAGTCGCGCCGTTGAATTTGAACAGCGTCACGGTCACCCTGAGTGACTCGGCCATATTTTCATCTCTGACCCTCACGGCCACCGTCGCCGGCCAGACGTCGCAAGTCATCGCCGCGGTTCCCGATGCGGCCAGTATATTTACGTTCTCACCCGCCGTCGTTATTCCATCGAGCGGTTTTGCAACGTTGGTCATTCAAGGTGTCACCGCGCTCCAGTTCTCGCCGGCCGCGAGCCACGCCACCAACAACAATGTAGGTCCCGCTGCCACTTCGACTCCAACCAGCACTCCTACCCCAATCCCCACAGCGACTTCCAATCAGACCCTCACACGGGGCTCGATAGTCGTAACCGACGGCCAGGGTGGAACGACTCAAGTATCGGGTTTGCCAGCGACGTTGGGCAGCGTCACGGTTCAATATTAATCGCTACTATGCCCGAGAATGAAATCTGGTCGGCGCGATTTCGTAATTTCGCCCGCTTGTTTCGACGATACTGTGAAATCAATGATCGCGAGCACTTGCATTACACGCGCCGATCTCGCACGCTCCCGACCAAGGGCTAAGCGCACGCCGGGAGAAATCCGATGGCCGACGAACAAGACCTCAATGAATTGCTGTCTCTGAACGAGGACGAACTTTACCTGCGTCTTGGGCGCGAGTTGGCCGGCAGTTCTGCAGTACCACAGAGCCTTGGCTCGCTGGTAACAAAGGGCAAGCAGGCGTTTCAGGAGTTGGAAGGAAAGATCAGACCCGTGGTATGCGCCAAGGACGGCCCGCGCGAAGGGCTGGGGACCCTTAGCAATGCGACACTCTTACCCTATATCGCCAACGCTATATTGTCCGGCAACGTAGTGGCAGTCGGGCACGGAGCTGCACTCTACATAGCTGCGCTGATTCTTCAGCATGGACTCGATAAGTTCTGCGAGGGCTGTTAGAGCGCCTCAGCGCGATTGCTTATCCGGCAGAGCTAGATAGGATTCCATCATACCGTTCGACTTTTCATAGCAGTCGGCCGCCAATTTCGATTCGCCCAAGGCCTCGAGGCTCGCTCCGGCCAGATGCTCCACCAATGCCAGCTCGAGAGGACCGGCCCAGGTACGAATCGGGCCGGCTATTGCTTCAATCGTCTTATAGGCCTCTTCCCATTTTTGAAACCGAATCTGAGTAGCACAGACCCACTGGAGTACTGCACATAGGTTGGCATCGGCCGCGCCCTCCTTGCGGGCAGATCGAACCTTAAGGTCTTCCAGCTTGACCGGCGGCTCCTTGCCCACTGCCCCTGACCTTATGCCTGCCGCATATAGCAGCGCGAGAAGAAAACAATGGCGGCCGAATCCCAGGCCCGCATAGGTCTGGTTGCTGAGCGGGATACAGGTACGGCGAATCACGTCGCGCGTAAGGAACATACCCAGACGCGGCAGGACCGATCGGATTAGCGCGACTCCGCCGGTGAACTTCGCAGTGGTAAAGGACAGGCCGCCGCCGGAGACGAGACTGCTGCGCAGCACCTCGGCCCGGTTGGCGACTACTTCTGGACCCTCGACTGCCCATCCCAGGACGCCGTGACACGCCGGACAGAGAACGGGCGCTCTTCCTTTGACGATGCGTTCGTTGAGGGTATAGGAGTCACCGCCCGCTATCGCGACGAAGATATCGTCGGCCAGCGCAAACGAATTGATCGATCGACAAAGAACGCAAGCTTCTTCCGAACATTCGTCATAGAAGCTCGCGCTCAGATTTACGACCTGCATATCCGACGCGACGCACCATTCCAACGCCGCGCATAGCTCTTCGCGCGACGGTTCATGCTCTTTGCCGTACACGCGCAAGCTGTATACTTCCGCGCGCGGCGCCGATTGCAGAATGTCACGAATCACGCGGCTGCCGTGATGTTCCGCGCTCTCGTCCAACGCCCCTTCCTTGCCAGGTGTGAGATCGACCGGGACCACCCGCGCAAATCGCGCCGAATCACCGTTCGCGTGCAGCCAGTCCAGATCCACGCCGCTATCGATTACCGCAACCTTGCAGCCCTGACCCATCACGCCCAACTGCCAGATAAAATGCTTGCAGTACTCGTGTCGCGCCGGATGAGCGGCGTCGAGATCGAAATCCATTGGAGCTATCTCCGTTCGAAGGTCAAAAGATAACGCGGATCGAAATGACCATAACGCGCCCGCGCGCCCTTCGGCCTCAGCTCAACTGGAACACTCATGCGCTGTATCGCACCTTCAGGATCGAATCGCGGCTTGTCCGGCGTTCGTCGATTCAGCGACAGTCCAAGCGTTGCCGCTATCGACCACACCGCCAGCGAGTGCTCGTTCATATTCGGCGATTCTTCCGCGATGCCGTCCATATAGCCGGCCCCCATCCATGACATTCGGAAAGAATTCCAATCTCCCCAGCTAACCAGCTTTGGCGTGATCAGTTGCCTATCCTGCGGTGCAGGACAAAGAGCAAGATACGGATCACCCGCTACCACTCCGCCAACCGGAATCACCCCGGCAGCGTCCGTCACCGGGCCGCTGAAGCAGGGATAGACGAGGATCGTGTTCGCCGACACCGCGCGCGTCACCGCCTTCTCGATAATCGCCGTAATTCCGGCGTCCATACCCGAGACTGGTACCGTGATAGTCCACCACACGACGAGTTCCACACCCGAATCGACCATCTGATTGAGAGCGCGCAGAAAATCGGCGACGTCCTTGATATTGCCAATCACCGAGAACCTGGTCTTACGCTGGGTCGGACGCGAAATTCGATTGAAGAAGGAGAGAAACTGAATCAATCCATGATCGACCGGATGGAATGGCGCCGGCAAATCCTCGATCGAACCCACGCCCAGCGCGTTTGCCTCTTCTCTCCACATTTCAGTCCGACCGGCGCTTAGGATCCCCACTCGGGCCGTGAAGTCCTTGCGCGACGCGGCGGTCTCCGTTTGGCCGTCCGGATCGGTTATCTTCATATGTGCGACGACTTACCATGTTTGTCGAGGAAAAGGCTATGAGTCGTCCACTCGGAGGAATGTAAAATGATGAGCGAGTTACCGCTCAAGGGGATTCGCGTAATTGACTTCGGACAGATCTACGCGGGACCCTACTGCACCTCGCAGCTTGCCTTCCTTGGGGCAGAGATAATCAAAATCGAACCGATCGAATCGGGCGAATATCTGCGGATGCCACAAACCGCTGGCGGCGCGAGCTATGCCTTTCTGCTACTCAACGCGAACAAGAAGTCGGTGGCGCTGAACCTGAAGCATCCAAGTGGTCGAGACATTGTGATGCGTCTGCTCGCTGACGCTGACGTGTTGGTGGAAAACTATCGTGACGGTGTCATGGAAGAGCTAGGACTCGATTACGATCAGCTATCGGCCCGCTTCCCCCGCCTGATCTATGCCACGGGTAAGGGTTATGGGTCCAACAGCCGATGGTCGAAACTCGGGGCTATGGACTACACGGTGCAGGCGGCTTGCGGGATGGTTAGCGTGACCGGCTATCCTGATCGGCCCGGTGTAAGGACTCCTGCGACCTTCATTGATATGGGAATGGGCATTCACCTTGCGACCGGCATTCTTGCCGCCATCATTGCACGCGGCCGCACGGGTCGCGGTCAGAAGGTCGAAGTAGCAATGCAGGATGTCTGCGTTCCGGCGATGACTCGCAGTCTCGCGATCGTGTTCGACGGATCAGCGGTAGCTCGGCTTGGCAATCGCCATCCCGGCATCTCCCCGTCCAACAATTACACTACTGAAGACGGCGAGATCTCGATTTTCTGCTTGATCGAATCGCACTGGCAGGAGTTGCTCAAACTGATGAAGCGCGAAGACCTGAATGCGGATTCGCGGTTTAGTTCTACGATCTCACGGCACCGCATCGCCGATGAAGTAGATGCCATCGTGCAAACCTGGGCTGCTTCTTTCAAGCGCGACGATTTGGTCGCATTGCTGGTGGAACATGGAATTCCGTGCGCGCCAGTTCGTTCTGTGGAAGAAGTCGCTTTCGATCCTGAGCTTGCTGAGCGCGAAATGCTCCTTGACAGCGAGTACCCCACGCGCGGTCCGATCAAAGTGCTGGGAACGCCGCTGAAGCTATCCGAATTCGACGATCAACGCCCAGTCGAAAGGCCGCCCAGTCTGGGCGAACACACCCGGGAAGTACTCGCGTCGATAGGCATTACGGGTCCGGAGCTCCAACGTCTGCAAGCGGAGAGAGTTATACAGCTCGGATCACAATCATAGTCGACGTCTTCAACAAGTCAGACGGCTTTTGCCATGCTCGGCGCGAGCACGAAATCATAAGACAAGGTGTAGTAGGGCTCCGTCAATTTCTTCTGCCGTAGGTCACTCTGATCGTCGTGCCTGACGGGATCGACTATTAGCGACTTCTTGACAGCGCCTTCGACTACATCGGAATCGATCCAGGGATCGTTCTTCAGAAACAGCTGAGTCGTTAGAGTTCTATATCCCTCGCGTTCCACCTTCATATGAAGATGAGCCGGCCGCCACGCGTGACGATCGATCGCAGCCAGTAAGGCTCCCGTAGGTCCGGCTTTTGGAATCTCGTAAGGTCCAGGGAGACGCGTCTGCACATCGAACTTGCCATTGTTATCGGTGATCACGCGAGCCCGCAGGTTATAAAGCGCGTCTGCAGCGGGAATATCGAAGTGAGAGTAGCGGCCTTTGGCATCCGACTGCCACAGATCCAGCACCGCTCCGGCCAGCGGCTCACCATTCGAAGAACGCACGGTTCCGGAAAAGAACAGCACGGGACCCGGCTCGTCGGACCGATGAGGCAGCACGCAGGGCGACTTCAACGCGGGAGCATCGCTAATGTAGAAGGGTCCCTCGATCGTGCTTATGGTGCCTTTGAGGCCGTTGTTATCGACCTCGTCCACTGACACCTCGACGAACACATCAAAGAGCAGCGACATCTCGCCCTTCTCGCCCACTTCGCCGAGAAACGCGACTGCGCGACGATACTCATCGTGAGTGACGCGGTTTTCGCGGATAAAACCTCGCAACGTACCCAGCAGGTTATCAAAGACTTCGCTTAGCCGGGAACTCTCAACTCGCTGAGTTTTCATGACACTCATTCAGACGACCTCCGCGGGACGATCACTAATATGGTTGGTGTCACTATGACTCGGCTTGAGGCCCGCGCACAAGTTCGCACGCAGGTAGCCAGCCTAGCCACGCATCCGACGATCCCTCGTCGCTCCTCACCGCATTCACCGGCGAGAATTTGTCGCTTCGATCAGTTGTTACAGGTCGTCGTTGTGTAGAGAGAACGTATTAATACCTTTGTCATTCTCAGTTTGGCAGCGCTCTTAGCACTGAGTCCGGCATTCTTGTTGCTTCTCTGTTCGATACATCCGGAACAGGTTGGCCGTCTGGATATTCGCTAACATGAAGTATCGAGTAGCTGTAATCGCGCTCCTGTTCGCATTGATAGGTTTAACCTCGCACCCTTTGCCACCTGCCTGCGCCTTCGACAATTGCTTCATCACCATAGTCCCACCAAACGGTGAGGCAGCGTTCAAAGTAGGACCTTGGACTGACAACGCCAAATGGTCTCACTGTGCGGATTGGTGGGGCAGCTTCCTTTGGTTACATCCAGATTCGTGCTTTTATGGCGGCAATTGCGACGTTATCGGTGACGGACTCGCGTATCCCGCTAAATATCCATGCGTCCAGGGCGTGCCGGGCTGTGAGAACCCCGCGCAAATAATACCAGCGGGGGCCGGCGTCGACACGAGTTATCCACCATTGAACAACGGCTTCTACTACCTTTCGTACGAGCCAGGAGCGGTCGGTCCGGTCGGCGGTTGGATGGACTCACCTGATCAGTTGAACTCTCCTGGATGCAACCGAGCCCTCCATAAGGCACAAAAGGAAGGCAAGCTCGTCGGTAGCCGCTGCTTCTGCATCGGCCCGACCCCAGGCGTTTGTCGAGGGCCCAATCGATAGCTGCATAACACGCAGCCATTGAGCGCGAGAGTCGAGAACTCCAAGGCCTTCAGGATCAATTTTAGAGTGTCCCCGGCGCTGCCACCCGGCATGCTGCCAAAGCATGACATACACGGGATGAGGTCCATTCTCCCAAAAACGCGACCAGGTCACGCGGGTGTCCAGCCTGGTGGCGGATCAGAAGTGCCGCGAAGAGTTACCTTCTCCGGGTGAGGATTGCTGCGTCCTCACAGCTTTGTGAAGCCGTCCGCGGTCCACTGCTCCGAGCCGACTCCGTTGTGAACGAAAAACAGCCCGTCGGGATCGTATTTTCTCTTGATTTCAGCGAGGCGAGCGTAGTTGCTTCCCCAATATGAGCGCTGCCATCCATTCTCGAAGAAGTTGCTCTCACTCACGTACGATCCGCCGTTCGGCACGATAGCGCGTAGTTCATCCATGCCTTGATGAATGCGAGCCGCCGCCTTTCGGCCGGCGACGATGGAAGGCTCATGGCCGGGAATTCCCGGGTATGCGGATCCCTCGGCCTCGGCTGCGATCGCGAGAGCAAAGGCGGTCAGCACCGCTGGATTCATTGCGGTGTCCTTCGCCGCGGCGATCGCATCGGCGGGTGATCCGGCGAGTCCCTTATTGAAGTGCAATTCGACACCTGACAAACGGGAGCTGGCGAACAACGCGTCGGCCAGACGCTGCTGCGCGTCATTCTCGAGCAACGAGGCGGGCAGCCATAGCGACTCGGAACCCCAAATGAACCATCCAACCTGCCCCGCGTCTCCGGTCCACCAAGCGTTGTTGGGTCCGGCATCGGGCCGCTGGTCGACGTCGAAAAGCGGCTGCTGATGCAGGTATACCAGGGCATGATCAAACAATGCAGTCAGGGGATTGCCGTCTGGATTGGGAAATGGGAGTTCCGGCCAATGCTCTTTCCACCATTGCACGTCCCACCAGTTCCGCGCCGGTACGCTCGCCATCACGAGGCGTCCTTTAATCGAGTATGCCTGCGATGAGCGCGCCACCCAGTCCAGAAACGGCTGCCAGACCCTTTTCGTCTGCTCAGTGTCCAACCCATGGGAGAGCATGCTGATGACGAGAGTGTTGTCGGGGTTCACGTGGGCCTGCTCTCCCCAATGGTCATTAAAGAGATGCTCGTGGTAGAAACTCACGAACTCGCGGATGAGGCGCCGATAGGCATCATCCGACGCCGCCTGGACTGTAAAGTTGGCCACGCCGAAGAACTCGGGAAGATCGTGAGTTCGCAATGTGACCTTGCTCACGACGCCGTAGCTGCCGCCTCCGCCGCCTTTCAGCGCCCAGAACAGATCGGGGTTGGTGCACGCGTTCGCGATGCGGATCTCGCCGTCGGCGGTGACTACTTCCGCCTCGAGTAAACTTCCGGCGGCAAGGCCGTAGTGCTTCGAGTAACTTCCAAAGCCGCCGCTTTGAATCAGGCCCGCAACGCCTACTGTTGTGCATCCGCCACCCTGAACGTATTTCCCGCCCCTGGTCGTGACCGCGTCATAGGCCTGCATCCAAATCGTTCCAGCGCCAAGTGTCACAGCCGATTGCGGTTGCAGAGTATGCTCGCATCCCTGCGGAACAAATTCGGTATGCAGCGCAATATCGTTCAGGTGCCGCGTCCAGATCAGAAGCGAATCAGGCGCATTGGAGGTCCCCTGGTAACTGTGACCGCCGCCCTTGACGACGAGGCGCAAATCATTCTGGCGGGCAAAATTCACGGCCTCAGCAATGTCATGGGAATTTCTTGCAGCGACGGCATAAACGCTTGGTTTGCTGGCCCAGGCGTCGATCCATCCCAGGGTCTGGGTGAGGCCCGGCTGATCGCCGATATAGTACGGATTCTTCAGGTTCTCGGAGAGAAGCTTTGCTGCAGCGCCTGCCGGATCGGTTTTGAATACCGAAAGGGGAAAGTCGACGGGAATCAGGTTTCCGCCAACGGCATCATCGAGTTGCTTCCATGCCGACGGCGATGGCCATGTAGCATCTGAAGGACGGCGGCGGCGGAAATTCGTACTCGCCGAAAGGCGCCGCGGCAAAATCGGCAGGAGCGCCGCTGAGCCGATTGCTTTCAAGAATGATCTTCGGTTCATTGATCCAAATAGCCGCTGGCAATGCCATGACTTGGTGTACTCGATAACCCACCTTGGTGGAAACCGGAATCGCGGCGCAGGAGACAAACGATGTCTGACAAAATCGCGGTGACCGATGTGAAACTGAAATACGCGACCATCGCGGAAGCGAAGACCATGTCCGGGCTGCGTCTCATCCTCGGCGCCGCCACCGTGCCGGGTCCGTGGCGGGAAGCATGCAAGGGAATGTTTTACGTGAAAGGGATTCCCTACACACCGGTCGCATCCGCAGGTCAGGACGGCTCGCAGCGCGATCTGGTTGAGTGGACCGCACAAACGAGCGCGCCGGTCGCAATTTGGAATGATGAGCGCCCGCGCTCGACCTGGCTCGAGCAGCTCTATCTCGCCGAGCGCCTGCAACCCGAACCGGCGCTGATTCCGGCCAATGCGGACGATCGGGTTTTGATGTTCGGGCTTATCAATGAAATCGCCGGGGAGAACGGCCTCGGATGGCAGCGCCGGCACCTCCTGATCGAACACAACGCCAGCAACCCGGCCACCGATCAACGAACGAGGGATTTCTGGCGCCGCTTCGGCGGAAAGTATCTGTTTAGCGAGGAAGCTGCGGCCGCCGCTCCCGCCCGCGTCGCATCGACGCTCAAATTTCTCGCAGATCGTCTCGACCGGCAGAAGGCCAGGGGCAGCAATTTTTTAGTCGGCGACAAGCTCACTGCCGCCGATATCTATTGGGCCACGTTTGCCGCGCTGATTCGTCCGATGCCGCCCGAGTGGTGCCCGATGGCGACGTCATTTCGCGAGATGTACACCGAAAAGAATCCGCTGATAGTGGCTGCGACCGAGCCGTCCCTGATGGATCATCGCGATTTCATCTATCGCGAATACCTGGAGTTGCCGGTGGTTTTCTAGCGAGGATGTTATCGATGAAAATTGGCGCATTGGTTTTTCTTACCGCTCAGTCCGGCAATCCGGGCGCGATCGCACGCGAAGCTGAAAACCTCGGTTTCGAATCGTTCTTTGTCGCCGAGCACATGGTGGTGCCGAGCACCTATACCACTCACTACCCCCGCTCGCACGACGGCAAAGTCCCGGAGTTCTATGCCCGCCTGATCGATCCGTTCGTGGCACTCGCGATCGCCGCGGACGCGACCTCGCGAATCAAAATCGGCACGGCGATCTGTCTGTTACCGCAGCGCGATGTAATCGAGACTGCCAAAGTGACGGCCTCGATCGATCTTTATTCGAAGGGCCGGCTTATTCTCGGCGTCGGCGCCGGATGGTTCCGCGAGGAGGCTGAGGTCATGGGCGTCGACTTCGCACGACGCTGGCAGCATCTGCGCGAATCCGTCGAAGCGTTGCGCAAGCTGTGGAGCGGCGACGACGTCAGCTATGCGGGCGAGATCATAAAGTTCCCGCCGGTAAAGCTCGGGCCCAAGCCGGTGCAAAAGCCGGGTCCACCGATATTGCTCGGCGCGCACGATCCGAAGTACGCCCTCAAACGTGTTGCGCGCTATGCCGATGGATGGTGCCCGGGCGGCCTCAGCGCCGAGAAAGCGCGCGAGTGCATCCCCCAGATCAAAAAGATGGCACAGGAGTTCGGCCGCGACCCCGGTAAGCTCGAGTTCTCAGTGTTGCTGGGCGCGGAGGCCCCGAGTGCCGATGTGATGAAGCAATACGAGGAGGCGGGCGTGACCCGGCTGGTCGTAGCTGCGTCCGCAGTATCGGAAGACGGCGTCAAAGTGGTGCGAGGTCTGGGATCGATCGTCGAGCGCGCGGCGAAGCTTTAGCGGACTCGATCAACTATCAGCCTTAGGCTAAGGCACTACGACTGTTAGGCGCGCTCACTTGATTGTGCTGACGTCGAGGTCGCTGTTACGTCCTTCGCTCAAGTAAGGGAATCGCGCGACCGTTGCACGCACATTCTTGATCACTTCGGCCTCTAGCGCAGCACGGTAAGTTCCCCATCCCAGCCGCTCCATGCCGAA
>Ga0302324_100011888_pt1 | contig 17815 bp, 18 predicted proteins | sample Palsa_T0_1_FD_201949 | JGI IMG/M metagenome (GOLD analysis project Ga0302324, IMG submission 201949) | Peat permafrost microbial communities from Stordalen Mire near Abisko, Sweden - Palsa_T0_1 | ecosystem: Environmental > Terrestrial > Soil > Palsa > Peat permafrost | place: Sweden: Abisko... | reverse complement strand
CCATCATGGCCGTCATGCCATCGGCCCACTCGATCTTGGCCTCCTGAAAAATCTTGATCATGTTGATGTCGATGAAATCGACACCGAGTTTCATGCCATCCACACCGCGCTTCTTCATCTCCTGCTGAATGGCGTTGGTGAATTTCCCCACCTGTTGCGTGGAAGCCGCTCCCGCCGCGCCCTTGATCCAGGCGTAGGAGTAGCGGATGTTGTCTTTCGGGATCCACGGGGAATGCTTTTCGATGTGCATCCCAATATCGCCCTGCTCGAACAGCACGGGCGCATCGTCGCCACACAGCAGCGCATAACGCAAGCCCGGTTTCAGGCGGTTCCAGCCGGGCGTCAAGGTGCTGGTGACGTAGCGGACGTTCTCGTCGTACATGAGCAGCATCGCGCCCAGGCCGTGCGCCTTCATCCGCTCGCGGGCGCGCTCCAACCGATATTTACGCAACCGGTCCCAATTGATGCGCTCTTGCCAATCCAACCCTACTGCGCCAACATTGGCCATCCTGTCCTCCCTCTAAGGCGATGGTATGAAACAATCCCTGATTGTAGTGGCGGGGCTCTTGTGGATCAATCTTTCGGGTTGTGCATATCGTAAAGAAGTGTTAACGCCGTTGAAGCAATCCGGCAGTGTCAATGGTCTGTGGTTGGAGGCTGCAGCTCGTAGATTGCAGCCGGGTCAATCGTGTCGCCATGGTCGCTCGAAGCATGAACTACGCTGGGCGCCCAGCGACTCTTCACCGAGAGACGGTCCAGGGGAAGTTCGACCGAAACCCGCAACCCTGGCTCGGCATTCTCCGCCCAAACCTGACCGTGATGTAAGTTGATGGCGCGCTGTGTAATGGCCAAACCCAAACCAACGCCACCGCTGTCCGCGTTGCGAGAACTGTCCACGCGAAAGAACGGCTTGAAGATTTGCGCGAGTGCCTCAGCTGGAACGCCAGGACCATAATCGCGAACCGTAACCGAAGCCTTTCCGTCCGTGCTGCCCAGCGCGACTTCGACCGTGCTTCCGGGCGGAGCGTGCCATATGGCATTTCGCAGAATGTTCTCCACGGCGCGGTGCAGCAGCACCGGATCAGCCAGTAGCTGGACATGATTCGATCCCATGGAAACCAGGCGGCAACCCCTGGCAGCAGCCTCGATTTCGCAATCCTCGAGGAGTTGGTTCACCAGAGTATCGAGCGCCACCGGCTCCAACTTGCGGTTACTCAGATCGCCGTCTTCCCGAGTTACGCACAGCAGGCTCTGGACCAAATCCGTAAGCTGATCGATCTCTTTATTTACTCGCATAGCCGCCGCTTCGCGATCCGGAGACGTGCGCGCCAGCTCGGCCGCAAAACTCAGTCGCGCCAAAGGAGAACGCAGTTCGTGGGAAATGTCCTGTAACAGCCGCCGCTCTGCTGAAAGGAGCTTCTCCACCCGGGCGGCCATTTGATCGAAGGCCCGGGCCACATCGCCGATGCCGTCGCGCCGTCTCGAGTAGACTCTTGCCGACAGATCGCCTACTCCAAAACGCCGTACGGTTTCCGCGAGCTGATTCAGCGGGGAGGCAAATTGCATCGCCAACCCCCAACAAAGGATCGTAATCGCACCCAGCAGGAGCAAGTAATAATCCAAATAGAACATCACATTTTCGGGTGGAACCTCAATGATGAATGCATCCACACTCTTCGATGACGGAACGGCGACGATAATTGGACTGGTCACCGCGAGGAAGCTCCACCTCGATTGGGCCATCCTCAACAGTGGCGAGCGGTCTGCGCCGGTAACCAGATCGCGCCCTTTTCTGGTGAAGTAAAAGTGAAGTCGCGGGTAGAATGAGCGCTGCCAATCGAGGTAAGACGAAAGGGCCTTTGGACCGCCATTTTCATATTCCAGGCTGCCTTCCTCGAATTGCATGGCCGCGTTTCGGCCAATGCGGGTTCCCTGGGCGAAGCTCCGATAGGTCATGGTTCTGGAGATGACAAGAAATCCCGCCAAGGCGAAGATGAGGATTCCGAACGACAACAGCAGGGCTTTGATATAAACGGATCTCATCTCTCGTCCTTCTCTGTGGTGATGAACTGGTATCCGACTCCGCGAACAGTTCGGATCAGCGTGCCACTGCCCGTCTCCAGCTTTCTTCTCAAGTGGCTAATATGAACGTCGATCGAGCGCTCATACGGCGTCGCCTCCCTGTGATAAAGGACCGCCGCAAGTTCATCGCGCGATACCACTCGCCCCGCCATGCGCATGAGGACGTCAAGAATATCAAATTCGAAAGACGTCATCTCGATCGGAGCTCCATCCATCCAGACCTCGCGAGTGTGCGGCTTCAACTCGATGTTGCCAATGGCGATCACGGACTCCATCGCCACGGGCCGCTTGGCAGTTCGCCGCAAGACGGCCCGCACTCTCGCAAGTAGTTCATGCGGCCGCAAAGGCTTCGCAATGTAGTCATCCGCGCCCGCGTCCAGGCCGGCTATCCGGTCGCACTCATCGTTGCGGGCCGTCAGCATAATCACCGGTACCATGGTCCGTTGGCGGAGCCGCTGCAGAACATGAAATCCATCGAGAACCGGAAGCATCACGTCCAACAGAACCAGATCGTACGCGCCCTCAATGGCACCGGCTAGGCCGCGGGGTCCGGTGTGGACGGTGTCGACGTGGAATTCTTGCGCCGAAAGGAACTCCGCGATCAAGGTACACAACGGGATATCGTCATCGATCAGGAGGATCGATCGGGGATGCTCCTTCGTACATGCGCTCTCGTACTTCAGAAAGAAACCTAGTGGGACCATTCTGACGCAGTTCCCAACCGGGCGCATCCCCACCGCCCACAGATACCGCACAAAACCGGTTCCAAGACCGGCCTCTTAACGAAACTTTACAAATCTCGAAGCGCGCGGAGTGCTAACCGAAGAACCCGATCGATCGCCCCGACGCCCCAACGCCGAACCATAAAAACAAAGCTCCGAAAGCAGCGAGCCTGCCGCGCAGGCGAGAGTTTTGAGAATCCGGCAAGCGGAGCGCTTTCTTGAAGTAGGAGAAGTGAAACACGAGAGCTGTGGCTAGGAAGCACATCTTTACCCAAAATGAAGTGTTGCTGTAGCATCGCACCGCCGTCGCTACGAACATGAGCACACCGGAAGGCAGCATGATCGCAAGCCCCAAAGCGGTATAACGTCCCAGCGCCCGGGCCAGGTTCGGCGTAGGCTGGCGCGGCATCAAGAGTCCGAGCAGACGTAAACTGAGGATCAATATGGTTCCCAGCAAAAGCACTAGTCCGAATAGATGAATCGTCTCCAGCGCCGGGAAAATTGATTCATGAACAGTGATCTCCTTACAGAGCCAGGTGCGTTCGCACCACGCAAAGAAGGGATAGATGGAAGCCACCATCACATGAAGTTCCCATGAACTTAGAACGTGTACGCCATGATCCGTCCCATGGTGATGACTCCCGCCCAGAGGATCAAGGACGTCCAGCCCGCCAGCCGGGCCTGTATGGGCGGAATGGGCGAAGTGTCCCACTGGCCCATCTTGCGATAGATAGTGAAGTGATATACGGCCGCGTTGAGGCCTGAAAGGATCAGCAGCAAGAGCTTCATCCGGAACGCGGTGCTATGGTAGGCCGACAGGGCATGCGACCAAAAAAGAAGAGCGCCGGTGAGAAACATAACCCCAAAGCCCGACATCATCCAAGGGGAGAATTGCGACCAAATCTCAGAAGTCGCTCGATTGCGCAATACAACGCCCATAAGGCGCAGGTCGGTGATAAGAATGAGACCCACCGACAACGACAGTGCCAGGACGTGGATGCCTTCAATGATCGGAAACAACAGGGACGACTCGCGGATATCCGTGCCAATGGCGCTGCGATCCAGCAGCCTGCAAACTTCCATCACAGACATCATGTAGAAGCCTCCGCTCGGGCGCCGACGGCCTGCGGAAGCGTTGCTTTGACAACCTGGCGGAATTCCTGATCCGTCAGCAACGCTTTAGTTTCGAGTGAATATTGCTTCACCGCCGCGACCACATCCATGGCCTCTTGTTCCGTCGTCTCGATGCCCAAATCTTTCAGTTTGGCCTTAATCGAATCGATTCCGCTGCCTTTTCCGATGACCACCTTCGGCGCCGGCTGTCCTACAACATCCCATCGGAATGGGAACAACTCGGTAGGATGGTCTGATCCGCAGTTCTGCCACCAGCTGGCAATGATTCCGGACTCGATCTGGAACAGCTGTTCGCCGACTACGGGCCGGTTGGATGCCACCTTGTGCCCGGAAAGCTGCTCGACCAGACGCGCAAGGCTATACAGCTTGTCGACCCGTAAGCCGGTGTCGATCCCGTAGAGCGTGAGGAGCGCCATCGCGGTTTCTTCCATGGGAATATTGCCGGCGCGCTCTCCTAGTCCGAGGACGGTGGAATGGATGACCTCGACGCCTTCCGCGACGGCCAGAATCGTGTTGGCAATCCCCAGGCCGAAATCCATGTGGAAGTGCGCTTCCAGCCGCTTGTTGGTGCGTTTCTTCGCTTCTCTGACCAGGTACTGCATGGCATGCGGCGCCAGCACGCCGAACGTATCCACCAGGGCTAAGGCGTCCATGTGACCCTCGTTTGCGACTCGCGTAATCAGATCCAGCACCCAGTTGATCTCCGCGCGGCTGAAATCTATCGGGAAAAACACGATCTCCAACCCTTGCGAATGAGCATAAGCCGTGGACTCGATGGAAAGATCGATGGCTTTCTCCAGAGGCCATTTATATGCATATTCGATGATGTGTGTGCTGGAAGGCACTTCCATAACGATGCCGGACACGCCGCAGTCGACGGCACGCTTGACGTCATCCACCATGCAGCGGGAGAAAGCAAAGATCTGCGGCCCGAGGTTTCGCTTGACGATTTCCGTGATCGCGGAAGTATCGCTCGGCGACACCACCGGCATGCCAGCTTCAATACGATGGACCCCGGCTTCGGCCAAGCCTTCAGCGATTCGGATCTTGTCGTCTTTGGTGAAGATCACGCCGGTTTGCTGCTCGCCGTCGCGAAGAGTGATGTCGTGAAACTGGACTTTCTCAGGGAAATGGAGTTGCTCGCGTACCGGAGAGGCAAAGTTCCAGGGGCTCACAAACCATTTGTCGTTTTTCCAGGGTTCTTGGGGCATAAAAGGTATCCTTTCAATGAAAATGTTTAGCCGCTCACCGCGGATTTCAAAACCTCCGGATTTACCGGATTCCTGGGCGCCTCTCCGCTAAGGACGCGTACTACTTCTTCGGTCGCCTTGGTCTGCAATTCGAGCAAGGACTCTTCCGAATAAAAAGCCGTATGTGGCGTCAGGATTACATTGTTCCGGCCCAAGAGAGGCGAACCCACAGGCGGTTCCTTTTCCATGACATCCAGGGCTGCCCCGGCCAACTGGCGTCGATCCAATGCGTGGGCCAGCGCCGCCTCATCCACCAACGGCCCTCGTCCGGTGTTGACCAGGTAGGACCCTGGCTTCATCCGGCTGAACACATCGGCGCCGAACAAATGATGGGTCGCCGGCGTGAGCGGACAGTGTAGGGAAATGTAATCGGAAATGCTCACCAATTCGTCAAAGGTTACCTGCTCAATGCCCGCCACGGCGAACGCACTCTTGGGAACATAGGGATCGCTGGCGACCACCCGCAGTCCAAAGACCTTCGCTTTGGGAGCGAGCAACTGCGGTATCCGGCCAAAGCCCACTAAGCCCAGAGTCCCTCCCCGCAGCCGGCGAATGGGGACCACCGCGGGCATCTCCCAGCGTCCAGCCTGCACCAGGGAGTTCGACCATGGAACCTTGCGCGCCAGCGCCAACAAAAGCGCCATGGCGTGATCGGACACTTCATCGATGCAGTAGTCGGGGACCTTCGTGACCACGATTCCCGCGCTGGTTGCGGTGGCGATATCCACGTTGTCCACACCGATTCCGAAGCGGGAGATGATGCGGCAGCGCTTCATCTTTTGGATCATCTCCGCAGTCACCTTGGCGTAGGTGGTCAGAACAGCATCAGCCGTCGTGGCAACTTCCAAAATGGCCTCTGGCGTCGCGGCCTTCGCGAGAAGCAATTCAGCCCCGACAGTCGATACGATCTCGCGAGCCGCATCTAAGTTCGGAAAGACAGAGTCGGTAACGGCAACCACCAGACCAGACATACGATGTCCTCTATGGAGCAAACTCAAATGCGTCAGCAGATGGCGTCGAGACCATCACGCCCGTGCCGGAGGACTGCACGTCGCCGCTGATCGCGTAGAAGCGATTTCCGACCACGCCACCAGCCACGCCATGACGGCCGATGGCCATGGGAGGAAGAATACTCCAGGTGTTGCTCGCTGGATCGTACGCTTCAAAGGCGTGATAGGCAGTGTGTTGAAAAAAATCCTGGTTCTCTCCCCCGGCGACATAAATCCGTCCTTTGTAAACGCCGACGTCCAAACCGCTACGCGCGGTAGGCATCTTGGCCAGTGGGCGCCCCCAGCTATCGATCGCGGGATCATAGGCCTCCACGTTCGCAAGATCGGAGGAGGCGGCGATAAACGCCGCACCAATCCGTCCGCCGATCACATAAATCTTTCCATCCACCACGCCCGCGGCTGTGTGGTTGCGCGGAGTGGGCATCGGGGCGCGCGTGCGCCAAGCGTTGGTCTCGGGATCGTATTCCTCCACCACATTTAGCACGCGTTGCGCGACCGTCGGATGGATGGCTGGGCTGGTTGCGCCGGGCGCCGTGGTGGCGCCGCCAATCACGTACATCTTGCCTCCCACTGTCGCCGCTACAGCGGCTCCGCGCTTGGTCGGCATCGGCGCCAAAGCTTTCCACGAGTCGTTGACAGGGTCGTACTCGAACGCATTGTTGATTGGAGTCCACGCGGCCAGGTTTCCGATTTTCCCCTCCGTGAACCCCCCGAACACATAGATTTTCCCGTTCAACTCAGTGAGTGCCAGGTGGTGAGCGGGCAGAGCCATGGGTTTTTTCTTGGTCCACTTGTTGGCCGGCGGATCGTATTCATACACCATGCCGACGGGCAGCCAGATCGGCGCGGAAACCAGGCCCGCGAAGACGTACATCTTGCCATTCGCACCTTGCCCGATGACTTCCTCATGCGGCTCGGGGAAAGGCGCCAGATTCATCCATTGGCCGCCTTGGGCATTAGCCGTGGGCGCCCAGATCGCAAGGTTGATTGCTAACGGAGCGAGCCACAACCAAATCGACTTCTCTCGCATCTACTGCCCTCCAAATCGTGGTTCCACCACTGATCGCTCCGGATCAATCAGGAATGTCCAGATCAATGCACCGATCAGCATCACGCCGGCCGAGACGAAGAACGGAGCGATCCAGTACCCTCTATCAAAAAGGCCGCCATACACGATTGCGGTCAGCGACGCAGCCAACGCGCCGGCCATGTTCATAATGCCCGTCACTGTGCCGCTGAACTGACCGCCCACATCCATGGGTACAGCCCAGGCGGGACCAATGACGAACTCCAGAAAGAAAAACGAAACGGCCAGTAACAGAACCGAGGTCAAAGCGTTTTGTGTCATTGCCGCCGGAATGAGGAAAACTCCAGCCAGCAGGAAGCCTGGCGCGGCGACGATACGGCGCGCAAATCTGGCATTGCCGGTCCGCTTGAAAACCAGGTCGCTCAAAGAGCCGCCTGTTACGTCTCCGAGCATGCCCGCGAGTAAAGGCAATGAGCCGATCAATCCCAGCGCCTGCAAGGTGAGATTGCGATGTTCGCGCAGATACGTGGGATACCACGTTAGATAAAAATTGGTTCCAAAAAAGAAACAGCTGTAGCCCAGTGAGATGTACCACATATTCGGCGAGCCGAAGATTCTCTTCCAGGGTGCGGGCTGCCGCGTGGTGTGAGGCGCCCGAACGGTACCATCGGGGTCCAGGCCGCGAATCTGGGCGAGTTCCGCTCGATTCACGTTCTTGTGTTCCTCGGGAAGATTTCGATAGAAGAACGTGAACGCGATGGCCCAAACGATGCCGAGGGAGCCGAAGATGAAGAAGATGGCTCGCCACCCAAAAGCGAGCATGATACTTCCCGCGACGAACGGTGTCACGGCGACAGCAAACCGGCTGAAGAAATGAGTGGTGCCTTGAATGCGGCCGCGCTCGGACCTGGGAAACCAAAGCTGCATGCCCCGGCTGGCCACCGGAAAAGCGCCGGCTTCACCTAAACCGAGAAGAAAGCGCGCACTGAAGAGCGAATACAGACCCACGGCCGCGCCAGTCATGGCCGCCGCGATGGCCCACCACGACATGATCACCGCCAAAACCTTTCTGGGTCCGAAGCGGTCTCCCAGCCACCCTGCCGGGATTTGGCCTAACGCGTAGGCCCACGTAAAGGCCGCCAAGACCAATCCCATTGCGGTTTTGCTCAGTCCAAACTGCTTCGCGATTTCCGGCTGGGCCACCGAAATGTTGCTGCGATCCATGTACGCAATCAGGTACATCAGGCTGATCAGAAGCAGGATCCACCAGCGAGTTTTCGTCGGCTTGGAGGTTACGTGCTCCGCAACGGCAGCAAGTTCGGTCACATCCGTGCGATGAGTATCCACGTTCCCCCTGAGAGCTAAGACGATTGGTCGCGGACCTCAGACTAGAGACGGTTCCAACCTCGGCGTCGCTTGGCTGGCCAGTTCAACCGGTTGTCCCGTTTCCGCCGAAAGGTCCGCTGCCTGGTACACCTGCATAACCAGCCGGGCCTGTTCGCCAGTCACCAACGGTTGCTTGCCCAGCGCCACGCATTCGAGGAAGTGCAGTGTTTCCGCTTCCATCGGGCCCGCATATACGTGGTTCACTCTTTCTCCTGGCATGGACGAGATCGGGAATTGAATGCCCTTCTGTAACGTGGTGGTGTACACGTCGCGATGCGTGTCATCCACCATCACCGCCCCTTCTGTTCCGACGAACTCGATCCAAGTGGAAGAGAAATTCGGATAGGCGGGGGGAAGTACCCAGCCGGCCCCGACGGTGAAAGCCGTCCCATCATCCATGGTCACCACGATCCAGACGCAGTCAGGCACGTCGTACTGCCCCTTCATGATCTTGCGAACTTCCTGCGCATAGACGCGGACCGGCTTTCTCGGAGCCATGCACCACAAGACGAAGTCAATATCATGCGTGGCTTCCATGGCGGCGGGAGAAAGCTTCACGCGGCCACCGATCTTCTTGCCAAGATTCCGCGTAATGTGCCGGCTGACCAAAGCGCTGCAGGGCTCGCCGATGGTGCCGTCTTCAATGGAGCGTTTTACGTAGGCAAACTTAGGATTGAACCGCTGCGAATATCCGATCGTAAACGCCAGCTTCTTGGAGGCCGCCAGAGCGATCAGCTCATCGGCTTCCGCAAGTTCCAGGGCAATCGGCTTTTCGAGAAAAACGTGCTTGCCGGATAGAAGGCTTTCTTTCGCAATCGGGTAGTGTGTCGGCTCGGGCGTCGTCGAAATCATGACGGCCCCGATGGACGGATTTTCAATCAGCTTCCGGTAATCCGCCGTGGCTGTAGCTGGCTTGGTGAGCTCGGCGATTTCTCTGAGCCGTTCTTCTTTAATTTCCGCTATGTGCAGCTCACGGACCCACGGGCTCGCCGCCGCGGCTACAGCGCGTATGCCTCCGCACCACCCGGTGCCAATAATGCCGAGGTTAATTTGTTTCATATCCGATGGCCTTAGTTTAAACCTGCCCTGGAAGTTTAAGGCCGGGGGCCTGGAGGAGTCAAGGCAGAAGCCCACATGATTACAAGTCTTAACAATCCGGAAGGCGGCGTTGGAGTTAAAATCGAATCCCTCTAGGCGCGGACGGTGCCGTGCTGATATGATCGGCCCGATCGCAGGACCTAGAGAGATGAGAGGAAACGACATGTTCAAGAAGAACCGCTATATTCTCCCGTGCTGCCTGCTCTCCGCGGCGCTCCTCGAAGCACAGCCACCACCGGTTGCACCAGCTCAACCAGACTCGGATGCAGTGAAGGCTCTGATCGAAAAGGCAAAGAAGACCGGTGGCGCGGAGTGGGCCGGAGAGGCGCACTTTTTCTGCGAAGCGCCACGCCCCAACAGCCCCACCGATCCCCCGATCGAGCCCACAAAGATTTTCGACAATGTGTACGCCATCGGCAACCAGGGGACGGTTGTGTATGTGATCGGCACATCGGCCGGGTTGATTATGATCGATTCCTTGGGCGCCAATCAGGTGGATAGTCAGCTTCTACCCGGATTCGAGAAGCTCGGATTAGATCCCCACGACATCAAGACCGTGATCATCGCCCACGGTCATGCCGATCATTTCGGCGGATCGTTCTACTTGCAGGAGCATTACAACGCGCACATTTATGTGTCGGCGGCGGATTGGGATCTCATGGCGCATCCACCTGCGCCGCCTCCGGGAGGAAACCAGAACAAAGGCCCCGCGGGTCCGCCGGTGACGCCGCCCAGAAGAGATATGGTCATCACCGAAGGCCAACCCATTGTGCTCGGTGATGAGAAAGTGATGCCTTTCGCTATCCCTGGACACACGCCCGGTTCCATGGGATTTATTTTCCCAGTGAAAGACCAGGGGAAGACGCACATGGCCGCCCTCTATGGTGGAACCGTGCTCCTTACCGGAATCATTTCGGATGAAGGCTTGCAGCAATATCTACACTCGGTCGCTCATTTCAAGGAAGAGACGAAGAAGGCCAAAGTGGATGTCGAACTTCAGAATCATCCGCTAATGGATGGCCTTCCTGAGAAGCTTGAAAAGCTCAAGACGCGGAGCAAGGGAGATCCCAATCCTTTCGTCGTCGGGCAGGCCAATTACGGGAAGTTCCTGGACGTAATGTCTCAGTGCATGGACGTCCAGATCGCCCGCCGCAAAGAGCAGCAACACTAGATGAAAGGAAGAAATATGTCAAAGACGCTTTTCCGAACATGCGTGGGCGCCACGGCGCTCCTCATCTCCGGCGCGTCCGTGGCGCGCTCCGAACAAGGACTCATCGTCCATAAAGCGCTGTCCCTCGACATGGCGATGGCGATGACTCAGGGCTCTCTTGCAAAATGCAGGGAGCTGCACTACAGGTGCGCCGTGACGGTGCTCGACGCCACCGGCCGAACCATCATCGCTCTCCAGGATGACGGAGCCAATCTCCACAGATTCGACGTGGCGCGCAAGAAAGCGTACACCGCGCTGGTGTACCGGCGTCCCTCCAAGGAGGTGGTGGAGGGATGGTCGAAGAAGGCCGCCGAGCCTGTGCCGCTGCTGGAAGGCACCATGCCGAATCCACCAATCGAAGGGACCATCGACATGGGCGGTGGAATTCCGATCATTGTCGATCAGGAAACCATTGGCGCTATCGCCGTGAGCGGAGCCCCGGGATGGGAGATGGATGAGGCCTGCGCGAAGGCGGGACTGGCGAAGGTCGCCGACAAGTTGAAGTAGCGCTCTCAGCATGACCAAACATTTCCTGCAAGGGTTTGCTTGCCTGTTACTGGCCTGGGGCACGGGACTGGCCCAGGACGGCGCCGAGCTCTTTCGTAATAACTGCTCAACCTGTCACCGCTCTGGAAGCCCAACCCAGGCGCCCCTGCCGGAGACGCTGCGGCGCTTGCCGGCGCAGGCCATTCTCACGGCTCTCGAAACGGGAAAAATGAGATCGCAAGGCTCCCAACTCAATCCCGAACAGCGGAATGCAGTGGCCAAGTATTTGGGAACAGTTGAGAACGCAGAAGTCATCCCGCTCTCTGCAACATGTTCTGCGTCTTCCAAGCCTGCAACCAACACACCTAGTTGGAACGGATGGGGAGCCGATCCGAGCAACACGCGATTCCAAACCGCGAGAGCGGCCGGTCTTACTCGCCAGGATGTTCCGAGACTAAAGCTGAAATGGGCATTTGGATTTCCCGGATTAGCCACGGCATTTGCATCTCCTAGCGTTTTCGGAGGGAGGGTTTTTGTCGGGAGCGCGGATGGCACGGTCTATTCACTGAATGCCCAAACAGGATGCATCTACTGGACCTATAAGGCGGCAGAGGGTGTTCGAACCGCGATCCTTTTGGAGAACAATGGCGGGGCTGCTTATTTCGGCGATCTGCAGGGCAATATGTATGCCGTCAACGCTAATACCGGCGCTCTTCTTTGGAAAACGCGAGTCGATGACCATCTCTACGCCGAGATCACAGGAACCCCAAAACTAGAGAAGGGCCGGCTTTATGTACCTGTGTCGGGTGGGGCTGAACAGGTCGCCGCCGGGAACCCGTCGTATGAATGCTGCACCTTCCGAGGCAGCCTGGTGGCTATGGATGCGGCAAACGGAAAACAAATCTGGAAATCCTATACAATTTCGGAGCCCGCGAAGCCCACGGGGAAAAGCGCGGCCGGAACAACGAAGTGGGGACCGTCGGGCGTCGCGTTATGGTCGTCTCCAACCATGGATCTCGCGCGCAAGGCGATTTATGTCAGCACGGGGGTAAACTATTCCGATCCGGCAACCCCCAGCAGCGATGCAGTCCTTGCCTTCAATACGGAAACGGGACGACCGTTGTGGTCGCGACAGTTGCTCCCGGATGATGTATTCAACTTCGGGTGCAACACAGTTACCAAGGACAACTGCCCGCAAACCATCGGCAAAGACTTCGATATCGGGACGCCTCCCATCCTAAGGCCGATCGCGGGGGGGCGCAGTGTCTTGATCGTGGGCGCAAAGTCGGGCATGTTGTATGCGCTCGATCCTCAGAATCGAGGAAAAACTGTTTGGTCCAGCCGGATTGGTGCTGGCGGTCCTCAGGGCGGAATTATGTGGGGCGCCGCGGCAGATGACAGATTGGCTTATGTGGCGTTGTCCGATTGGGATCCGGGAAAACCAGAAGCGGGAGGCGGTCTATTCGGCGTCGAAATCGCCACCGGTAAGGCGGCATGGTCGACGCCTGCTCCGAAGCCTGCTTGTCTCGGGACGCCGGGATGCAGTGCGGCCCAGCCGAGCCCGGTGAGTGCGATACCCGGCGTTGTGTTTGCCGGCTCGCTGGACGGACATCTGCGGGCCTATGACAGTACGGCCGGCGGCATCATTTGGGATTTCGACACACTCCAGCAGGTTCAGACCGTGAATGGGATCCAGGCGCGCGGGGGATCGATCAACGGCAGTGGACCGATTATCGCGGGAGGGATGCTTTTTTCCAGTTCCGGTTACGCCCGCCTTCCCGTCATGCCCGGAAACGTGCTGCTCGCGTTTGGTGTGCCCGCGTTTGGTGTGGAGGACAAATAAGGACAAATGAAATCACTTGTGGCTCAAACCATAATTCGCAGCGGATGCTTCGCAGCGTTCTTCGCTTCTGTTCTGGCTCAAGCACCGGGAAACCGGCCTCCCGATAAACCGGCCTCACCTGCCAGCCTTCCGGGTGACACCTTGCCGCCCTTCGGCATGCTGGACAGCAGCGGGAAATTCACGCCACCACCCCAAAGGGCGACAGGCGGAACGGCTCGCGCTTCCCCCCGCCCGCCTGTATCGATTCGCGGGCCTGCTCTTGACCTCGCCATCGAGGCGGCTCGTGCGGCTGTTGATACCTGTGCCGCTGGTGGCTTCTATATCGGCGCAACTGTGATAGACACTTCCGGCCAGCCACGGGCCGCGGTGGAGGCCGAGGGGTCTGACGGCGGGCATGTCTACGTCGCCGTACGAAAGGCGCTGGTAGCACTCGCCTTTAAGATGCCCAGTTCCAAAGCGTCTATGTCTGTTCAGACGGACAAAGCTTTGCTTGCCCGTGTGACGCCGAACATGTTCGTAATGGAGGGTGCGGTCCCAATAATGGTGGGAAGCGAAATCATCGGCGCAGTCGGCGCCAGCGGCGCGGCGGGCGGGGATCAGGACGAAATCTGCGCCACAGCCGGCCTCAACAAGATCAAGGACCGCGTCAAATAGCTCGGGACGAGCCGTTCTTGAAAGGCAACCGCTTCGGGCGAGTAAGTGTAAATATATGTTAACTACGCTTTACAGCCCGACCGGCAAGCGGTAGAGTCGATTGGGATTTCCGATTCGGGAGGATCCAGGCATGGGAAAACAACCGATCAACTATTTGGTCTTGGGCGTTATGAGCGGCGCACTTACCTTTGCGCACCACGGAACTTCAGTGACGTACCAAACGGACAAGACGATGACTATGACGGGAACAGTCACTGAGTTCTCGTTTTCCTACCCGCATCCCCAACTCTACTTCGATGTGAAAGACGCCGAAGGAAATGTCCAGCACTGGGGTTCCGAATTTGCGCCGACTCCATTGATGATGAAGAATATGAATGTGGGATGGAGCAGAGATTCGATCAAACCTGGAGATTCCGTAACAATAACCTGCAATCCTCACAGAGTTCAAGGTTCGACAGCCTGCCTTGCTAAGGAACTGATAGTTAACGGCAAGAAGCTGGCGATGGGCGGAAGGCCGCCCGAACCAGGGAAAGAGCCGACGGGAAAAGAATAGCTCAGGACCCAAGCGAGCATTCATGCTTCAGCGTCCGGCTGGGTTGTAAGGTTTAGGGTTCTGCGCGTGATGTTCAGCGGCGACAGCGGATGTGCTGCTAAAAGGATTTACATGATGCGACAGCGCTTAGCAATATCAGTCATTTCAACCGGCGTCTTGTTGTCGCCGGTTTTGCCCGCGCAAACGGCTTCGAAAGAGAAAACGGCAAAGAACCAGACGGGGGCCTTCGATCCCCACGATCTCTCGGGCAAGTGGAATCGAGTGAGCCCTTTCCAGACTTACAGTAATGTGCCTGGCGGTGCGAATGAACTGCAGGCATACATACTTGGGCAAGCCCCCGCTCCGCAAAAGCTGAACGTGGAAACAGCCGAAGCTCCGTTTACGGCCGAGGGGAAGGCGAAGTTTGACAAGAATATCCCCTCTTATGGGCGACGAATCACAGCTCCAATGCTCGGGAACGACCCCCAGGCGATGTGCGATCCGTGGGGTGTGCCGCGCATGCTGAATGGCCAGGTGGCAGGACCACATTCCACGATCGAAATGGTTCAGCTTCCCGACAAAACGTTCACCTTTTCCCAGTGGCATCACGATTACCGGGTGGTTTGGACGGACGGGCGGCAGCTCCCCAGGTTGGAGGAGGTCGAGCCTAGGTGGAACGGATATTCGGTGGGCAAGTGGGAAGGAAATACCTTCGTGGTGAACTCCCTCGGGTTCGACGAAAGAACGTGGCTGGATCATAACGGCTATCCGCACACGGACCAGATGCGTCTGGAAGAACGTTACCGCCGGCTGGATGCGGATACCCTGGAGCTGGTTGAGACCATCACCGACCCGCAATACTATTCAAAACCATTCCGCAGCGACACCAAAATCTGGAAGCTCGATCGGGAAGGCGGCAAAGCCTGGGATGAACAGATTTATTGCGTGCCGTCCGAAGAGTTTAAGTTCAACAAACTCATCAGGGATGGCAACGTCGGCAAATAGCCGCCTGCTGCAAATCTATTTCGAATCGTTTCGATAACAAAGGCTATGTGCGCAAAAGCGGCCGCTTATGATATGTAGTGTTTCACCGCGAACGACCGTCGGATTTCTCACATTGGCGATGGCCTGCAACGGGTTAGCTCATCAAGCCCCGCGGGAAGAGGGAGCGGCCGCCGCAGGAGAAGCGCCTCCGCGCCCGATGGTAGCACCGCTTGCTTTCAAGGTCGATTGGGTGCGGCCGACGAGCCAAGAGAATACCACAGTCCGGTATTCGCCAGTCCAGGAAAACGTGGGCGATCCGAACGTGGAGATTAAGTATTACGGAGCGGCCAAGCAGATACTGACCACCGGTGCCCCCGGGAACGCTCTCACGCCCTATGGCGTGTGGTCGGGAACGGCCCCGGCGCCGTTTGCGATGACGTTTCGGCTCAAGGACAGTTATGTCGATCTAACTGGACTTGCCACTATACGGTGGTTCACTAAAACCTCGGGCTTCCATGTGGTTCGTCCGGTAGTGAAACTGGCGAACGGCAATATGCTGGTGGGGGACGCCGAATTCCGCTCGATCACGATGCTCACGCAGAGCCAATTCTCAGTGGCGAGCGTACATTGGATCAAGCTAGATCCGGAGAAAGTGGTCACGCTGAATAGCGGTCGTGCCGCGGCCAATCCGAATGGCGAAATCTGGGTTCCCAATCCGGATCTGAGCGAGGTCGATGAAATCGGCTTTGCGGACCTGATGCCAGGCAGCGGCCACGGCACCGGCGGCTGGATTCAGCTCGGTGGGATCGAAGTTTACGGAAAGTCAGTCCCGCGTAAGTAGGGCCACCAGTGGCTTAGTCGCAGCTCGATTTCAATCGTCTCTTTAAAAGGCCCGTTCAAGGTAATTCGGGTTCGTTTGCGGTATTTGGAGCCCCAACTAGCCATGCGGCGGCGTCCGGCGGCCCGAAGTTAGCGTGATCCAGTAGGTATTCGTCGCGATTGCCATGAGATTTACGGGGCCAATCTCGCCTCGACCACGCGCTCCTGGGCGAGTTCGGATTTTACCGGAAGTCAGGCTCCGTCGATTTGAGTGAAACCACCGTTGCCATCGACGGTCAGTCCGCCTTTGTCTCTTATCTCAGTCCAACCCAGGTGAATGTGCAGATTCCGTCCGGCGTTTCTGCGGGAGCCCAAAGCATTACCGTAACAACCGCGGCGGGGACCAGTGCGTCCTAGACGACTAACGTCAATTCAACCGAGCCGGGACTCGCAGGGGCCTTGTTCGCGGACGGCACAACCTATGTCTTGCCGTCGAACGCCGCTTCCGGTGTGACGTCGCGCCCGGCCAATCCTGGCGAAACGATTCCAGCCACGGTCACTTACGCCGGACTCGCGCTCGATGAAGTAGGCCTCTATCAGTTCAACGTTGCAGTTCCCAGTGGATTGCAGGCGGGGACCGTTCCGATAACGTTCACTCTGGGAGGCAGCCCTGACTGAGGTTCTGTTACACGGCCGTCGGGAACCAAACATCGCGGGGCCAATGCGCGGACCCCGATTGAATTCGTCACAAGACTTCACAAATTGCAGGAATACCCAGCGTTACTGGGGCCGCCTTCTAGGAATCATTTGTAAAGCTTCAAGTCCTGAAAACTCACCAGGGACCTGGTCGTGGCTTCAGTCGCGTTCGCCCAGGAGTACAATGCATCGCTTTTCGGTGACGGTGACCGATTCGAGCGAAAAGCCCACGTCGCTTTGACTGACAGCGCACTGCGGCGCGTATATGTGGCAGAGACCAATGCTGGGGGCTTGGCTAGTTTTGTGTCGTTGCGACCGGGCCAATACTCGCTTGAAATCACTAAGACTGGCTTCGACAATCTGCGAATTCTTAGCAATACCCTGGCGGTCTGGGATCAGCAAAGGCTTGCCGCACAGCTAAAGCTATCCGCGGGGACCACGTCGGTTACCGTGACTGCCCAGCCTGAAAGCGTGTCCACTACCGTTTCATGAAGGTCGAATCCGATGACTTTCAGTGATCTAAAACGTTAAACGCACTTGAAGACTAATCTTGCGGTCGTAGGTCGTCGTACTACCTTCAGGTCCGAAGCCACCCTGAAGGCTGAGCGATTGCCCGAAAAATGGTGAGGACAAGTCGCCGTTGGGGCTGGCGAAATTCGGATGGTTCAGTACGTTCGTTGCCATAGCCGTCAGCGTCAGGTTGTATCGTTTGGGCGTCGCCGAACCGAAGATTCCAGCGGGAGGAGGGCCACCGGGCGGACCTCCTCCTCCCGGCCCTCCTCCCGGAGGGCCTCCGGGGCCCGGGCCTCCACGTATACCGCCCCTCCCTGGAGGCGGTGCATTCTTGTCAGCTGGCCCGGATTCGCCGAGGCTGCCGAATCC
>Ga0302324_100011887_pt1 | contig 17816 bp, 8 predicted proteins | sample Palsa_T0_1_FD_201949 | JGI IMG/M metagenome (GOLD analysis project Ga0302324, IMG submission 201949) | Peat permafrost microbial communities from Stordalen Mire near Abisko, Sweden - Palsa_T0_1 | ecosystem: Environmental > Terrestrial > Soil > Palsa > Peat permafrost | place: Sweden: Abisko... | reverse complement strand
AAAGGCCCCGAATATTGCAAAACAGGAGGAAATTGAGAATCAGGCCCGGCTGGTGGACTCGGCCCAGGATGCCATTCTGGTCCGTGACACCCGAGGCGCGATTTTATTCTGGAATCGTGGCGCGGAATACCTCTACGGCTGGACCAAAGCCGAGGCGCAAGGAAAGATCGTGCATGATCTCCTGCAGACCGAATTTCCTCGCCCGCTCAAGGACATTGAAACGCAGGTTCTTGAGACCGGCACTTGGGAAGGACAGATAATTCACACCACCCGAACGGGTCAGCGGGTTGTGGAAGCGAGCCGCTGGGCCTTGCACCGAGACTGCAAGGGTCGCCCGCTGGGATTCCTGGAAATTAATCGGGATATTACCGACGAAGTGCGGACGCTTGAGGCCTTGGAAGAGCAGACCCGCCTTCTCGAACTGGCGCACGATGCCATAATTGTTCGCGAGACGAACAGCGCGATCAAATTTTGGAACAGCGGAGCGGAGCGCCTGTATGGCTGGACACGATTAGAGGCGTTTGGAAAGGCTACGCACGACCTCCTGCAAACGGAATTTCCCGAGCCATTCGATGCGGTCCACGAAAAACTGTTCAATAGCGGCACCTGGGAAGGAGAATTGCGCCACGTAACGCGCGATGGCGGCCGCATCTGTGTTCTGAGCCGCCAGGTAATTCAGCGCGATCATGACGGCCAGGCCATCGGAATACTGGAAATCAACAGGGATATTACCGAGCGCAAGAAGGCGGAGGAATCGCTTCGCCGCCTTTCCGCGCGATTGCTGCAATTGCAGGACGAAGAGCGCCGGCGGATCGCCAGGGAGCTTCATGACAGCACCGGGCAGAGCCTGGCCGCCATGGTCATGCACTTGTCGGCACTGAAGACGCGCATCGCGGAGATGGACGCCGAGGCGCAAGCTACGCTGGACGAAGTGGCCGCGCTGGCCCAGCAGGCCGCCGCTGAAACACGAACCATTTCCTATCTCCTTCATCCCCCCCAGCTTGATTTTTCCGGCTTGACCTCCACTCTGCAGTGGTTCGTGGAAGGTTTTACGCGGAGGAGCAATATCCAGGTACATCTGGAAATATCCAGTGACCTTGGCCGGCTTCCCCAGGCAATCGAGACCACGGTTTTTCGAATCGTGCAGGAAGCTCTCTCCAACGTTTTTCGGCATTCGGAAAGTCCCGTGGCGACGGTGCGAGTGGTTCTGGATTCGAAACAGTTGGAAGTGGAAGTGGCCGACAAAGGCAAGGGGATTTCGCCGGCGGTGATGGCGGCTCTTAAAGGAAAAGGGGGAAACTTGGGCGTGGGGCTTCTGGGCATGGGCGAGAGAGTGCGGCAGTTTGGCGGCACGTTCCACGTCACACCGGGCAAGGACGGCGCCACCGTCACGGCGACTTTTCCCGCTTCTGCAATGGCGGACGGCAAAGCTTGAATTGCGTCCTTTGTGAAACACACGCCGAAGAACACTGGGGCGTCTACCCGACGACGCGGGAGGTATGACTTTGCGAAAATGGGTTTGGTACGGGCGGGAGAATCTATGCGCTGCGTTCGGTATTCAGTGGTGATGAGTTTGGACGGTTATATTGCAGGACCAAAGGGCGAAGCCGATTGGATAACCACGGACCCCGACTTCGATTTCACTGCGATATTCAGCCAGTTCGACACCATCTTGGTCGGGCGTCGGACATTTGACTTTTGACGCCATGGTGACCGCTCGACGTGTATCGATGCCCGGTATGAAGACGATCGTTTTTTCGCGGACGCTGAGGCAAGAGGACCACCCTCAAGTCACTATCGTTGCGAACAATCAACAAGAGACCTTAGTCGCTCTCAAGGCGAGCCCCGGAAAGGATATCTGGTTATTTGGCGGCGGATCGCTCTTCCGCAGCCTCGCCAAAGACGGACTTGTTGATACGGTTGAAGTCCGTATTGTGCCGATCCTTCTTGGTGCGGGAGTTCCTTTGTCGCCGGATCCGAAGAATCGGATCAAACTAGCGCTCACCGCTCACAAGGTTTACAAATCCGGCATTGTCTCGTTAGAGGATGCGATCAAGTAATACTGTGCCAGACCCGTGGCCGTCGCGGGCGCCGGACGAAATCTGGTAGAGTGGGCCTCTGTTCCACAATGGGTAGATTTCGGCATCTGCGTGATGCGGAACATCTTAGAGGATTAAAGTGAATATACCTAAGCGCGCCTCAAAATGATTTGCCGATGTGGCCTGGAAAGCGGCTCTATAACTAAGGGGGAATATGGCGGCTTTGAAAGTTCTGATTGCCGATGATCATGAAATTGTGCGCAAGGGCCTGCGCGCCATTCTCGAGGGCCAGCGCGATCTGGAAATCGTTGGGGAAGCGGAAGACGGACGCCAGGCAGTGGCCATGACCAAGGAGCTCAATCCTCAAATCGTTGTGCTGGATTTGGCCATGCCCTCCCTGAATGGCCTCGAAGCCACCAAGCAGATTATGAAGGCTCGGCCGCAGACCAAGGTTTTGATTCTCACGATGCAGGAGGCCGACCCCCTCATCCGCGACGTGTTGGACGCCGGCGCACGCGGTTACATTCTGAAAACCGATGCGGGCCGGGATTTGCTGACAGCCGTGGAAGCGCTGCGCCGCAATAAGACGTTTTTTACGTCCAAGGTTGCGCAAATGATTCTGGAAGGTTTCTTGAAGGGCGATGCGCGTCCGCGCGATGCTCAAAATCCCGGCGACAGGCTCACGGCGCGCCAGCGGGAGATCGTGCAACTTCTAGCCGAGGGGAAAAGCAGCAAAGAAGTGGCCGTAGCCCTGGGGTTGAGCGTTAAGACGGCGGAAACTCACCGCGCGAATATCATGCGCAAGCTTGACTGCCATAGCGTAAGCGAGATTGTCCGCTACGCCATCCGCAATAAAATCATTGAACCATGAGCCGGGCGCGATGGAGGGCTCTTAATTCCCCTCCTTTGCGGGGGTGATCTGCTGTTCCTCCTTGTTTTGTCTTCCTGCTGGAAACGCCCGCAAGCAACGAGTAGCAGAGCACCTTCCCTTTGAGTAACGATGGCGGCGGTTCCTGATCAGGAGGGGGAAGGGCCGTCCTTTGTTTTGGGGGTGGTCAGGACGGCCCCGGGGGAGAAAAACATCGCACTGTCCGGACCAATGTACAAGACGGATGCTCGCATGCCTATAGGTTGTGCGCTGTAAATCCGACGGGGGTAATACCGTAGGCAATAACTTGGGTGTGACTGGCACGGTCTTCGGACAAAGAAACGGCGAAACGCCTCGACAGCCGAAGCGTTTCGTCCGCGCATCTTTAAATGAAATTTAGAACTAGCCGTGGCTGGCCCGAACTTTCTCTTCTCTCCGCTCGGTTCTTTGCGTCGTGGTGCCGGTCCCGTCCAGCGCGGTCACAAACTCATCCGCCTGCTTCTGTGCCTCTTCCCTGGCCGTGCCGTAGCGGGCCTGAAGTTTGCCCACAAGCTGATCCCGCTTTCCGCTGATCACGTCGAGATCGTCATCCGTGAGCTTGCCCCACTTCTCCTTGACCTTTCCCTTGTATTGCGTCCATTTGCCTTCCACCTGATCCCAATTCATGTGTTCCTCCTTGTAGTGTCGGCTGCCAATTCGGAATTTCAGAACTGAATGCGACAAGATCATCGGAAGCGATCCCGCCCCACAGTTGCCATGAAAACACGATTGGCTCCTCGCTGAAAATAGGGCCTATCCACCAGCGCGAGCCGGGGAATGCCGTAGACGGACTTTGTTCACACTACTGGATTTCCTACGCGCGTTTACTTATTGGGCGGTATTTTCAACAGCTCCGCGAAAGGGCGATTCTGAAAGCGCTGCGGGAGTTTACATCCAAGAAAAGGAGAAAGGACGATGCCTGGAGGACAGCATTTGCGCGGCGTAGGCGCAAAGGAGCAGCGGCAGTACGAGGACATCAAGAAGAGCGCGCAGAAATCCGGACGCTACGGCAAACGCGCTGCCGAGGTGGCCGCGCGCACGATAATGAAGCAGCACAAAGCCAAGGGCCACGCCAAAGGCAAATGAGGTCGGTCGGAATTTAATCGTTGAATCGCCCTCTCTTCCGTGAATCAGTTCGAATGCCGGAAAGAACATTTGGTGCACGTCGCGGAAGAAGAGGGTGATTTCTTCATCTGGCGGGTGGCTTCCTCCCTACGCCGAAACACAGGCTTACGTGAAGCGCGTTACCAAGAAGTACAAGCAGACCAAGCAGGCCCAGCAAGCCGCGACCACCGCTCCCTGCTATCCCGAACTCATCGCCTGCCCGTAAGCTTCCGTTCCCGTAAGCGCGTCTGCGCCACTTGCTTGAGCCGTCCTCCCCCGCTGGTGCATGGCGTAGCACAGGCCCCTGGCCTGTGCCAACTGAAACCCTGCCTCGATGTGAACTCAGAGCCCGGCTGTAAATCCGGGCATCTCGACGGTTGAATTTTTTGCCTGACGCGCTCCCGTAGCACAGGCCCCTGGCCTGTGCCAACTGAAACCTTGGCAAGGTATAAGCAAGGAGGCCCGGATGTTTTTGACCGCCGCAATGTTTGAGTGGCTAGGGTTACGCGCTACCGCCCTCTGGTGCATACGCTGGCACAGGCCGGGGGTCTGTGCTATTAGCACGTCCACGCCCGTTCTGAATTGGATTGACTCATCCGCTCCGTGTAACGCCGGCTTCCAGCCGGCGGCGTTATTGCCTTCCGTTGCGGCGACGGGTGCGCTATGATGCGCACATAGGAACCACGCTGGCGCTCACCCCCAGACGGGCCAGCCATGGAGGTCGAAGACCATGCCCAGACTTAACGTCGTGAAAAAGTCCGCAACTATTTTGCTCGCGCCTCTCGTGCTGCTCGTCGCCGTTGCGCTATGCGCCCCGATCGGGTGGGCCTTTCCCGCGTCGGCGGATTCTCAGGCGCCGAAGGTGCCTGATGGCCCTCCGGCACAGGTTCAGTTCCAGGTTCTGCATTCGTTTGGGGCTGCGGGAGACGGTGATAGCCCGAGTGGCCCCCCCGTCATGGACAGCAAGGGGAATCTGTATGGTGTTACTGGTTTTGGCGGGGCGTACGGCCTAGGAACCGTCTATGAATTATCGCCATCAGGCAACGGGCAATGGACGGAGACAGTGCTTTACAGTTTTACTGGCCCTCCTGATGGATACGAGCCCGTCGGACTGGCGATAGACGCATCCGGGAACTTGTACGGTGCAACCGCATTCGGCGGCTCCACCGAGGGTGAGTGTGCTGATGGCGGCTGCGGAACCATTTTTGAGATGACACCTCAAGGAAACGGCCAATGGACCGAAAGTATTCTGTGGAATTTCTGTTCGTTGCCGAATTGCGCTGATGGCGCTGGTCCCGAGCAGCCGAGCATTGGGCCTGGGGGCATCATCTATGGTATCTCAGGGAACGGTATCTATACGTTAACTCCTGGTTCGGGTGGCTGGACGATCAATGTGCTCTACACGTTTTGCGATACGGGAGCGAATTGCCCTGACGGGGAGACTCCTTCCGGAGCGCCGGCTCTCGACAAGGCGGGCAACCTGTACGGCGAGACCATTATCGGAGGACAATGCACCCGTAATCGGCTCGGTTGCGGTGTGGCTTATGAACTGCAGAGGCAGCCGAACGGGGAGTATGAAGAAGTAGTGCTGCATGTATTCCAGCAAGAATCAAATGAGGATGGTTCAGGCCCTCAGGGAGGATTCGCAGCCCGCGGTGGAGGATTGTATGGAATTGCTTTTGGTGGCGGGGAACTTTGTATAAATATGGCCGGCTGCGGCACGGTTTTTGAATTGACGCGCGGGTCGGGGCAAATGGCTAACGAGCAAACCATTTGGAGTTTCGGAGGGGAAAACGGAATGGAGGGTCTTGGTCCAACGTTTGGACCGACATTTAACAGCCAGGGCGATTTGTTCGGAACGACGGGCATGGGCGGGTCTCCCTCTTGCGGATGCGGAGTGGTATACGGGATGAAGCAGCAGAAAAACGGGCAGTGGGCTTATTATGTGCTGCATTCATTTACGGGGCCGGATGGGGCCGTACCCGACAGTTCCGTTCTGGTGGATGCCAAAGACGATTTGTTCGGAGTAACCGGCTTCGCCGGCGAATATGGTGGTGGCGTGGCCTACGAACTCTCGCCAGTAAAGCAAGCGAAGTAGCCGCCTTCCCCAAGGGAATGCCCTTTTGCACTGCGAGGTACGCAATCGGCGCACGCAAACTCATCGCCAGGTCATCACGAGCCATCGCGCGGTTTGTGCGCGCTTAGGCGAGGGATCTGTTTTTCTTCCGTCCCGACATAACGCGGAGCTACTCCCCTGCAAATCTATTCACAGCGCCGGGTATTGACTTTTGGAAAATCTGAATACAATAGAATTGGAAAGCTGGGCAACGCGCAAGCCGCTAAACGGTATTTTGGCGGCAAACCGGATGCATTTCACGCTGAATTTTAGGGCGCTAAAGCGGACGGAAAAAATGATTTCTACTCGACACACGCTAACCAGTAGAAAATCCCGTAACTATCGTGCGATCAATCACATCATATTTTTCTACTCGACACAAAACGCGAGTTTCCCAATGCACCATTTATGGTGCAACTCCGGCGCAAATGATGCCGGCTTTTCACTCGAACCGGCGAGCGGACGGGCGCGGGGACTGGCGGCCGGAAGGCGAGCCGCGCGGAGCCGTTGAGAAGCCCGCAAGACTACGAATTCTACCCGGTTCTAGTCGGGACACTCTAACGAATAGAAAATTCCACAACTCTCACCGGATCAATTACATAACACTTTCAAAGGTGGGACAAAATGCGAGTTTTCCAATGCACCATTTGTGGTGCAAGCTCAACCCAGAACAATTCGCACATTGTGCTCGGTTCCGTCGTCGGCAAGCGGAATCGTTCCCGGCACGGCGGCCGGCTTGCCGTCAATTTCCGTGAGCGTGACACCGCGGCAAACATTACGCGGATTTTCCACGCTGATTTTGTAGGTCGTCGATTTATACAGAAATATCATCGAGTAACCCGGCCAATTGCGCGGAATGCAGGGGTCCATCGTCAGCGACGCGCCCCGCACCCGAAACCCGAGCATCCATTCCATCCCGGCGCGGTAGAGCCAGCCCGACGAGCCGGTGTACCAGGTCCACCCTCCGCGGCCGACGTGCGGCGGCTCGGCATACACGTCGCCGGCCATGACGTACGGCTCGACTTTGTAACGTTGGACGCTGGCCCGTGAGGTTGTGCGGTTGATGGGATTCAGCATGCGGAATAATTCGCCGGCCTTGTCGCCATCGCCCAGCGCCGCAAAGGCCAGAATCGCCCAGACAGCCGCGTGCGTGTATTGCCCGCCGTTTTCGCGAACGCCGGGCAGATAGCCCTTGATATATCCGGGGTCCAGCGGAGTTTTATCGAACGGCGGCGTCAGCAAAAGAATAAGGCCGTCGGGACGTCGTACAAGCTGTTGATCGAGAGCCGCCATGGCTCGCGCTCCGCGTCCCCGTTCGGCAGCCCCGCTGATGATTCCCCAGGACTGCGCAATGGAATCCATGCGGCATTCCAGGTCGGTGGCGGAGCCCAGCGGCGTGCCGTCGTCAAAATAGGCGCGGCGATACCACTCGCCGTCCCAGGCTTCCCGCTCGAGAGCAGCCTTCAACGCGCTAACTTGAAGGCGCCAGGTTTCCGCGCGCTGCTGCTCGCCTCGGGCATCGGCAACCTTTGCAAATTCCCAGAGCACGGTGTGCAGAAACCATCCCAGCCATACGCTCTCTCCTTTTCCTCCTCGCCCGACGCGATTCATCCCGTCGTTCCAATCTCCCGTTCCCATCAGCGGCAATCCGTGAGAGCCGACGGGGAGACTGCGATCGATCGCGCGCGCACAATGCTCGAAGACGCTGCCGGACGTGCTCGAAACCCGAGGCAGAAAGTAGGCCTCATCCTGCCCGGGCGCCAGGACGTCGCCTTCCAGAAAATTCACTGTCGCGTCCAGAATCGAATTATCCCCGGTGGCTTCGATGTAATGGGTCACCACGTAGGGCAGCCACAGCATATCGTCGGAGATGCGCGTGCGAACTCCGGTGCCTGCGGGCGGATGCCACCAATGCTGGACGTCCCCTTCCAGGAACTGCCTCCCAGCCGCTCGCAAAATCTGCTCGCGCGCAATTTCAGGCGCGGCGACGCAAAGCGCCATTACATCCTGTAGCTGATCGCGAAATCCATACGCTCCGCTGACCTGGTAAAACGCGGCGCGCGCCCACACGCGGCACGCCAATGTCTGGTAAAGCAGCCAGCGATTCAACAGCAAATCCATGGAAGGTTCGGGCGTGGAGACTTGAACAGCGCCGAGAACGTCGTTCCAGCGTCTGCTTACTTGGCTCAATACCTGGTCCAGATCCGCCGCGCGATATTGCCGCAGCAAGTCGCGGGCTTTGTTCGCGCTCTCTGCTTCGCCGAGGAGAAAGATAATTTCCGCGCTGGCCCCGGGGCGCAACTCCAGCGAAGTTTGTAGCGCTGCGCACGGATCAAGGCCGGCGCCTACCTTCCCGGAAAGCGGCACGCCGCGATCGAGCGCCGCGGGACGATCGAGTGTGCCGTTGCGCCCCAAAAATTCCGCGCGATCGCTTGTCACAGAAGTCTGCCGCCCGGCCAGGTCCGCGAACGCAATCCGGCCGCCGAATTCGTCCTCCCACGCGCTCCGGCCCAGCAGCGCCCCGGTTTGTGAGTCCACTTCCGTGATGATGTAAGGTGCGGTAGCGCTGCGCGAGCTTCCTAGCACCCATTCGGCGTAAGCCGTCACGGAAAGTCGGCGGACTCGGCCGGAGTCGTTTCGCAGGACAAGCCGGGAAATCTTTACGGAATCCTCGAGCGGCACAAATTGCAGCAGGTCTAGCAAAATACCGTGCGATCCGTGCTGGAAACGGATGTAGCCCTGGCCGTGCCGCGCCACGTAACGGGATATTTCGTCGCGTATCGGCAACGCCGTGGGAGTCCATAACTCCCCGGAGGTTTCGTCGCGAATGTAGATGGCTTCCCCGGGAGGGTCGGGGACGTGGTCGTTGGACCACGGCGTAAGCTGATTTTCCTGGCTGTTGACCGACCAGGTAAAACCCGATCCTGACTCCGAGGCCAGAAAGCCGAAGGACGGATTGGCAACCACGTTGATCCAGGGCTCGGGCGTCCGCAAGCCTTCTTCCAGCACGACGGCATATTCCCGGCCGCCTTCCGCGAAGCCTCCAAAGCCATTGAAGGACTCCAGCCGCGCGTCAGGCAGCGGCACATCCTGCCGCCTTGCCGGTCTCGGTAGTCGCGGCGGCAGCGGCATCGCCACCTCTTTGCGTTGGGTGCGAGTAAGCTGTTCGGAGAGCGAGCCCCGCCGGCTCAGGAGCACGGCGCGGGCCACGGCCTGTAGCTGCGCGCGTGTCTGCGCGGGAACCAAATCTCCACGCAACAGGAAGATTCCGCCCCGCACCCCACCGGCGTCCGGCGAAAGCCGCATCTGACTGCCCTGCACGAGAGCATCGAGAGTGTTGTGGAGATCCTGCAGATAGGATGATGCTTTCTCATTAATGACCACCACGTCCGCCGATAATTGCTTCATGCGCCAGTACTCATGCGCTCGCAGCAATTGCCGGATAATCTCGATGTCGTCCTCATCATCAATGCGCGCCAGCACGATGGGCAGGTCTCCGGAAATCCCCTGAGCCCACAGCGTGGAACGTTGCAATGTGGTCATGCTCAGCACGTCGGAACCGGGCCTCAGCGAAGCGTCCGAATAAATCACGGCATTGGCCAGCATTTGGAACAATTGCGCCTCTTCCGCGCCGATTCCCAGGTGATGAAGCTGGACCTGCGCCTGCGTCCACGCCAGCGTCCGGGTGCGTTCAAACGTACCCGCGTCACGGTACTTGTCCGCCAGGTCCAGCACTTGCTCTCGAGTGGCAGCCACGATGGTCGAAAAAACGAGGTGCACAGTCGTCCCGGGTGGAACGTGTACGGTGCGGCGTAGGCTTATCACCGGGTCAAGCACTGCGCCCACCGTATTGGAAAGTGAACGGCCATCGAGGACGGAAACAGCGTTGCGGACGTTATGTCCTCTTCCCAAAAATCTGGCCCGATCCGTCTCATACTGAAGTTCGCCGACGCTTTCTCCTTCCACTCCCAGCACGTGCGCGGCCCACACCGAAGTTTCGTCCTCGGACCGCTTTCTGCGCGTCGCCAGCAGCGCACCAACATCCGGCACAAACTCCGTCTCCACGAAGAGGTTGGAGAAGGCCGGATGCGCCACGTCGGCGGCCTGAGGCGCGAGCGCCAGTTCGGCATACGAAGTGACCTGTACGTCTCGCGAGCGGGCACCCAGGTTAGTGATCGAGACGCGGCGCACTTCCGCATCGTCTTCCGACGAGACGGCCACTTCCAGCAGCGTGGTCAGCGACCGGTCGCGGCGAATGATTTCGACGTGATCCTCGAAGAACGAAGCTTCATATGCCTCGGGCTCCGCCGCAGTGGGCTGGTATCCGGCCGACCAGACGGCGCCGCTCTGTTCGTCGCGGAAGAAAAAGTACGACCCCCATTGATCCAGCGTGGGGTCCTCCCGCCACCGCGTGACAGCGATGTCGCGCCAGCGGCTATAGCCCGAACCTGCGGCCGTGAGCATCACGGCATAGCTTCCGTTGGAAAGCAGTTGCGTCCGCGGCGGGGAGTCGTGGGGAATACTGAAACGGCGCAGCACCGGGGGAATAAGTTCACGAACCTGCGCCGCGCTCACTTCCTCGGCACGAGGCCGCGCCACCAGCACGTCGCGCGGCGTGCGCTCCTGCAGGAGCAGCTCGGTGGCCTGCACGATGGGTTCGGCATGAAAGCGCGACTGCATCACGCCGTCCGCCAGCACATTCGCGAACGAAACCAGGCACATTCCCTGGTGGTGAGCCATATAAGCCCGCACCACCGCGACGCTTTGGCCTTCGGGCAAGCGGCTGCTGGTGTAGTCCAGTGCCTCGTAGAATCCATAATTACCTCGGCCGCCGGCGCGAGCCAGCCGCGCCAAATTCTGCACCGCCGCGCCCGCATTAATCATTGCCGCCAGCGCCGTGGCGTAGGGCGCCACAACCAGATCCTCGCTTAGTCCGCGCTTAAGCCCCAGACCGGGCACGCCAAAGCTGGAGTATTGATAGGTGAAATCCGTATCGCGCGCGTTATACGCGGATTCCGAAATTCCCCACGGCACTCCCCGTTCCGCGCCATATTCAATTTGCCTGCGCACCACCTGTTGATACGTCTGGCTCAGCAAGCTTCCCGCGGGCGAACGCATTACCAGGTCCGGCATCAAATACTCGAACATGGAGCCGGACCAGGAAATCAGGGCGGAGCCGCGCCCTACCGGCGTCAACGCGCGGCTCAGCCGAAACCAATGAGAGACCGGCACGTCTCCCTTGGCAATGGCGATAAAGCTGGTGAGCCGCGCTTCCGACGCCAGCAAATCGTAACAATTCAGGTCCAAAGTGCCGTCGGACGCACGGAAGCCGATGGAAAAAAGTTTTCGGGTATTGTCGAAGAGGAAGCCGAAATCCATCGAGTGGACCATGTTTTCGGCCGTCTGCGCAATTGCCTGGATGCGGCGGATCAACGCCGACGCTTCTGCCGACGCGCGCTGCAGCGACTGAACCACCTCCGGACCTCCAAAGCGTTTATCGGCGGTTCCGTTGGGATCGGAAGTCGCGGACTGAGGAAGTTTTTCCAATTCACGCACGGCAGCATCGAAACGTTCCGGAACTTCCGCCAGCGATAGAGAACCGCTGAAAAGTGACGCGACCGACCGCCATTCCGCCGATGGATGATCTGAATTTTCAGCCACACCGGCAATCTTTTCCACATTCAGTTGCGCCCAGGGAATCAGAATTCGCGCGTCGCGGAGATGACTTTCGATGCACGCCCTAGCTCCCTCCGCCCAGGCGCGCAAATTGGAATCGGCGCCATCGCCCCGCTCCTGCGCCATGGTTTGCTCGATATCGGCGACGGTGTGCGCGCGATCCCGCAGCTTCACAAGTCTGCCGGCCCACTCCATGGTGTTTACCGGCACATTTGGGGGCAGGGGACGCACCTCCTCCATCAATGCATTCACGGCGTTTCTGAGCTGTTTCCACGGGACTGTATGTGTTCTCCGGGTATCGGCGATGCCCGCAAGCTGTTCGCGCAGTAGCCGTATGGAGTCTTCCATCCCGGCAAGAACCTTGCTTTCCACCGACGGTTTCTGAAGCAGCTCGCGGCAGCCATTGGCCAGGGTGATCAGGTGGCCGGCCAGATTCCCGCTATCCACCGACGAAATATATTTCGGAGCCAGAGGCTGCAGATCGCGCGTGTCGTACCAGTTGTAAAGATGGCCGTTGTGCAGCTCCAGCCGTGCCATCGTCGCCAGAGTGGCCTCTATTCGCTCAACGGCTTCCACTGTGCCCACCCAGCCGAAATCGCGAGCGGCAAGTGTCGACAGAAGATAAAGGCCGATATTCGTGGGGGAAGTCCGGTGAGCCACCACGGGCTTGGGATCTTCCTGGAAGTTGTCGGGAGGAAGCCAATGGTCGGTAGCGGAAACAAAAACCTCAAAGAAGCGCCACGTTCGTCGGGAGGCCAGGCGCAGCGCCTGGATATCCGCTCTCGACAAAGGCTCCGCGCCGGAGGGGCGCGGGGGCAGGCTGATCCATCGCGCCACTGCCGGAGCAGCCGCCCACAACAGAACGAACGGAGCCGCGGCAGGCAGCGATTGATGCCGCCCAAGTACCACGAGCGCCAACGCACCCAACGCGGCGGCGACTCCACCGAACATGCGGCGATACATGCCATACAGGTTCAGATCCACCGCGTATTTGGCTTGCGCGGCCGTCACCCACTCGAGCAAATTCCTGCGCCAGATCATGCGGCCTAGTGTGCGCAGTATCGCATCCGCCATTACCCAGGCCTGGTAAGCAATAAATGTGATTGTCAGGCCGATCTGAGAAGCGCTGAGCGACAGATCGGACAACACTCCGCGAAAATAGGTCCGTTTGGAAATTCCTCCCAGTTTGGGGTTCAGGCTGGCAAGCACGGGCAGTAGTGCGGGAATCACAATTGTGGTGATCACGAACCTCGTCATCAACCAAGGCGACATGCAGGGCACAAGCCAACCGGCCACCAGGGCGAGAAACATCGAGGGCGCGGCGAGGGAACGCCGCAGATTATCCAGCATTTTCCAGCGGCTAATCGCGGGAATCGTCGCACGAGTATTTGCATCCTTCTTCAACCCGCCGTGGCCGAAAATCCAGGGCAGTAGTTGCCAGTCTCCGCGAGCCCAGCGGTGCTGCCGGGCAACGGAGGCCTCGTAGTGGGACGGGAATTCCTCAAAAAGTTCGATGTCGGTGGCCAACGCGGCACGCGCAAAGATGCCCTCCAGAAGATCGTGGCTGAGAAGGCTGTTTTCCCTCACCTTCCCCGCCAAGGCCTCCTCGAACGCATCAATGTCATAGATTCCCTTCCCTGTGAAGGAACCCTCGCGGAAAAGGTCCTGATAGACATCCGATATGGCCGAGGCGTACGGGTCCATCCCGCTGGGCCCGGAAAAAACCTTCTGAAAGAGGGAACCCTCGCGGTCCGTAGGCAGCGTTGGAGTGATGCGCGGCTGCACGATCGAATATCCGTCCACCACGCGGCCCTCTCGGGCGCTGAACTGAGCCTTATTCAGCGGATGGGCCATCGCGCCGACCAGGCGGGCGGCAGCGCCTCGCGGCAGCCGCGTATCCGCATCGAGCGTGATCACGTAGCGAACGCACGGAATGGATGCGAAGGATTGTCCCGCGAGGGACAGGAAGGTCGTCTGCGCCGATCCTCGCAGCAGCTGGTTCAGTTCGTGCAGTTTTCCGCGCTTGCGCTCCCAGCCCATCCATTTTTGCTGGCTCTCGTTCCAGACGCGCTTCCGGTGGAACAGAAAAAAACGCTCGCCTCCACCGGGCGCGGGTCCGTAGCGCTTATTCAGCCTGGTGATTCCGTCCACCGCGGTGGCCAATAATTCGTCATCGCCCGGCTGGCTTTCCGCGGCCGCATCCTCCCAATCGGAAAGCAGAGCAAAGCGAAGGTGCCCGTCCGAATTTGCAAGAAAGTGCACTTCCAGGCGTTCGACCAGTTCATGAATGGTCTCCGCGCTGGTCAGGAGCGTGGGCACCACCACCATGGCGCGCAAACGCTCTGGCACGCCGTCTCGAAATTCCATTCGCGGCAACAGTCGCGGCCCCAGCAGGTCGGTTACGGCGCGGTTAATCAGCGCGATGGCCAAATCCGACGCGGGAATTGCCGCCAGCAGACCCAGGAGCGCCACGTACCAGGTCGCCACGCCGATCTCGCGCGCACGCAACAGCGGCAGCGCCAGAATTATTGCGGTGAAAATGGCAATTGTTCCCAGGTAACCGGGAACGGCGCCTCGCACATACAGGCGCAGCAGCCAATGGGCCCACGTCGTCCGAAAGCCGATCTCCCGCTCGAAGGCCCGTCGTCCATGCGAGATGAAGTAATAACCCGGATCAGTTTGCGGGTCGGTGGATTGTTCGCCTCCGGCCGCCGGCGTGGCGCGGCCCTCGTGGGCATGCTCCACGGCGCGTTCGGCAATTTCAATTTCCGAATGCTTCGATCCCCGCGAAAGCCCCTCAATGGCGTGCCGGTAATGATCTCTCGTGGCGAAGTCCATCATCGCGAAGTCGCTGCCGTTGCGCAGAACTTCGTCCACCAAGCTGACGCTTTCGAAAAATTCCTGCCAATCCAGAGACGAGGTCAGCCGCATGCTGGTGATGATGTTTCGCACCGTCACGCTCATGGCGGCCTGGTCCTGGTGTTCCGTGCGCACCAACTCATCGGCAGTGGTTCCCTGCGCGGCCAGGCGCTTATCCAGCCACTGCAGGATGGGGCCCACCTTGGGATCAAGGTCGCGCAGGCGCTGGATGAGCTGTACGACAAACGCTCGTTCCAGCGGTTTCTTCTCAAATCGGCGCAGAATCGAGTCAGGCGAAACCGCCGCTTGCGCGTTGGCGATCAGGATGTTGTCGGCGAGGTCATCTGCCTGCTTCCGCGCGGCGCGGCTCCGCCCCATTTTGGCTGCCACCCGGCGCAAATTCTCCACCAGCACGATGCGCAACGTAATCGCCACCGCCCATAACTCCCCGATCGTGAGCGGCTCGACTTGCTGATACGCTTTCACGAACCGGCGCAGCATTTCCGGATCGAAGCGGCTGTCCGTGTGCGCTACAAACGCCCAGGCCACTCCGTATACGCGCGGATAACCCCGCAGGTGGCCGCAGGAGAGTTTGGGGAGCTTGCGGTAGAAGCCGGCCGGCAAGTCGTCACGGATCTCGCGGAGTTGTTCTTCGACAATGTAGAAATTGTCCACCAGCCACTCGGCCGCCGGTGAAATGGCCTGCTCGTCAATGGTCGCCTGCGCGCCTTGCCGGTAATATTCCAGCAACACCCGCCCGTTTTCCACAATTCGCGGCAGCAGCGGCCGGCCCGGTTCCGCCTCGCTGATCGTCTGCGCGGCTGCCAGGCTTTCCGCGTGCTGCTCGAGGCGCTCGGCACTGAAAAGCTCCGCGCGGATGGGCTCTTCCATCTCGGGCAGGATCACGACCGTGGGCTGGTCTGTTTTCATCATTCATTCAGAACCATAACTAAATTCTAACTGTAATGGAGATAAAACCGGTATTCCCGGCGAATATGCGGTTCAAGCGGTTCCGAATCCGCGCGCGCGACGACTCCGGTAGCCTTCGTCGCTGGTCCCCCGCGTCGAGGATGCTAAAGGAGAGCCCGCAGGATCTCCATCCGGTTCTGCATGTACGCTCGAGAGGAAGAGTCGTGTAGCGGGCCGCACTGAAACAACTTCCCTACAGGCCTAACGGTGGGCAGCCGGGTTATTGCCCGGCCACTTCCAGTTGCGGATTTCCGGCATGTCCTGGCCGTACTTGTCGATGTACTGCTTGTGTTCGATGAGCTTGTCCGCGAGTTGCGCCTTCAGGTAGATGCCCTTGTCGCCGGTCTGCGGCAGGCGGTCGATGGCATCCATGACCAGGTGGAAGCGATCCAGATCGTTTAGCACGGTCATGTCAAAGGGCGTCGTGATAGTGCCCTCTTCCTTGTAGCCTCGGACATGAATGTTGTTATGGTTGGTGCGGCGATAGGTCAGCCGGTGAATCAGCCACGGGTAAGCGTGAAATGCGAAAATCACCGGCTTGTCGCGCGTGAACAATTGATCGAAGTCCAAATCGCCCAACCCGTGCGGGTGTTCGGATTGCGGCTGCAGCTTCATCAGATCAACGACATTCACCACCCGGATTTTCAGCTCGGGCAGATGCTCGCGCAGGATCGACACGGCCGCCAGCGTTTCCAGTGTGGGCACATCGCCGCAACAAGCCATCACCACGTCGGGACTAACGCCACGGTCGTTGCTCGCCCACGGCCAGATTCCGATGCCCTTTGTGCAATGCTTAACGGCAGCGTCCATTGTCAGCCATTGCGCCGCCGGGTGCTTCCCCGCGACTACCACGTTCACGTAATGTCGGCTGCGCAGGCAGTGATCCATCACCGATAGCAGGCAATTGGCATCCGGCGGGAGGTAAACCCGCATAACCTCGGCCTTCTTATTTACCACGTGATCGATGAAGCCGGGATCCTGGTGCGTGAAGCCGTTGTGATCCTGGCGCCATACGTGCGAGGCCAGAAGATAATTTAGCGACGAAATCTTACGGCGCCACGGCAACCTCAGCGTGACCTTCAGCCATTTGGCATGTTGGTTGAACATCGAATCAACGATATGGATGAACGCCTCGTAGCAGTTAAAGATTCCATGTCGCCCCGTCAGCAGGTAGCCTTCAAGCCAACCCTCGCATTGGTGCTCGCTTAGCATCTCCACCACTCGGCCGGTGGGCGCGAGAAATTCGTCGTCCGGAAGTGTCGCGGCATCCCATTGGCGCTTGGTCACTTCAAAAAGCGACTCCAGACCATTGGAAAGTGTTTCGTCAGGGCCGAAGATCCGGAAATTCCGCTTTTCGCCGTTGAGCTTCTCCACATCCCGCAGAAAACGTCCGAGTACATGCGTATCTCCGATTCCTGGCGAACCGGGCGAAGGCACGTCCGCGGCATAGTCTCGGAAATCCGGCATCCGCAGGTCGCGCAGCAGAATCCCGCCATTGGCATGGGGATTCGCGCCCATTCGTCGTGCACCCTTGGGAGCCAGTTCGGCCAGTTCCGGTTTCAGGCGGCCCTGCTCATCGAAGAGTTCCTCCGCGCGATAGCTCTTCAGCCAGTCTTCCAACAGCTTAAGATGTCCGGGATGAGTAGCCGGATCGGATATTGGCACCTGGTGCGAACGGAAAGTGTCCTCGATTTGCAAGCCATCGACCGTCTTCGGCCCGGTCCACCCCTTCGGTGAGTTGAGGACAATCATCGGCCAGCGCGGACGCGCCAGGTTGCCCCCATTGCCGTGTGCGCGCGCGTCCCGCTGGATTTTCTTAATCTGCTCCACAACCGCGTCGAGTGTAGCGGCCATGGCTTCGTGCATCAGTTCAGGCTCATGACCTTCGACGAAAAACGGCGTCCATCCGCAGCCGCGAAGAAACTGTTCCAGTTCCTCGCGCGTGATGCGGGCGAGAACAGTCGGATTGGATATCTTGTACCCGTTCAGATGCAGGATCGGAAGCACCGCGCCATCGGTGGCCGGATCGAGAAATTTGTTGGAATGCCACGCCGTGGCCAACGGTCCTGTTTCCGCCTCGCCGTCGCCGACAACGCAGGCAACCATTAGATCCGGATTGTCGAATACCGCTCCGAACGAGTGGCTA
>Ga0302324_100011884_pt1 | contig 17820 bp, 17 predicted proteins | sample Palsa_T0_1_FD_201949 | JGI IMG/M metagenome (GOLD analysis project Ga0302324, IMG submission 201949) | Peat permafrost microbial communities from Stordalen Mire near Abisko, Sweden - Palsa_T0_1 | ecosystem: Environmental > Terrestrial > Soil > Palsa > Peat permafrost | place: Sweden: Abisko... | reverse complement strand
GTTTGAGCTACCGTCAAGAGCGATGCTGATCGGATAGTTGAAACTGCCGCCCAGGGTGGTCTTCACGTTGTTCTTGCTGAACGCAATTTGCGGCGCGGTACCAACGCCCTGCACGTATGCCGTCGCCAGGATATTGCCGGAGCTGTCGGCCAACTGCACCGCGCCAATGCGCAGGCCGGGATAGCGCGGGGTAAAGACAACGTTCACGGTGCAAGTGCCGGCGACGCTGTAGGCTCCGGAGCAGGTATCGCCGGTCACCCCGTCAGTGAAGTCAAGATTCGCCGCTCCCTTGGTGAGAGCCTTGATGGTGCTCACCGTGCCCGCAGCCGTAACGGTCAAGGTGACAGGGAATGGGGGCGCCGCGGTCCCCACATTCGAAACCAGGCTCACTGCTACCGTGGCGCTGCCGCTGCTGCCGGCCAAGGCGCCACCCACGCCCGCATAGACGGCCGCGATGGTGTGCGCTCCGGCGCCGCTCAAGGTCACGCTCGACAGGGTGGCCACGCCCGACGCCAGGCTGACCGCGTTGCCGCTGTTCAGATTCGTCGTCGTCGAGCCCACGGTATCGGTAAAGGTCACGCTGCCGGTTGGTGTGGTGCCGCTGTTGGTCGAGTCGGCAACCGTGGCGGTGACCGTCACCATTTGGCCCGCAAGGATGGCACTGGGGCTCACCGCGACCGCCGTTGTGGTCACGTCGGGGCTAGCGTAGATGAAGGCATCCGCTCCACTGGTCCCGCTTGTACCCACTCCCGTGGTAACAGTCACATCCACCGAAGACGAGCCCGCCGGCGACGCAGCGGTCACAGATGTCAGGCTGACGACCGTCGCATTGGTCGCGGCGGTTGAGCCAAAGCTGACGGTCGCGCCACTGTAGAAGTGGGTACCCGTGATGGTCACCGTGGTTCCCCCGCCGCTGGGCCCGGTAGCCGGCGCGATGCCGGTCACCGTCGGCAGCTGCCCTGTAGCCGTGCCGCTTACCGGAATCGACAGGGTGGACGGATAGCTGTTGCCGGTGATATTGGCCGAGCCAGTCAGCGGAGCGCCGACAGCCGTGGGCGCAAACTCGATCCCCAGGTTGCAACTCGTTGTGGCGGCCAATGGCGTGCCAATCGCGCACGTGGTCCCGGCTCCGCTAAAGTTCGCGTTCGTTCCCGAAAGCGCGGAGATCGTGAACGGTGCATTGCCGTAATTCGAAAGTGCAACGACTTGCTGTGCGCTGCTCGCGCCCACCGCGGTGCTCGAGTAACTCAGGCTCGGCCCGTCGGTTTGGTCGATTTCCTTGATCTTGTGATTGTCCGTATCCGTCACGTAAAGGTTGTTTCCGGAAGTCATGAAGACGCCGTAGGGCTCATTTACCCCGGAGTAACCGGAACTTGCCAGGGTCGTCACGCAAGCCGACGTGGTGCAAGTCCCCGGCATCTCCTTCAGTTTGCTGTTGGCGGTGTCGGCGATATAAATGTTTCCGCTCCCGTCCACGGCGACGCCCCTGGGATGACTAAAGCCGCCGCCTAACCCAACGACGCAAGATGACGAAAGGCAACCCTTCGGGATTTTGGAGATGTACCTCGCGACCGTGTTTGGGTACGGGTCAGCGACAAAGACGTTTCCGCTGCCATCGACCACAAGGCCTTGCGGGGTAGCGAAGCCGCCCCCTATCTGCGTGACGCAGGCCGAACTGGTGCAGCCTGGTGGCATTTCAACCACCGTGTAATTTCCAGTGTCAGACACGTATACATTCCCGCTGCTGTCCACCGCCACGCCGTTCGTCTGATTGAAGCCTCCCCCGAGTGTCGTCACGCACGTGGAATCAGCGCAGTTCAACGGCATCTCTTTGATCGCACCATTGCCGTGGTCCGCAACATAGAGATTTCCCGCTCCATCGATGGCCACGCTCGAAGGCTCGGAAAAACCGCCGCCGACCGTCGATGGAGTACAACTGCCGTAGTTGCAGTTCCAGGGAATCTTGATCAACGTAGTGAAGTTGTAGTCGGCAACATAGATATTCCCCACCCCGTCCACCGCAATGCTGAACGGTTCGTTCAGATTGCCATAGTTGGGTGCGCCGATCTCGAGTAAGTTCGTGTTGGGGAATACTGCCTGCGGACCAACCCCCGCCCCGGTCAGGTACGCGGTGGCTATCGCACTGTTGCCACTCGACCGCAGCACGGCGCTGCCCGAACGAGTCCGCGGAGCGGTGGGTGAAAATCTAACATCGACGGTGCAGGTATCGCCGGCGTTGTAGTCATAGGCGGTTCCGTTGGTGGTGCACGTTCCCGTGCCCGCATCCGCGAAATCAAGACCGGACACGCCCTGGGTCAGTACGCCAGGAACTCCGATGACGCCACCCGTATCAAAGATAAAAGTCAATGTGACGGGCGAGCTGGTAGTGCTTACTGCCGTTGCCGGAAACGTTACCCCGCGGGGCTGAAGCTTTATCACTCGCCCGTTAGCCAGGTCCGCCAGGTAGACCGAGCCGGTAGAATCAACCACCATGCCCTCGGGTTGACTCAGTTGAGTGGAGTTTATATAGGCAGTACCCGACACCAGTGTTTCCTGGGATCCACCCAGAGGAACTTCCTGCACGGTATATCCGACGCTATCACTGGAAAAGACGTCTCCAGACGGGTCGACGGCCACGCCATACGCATAAAGCGGATACATAACCGTGCTCTGAACGCCGTTCGGGGCGACCTTCACCACGCTATAAGTGTTTTTATCAGCGACATAGAGGTTTCCGGCGGCATCGAGGGCAACTCCTGAGGGTATTGACCAACCCGTGCCAACTTGCGTCACTGCGCCATTCGAAATGGCGATCTTCTTCACCAGGGAATGGCCTGAATCTGCAACGTAGATATTGCCTAAGCCATCCAGGGTAAGTCCGATCGGTTGATTGAGTCCGGTGCCCAGTGTCGTCGGGTTTCCTCCGCCGACCGGGTACACAGTGAGAGATACACTGCCCTGTTGCGAGACATACAGATTCCCTGTGCTGTCTACGGCGATGCCTTCGGGAGCGGTGAGTCCCGTGTGGATGACGACCAAGCTGGTCGCGCCCGCCACCAATTCTGAGATTGAACCTGTACTCTGGTCCGCGATGAACACGTCTCCCGCCGCGTCGACCGCGACAGCAGAGGGCCAAACGAGACCATTCGCAGGAAGAACAGTGGCGACATAGCCGAAATGCGCCGTTGCCGCCTGCGCCCAGGCCGCCGACGGAAGAACGAGCAGGCAGGCAGCGGCCAGGATTGGGCCCAGGAGTGTGCCCAGGTTTTCCACCGACAGGAGGCTTGCAAATTTAACGACACTGCGGGACACTGCGGAAAACATGCTCACCAACCGCTCCTTGACACGTGCGTCTATGGCGTTGCTCAGCGCCTGATTGTTGCTGCTATCGGCGATAAAGACGTTACCAAGGCTATTCACTGCCACGTCCTGAGGACTGTTCAACCCGACCGACAAAACGCTCTGGTATCGCGGCCGTCTGACAAAAGTCCTCTTTGAGGAACCGCAGGGTTATGCTCATCGGCGATTAGGGACGAGAAGCACGAAGACAGCAGCGATGCCGATCTGTTTGCTCAACGCGTGCCGCCGATATCAAAAGACGCTTGATTCCGTCAACGGCAAAGCAGCGGACGGAAAGATTAGCCTCTTGGGGCATTGACGATGGGAAGTCCATGTGGGTGGTGGTTGCTGGTTCCATGTTTGCCGGTGCGACCGGAGATGACCTGCGTTGGTTCTCGGCTGGTGCGGTAGCTTCCAATATCGACGAGGCCTTTACCGCCGGAAGTCACCATCCGGTGCCAGCAAAACAGCTATCTTTTCCGCAGGACGAATGAGCCATGCGACGAACTGCTGGCTCTGCGTCCGAGATTTTGTCCGAGGCGCTGTGCCGCTTCGAAAAGGCGAAAGCGTCGGCCATAAGGGAGGCTCGACCTATGGCTGCCGACTTGTGCACCGGGGAAAACGCATCGCTATAGCAGAGTCCTTCATCTTTAACTGGAAGAGGCTGGAGAAATCTGTAACCGCTGTCCTGGAGCTAACTCGGAGAATCCTCATGCCCGAACTGATTGCCGGATTGATCGATGTCTTCGCAGATAAGCCTTTGACAGGCAACCCGCTTGCCGTGGTTCAAGCCGCTGATGAGCTGAGCGAAGAGCAGATGCGGCGGCTTGCGGGCGAGTTCAATCAGGCGGAGACGACATTTATCCTTGAGAGCTCGCGTGCGGATCGAAAATTGCGGTCGTTTACCGCAAGCGGTGTGGAGATCTTCGGCGCCGGGCACAACGCCCTCGGCGCGTGGCTCTGGCTGGGCGAACATGGAGATCTTGGCCCATTGACAACCCCGCAGAGGTTCTACCAGGAGATTGGTGCCGATGTTTTGCCTATTGAGCTTGAGAAAATCGGCGCCCGAGTTCACGGTCGAATGCGGCAGGCACCTTTGCACCTGCTGAACCCGCTGGGCAGTGTGGATCCGCTAGCAAAGGCGCTAGGGCTCGATCCACACGAAATTCTGTCGCAGCCGGCACCACGCCCGGCGTACACCGGCGCCGCTCATCTGTTGGTGCGAATTGTAGATCCCGAGACCGTAGACAAAGCTAACCCGGCGGCGAAAGAACTCCTTGGCATCTTGAAAGCGGCAGGGGCAGAAGGTTGCTATATCTACGCGTTCGATGCGAATCGGCCGCAAACAGCCTACGCACGATTCTTCAACCCTACAGTCGGACTCTGGGAAGATGCGGCCACCGGAACGGCGGCGGGGCCGCTGGCAGCGTATCTTGCCAGCGAAGGTTTGATCGCGAACAACGAGTTGGCGATCGAACAGGGCACAAAGATGGGACGCCGCAGCATCCTGCGAATTCGAGTCAATCTCGAACCGGAAATATCCGGCACTGGGATCGTTGTTCTGCGTGGCGTACTCCGGCTTTGAGCGGCTGTGCGGCCATTGCGGGAGACGAAGGAAACAAAATCTTGTTGGAAGCAAATCCGGGGTCAGGCCGTCCTTGAAAGGTCTTGTCATGGTGCTAAGTGACAGAAGTCTAGCAGACAAAAATAGTAACTTTAAGGCATACGTTTGCCCGAGGATGAGCAAGAAGAGAGGGATATGCGCGTCGCCGTACTGGCTGACATTCATGGAAACCTCACCGCATTTGAGGCGGTGCTCGCTGATATCCGTCGGGTATCGCCAGATTTAGTGGTTCATGGCGGGGATTTGGCCGACGGCGGGTCAAGCCCCATTGAAATCGTCGATTATATTCGTGATCTGGGCTGGGAAGGGGTTATGGGCAATACCGACGAAATGCTGGTTCGACCAGGCTCCCTAGAGGAGTTCGCGAGCCAATCGACGGCTCCGGCTCATATGTGGTCCGCAATTCGGCAGATCGCGTCGGCTACTCGCTCCAGGCTCGGGGAGGAGAGGCTGGCATGGATGCGCGACCTTCCTCTGATGGCGACGATGCCAGGATTGGCAGTCGTGCACGCCACTCCTCAGAGTTGTTGGCGAGCGCCTGCTGCAGAAGCGACTGATGGAGATTTGGAATCTTGTTATGGCTCGCTGGAGGCGCCTATGGTTGTCTTCGGACATACACATATCCCTGCAATTCGCAGTCTCAGCACTAAGCTTCTGGTCAACACTGGCAGTGTGGGGCTTCCTTACGACCGGGATTCTCGTGCGTCGTATTTGCTCCTGGACGGCCCTACCCCTAGCATCCGTCGAGTCGAATACAGGGTCGACAGGGAACTGAGGGCGCTTTCGTCATGCGGACTGCCGGGCGCAGACTGGACGGCCAGGATGCTTCGCGCAAGCGCGCCTTTGATGCCCTAGCCGGTTGAAATTGTCCCTCTTCCGCAGGTCGCTCAGCTTGTGAGCAGGCGGATGTTTGAACACGGGTTCATGAACGGGCGCGGTCGAGTATATCTGAATGCAAAGGCAACAATGAGAGGCTGAAGTGTCCGTCTCCCGGGTTATGTCGCATTCGTTTGATCGGACAGTTTCCGTGGTTCATGATGATCCATGGGAGACGGAATCACATGATTACCGCACTTGTAGGCATCGCGGCCACAATCTATATTTTCAAGTTCGTCACAGGTCTCTTCAAACCCCATCCAGCAGTCTGGCGTTGCTCACAAGTCGACGGAGGCTGTGGCTACGGGCCGGAGCAAGCGTGCGAGTGCAGCGATGAGGCCAAAGAGCGTTGGATCAGGCAGGGCTGCAGGGAGTTCCACCTCAACGCATCTTCTTGAGGCTTGCTAGTGTCAGAGATAATCGCCGGCCCGATAATTCAAATCATCAGACATGTGAATGAAATGACAACCAGAGACTAGCCAGGAAAACCGTGGTCGTCGCCAGCAGCGCGAAGTAGGAAATCCGGGTACGCTCCGGTCGGTATGACAAAGGGGAGAGAGGGCGCTTCGAGAGAGAAGTTGCTGAAAATCCCTACCGAAACACCCAGGTCTCAAAAGCGAGACCTGGGCCACCCACTCTATATTCGCCCGCGCCTTTTTCATCGAGGCGCAGGCCCAGCGATACTCCGTTCGGGATGACAATTCTGTCGCGGGGTTCGACTACGTTCCCCTCCACAAACGTAACTGTTATTATCACGTTTCAGTCCGCGGACTCCCCGGTGCTTACTGCCAGTCGTTTTACAAGCATCCATTGACAGGACGGCGAGGAAGCAGACCTTAAGGGCGCGCCGGACAAGATTGCGTTCGATGAGACTCCAACACATCGAGGAAACGAACCGGATCAAGGGGCTTCGACACGTACCCGTCCATCCCCGCCGCCAGGCAGCGCATCTCGTCCTCCTTCATTGCGTGTGCGGTCATCGCGATGATGGGAAGGTGCAACCCGGTCGTCCGTTCTTTCTCGCGAATGAGAGCGGTGCATTGAAAACCGTCCATCTCTGGCATCTGCACATCCATGAGCACACAGTCGAACCCGGCAGCCGCGGCGTCATCCAAAATGGCGAGAGCCTGGCGCCCGTTGTTCGCTACTATCACCGTGTTCCCGTTGTTTTCAAGCAGACGCTTGGCAACCAGCTGGTTTACCCGGTTGTCGTCGACCACGAGAATCCGGCCTGCTTTGCGTGATGCGCGCGATGGGTGCAAGCCGAGAGGCGCTGCGAGGACCACAGCTGAATTTACCGGCAAAAAATGCGCCATGAAATGGAAAGTACTGCCCCGGCCAACCTCGCTCTCGACCCATAGACGCCCTCCCATCAAATTGACCAGCTGCGCTGAGATCGTTAGCCCAAGCCCGGTACCGCCATAGGTGCGAGTCGTGGAACCATCTGCCTGAGTGAACGGCTCGAAAATGCTTTGCAAACGGTCCTGCGGAATACCAACGCCGGTATCCGAGACGGAAAAGTGCAGCACTACATCGTCCTGTGTGATCATCGCATCCCGGGTCACGCGCAGAACAACCTCGCCGTGATGGGTAAACTTGACCGCGTTCCCGAGCAGATTAACGAGAATCTGGCGCAGGCGTCCGGAGTCGCCTTTCAACATTTCCGGAATTTCCGAACCTTCCTCCAGTTTGAGTGCAAGGCCTTTCTGCTGAGCTTTCAGCGCCATCACTTTCATCAACTCAGCGATCGTCTCCTGGGGTTTGAAGTCGCTCTGGTCCAGGTCGAGTTTGCCCGCTTCTATCTTTGAGAAATCCAGGATGTCGTTGATGATGGTCAGCAACGCATCCGCGGACGATTTGACGATTCCCAGGTTCTCTCGCTGGTCGAGCGTGAGATCGGTATCCAGGACCAGATCGGTCATCCCCACGACCCCGTTCATCGGGGTGCGAATTTCGTGACTCATATTCGCCAGGAACTCGCTTTTGGCACGGTTGCTACTTTCTGCTGCGATCCTTAGCTTGGCCCCTTCCTGAAGTTGCTGGCGAATCGTAAGGGTTTGCTCCTGGACTTGCTTACGCAGCACAAACACCCAGGCAAGGACCACCAGGGTGAGCACTGCCACGGCGCCTAGCGCGGCGACCGCATGTGTCGGAGTCCACCAGGAAGGACTTTTGATCACCACCAGGTCTTGCGCCGAGCGCAGCAATATTTGAAACGATCTGGGGACCGACAAGCTTCTCTGGCCGCCCGTCTTCTCGGTGCCGTCCTTCACCGAGCAGATTCCGATTATTTTGAATACGGTTCCCTTTTTCCAGGCGGCCAACCGCTTGGTTTCGGATGGAGCGGGCAACACCACGGAAAACACATGCTTGCCGGAAGACAACACGATGGTCGGGTCGCTTGCAGATTCGTCCTGCCCAATCAGCTGGCCCTCGAGTTCAACCAACTCCGCGTCGTGGTCGCCGCTCAGTGCCTGCTCGGCGCTAACAGCCACCGCAGGGAGTGCCCGCTGGTAACCCGCTGGCTCATAAACAGCGCGGGTCAAGGTGGGACTAAATGCGCCAGAGAGCAGAAAACCGATGACATCGGCCACCTCTCCGGGGCGCAAAGGGGTGATTTGGTTGGTCTGGGCACATAGACCGTGAAGACCGTCCTGAATGCAGAGCAAGCGGCCAGGCCACATCAGGGTAACGGTCCCGCGCAGGTGGACGCGGTGTTGCGATACGGGATTGGGAGTGAAGCGCAGCAGATCGCCGACCGGCACGACCGGTAACCTGAAGGGATGCGGCGGCGCAGGTTCCTCAACTTTTACTTGAGTGAGATCGGGAAACACCAGGTAAGCGCCGGTCATTTGACCCAGGTGATTGAACAGCGGGGCGGCGGCGCCGCGAAGGATTATTTTGGCGTCGACCAGGCTGTCATACTCTGTTCCCTTCTCCCTGACGGTGTTGGCGGTTATTTCGCCGTCGCTTAAAGCCACATCCAAATGGACGTTGTTTCGAGACTTGCGGACCCCACGCACTACGCCTTCGACCTCCACCCATTGACCGTCATGTGTGCCGGTCAGTATTTCGCTCAAGGTCACTCGCGGTGCGATCGAAGGAAAATGGGACTTAGCAATCAAATGCCCTTCCGTGGCGACGACGATGGGAGCATAGCCCCCGGTGGCGCTTATGCCCGTTATTTCAACTAAGTCCCCCGCCCTGAATGGAATTGCCGCCAGAGCCCGAAGGTCAACATAGATGCCGCCGGAGGAGTCGGAGGCAAAACACGCCGGCCGCCTGGGATCGTTATTAGGATCGAAGTAGGTGACGATCACGCGCAGATGCACCGGATAGCTCTTCGCCGCCTGCTCGATGGTCAGACTGTGGGCATCATGCGCCCTGGTGATGGTGGGTAGGGGCTGCCGCCGGGCTGGCTGTTGCTGAGCGGCGGCAGCCCCCGGGTCCAGAAGCAGCCCTAGGGCTACGGTAATCAGGAGCGGATAGCCGCGTCGGCGCAGGATCTGTGCCCTCTAGTTGCCTATCGGCGCTCTTCAGCTGGAAGTCCAGCCCGCTCATTGCCGATATATTGCCACCCTTGCCTCAGAGCGCGTGCGCGTTCTTCATCTGCTGCAGGGTCAATTGAACGACCATCAGCACAGACAGATCCACTTCCATCAAAGCTTCCCGCGTTAGCAACCCGGTGTACGAATCCCGCAGCCTTTCCAGCGCTTCGATGGATTCTGGTGGCACCCTGAAGCGCAGACCTGGGCTAGCTACTTTGAGTGGCGGCACCATATTTCTTCTCCCATCTGAGCTTGCGGCAGGCCGAACCATAGCTTTCCGCCGGTTACCAGTTGTGTCAGAACTACGCCGTTACGCAGTGCAGTGGCCTCGCGCCCCACGACCGGGCAGACGTAGGCTGGCGGCTGCTTTCTGAATGGTGAGCCAGCCAGGAAATTCGTTACAGATGGCGGAAGGTAGTCAAGAGTTGCGCCTTACAGGAGCAGGAGAACGGGCGCTGAGTGGCGGACTGGGGGATAGAAGGGAACAGCACTGAAAAGAAAAACCTTATTCGTCTTTGCCCACCAGCTCTCGCACCCATCGGGGCCACCAGGAGGCAGGGATCGCGTGCACGAAAAGTCCTACAGCAAACCCCGCCAAAGCATTGCCTAACGTTATCCGGCCGTCCATCGTACCTCTCCCCTTAGACTTCGTCCATTTGTTTTTCCGACGGTCATACCTCGTTCATCGGCCAACGGAGCCGCTAATGGATGAAGGCAGACGCTGGCAGACTTTTCTCAAATTCTAAATAGAAGGGCGCGCACGTTGAGGCCTTGGCTATCCAGTTTGGCCATTATTCTCGTTCGCATGTGTAACGTTAGTAACGCCGCCACGGAACCCAACAGCCGGTGAACCGCGGCGCGCAATCTTGCCCGCGGTCTCGCGCTTGGTTTTCGCTTTTGTTTTCAACGAACCATTGACACGGATGTTCATGATCGTCGACCCATCCGCATGGCGCAACAGTTTTTGTTGAACCGCGCCGCTCGCCGCTCCATCTTCGTTCAGCCAGCTGCGGTAGGAATCAGGAAATGTATGCCAGCACACACCAGACAATCCGAGCTTACGGGCTGCCGGTCTGAAGTAGTCCTGCTGGATGGGTCCGGGATGGTAGCAGCGGCCGGTGATGTGTGACGGAAACACCAGTCCGCTCGCCGGATTCTTGTTTCGCCACTCCGATAAAGCTTCTGCCAGCACCGGGTCCATGAAAATCGTTTCGCTGCCCGCCGCGGCCTTAGCCTCATCGTTGCGGCCTTGCTGCCCATGAATGAGGCCGGCGGCGAAATCCATTTGATCCCACCTCAGCGCGAGCAGTTCGGAAACCCGCATTCCGCTGCACATGGCGGTCACCACCATCGTCCGGTGCAGGTCAGAAAGTTGTCCCACAAACGCGTGGTACTGTTTCATGGTAAGCAGCACCGGCTTGCGCCTCGGCTTGGCGGCGGCCCTGAATTTCATTAATTCGTTTTCGAGCTGCTCCACGCTGGCGGTCAGGCGATTGCTGTGCTGCTCCAACTCCGCGGTTTCCAGCGCCAGCCGGTGGCTCTTGCTGATCCAAAGATGGATCAGTGTGCTCAGCGTCAGCAGGCTTGCAACCACCAGTCCGCGGTTTAGCGAGGCGATCCATGGGTTGATAAGCTCGGGGTTGCCAAGCTCTATGCGATGGAAACTCCAAATCCCCGCGGCCACGGCCAGCAGAGTAGCCACCGCTGAGGTGCCCCAGAGTAACCATTTGGATCGTTGCCAGAGGCACAGAACCAGGGGAAAGGTGAACAACACTGATCCGGCCAGCTCGGCCGAAGTGAAGTAATCAAGTAAGGCGATCAGCACCGCGACCGCAACCATGATGGCCAGCAGGCGTGTGCGGTTCATTGGTCACCACGACTGTATTCCCGGCTCACTGGTTGATCCTGGTAAGCACTCACCCTAATGCCTGGCTGCATGAGAGGCCGCCTCAAATGACTTTCGTAACGGAAGGCGCCGGAACATTCAAGAAGATCAGGGGGAGCGCAATGGAACGGCGTGCTGTTCTCTCAATTAGCATCAGATCAAGACGAAGACATCACCCGAACTTCATGGAAGGTCTCGTTCTAACCGTATCGGCTTCGAATGGGACCGCATGAGGGATGCAGATTAGAAATTCTAATCCTGGGAGGTAGCTTCATTCTTGATCTTCATTCTTGATCGGGAGGTGGCCGCTTTCTCTCAACCCTCCTATCCGGGTTCAGCGCTGGCTACCGACGGGCCAAACTCGGCGTTGATCTGAGTCTGGTCCTGGCCCTGCGAGTGCAGTAATTGAATCTCTGCGGCTGCAGACAGTTGGACGGTGTCCGTCGCAACCGGTGCGGGCAGAGGCGTTGGCACCACGGTGGGCACTACCCTGAAGATAGGGGCAGGAACAGGTGCGTTCGCCGTTTGCCCTGAGTCAGCAATGGTCAAAGTCATGAGAATTCTTCCCTTCCAGTAGCAAGCCTATCGACAGCGCCCGAGGATGGTTTCAGCGAAACCCAATAACACGATGGTACGAGCCCTTGGCCAGTTGCCGCGGGGCCGGCCTAAAGTCTTCCCCACCAATGACGATAAGGCCTTCAGTAGACATCCCCGGGTCACCATTTGCACCATAGGTAACCTTTCCTTCTCCGCTGGGCTAGCGATTCGATAGAGAGCTTCGAAGTGCTGGTTACTCGAGGACGGGAGATTGATGTCGAGGAGCAATGGCTATGCCCAGTGGCAAGACTGTAATGTTTCCAAAGCTGATTTCTGTGCTTGGGTTGCTCACCCTGGTCGTTCCGGCTGCGGTATGCCAATTGAATTCGAATACCGCGAGTGTGACTCTGCGGGCCACGCTGGGGGAATCCCTTACCGTCGCAGCCAGCCCTTCAACGATTGCCATTCCTCTGGTATCCGGAGGAACCGCAGCCGGCACCTCGCCGGTAGCCATTACCACCACCTGGGTTCTGAGTACCGCCCGGACCGCAGTTACGCTGGTTGGTTTCTTTTCCAGCGCCTCCGTCGCACTCACCAATGGAGCCTCGACACCGGTGAACATTCCCGCCTCCGAGGTACTGGGCCAAATGACTACAGGTTCACCGACAACCTTCACCGCGTTTACGCAAACCGCACCCTTGGGCGCAGCCGGAGCCGGCTTGACGCTGTTCAGCGAGGCGCTCACCGGAATTAACCGGACCGCCAACCGCACCGATAACCTGAATCTCGAAATCAATCTGGCCGCTCAGCCCCAGCTACCCGCCGGGACCTACACCGGCACACTGAACATCCAAGCACAGGCGCTGTAGCGGGCTCAGCCAGGCGGCGCAAGGCACAGGGACCTACGGGTAGACACGAACCATACCGGCACCGAACGCAGCGCTTCTCGTTGGAATGGGGAGGGGAAAGTTTTGCCGCGTCGAAGGTTGATTCACTTTGCCTGGTTCTTAGTCGCATATAGCGTATTCGCCCAGACCGTCCAGCCCGTCATCTCCGAATACGCAGTGAAGGCTGATGGCAAGTTCGCCCTCACCAACGGCACCCTGACACCCATGGTCGTGGTGATGGAACCAAAGAGCTTCAGCATTACCCCGGATGGCCAGGGAGTATTCCGCCCGCTCGATCGAAATATCCACGTGGAACTGTCCGCCATGAGCGCGCGGCTCGAACCGGGACAAACCTATTACGTCTTTTATAAGGCGCATGCTGACGAGCTGCCGGCCTGGTTCACCGTCTATTCCACCTTCTCTTCGCTGCAGCATCATTCCGGCCTCGACGTACGCATCATGCTGCCTCACACGGTTTACCTGTACCAGAAGAAGCCACTCAACAAAGAGGAAATTAATATCCGTGGGGCTACCTGGCAGAGCGCGACCAAGACCATTGTTTGCGACGTGGAGAACCACGGAACCGGCCTGGTACGGGTGCAGGAGGTGCGCATTACCGGACCTCATGCGTCGGAGAGCAGCGCGGGTTTTCCCCTGTTGCCTTTAGGCCGGCGGCACCTGGAACTGAGTTGGGACGAAAAGCAGCCGCCGGACATGCTGCAGCTCCGCTTCGAACACTTCAACCTGCAAGTAGCGGTCGTCCCGAACGGCTAATGATCCCGGTCCTGCGACTATCCTGCATTCTCCCGCTGCTGGCTGCGGTTGCTCCAGCGTTGCTGGGCCAGGTGTTTCAAGTGAACGGAGGCGCTTCCAGTCTCTACCAGGCGCAGGGCGGCACCCTGTCAGTGCGCGGGCCCAGTTACAGCGCTTCGCTGGGCGCCGGAACCGTCGCCGGACGCTTTGTCGGCGGTGCGAATGTCACCAAAAAGGTGGGACAATCGACCTGGATCGGCGGCGATGATTTGATTCACTTCGTGCTGCCGACCGATATCTTCGACGCCAGCCACTATGTCGTGGCCCAGGGCGTCGGAGTGATGACAACGCTGCGCCGTACGGGTGTGTTTGCGTTTGCCGGAGCCACATCTACAGAGTTCGACAGCCCGCTGTTCGAGGGAGCGCGCGCGGAAAACCCGGCGTTCATTCTTTTTCTGGACAGGCAGTTGTCGCCGGGACTCGCCCTCTCCTCCAAGATGATCTTTTCCCGCCAGACCACGGCGATCCAGGGCCTGGACTGGTATCCGGCGGATCGACTGAAGATTGGCTTTTCCGGGGGGATTGGCGCCAATCAGCCTTATGCTGCGGCCAGCATCGACTTTCGCCGCAAATGGATCATTGTGCAAGCGGCGTACATCGAAGCGGGAAACCAGTTCCATCGCACGGTGCTCGAAGCGCCGCTGCTCTCCGAACCAGACCGCGAGAACCTGGCGGTGACCTGGAAGCCGGCCAGATTCTTCAGCATCGCCGGCGGCCGGCAGAACTTTCTCACTCCGCTCAGCACTTCGCAAACGAACGTACGCAGCTCCATCGATCAGGGGACCGCCAGCCTCACAGTGGCGGGAGTCGGGTTGCTGGCGTCGTTTTATCACTCGACCTACCTCGGTAACTGGAATGACTCAACCGCATACACCGCAGGAAGAGACTTCAGCGGCCGCCTGCATGCCACGGCAAGCTATCTTGAAAGCCGGCCCAACAACGCGGCCAAATCACGAGCGTTCATCGCCAACTTCTCTGAGGTGCTCACTCCACGTTGGAATGTCACCGAGGTGGTTACCCGTTCGCACGGGCAAACCTCGGTATCCTTTGGCGGCGGCTTCCTTTCAAACCTGCTTTCTGTCAGCGCGGAGTATGAGACGTATTACGTTCCCCAGCGGAATTCTGCGCCTTTTGTGCAGGCCATGATTGTCGATGTGCAACTTCATCTGTTTCGTGGCCTTAGTCTGCACGGCGGCAGCTTTGTGGCCCCGGACGGCAGTCTCCGCTATACAGCAGAAGCCTCAGGGATCATGACCCGCCAGTCGGGGGATGGGCACGGCTCAGCTCAGCGCTACTCCATCGGTAGCAGCATGCTGCGCGGCCGGGTAGTGGACAGCAACGGCCAACCAGTGGATGGGGCAGCCCTGCTCATCGACAAGGTAGCAGTCTTTACCGATTCCGAAGGCCGCTTTTTTCTACGTGAGCCAAGACCGCACACGCATACGCTGCAGGTGCTGACAGACAAGTTCTTGAACGGCGGCAGCTATGAAGTGGAATCGGCTCCGTCGACCGTTAAGGCCACCAAGAACGGGAACGACGGGGAAACACTGATCATCGTTAAGCGGGTGCCAGGGGTTAGCGGTGGTCAGGAAAAGTTGTAGTCGAGAGGCAAAGGATATGCCGATAAAGAAAGTTGGGTTGCTAGTCTGCCTCTTCTTCAGCCTGCAAAGGGGTGAAGCAATCGCGCAGGCGGTACGGGTGGGGCAGGCGGCGGTGAAACCCGCGGCCATCCTCGGGGGCTCTGTCACCGTGACGGCCGCGCCTGGGTCCGTGAGCTTCCGCTTGATATCCAAGGGTGTGGCGTCCAGCTCCAGCGGCGTTGGGGTCACCACCACCTGGATGGGCCTCAGCCGGCTGTCCAGAATGAACCTTTACGGCTATTTCTCCGGCGCCGGAGCGGCGCTGACCGGCGGCTCCCCGGCCGTCAGCATTCCTTCCTCAGCTGTACTGGGGCAAATGCCTGCCGGGTTCCCATCGTCGTTTACCCCCTTTACCCAGAGCAATCCAATTGCGGGCGCCAGCTTGCTGTTGTACTGCGAGCCGTTGATGGCCGTGGGCAATGGCTCGCGCACTGACACCTTGAACATGGAGATTAACCTGGAAGGCTTGTCGCAGTTGCCCGCCGGCACCTATACAGGGACGCTCTACCTGCAGGCACAAATGCTGTGAGTGGTTCCAGCGGATAGCCGCTAACTCGTTCATGGCACTTAAGCAACATGGAAGAAAAGGCGGGAAAGCCGTTCCTGTGTTTAGGCAAGTGGCGTATGTGTGGGCCTTCTAAAGACCACATGAGCCACTCGCCAGTCAGGGTGTTACGGTATGCTCTTCCGCCTCTTCACTACATTGTTTCTGTTTTCGTCCCTGGGTAGCCAGGCGATCGACACCAGTAAAGTCGCCACTGTCCATGTATATCGCCAAGGCAGACTCTTGATCGCGGTTTCCGTAATGGCTGACGGCAATAAAGTTGTCGCGCTGACCCCGCACAATAGCGCGACGTTTTACCTGGTTCCCGGATACCATGAGTTGACTATGCAAGCAGGGGAGATCAGCCCCACTGCTTCATTCAAAGCAGTCGCGGGCGGGGAATATTTCTTCCAAATGGATTATGAGCACGTCGTCTCCGCTACCTCGTTGAGAGATCTGAAGGTGAGCCTCAGCATGCAGCCCAACATCGCCGGTGCCGAGGAGCTTCGGGAAGTGAGCATCGATCAGAGCAGCCTGCTGGAAATTCTTTCGCAAAGCAATCCGGATGGACTGGAGCCGCAGGATCCCATATTGACCGACGCAAACAGAGATCCCGCGCATCGGGTTTCCACTCTGACAACGAGCGAGGCAGTCCGCCAATGACCGAACACTGTAGCTTCATCCAGGGTGGACGATACATCTCATGATGCTGGTGCTCTAAGAATGATCCTGCCAAGACTCCGAACAAACCTGGAGATTAGCCTTTCGCCGGTCGCTGACCGGCCAGGGCTATTTATACGTGATCACTTTCGCTATTCGGACGCTCAGCTCATCGTTCCACCGTTGTTGATATCCGGCCTTCAGCTCTTCGATGGCGCCCGCACGGACCTGGACTTGCAACAGGAGCTTACCCGTGTACTAGGAGTCGCGGAGATCGGTAGCGTGGCGGAGAACTTGTTTCAGGCGCTCAGTGGAGCGGGGTTTCTTGAGAACGAAACCTACGCCATCATGAAGCAGCGGCGTCTTACGGCCTTTGCCGAAAGTCCGGTACTGCCGGCGCCGCACGCAGGGTCCGCTTACCCGGCGGAGATCGAGCCGCTACGCAGCGTGATGCAAGGTTATTTGGAGGGAGCTGCTTCTACCCAGCAGCGAGTGATCGGCGTTGCCGCACCGCACATCAGCCCGCACGGCGGTTGGCAAAGCTACCGCGCAGCCTATCAGGAATTAGCGCCCGATTTGCGAGACCGCACGTTCGTCGTGCTGGGAACTTCACACTACGGACAGCCCAACATGTTTGGCTTGACGCGAAAGCCCTTCGCAACCCCTTTTGGAACAACCAGAGTCGACTCCGCGCTGGTGAATGAACTAGGATCACAACCCGGGGTCCTGATGGAGGACTATTGCCATGCAGTCGAGCACTCCATCGAATTCCAGGTGGTGTTCCTGCAGGCAATTTTTGGTCCGGACATACGCATACTTCCGGTTCTTTGCGGATCGTTCTGGAGAGGCGGCCAGCTCGGCGGCCTTCCGGAAGATGACGAGCGGGTGAAGCGGTTTTTTGCTGCGTTGGGAGAGATTGCCGAGAGAGAAAAGGATCGCCTGTTCTGGGTGCTGGGTGTCGATATGTCCCACATGGGTGAGCGATATGGAGACAAATTTGCGGCCCATGCGGATCGGGACGAGATGTCATTGGTGCGAGAGCGGGACATGCTGCGGATCGAACAAATCAATGCATCCGACGCGCGAGGCTTTTGGGATCTGGTTAACGACAATGGAGACGATTTGAAGTGGTGCGGGACTTCGCCCTTTTATACATTCATGAAGGCTGTACCGCAGGCACGGGGAATAACGCAGCGCTACGAGCAATGGAACATCGACGAAAACAGTGTCGTCAGTTTTGCAGGAATCTCCTTTACGTCCTGAGACGAGTCTGCCCAATGAACAGGACCCCCGCTCAGTCCGAAAGGTGCGCGGGCTTTGATTTCAGGGCTCGGAGTCTGCGTGAGAACTCGGCTTTGTTGTGCGGAAGTAATTGCTTTGAAATGTTTCCGGGCTTTACAGGTGGGTGGCCCAGGTCTCGCTTTTGAGACCTGGGTTTCTCCTCGCAAACGGGTCCTGGCCGGAACA
>Ga0302324_100011883_pt1 | contig 17821 bp, 12 predicted proteins | sample Palsa_T0_1_FD_201949 | JGI IMG/M metagenome (GOLD analysis project Ga0302324, IMG submission 201949) | Peat permafrost microbial communities from Stordalen Mire near Abisko, Sweden - Palsa_T0_1 | ecosystem: Environmental > Terrestrial > Soil > Palsa > Peat permafrost | place: Sweden: Abisko... | reverse complement strand
GTTTATCCGCAAAAGGACGGCGATCTCGTGGGCCGGCACCGACTGCCCGATCAGCTGCGCCGCCGCGGCGGCGACCCCGGCCGCCTCCGCCTCCTCGTCCGGGTAGCGCGTCATCACCGGATCCGGCCCGCCGGGCCGCTGCGCCACGAGCTCCCCGGACGACTCGGCCCGCCCCACTCGCGCGACGCCCCCGGCCGTCAGCCGGTTGGCCGCCGCCACCACCTGGGGGGTGGACCGGTAGTCGCGGACCAGCCGGACGACGCTCGCGGCGGGGAAGTCCTGGCCGAACCCCCGCAGGTACTCCGACGTCGCACCGGTGAACGAGTAGATCGTCTGCTGCGGGTCGCCGACCACGCACAGCTCTTCACGCCCGCCCAGCCAGGCGTCAAGCAGCAGTTTCTGCAGCGGGTTGACGTCCTGGTACTCGTCCACGGTGAAGTAGCGGTAGATGCCGTGCACCTCGCGGGCGACGGCGGGCTCGGTCAGCAGGATCGCCGCCGTCAGCTCGAGCACCGACTCGAAGTCGATCAGCTGCCGGTCCCGGCGCAGCGCCTCGTAGGCCTGGTACAGCCGGCCGACTTCCTCCAGGCCGGCCGAGGGGGACCGGCCGGCCTCGGCCGCCGCGAACAGGTACGAGTCCGGATGCGTCTGGCAGACCTTCGCCCACTCGATCTCGGTCACCGCCTCCGCGAGCGCACCCCCCGCGACCGAGAGCCCCAGGTCACGGGCCGCCTCCCGGAGAATCGGGAGCTTGGACTCGACCAGCTTCGGCGCCCGGCCGCCGATCACCTTGGGCCAGAAATAGCTCAGCTGGCGCAGCGCGGCCGAGTGGAACGTCGACGCGCGCACGCTCTCGGCGCCGCCGCCAAGCGCCCGCAGCCGTCCGCGGAGCTCCCCCGCCGCGCGAACGGTGAAGGTGAGCGCGAGCACGTGCCCGGGGTTGACCACCCCGGTCGCGACCGCGTAGGCGATGCGGTGCGTGATCGCCCGGGTCTTGCCCGTTCCCGCCCCCGCGAGCACGCAGACCGGCCCCCGGCAGGCGAGCGCTACCTCGCGCTGTTCGGGGTCGAGGGCGGCGAGCAGGTCATCGGGATCCATCTGCCCCATCTTGCCGCAAGCGGGCCGGGGAACGCCTGCCAGCGCGGGAAGGCCGGGACGGCGAAAGTTGTTGCAAAGACCCGAAGACCCCCCGCAAAGCAGGCAGTTGGCCCCAGAACAACGAGGAGATCCCCGTGCCGCTCACGATGTACACGACCACTTGGTGCGGATTCTGCAAGAACCTCAAGCGGCAGCTCGGTCGGGCCGGCATCGAGGTCACCGAGGTCGACATCGAGCTCGACCCGGCCGCGGCCGAGTTCGTGATGAGCGTCAACGGCGGCAACCAGACCGTCCCCACCATGCTTTTCGGCGACGGCTCGACGATGTGCAACCCGTCCGCCGCGCAGGTGCAGAAGAAGCTCGCCCAGCTCGCCAGCACGACGAGCTAGGGAAAGCAAGTCAAAATCGATTGTATCGAACGGACCCTGGGTTCCCCTCCCCCGTTTACGAATTTATTCGCGAATGGAATTCGGGGTCGGTGGCGTTGTACGGATAGTGTGTTGCTGGTGGCCGGTGGTAGCCAGCGGTGGTAGCCAGTCTGGGGAGGCGGGACAGGCATGAGCGAGAGCAGATCAAACGAGGCTGGGCAGAACGACGATGTGGTCGTGCGCAAGGCCGAGCGCGGCTGGGTCGTCGGGGAGGAGAACGTCTCCGACCTGACCAGCGCCATGGTGCTCGCGGACCTGTTCGCCGCGGACCAGGCGGTCTCTCAGGACACCGGGATACTCGAGGCGGTGGACGCCGACGGCGCACCGCGCCGATCCGCTGGCCCGCCCGCCCCCCGGCGCAGCAATACCGGGCCGCTGCCCGCCGTGGACGTGACCAATGAGCCTCAAGAGGCGGAGCGGCTAGCAGTCACCGTCGCCCAGCTTGAGCACGCGCTGGCGTCGCGGGTCCGGGTCGAGCAGGCCATCGGCGTGCTCGCGGAGCGGCACCGGCTCCATCCGCGCGAGGCGTTCGACCTGCTCCGCGGGGCGGCGCGGTCGCGCGGGTCCCGGGTCACGGAGATGGCGCAGGACGTGGTCGCGAGCGCCGCCAACCCGCTGACCCGGCTGCCCGATGAGCTGTCGAGGAAGGCCCAGGAGGCCCGGACGCCCCGCGGCACCCGGTCGGTGCGGCGCGGCCGGCACGCGGCCGACCGCTAACGCCGCGGCCGCCTTACTGCGCCACTGAGGTCGGTCCGAGCAGGGACTTGATGTCGGCCATGAAGCTGTTGGTCGGCTCGATGCTGAACATCGTCAGGTTGAGCCGCGTCCCGCCGGCCCGGCCCGGCCTGCTCACGTTCATGTGCACGGGGGCGTTGCCCGGGTGCGCCTGGAGGATGCGCTTGAGCTCGTCGGTGAGACCGGAGGTGATCCTGTCCTCGCGGACGTTGAGCACGACCGGCGGGAGGGCGCCGTTCTGGGCGGCGGTGACGTCGAGGACCTCGAGCAACTCGGCGCTGAACGACACCGTGGTGTTGCCGTCGCTCGTCTCGGACTTGCGGATCTTCCCGGTCACCGAGACCACCGCGTCGGGTATCAGGGCCTGGACGTAGAGCTGGTAGGTGTTGGGGAAGCAGGCGACTTCCAGGGCCGCCTCGTGGTCCTCGAGCCCGATCAGCGCCCACACGTTGCCCTGCTTGGTGATCTTCTTGGTGACGGCGGTGATGATGCCGGCCACGCGCACGCTCCCGTTGCCGCCCGCGCCGTCGAGGATGTCGGCGATGCTGTGGTCGCGGCTGCGCTCGAGCAGCGCCTCGGCCCCGTCCAGCGGGTGGCTCGACACGTACAGGCCGAGCATCTCGCGCTCGAAGGCGAGGGTGTCCTGCTGGCTCCACTCACTGTCAGGGATGGGCACCTCGAGCGCCGAGCCCGCCTCTGACGGCCCGTCCATCGGGCCGAACAGCGAGTCCTGGCCGATCGCCTCGTTGCGCTTGACGCTGATGACCGCGTCGACGGCCTGCTCGTGGACCAGGATCAGGCCCTTGCGGGGATGCCCGAGGCTGTCGAAGGCGCCCGCCTTGACCAGCGATTCCACCACCCGCTTGTTGCACACGGGGAGCGGCACCTTGGTCAGGAAGTCATTGAAGCTGCCGAACCGGCCCTGGCTGGTGCGGGCGGAGATGATGCCGTCGACCACGTTCTCGCCCACGTTGCGGATCGCGCCGAGCCCGAACCTGATGTCGTCGCCGACGGCCGCGAACCGCAGCTGCGACTCGTTGACGTCGGGCGGCAGCACCTTGACGCCCATCCGGCGGGTCTCGGCCAGGTAGACGGCCATCTTGTCCTTGTTGGTGCCGACCGAGGTGAGCAGGGCGGCCATGTACTCGGCGGGGTAGTTCGCCTTGAGGTAGGCGGTCCAGTAGGAGACGAGCCCGTACCCGGCGGTGTGGGACTTGTTGAATCCGTAAGCGGAGAACGGCAGCAGCACGTCCCAGACGGCCTGGGTCGCCTCTTCTGAGTAGCCGTTGTCCTTCATCCCCGAGGAGAACATGGCCCACTGCTTGTCCATCTCCTCTTTCTTCTTCTTGCCCATCGCCCGCCGGAGGATGTCGGCGCCGCCGAGGGTGTACCCGGCGAGCTTGCGGGCGATGGCCATGACCTGCTCTTGGTACACCACCAGGTGGTAGGTCTCGCCGAGGATCTCCTCGAGCGGCTCCCTCAGATCCGGGTGGACCGGGGAGACCGGCTGCTGACCGCTCTTACGGAGCGCGTAGTTGATGTGCGACTTGGCTTCCATCGGGCCCGGGCGGCCGAGCGCGAGGACGGCCGAGATGTCCTCGAACCGGGCCGGGGCCATCAGCTTGGTCAGGTCCCGCATCATCGTGGAGTCGAGCTGGAACACCCCGAGCGTCTTGCCCGCCGCCAGCAGCTCGTAGGCCTTGGCGTCATCGAGCGGAAGCTTGAGCATGTCCAGCTCGACGTCGCGGTTGGCCTTGACGTTGAGCACCGCGTCGGAGATGACGGTCAGGTTCCGCAGGCCGAGGAAGTCCATCTTCAGCGAGCCCATGTACTCGCAGCTGGGGCCGTCGAACCCGGTGATCCGGGCGCCGTCGTCCGCCCGGCGGTGGATCGGCATCACGTCCACCAGCGGCTCGGAGGACAAGATCACTCCGGCCGCGTGCACCCCGGTTCCGCGGATCAGGCCCTCGATGCCCCTGGCGGTGTCGATGACCTTCTTGACGTCGGGGTCGTCGGCGTACATCGAGCGGAGCTCGCCCGCCTCGGCGTGCCGGTCGTGCTCGTCGTCGAAGATCGCGGCGAGCGGGATCTCCTTACCCTGCACGGCCGGCGGGAACGCCTTGGTGATCTTCTCGCCGACCGCGAACGGGTAACCGAGGATCCGGTTCGCGTCCTTGACCGCGGCCTTGGACTTGATCGTCATGTAGGTGATGATCAGCGAGACGTTGTCCTCGCCGTATCGCTCGGTGACGTACCTGATCATGTCGCCGCGGCGGCGCTCGTCGAAGTCCAGGTCGACGTCGGGCATGCTGATGCGCTCGGGGTTGAGGAACCGCTCGAACAGCAGGCTGTGCTCGATCGGGTCGAGCTCGGTGATCCCGGTGACGTACGAGACCATGCTGCCGGTGGCCGACCCGCGGCCGGGGCCGATCGCGATCTGGTTGTCCCGCGCGTACTTGCAGATGTCGGCGACGACCAGGAAGTAGCCGGGGAACCCCATCTGCTCGATGACCCCGAGCTCGAACTCGATCCGGTCGGTGATGTGCGACGGGACGTCGGCGCCGTACCGGCGGACGGCGCCGCGCTGCGCCTCCTTGCGGAGCCAGGTCATCTCGGTCTCCCCGTCGGGGACGGGGAACTTGGCGGCCAGGTCGCGGTGGGCGAAGACCTCCTTGTAGGACTCCACCCGCTCGGCGATCAGCAGCGTGTTGCGGCACGCCTGCGCCCACTCGTCGGAGGAGTTCAGCGCCCGCATCTCGTCGGCGGTGCGCAGGTAGTACCCGGCGCCGGAGAAGCGGAACCGGGTCGGGTCGTCGACCTGGGAGTTGGTGCCAATGCAGAGCAGCGCGTCGTGCGCGGCGGCCTGGTCCTCGGTGACGTAGTGGGAGTCGTTGGTCGCCAGCGGCGGGATGCCCAGATGCTTGGCGATGCGCAGCAGTTCCTCGCGGACCGCGGTCTCGATCGGGATGCCGTGGTCCATCAGCTCAAGGAAGTAGTTCTCCTTGCCGAACATGTCCTGGTACTTGCCCGCGACCTTGAGCGCCTCGTCGTACTGTCCGAGCCGCAGCCGGGTCTGCACCGCGCCCGAGGGGCAGCCGGTCGTCGCGATGATCCCCTCGTGGTACTGCTCGAGCAGGTCGTCGTCCATCCGCGGCCACTTGCGGTAGTAGCCGTCGAGCGATGCCAGCGACGAGATCTTCATCAGGTTCCGCAGGCCCTGGGCGGACGCCGCCAGCAGCGTCTTGTGCAGGTAGGAGCCGGACGCCGACACGTCGCCGCCGCGGCCGGTGGCCTCGTCGGTCTTGCGCTGGGTCTGGTCGCCCCAGAAGACCGGCTGCTTGTGCAGCCGGGACTCGGGCGCGACGTACGCCTCGATCCCGATGATGGGCGTCAGCCCGGCCCCCGCGACGGTCTTCTGGAACTCGTAGGCGCCGAACATGTTGCCGTGGTCGGTCATCGCCACCGCGGGCATGCCCAGGTCCTTGGCCCGCGCGGCCAGCTTGGCGATCTTCGCTGCACCGTCGAGCATCGAGTACTCGGTGTGGACATGCAGGTGCACGAACGAATCGCTGGTCACGTCATCCTCCTAGAAACCCCGCCGGCGGACAATCCAACCCTAGCCCCGGGCACCGTCATCTGAGGCTAAGTCGCGGCGCGCCGCGCGGGCTTAGTGGAGGATACGGCAGCGCGACCAGACCGCGCCGGGCTACCCGGCCAAGCCGACGCGATCACCGGATACCTCTTCGCACTCTGGGTGGACACGCGGCGGCTGCGCGTTACATTGGCGCTATGCCGGACCTGAAGCCGCTATCGATCGCGATCTACCGTCGCGGGCCAGCCTGGGTCGACGGCAGGAAGCTCCGCGATCAGCCGACGCTGCTTGATCACGGGCGGTTCCTGGCCGCGCTGGAACGCACCGGCCAGGCTGTTCACGCGGGCCCCGCGCACCTGCTTGATGAGGTGCCGGAAACCGATCCGATCGGGCTGGCGTCCTTCCCGTGCGGCCCGGCCGAGGCGTCTGCCTTGCTCCGGGACGACCCCGGGCTGACCAGCCGGCTCCTGCTCTGCGACGTCTTCCCCTGGCACGTGGCAGACGCCTGACAGCGGCGCTTGCCCGCGGCCGGGCGCACGAGGAGCCTGTCGGCTACGCCAGCGACAGGTTACGCGGCCGGTCGGCGACGCCATCGACATCGTCTATCAGGGTCGGTGGCGTAGGCGACAGGGCGCGTTCGGGGTCAGTGGCGTAGGCGACAGCCTCCGCCACCGTGGGGAGACCCTCGGCCCGGCGGCCGGGCATCGACACGCTGTTCCCACCGTCACCACCGTCACCACCGTCACCACCGTCACCACCGTCACCAAGCCGGACGGACACAGGGGTCGTCGTGGGGATATCGGGTCGCGGGGTGCCCTCGTCGGCACACGCTGACGCGCGCGGCCGGAAAACGCGGGCCCAAACGGAACACGATCACGGACCGCAGGGGCGACGCGGCCTACGCGGGCCGGATGGCGGCGAGAACGGCGGCGGCGATGGCCGCCTGGCCGCGAGCGTTGGGGTGGAACGGCAGGGCCCAGGAGCCGGGCAGCAGGCCCTCCACGTCCCTGATGCGCTCCGGCTGGCAGAAGTCGTGCCCGATCGTGGGCGTGTAGGTATTGACGAAGGTCGCCCGGGCCGTCCTTGCGTCGGCGGCGAGCATGGCGTTCAGCTGAAGCTCAATGCCGCGCAGGTAGGCGATGTCGCCGTCGGTTATCGGCACGGCCGGCCAGCAGCCGCCGCTGAGCGGGAACATGTCCGGGTAGCCCACCACCACGATCCGCGCCCGCGGGGCGCGGGCGGCGATGTCCGCCAGGACGGCGGTCATCTTCGGCGCCTCGGCCTTGACCAGGGCGGCCAGTTGGTCGGTGCCGCCGCTGGTGTAGTGCGCCCGGCAGGGGCTGCCCCACGGGTCGGTGAAGGAGAGCTCCATGCACTCGTCGAGCACGTTCTGGAAGCCGATGTCGTCGCCGCTGAGCGTCAGCATGACGACCGAGTCGTCCGGGGCGAGCGCGCCAAGCTGGGGCTGGTTGGTGCCGAGGTCCGTCCGCTGCGCGGCGGTCATGTCCGCGACCCCCGCGCTCGAGCAGGCCGCGTCGGTCAGCGACGCGCCGAGCGCGGTGGCGACGAGCACCGGGTAGGCCCTGGTAGAGCGCAGGCAGCCGAGCGGCCTGGCCCTCAGGTCGGACGGCAGCAGGGCGCCGGCCGTGTAGGAGTCGCCCAGCGCCACCATCGGGCCCGGCAGCGCCGGGAGCACCGCCGGCGACGCCGTGGCGGTGCCATTCGCGGGTGCGGCCGCCGACGGGGCGGAGCTGCCATCCGCGGGAACGGCCGCCGACGGGGCGGAGCTGACGTTTGCGGGAACGGCCGCTGACGGGGTGGAGCTGACGTTTGCGGGAACGGCCGCCGATGAAGCACCGGGGTCGTCTGCGGGCAGGGCCGCTGAGGGCGTGGAACTGCCGGCCGCTACCGCGGCCGTCGAACTCGCGTAGGTGCTGGCCGCGAGGGCGGCGGCTGAGGTAGCGGTGATGCTCGTCCCGAGCGCTGCCATCGACGCCCGTGGCGGCGGCTGTACGCCCCCCGAGGCCGACGTGGCCAGCCAGGCAACCGCGATCATGGTTGCTGCGAGTGCCCCGGAACCGGCCAGCCAAACCCGCCTAGAACTGCGCACGGTAGCACCTTTCATGCAGAGAGTTACCGATAAGCAGGCTAGCATCGCAGGCCTTGCCCAAGGCTCCCAAACCGCCCAAATGGTGCTATACGACTCAGAGCTTACGTATTGGCGTCCTTGTTACTCCAGGGGCGGGCGTAGCCGACGACCACGGTGTCGCCCGGCGCCGACTGGGGCGTGCCGAACGCGGAGACGCGGATCGGCGTGCCCGGCGCGTACGCCTCGATCATGGTGTGCTTGCCGACCACCAGGCCGACATGCCCCGGTGCCTTCACGGTGCCGTCTCCCCCGGCAAAGAACACCAGGTCGCCCGGGAGCACCTTCGAGGCGGGGATGTGCGGCAGCAGCTTCCACTGCTCCTGGGAGGTGCGCGGGATCGTGACGTCGGCCGACGCGTAGGCCATCATGACCAGCCCCGAGCAGTCGTACGCAGACGGCCCGGTGCCGCCCCACAGGTACGGCTTGCCGAGTTGCTCCTCGGCGTAGTTGACGGCGGTGGCCACGATCGCGTTGGGCGCGACGAACGAGGCGAGCTCGCTGTCCTCCTTGCAGTTGGTGCTGGACAGCACGCTGTCATCGGCGGTGCCGTCACCGTTGGGCGTGACCTCGGAGATCGTGTACCCGCCGCTGGCGTAGGTCGAGGCCCAGGAGAGCACCTCCTGGACGTACCAGTCGGCGTGGTTGTAGGCGAAGATCGCCTCGGGGACGTTCTGCTGCACGCCGTGCGCGATCAGGTACTTGGCCGCGGCCGCGATTGCGTCGGCTGGCTTGTACACGCTGGCGGGCGGATCGCCGTCCTCGACGGTGGCGTACGTGGCCCACGCGTCGCCCGACGCGCCTTCGATGCCGATCTGCATCGGCCCGGCCGCCCCGAACCCGTTGGCTCCGGAGTCCACGCCGGGCAGGGTGGTCTGACCGTCGTCGCTCTCGACCTTCCCGATGCCGGCCAGGATCGTCCAGGGCACGTTGTACTGAAGCCCGACGAACTGAAACCAGTGCAGGTAGTTGGCCGGGATCGAGTTCGCGGCGACGTTGCTCGCGGTCGGCTGCACGGCCGCGGCCGTCGACCCGCAGGTCGATCCGTCACCGCCCGCGAACAGCATGGCGGTGCCGCCGACCACCAGCATCGGCACCACCAGGAGGCAAAGCAGCAGCGCGAGGGCGATGCCGATAACCGTCGGCCCGGCCGCGCGGCGGTTCACTGGTTGCCTAGCGAGGCTAGCTGGATGTTCTCGACCTGCCAGCCGGTCGCGGTGGAGACGATCGTGATGGCGTACTCCGTTGTGCTGCTCATCGTGCCTGAGGTCGAGGCGAGTTTCTGGTCGATGGTGACGGTGAACGTAATCGACGGAGAGCCCGGCGGCTCCGGCGGCTCCGGGCCGAACGAGCTGATCGAGTCGATCGTCGGGGTTCCGGTGGCGACCTGCTTGTCCGCGGTCCTGGTAGCGGCGATCTCGGGTGACTCGAAGTCGGACATGAGCGTCGCCGCCTCCTGCGAGGTGGTGAGCCCGGCCAGCTTGCCCGCGTACGCGTCCTTGGTCTCGGTGTAACTCGTGTTGGCGTAGACGTTGGCGAACGCGAGCGTCGTCTTGGCCGCGGCGGTGAGGTCCGACTGGGTGAACGGCAGCCACTGGTAGATGTCCGCCGCGCCGGACGAGGCGGACGGGGACGCGGCGGCTAGCGATGCGGCGGCCGACGGCGCGGCGGTCGGTGTCGCGGTGGCCGCCGCGCTCGTGGCCGACCGGCTCGCGGTCGGGGTCGGGGACGCGGCGGGCGCGGCCGTGTTCTGGTGGTTCCGCCCGTGGATCACGAAGATGCCAAGGCCGACGAGCACGATGACGACAACGACAAACAGCAGCCGCTGCCGGCCGGGCGAGAGTTCCATGGCCGGTCCGCTAGCGGGGCCGACGGCGGGATCGCGACCAGAACGGCGGTGCCGGCGGCGGCGTGGACTGCGTCGGCGCCGGCGGCGTCGATGTCGTCCGCGGCGCGGCGGTCCGCGTCGCGCCGGGCTGCCTGGGCGCGGGCGGCGTCGGGCGCGGTGGCGGCTGCGCGGGCGAAGCGGGCATCGGCCCGGTCGTGCGGACCGGCGGCTGCGCAGGACCTCGCGAGCCGGCCGCCGCCCCGCCACCGCCCCTCGCCCAGCCCGCCGAGCCGCCGTTCGGGGTCGGCGCGGTGCCGTTGGCCGGCAGCGGCAGCGGCGGTGCCGTGCGCCCGGTGCCGACCCCGGCGGAGGGCCACTGGCGCCCGGCGGAATGGCTGTCGGCCGTCGGCACACCGGAGGTCATCCCGTCGGAGGAGGTCGCGCGGACCCCCTCGGCCGGGCCGACGCCGGTCCCGTCGGCGGCGCCGCCGTCCGCTGCGGTCCGCCGTGCCCAGCGGGACGCGCGCGCCGCGCCCGCACCGGGCACGACGGTGCCCGCCGCGGTGGCGGTCACCCGGCGGAACCCGAAGGCGGACTCGCGCCACGAGGTCTCGGCCCGCTCGTTGGCGCCGAGCATGCCGTAGCCGACCGAGGAGAACAGGTGCTGGAACGGCTTGCGGTAGATGAACACGGCCACGGTGACGAGCGAGATCATCATGATCTTGAGCGCCCAGGGCAGTTCTTGATCGGTGGTGCTCATGATCAGCGAGTAACAGTAGAGCAGGACCGAGAGGACGAGCGCGACCGCGACTTGTTTCAGCAGCACGCCCACCAGCATCTCGAACCAGCGGATCGCGACCACCCGCCCGAACCCGGGATGGATCCCCACGATCAGGAAGAACGGCCCGGCCACGAGCAGCAACAGGAAGCCCAGCTTCAAGATGATCAGGGTCAGCGCGATCAGCAGGACGAGCAGGCCGGCCGCGACGGCGGCGAACAGCGCGGTGAACCCGATCTCCAGCCGGGTCGTCCACTGATCACCTTGGAACAGCGAGTACACCGCCGGGTCCTGAGTCTGCAGGCGCATGGCGATGCCGTTGTAGACGGCCTGCTTCTCCTGGAGCATCGCCGGGGAGTCGGTCTCGTTGGTCGCGACCGCCTGGGCGAACAGCAGCGAGCGGCCGTACTCGTTCACCACGTTGGTGCTGGAGGCGGCCGAGCCTGCCGGTGCGTACTCGCTGGTGCCGAACTCGCCGACCAGCCACGGCTTGCAGACGAGGACCGACCACAGCTCGTTGGCGTTCTCGTCCACCAGGCCGCTGCCGGAGGTGAACGCGAAGTTCGGCGTGACCGAGTCCGGGTCGTTCTGCTGGATCGGCAGGCAGTTGCTGCCGACGCCGGTGGTGGTGCCGGGCAGGTTCGCGAACGCCGTGTTGAGCACCGAGGTAACGCCGTTGGACACGGTGGTGCCGACGTCGGTGAAGTCCTGCGGCTGCCCGATCAGCCAGATCGCGGCCGCGCAGGCGATGACCATCCAGATCGTGCCCTCGATGGTCCTGGTGGCGCGCTTGCGGATCAGTCCCTGCCAGGCGAGCCAGATCGCGCCGATGATCACGACCGGCGCCAGGAACGGGAAGTAGACGGCCTTGCCGAGGTCGGTGATCAGCGTGTCAACCGAGCCGCTGAGCCAGCTCAGGATGTTGGGCCCGGCCGCCGACTGGTACACGGTGATCGTGACCCGGTCCAGCGATTTGGCCATGTCGAAGACCATGTCGGCCACGTTGTTGCCGATCAGCGAGGTCATCTGCGAGCACTGCAGCCCGTACGCCGCCCAGTACTGGCCGGCCATGTTGTAGTGGTCGTAGAGGGTCACGCCGGTCTGCTGGCTGCCCGGCGTGGTGATCAGCGAGTTGATGCCGGACGTGGCCACCTCGGGCTGCGGATCGCCGGGCGTGCAGATGTTGTTCAGCTCGCCGCCCAGGCCGGACGAACCCGTTTGGCACAGGCCCGCCAGGGCGCCGATGTCGCCGATCCCCGGCACGCTGCAGATTCCGCCCGCGGGCTGGAGCAGCGCGTTCCTGCTGTTGACGGCGAGCAGGACGGCGGGCGCGGCCTTGGCCGACGGCGCTGCCTCGGCGGTCTTGGCGGACACGGCCGCGGTCACGGACTTCGCTGCCTTGGCCGACCCGGCGGTCTCGGCCGACTGCGCCGCCCGCGCAGTGCTGGCCGCTTGGGCGGAGGCGGCCGCCTGCGCGGCCGGGGCGCTGGTGGCGGCGGACGCGGGACGGGACATGAACAGCCCGCTGAACACGACCGCGAGTATCGCTGCGGCCAGCAGCAGGGCACGGGCAGGCCGACGGGCAGGCCGTGACCGGTCGGCTCGTAGGAGGGATTCAGCCATCTCGGGAGGCTCCTGTATTCGGCGGTGCTTACTGAGGGGTTGCCGCCGGCTGTGGTTGCCGACGGGCTCGTGTCGGATTTGTGTCGATCCAGTCCCGGAGTTCTTCGGATACGAGATCGACGCCGATGCGGCCCGCGCGGTCGTCGAGATCACGGAAAACACATTCACCGTTGCCGAGGGCACGAAGGATGCTCTTGTGCTCCTCGGACGGCTCAACCCCGAGGAGCGAAAGCACGTTCGCCACCTCGGAACGTTCCGACGAGCGGAACGCGAAAACGCTGGAAATGCAGTTGGTCACCTGTTCGTGCAGCAAGTCCCCCGCATTCTGCGAGATGAGCACGAGCGCCGTGTTCCTTGAGCGGCCCATCCGGGACACCTCGGGAACCAGCTTCGCGCCCTCCGGGGTGGACGTGATCGCCCACGCCTCGTCGAGGAAGATCGCCTTCGGGGCGGTCCTGTCCACGTTGTTCATCAGCCGCCGGGCGAACTGGGAGACCAAGTACAGCAGGGCCACAGAAAGCCGCTGCTCGTACGAGTAGTCCTCCCGCCCGGTGTTGGTGTCCGGCAGGGTGAGGCCGCCGAGCGTGAACACGGTCGTCCACCCCTCGGCGTCGATCTGCTGCCCGCCCGACGGTGAGAAGCAGAGCCTGGCCAGTCGCATCTCGGAGACCGAGCGCATCACCGCGCCGAGGTTCTTCCAGGCCGGGTCGTCGGACTCCTCCAGGTGCCTGACGACCTTGCCGAGCGACGGCCGAGGCCCGACGGCCACCGCGCCGACGGCCTGGATCATCGCCGACTCCCGCTCCTCGCTCATCCTCGGCAGCAGCAGCCGCAGCGTCTCGGTCGCCATCGTCCGCTTTTCCGCCAGGTCGTCACCGAACGAGAACGGGTCGAGCAGCCCCGCCGCGGCCGACGAGAGCGGCAGCACCCGTGCCCGCCGCCCGGTCTGCGACAGGAACTCGGCCAGCGGCTCCGCGTCGCCCTTCGGGTCGATCACGGCGATCGTCGCCCCGCGCAGCGCGAGCTGGTAGATCAACAGCATCGCGAGCGTCGTCTTGCCGCCGCCGGGCTCGCCGGTGATCGCCACCGCGGTCGGCCGGTTCCGCGCCGCCGCCAGCATCGGGTCGAAGTGCACGACCGATCGCGCCCGGCCGAGGGTCTCGCCGATGTACGGGCCGATCCAGCCGACCCCGTCCGCGATCCGGTCGCCGAGCTCGACGGTCGCCGTCGGCATGCCGCCCGCGATCGTGTACAGCGGCTGGCGCTGCACGTAGGAGGACAGCCGGACCCGCTCCCCCGGCAGCGACTCGCTCAGCAGCGAGAACTGGTCGCCGGTGGAGTTGACCAGGTCGATGCCGATGTCCCGGTAGTGCTCGGTGACGGCCTCCACCCGGCGCACGCACAGCTCCCTGGTCGGCGCGGTCACGATCAGCCGGTGCCAGCCGTACACGAACGGCAGCCGTTCCTTGGTGATGCCGTGCTCGAGCATTCGGGCGGCCGCGATCTGCTCGGCCAGCGCGATGGGCGCCTCGGCCCCCGCCTCGCGGATGTGCGCGTCCATGTCCCTGGCGTGCGCGAGCCGCCGTGACACGTCCTTGGACGCCTTGGCCGGCGGCACCAGGCGCATCCGCGAGGAGACCTCAACCGGGAACGGCAGCGAGTCGGCGTAGTGCAGCCACGGCTCCCCGTCCGGGAACGCCATCAGATCGGGGAACCGGGCGAACGACAGGAACGACGCCCACGATTCCCCCTCGACCTGCTCCAGCCGGAGCATCGTCCGGCCGTTGTGCACGGTGCCCTCGTACAGCTGCTCGATCTCGCCCGCGCCCCATCGGCGGCGGCGGGTCGCCGACGGCGGCGCGTCGCTGAGCGAGCCCATCAAGGTGTGCCGGAACAGCCACGCCACCTCGCGCGAGGAGGCGTGCCGGGCGGCCAGTGCGGACGCGGTCAGCGCGCGGCCGAGGCGCTCGGCCTGCTCGGTCCACTTGCCGACCTCGCCGGCCGGCAGCGCGTCCTCCTCGGGCCCGCGGGATCGCTCGGCGGCCTTGAACGGGTTACCGAAGTTCCCGAACAGACCGCCGGACAGCTGGGCGCGAACGGACCGCTGGCCCAGCCTGACCCCGAGGTAGATCTCCTTCGACCAGAAGTCCTTCGCCCACACGTGCTGGTAGATCCGGTCCAGGTACTCGCGCCAGCCCGGTCCGCCGTCGGCCGTCGCGTCAAGGCCGGTCGCCCACTCCACCACCGGGTACGGCCGGTGCGCGATCCGCAGGTGCACCTCGGCGTCCTGCATCCTGATCGCGGCCAGCGCGACCGTGATGTTGGTGGCCAGCGCCTCGCGCTCATCCGGGGTGGTGAACTCGTACGAGACCGACGGCACCCGGTAGTACGCCCACGCGTGCGTATCGGTCAGCAGCACCCGGTCGTCGAAGTATCGGATCGCCAGGCGGCTGCGCCCCTTCGACTTCCCGCTCACCACGTCCCCCGAGTCGTTGCGCCTGCAGAGTAAGCCCGGTCCGTTCGATATCTCATTGCTTTTTCCTCACCGCCGGGGTGGCCAGACCGGCGACCAGCACCCCCGCCAGCGCCGTGTAGGCGACGCGCGTCTGCGGGCGGAGAGTGGACGGGCCGGCCGCCGCCACTGGCAGCATGTCGTCCCACGGGATCCGCACGATCGCGCGGGACCGGCCGCGGGCGATCGACTCGGCGTGCTCCACGTCGGGCAGCGAGCGCCGGGAAACGCCGTTGATCACCGTGACCGACTGCATCGCCAGCTCGGCGTGGCCGTTGTTGTCGAGCCAGTCGCGGGTGTCGGCGAGCGCGCCTTCCGCCTCCGCGTTGGCGGGGACTACCACCACGAGCTGATCGGTGATCTTGAGCAGCCTGGTCAGGAACCCAGGGCCAGGGTCGAGCACGGTCAGCGGGTAGTGCCGGTTCAGCTGCACGGCGAGCTTGATCTCGTCGCCGTCGCGGGGCTGCTGGTGGGAGGCGATGACATCGAGCCGGGCCGGGCTCGGCTTCGGGGTCGGGTTCAGGCCGTCGGGCCGCGTGGACGTTATCTGCTGCGGCGGACGGCCCGCGAGGATCTCGTCGAGCCAGGCGGCGGGCGCGCGGTAACGGGCCAGCGTCCCGTCGTGCAGGTCCACCACGGCCACCGGGTGCTCGCGCAGGCTCGCCAGCATGTAACCGGTCATCAGCGCGGTCACGGTCTGGCCGGCGCCGCTGGTGGCGCCGAGAACGAGGATGCGCCTGGGCTCCGGTACGTCCAGCCTGGCCCGGTTCCTGTCCAGCGCCTCCTGGTCCCTGGCGCCAGGGCCGTGCGAAGCGCCGGCGCCGGTGACGATCTTGACCTTCCCGTGCCAGGACGGATTCTGCTCCCTGGCCGGACCGCTCAGCGCGCGCTCGATCGACGGCACCGCGCGGTTCTGGGTCTGCTGGACCGCCGCCGCCACGGTGGCCTGGGCGGGCTCGTGGGAGTGCTCGAGCCTGGACCGGCCAACGGGAGCGGGCGGGGCGGGCGACGGCGCGACGGACCTGGCCGGGGCGGGCGACGGCTCCCGCTCGCGGACGAACTCCGGGTACGGGGCGGGGCGAGCGGGCTCGGCCTCGGCCTCGAACGCGTCGGCGGTGATCGCCTGGGCGGCCGACGCACGGACCTCGGCGGGAACCTCGGGGAGCGGCGGCGCGCTTTCGGCGGATGCGATGGGCACAAGTGCGATGGGCGCAAGGGGGGCGTCGAGCGGCGCGGGCTCCGGCGGCGCGGGCTCGACCAGCGCTTGCTGGACCGGCGCGGACTCCAGCGGCGCGGCCTCGACCGGCGCTTGCTGGACCGGCTCGGCCTGGACCATCGCTGTCAGCTCAGGCGCGGCCTCGACTCGATCGGAGTCCACCGGGGCGCGCTCGACCACAGTGGGCTCCACCGGAGCGGTCTGCTGAGGCGCAGCTTCGACCTGCTCGGGCGCAGCTTCTTCGACCTGCTCGGGCGCAGCTTCGACCGGCGCAGTCTCGGCCCGGGCAGCCTCGACGGGAGCGACCTCGGTCGGGGCGGGCTCAATCGGGGCGGACTGGGTCGGCGACAGCTCGGCTGGCGCATCGTCTATCGGCGCTGGCGCGGCCTGCACGAACGCGGCCTGCGCCGACGCGGTTTCGGCCGCTGACCGCTCGGCCGGCGTCGGGGCGGTCCGGACCGGGCGAAGCGGACGGGCGGGCGACGGCCAGGTGGTCCCGACGTTCCCGGCTGGCAGGGTCGTCACCGGACGGGGTGCGACGGGCGGGGCCGGCGGCTCGGCCGGCGCCGAGCGCGGGCCCGGCCGGTCGTGCGAGACCTCGAGCAGCGGCGCGCCAGCCGCGCCGCCGCCCCGGGCGCGCACCTGGACGCCCTCGATCACTGCCGGGATCAACGGTGGCCGAGCGGGAGACGGCTGTACTGCCGTGGAGTGCGGAACCGGGCGAGACGGGGGCAGCGCGGGAGTCGGCCGGCTGCCGCCGCCGGGGCCGAGCGCGAGCACCCTCGGCCGGATGGCTGAGCCTGGCGTCAGCGCCTGCCCGTTGGCCGGGCGCGGCCGCCCGGCCGGCTGCCTGTGGTCGCGGACGGGGACCGGTGCGGCGTTCGGCGCGACGGCGGGCACCCGGGCCTTCGACCGGGCGCGCCGTGTCGCGCTTCCCCTGGCCGGGCCGCCCGCTGCGGGTGAAGCCGCGGCCGCCGCCGCTGCGGCGGCCATCGCCGCGGCCGCCCGCTCGGACGCCTGGCGACCCCGCCAGACGCGGGCGGAGAGCGCCATCTGGTCCTTCTCGGCCAGCGGCGTGAGCCTGACCCAGGTCCGCGGCTCGGTCAGGTAGCGCACCTGCGACTCAACCAGCTCGGGGAGTCGCTTCTGCTCGAGGACCGGCCTGGTGGTCGCCCAGGTGAGCACCCCGGGGGGCAGCACGTACAGCCAGAGCAGGGTGTGGCTGAAAGGAAGTCCTATTGCGATCAGCAGAACAACGTAGGGGAGCGTAATGCCGATGAATACGGCGATCCAGTTGATCGGCAGCGGCATAGGCAGCCGGAAGTCATAAAGCTTGTAGAGCCGCTTTTCTATCCGCCAGATATTCGTATACGTGGGCAGGTCCACAGGGCTGCGCTCCTCAGCGAGAAATCACTCAGTGAACCCCGAGTGCGTTGGCTATCCCCGTGGCCAGCAGTTGGACGATGCTCGGAGTGTAGAAAACCACGGCGATCAAGACGGCCAGCACGATGAATTGCACGAACCGGGTGATCTCGCGAGTAAAGAGGAAGAACAGGGCCACGATGCCCACGAGGCCAAGGAACAGCGGGCCGAAAAGGCCCTGCAGGTAGGTGACAAGACCATTGGTGTTGATCACCGCCTGCGGGGCCGCAGCGGCGATGAGCGATACGGACATTACCCTTCCCTTCCGTGGACATCAGTGCGCATGAGGGGACGCAACGGGGTCATCGGCGACCCGCAGGAACCTTCGGCCGCGTTGGTCCAAGGGGCGACCAACGATGACGCGAACCAAGCCATTGGGTTCCGATCGGCTGCGAAGATGCACGGATGTCCTTTACATACCATCTTCTGCTGTGCTGGTCGAT
>Ga0302324_100011882_pt1 | contig 17821 bp, 16 predicted proteins | sample Palsa_T0_1_FD_201949 | JGI IMG/M metagenome (GOLD analysis project Ga0302324, IMG submission 201949) | Peat permafrost microbial communities from Stordalen Mire near Abisko, Sweden - Palsa_T0_1 | ecosystem: Environmental > Terrestrial > Soil > Palsa > Peat permafrost | place: Sweden: Abisko... | reverse complement strand
TTCTTGATTTGCTCGACCGTGCTTGTGAGACCACTACTCGAAGGCAAGTCGAAGCATCCGACGGAGGCTCCAGCTTCCGCGAGGCCCACGGCAAGACGTTGACCAATCCCGCTGCCCGCGCCGGTCACAAACGAAATCTTTCCTTCAATGCTAAATATATTCGTCATCTCAATAGTTTAGTTGGGCTTTTGCGCCCCGCGCGGATGCCGCGTTAGCGCGTTGCTAATTCCATGATCGCGACATTGGTTGCATCGCCATGTTTGAGAGTGCCTTGTTGGACGCCGCGGGCGAGGACAAGCACCTGATGAGAGAGTCCGATCACCTCCTCAAGGTCCGAGCTAACGACGACCACCGCCATGCCCTCACGGGCGAGACCGACAATCGTCTCATAGATGGCGGCCCGTGCGCCCATGTCGATGCCCCGGGTCGGTTCATCCAGCATGAAGACCTTGGGTGAACGGGAAATCCACCGGGCGATGATCGCTTTCTGTTGGTTGCCGCCCGACAAAAAACGCATCGTTTGATTAGCTTGCCCTTTGACCCCAAGGCGTTTGATGGCGCTCGTGGCAAAAGACGCGACTTTAGCGGGCATCAGCCAACCGTCGGGGGCCAATCGGTCAAAGTTGCCCAGCGCCAGGTTCGCGGCCACCGAATGTTCCAGCAACACCCCTTGGGCTTTGCGGTCTTCCGGGACGAGGACCACACCGGCTTTGATCGCATCCCCGGGCGATTTGAGCTGAACCGGTTTCCCTTCGATGAAGACCGAACCGGAAGTCAGCGGGTCCGCGCCGGCGATGGACCGGATCAATTCCGTGCGTCCGGCACCGACGATGCCGGCGATGCCGAAGATCTCACCGGCCCGCACCGAAAAGCTAACGTCTCGGAACGCGCCGTTGGCGCCCGTTAAACCATCCACGCGCAAAACTTCCTTGCCGGTTGGCGGCTCGATCTTGGGGAAAATGCGGTCCAAGTTGCGTCCGACCATGTTCTCGAGCAAAACGTTCACGGGCACTTGGGCAGAAGCATGGGTGGCAACCAAGCGGCCATCGCGCAAAACCACGATACGGTCGGCGATGCGGGCGATCTCCTCCAACCGGTGGCTGATATAAATGAAACTGACCCCCTGCTTGCGTAGTTGGTCGATCTGCGTGAACAGGCGGTCGGTTTCCTCGCCGCCGAGGGCCGCCGTGGGCTCATCTAAAATCAAGAGCCTGGCTTTGAGCGTAAGCGCCTTCGCGATCTCTACCTGCTGCTGAGCGGCGACCCGTAAAGTTCGCACCAGCGTCGTGGGCGGGACGTTCAGGCCGAGCCGGTGCAGTTGTTCGGCCGCCCGCAGGTTCATGGTCTCCCGGTCGATCCGGCCCCCTTTCATGAGCAACCGGCCGACAAAGACGTTTTCGGCAATCGAGAGGTCCGGCAAGAGCCGCATCTCCTGGTGGATGAGTCCGACGCCGGCCTCGCTAGCGTCGCCCGGGCGGGTGGGCGCATAGGGCTGCCCCTCCCACGCCATCGTGCCGGCCGAGGGCGGGAAGAGCCCCGCGATGATCGAGGAGAGGGTGGACTTGCCGGCCCCGTTTTCGCCCAAGAGCGCTACCACCTCGCCCTCGTACACATCCAGGGCGATGCCGGACAGGACCACGTTGGTGTCGAAGCTTTTTGCGATTCCGCGCAGGGACAGCCGCGGCACGGCACCCCCTTGAGAAGGGTCATCCGGACCGTCCGAGGCTGTATCAGCGTGCAAACTCATCCGCAGTCGATTTCGAGCGTTACTTAAGGATGTTTGTCAATAAAAGGCTCCACGTTTTCCTTGGTCGTAAGAACCGCCTCTTGGAGTTGTTCTTTGGGCAGCTGCTTCCCGGCGATCAGATCCAGGGCGGAATCCAGCGCCAGTTTGCCCATGCCCTGGGTCTTCTGCGTCATGGTGGCGTCCATCGTTCCATCCCGAACGGCTTTAAGGCCGGCCACGTCACCATCGAAGCCAAAGATCCAGACTTTGTGTCCCACGTTGGCCACCTTCACTGCGTGCGCGGCCCCCAGCGCAAGGGCGTCTGCTCGGCCAAAAAAGGCGTCAATGTTGGGGAAGCGTTGCAGCATATCCTGGGCAATCGCAAAGCCCTCATCCTGCATCCACGCCTTGCTGGGCTGCTTAGCGACTATCTTGATGCCGGGACAGTTGGCCATCGCCTCGTTGAAACCCTTATCGCGGTCCATTTCTGGCGTGGTGCCCTCTTGACCTTGGAGGATCGCGAGGTTGGCTTTGCCGCCAGTTACCTTGCAGACGTATTCGCCCAAGGTGCGGGCTGCCCCCACGCTATCGGTGGCGATGAAGGTGTCGCCAGGGACGTCGGGGGCGTTACGGTCCACGTTGACAATGGGAATATTGGCCTTTTTGGCCGCTTTTACGGGGACCCCTGCAGCCGTGGCGCCCGCTGGAATGTAAATGATCGCCTTGACCCCACGGGTCATCAGGTCTTGCATCTGATCAACCTGGGTGGCCGCGTCACCTTTCGCATCCGCCACGATGAGTTTAACGCCCTTGGCCTTGGCTTCGGCATCGACGGATTGCTTGATTTGATTGAAAAAGTCCGCTTGGAGGTTGGCGACGGCCAGACCAATCGTCGTCTCCTGCGCCGAGCTGGATAACGACGCAGCGATAAGCAGGCTCAGGGCTGCCATTGCCCTGGTAAAATAGGCATTCATTGGGGACATGTTAGTGTAATGGGGGTGTTAGGAGGTTAGCTTTAGGGGTTTGTTTGTTTTCTTAGGATGAATCTGAGGGGAGGTCTTAGGTTTTGGTCATCATCAGGCGCCTCGGCGGCGCAGGGTGTCGGAGCTGACCGCCAGCGCGATCACCACGCCGATAACTATCTGCTGGATGAACGGGGAAACCCCCGTCAAGTTCAGGCCATTGTGCAGCACACCGATGATCAGGACGCCAGCCACCGTACCGCCGATCCCGCCAACGCCGCCACTTAAACTCGCGCCGCCGATCACCACGGCCGCAATGGCATCCAGTTCATAACCCAGCCCGGCGCTGGGTTGGGAGGAATCCAGCCGGCTGGCCAGCACGATGCCTGCCAAACCCGAAAGCAGACCACTGGCTACGTACACCAGGGTCGTCATTTGTCGGACGCGTATTCCGGCCAGTCGCGCTACCTCGGCGCTGCCCCCAATGGCGTATAAAGCCCGCCCCGCTGCCCGGTAGCGCAGAAAAATTAAACTGGCGATAATCAGCACGACGGCTAACGCGACTGTCAGTGACAGAAAACCAAAATAACGGACCGTCGCAAAGCTGTCGAACCAATCGGGGTAACCGACGATTTGGCGACCGTCGGTAATAATGTTGGCAAGGCCGCGGGCGATTGTCATCATGCTTAAGGTGGCGATGAATGGCGGCAACTTGGCCCGCGTGACGAGCATACCATTCGTCCAACCGCAAAGGGCGCCTACCAGGAGAGCCAGGGCGACTGCCAGTAGCAGGGGCAACCCGCAGTCGTGACTGACCCAACCTAGAATCATCATGGAAAACGCCAGGACCGAGCCGACCGAGAGGTCGATGCCGCCGATCACGATCACCGCGGTCATGCCGATAGCGAGGATCCCGAGGACCGTGACCTGATCCAGAATGTTGAGGAGGTTCCGGAACGAGAGAAAGGCGTTCGTGGTGAAAGAAAAGATGACGCAAAGCACCACCAAACCGATGAGCGGGCCTTGCACGCCGATCAGCTTACTAGCCCACGTAGCCCCGCGTTGAGCGGCCGGAGATGGAGCCGTTGACCTTGCGGCGCCTTCGTTTGTCTGGGGGGGTGCCATAGACAGTTTCTCCTGCTTTAACGTTTGGCCAAGAGGCGGCGGGCAGCGACCGCGAGTCCCGACCCGTCAAGACCGTAGTGGCGAAAAATTTCCTCCTGGCTTCCTGACACGGTATGGTCGTCCGGAAAACCCGCGATCTTGAATGGCGTATGAATTCCTTCCTGGAGCAGCAACCCGGCGCAGGCCTCGCCCAAGCCGCCGTTCACGCTGTGCTCCTCCACCGTGATCACCCCCCCCGTTTCGGTGGCGGCGTTAAGCACCGCTGCTCCGTCCAGCGGTTTGACCGTGTGCAGGCTCAACACCCGACACTCGATGCCTTCCTTAGCTAGCAATTCCGCCGCCTCATAGGCGGGCGCCACCGTCTCGCCGCACGCTAGAAAGCTCAGGTCGGTGCCTTCGCGGATCAGCGACGCCCGGCCCAGTTCAAACCCTGAGTCTACTCGCGGCAAATGCGGCATCCGTTTCTTACCAAATCGTAGGTAAACCGGCTTCGGCAATTGGGCAGCCGCCCGCACCGCTTCCCGGGTTTCGAAATTATCGGCCGGCGCCACGATGACGATGTTGTGGATCGCGCGCAGCACCGCGTAATCGTGCAAGGAATGGTGTGTCGTGCCCAGAGCTCCGTAGCTGACCCCGGCGCTGATGCCCACGGCTTTCACCGGCCGGTCGGAATAACACAGGTCATTCTTGATTTGTTCCAGCGAGCGCGCCGTGAGAAAGCACGCCGGGGACACCGCAAACACCTTTTTACCGGCCGCGGCTAACCCGGCCGCCACTCCCACCAGGTTTTGCTCGGCAATGCCCACCTCGACGATCTGTCCCGGCGCGGCTTTGGCGAAGGAAGCCAGTTTGGCTGAGCCTCGCGAATCGCTGGTGACCACCAAAAGGTCGGAATCCTGGCGCGCCAGTTCCAAGAGCGTGGTCGCGAATACTTCCAAGTTAGCGAACGCAACTTCCATTAAGCCATTGCGGCTTCCGCCGCCTCCAGTTCAGCCATCGCTCGGCTCAACTCGTCATCGCTCGGTACGCCATGATGCCACTTGGCCACGTTCTCCATGAAACTGACTCCTTTGCCTTTGCGGGTTCTTGCCAACACCAAGCTCGGTTTGCCCGGCCGGAACGGCACCGCTTCAAAGGCGCTCACCAGTTCCCCGATGTCGTTGCCGTTGCAACGTTGAACCGCAAAGCCAAAGGCTTCAAACTTCTCATCCAGCGGCGCTAGTTGGCAGACGTCCTCCGTGGAGCCGGTAATCTGCAGCCCGTTTCGATCAACAATGGCAACGAGGTTATCCAATCGGTAATGGGCCGCCATCATGGCCGCCTCCCAATTGGAGCCCTCGGCCAGTTCGCCGTCGCCTAACAATGTATAGACCCGGTAATCCTTGCGGTCGATTTTGCCTGCCAAGGCGATCCCCGCAGCCACCGCCAGCCCGTGGCCCAACGCGCCCGTGTTTTGCTCCACCCCGTAGACGTCGCGTGTCGGGTGGCCGATGTAGTGCGAGCCGTAACGGTTCAAGGTTTCCAGGTCCTTTTCCGGAAAGAAACCTCGGTCGGCAAGGACAACAAAGAGTGCCTCGGCGCAGTGCCCCTTGCTCTGGATGTAGTAGTCGCGGTCAGGGCTTTTGAACGTCTCCGGGCTGACCCGCAAGATGCGGTTATAGAGCACATTGAGAATATCGAGGCAAGAGAGGTCGCCGCCGGTGTGGCCGGATCCGCACGCCTTAATGAGCCGTAGCAAGGCTTTGCGGTATCGGACCGATTTGCGCTCAAGATCGCGTACAGTCAACATGCGGCCTTTTGGGCAAAGTGCTTAAGCACGATCACGTGAATAAACATTCATTTGAATAAAAATTCAAAGTGTGTTACCTAATGCGCTTAGAATAGGGCAGGTTCGGTTTTTCTGTCAAGTGAGCAGCCGAAAAAAGTTCAAAAACTTCGGTCGGTCGAATTCACCTTGGCTTTTTGGGGGGCTGTCGCGTCGTTCCAGTCGTGCCTCTCCCGTCCCTGTTCGGGACGGGCTCCTCTTACCACTGGCCGGCGCATCGATTCTCTTTCCAAAACACGCGCTTCTCTAATACTCTTTTTGCAGAGTTATCGTTGTTTTTGAGTATGGCAGAAGGCCATAGTCAAATGCGAAAACCGGGGTGTGAGTTCAAAGAGGATAAAAGATGTCGGTCGGGACATTTCGATTCCACGTTTTCGATTGAGATCAGTCGGCGACAACGTGGGCCCGGCGTTCACGACATGATCAACCCGCCGTCGACGTTGATGGTCTGACCCGTGATGTATGCTGCGTCTTCCGAGGCCAGGAATGCCACCAGCCCGGCCACGTCCCCGGCATTGCCCGCCCGTTTCATCGGGATGTTATTCACCCATTCTTTCATTAACTCGCCGGGCTGATAATTACCTAGCAGTTTGCCCCAGACCGCGTCGTTGTAGGCCCACATGTCGGTTTCGATGATGCCAGGACAAAAGGCGTTCACGGTGATCCCGTGCGGCGCGAGCTCTTTGGCGAGACTCTGGGTGATGCCCACGACCCCGAACTTGCTCGCCGCGTAGTGGGGCGTGTAGATAAAGCCCTGGCGCGCCTGTCCGGACGCCGTGTTGATGATCCGCCCAAATCGGCGCGGCTTCATTCGGATCGCTGCCGCCTGGCAACACAAAAAGACCCCCTTCGTGTTCACCGCCATGACGCGGTCCCAGTCGTTCTCCGACAACTCTTCGATGCGCGCGATGGTGATGATGCCGGCGTTTTGGATCGACACGTCAATTTTTCCGAACTCGGCGAGCGCCCGGTCGTACAGGCGCTCGACCTCAGCTTTTTGGGTCACATCGCACACGACCGAAACGGCATTTGTGCCCAAGGTTTTGAGTTCTTCGGCCACCGTGTGGACACTCTCCTCATTGGCCGAGAGGATAAGGCTGGCGCCTTCCTCAGCAAACCGCATGGCGATACCTTTGCCGATGCCTCGGCTGGCGCCCGTAATCAGCACGCTTTTTTCTTCAAACCGTTTCATCACAATGGAGTAATCACCGCCGATCCAGCGGCAATGGTTTCAGTGGGTTGTGCTTTGGCCAACCGTTGCGCCGTGTATTGGTCCGTGATCAGGGTATTGACCCATTTGCCGCGCAAGGCCCCAAGGATCGCCGGGAACTTCTTTTTGCCGCCGCATAGCGCGACCGAACGGTGCACCCGGCGTAAGCTTTCCAAGCCAATTCCGATTACCCGGCCCTCGAGAGCGCCCCTCACCTCACGGCCATTGGCGTCATAGAAGCGGAAGCAGATGTCCCCAACCGCACCGCTCTTTTGCAGGTCTTCCAGTTCCGCCCTTGAGAAAGTGTTTCCGCTACTGGCGACCAACGCCGAAGGTTCAAGGGCGCCGACGCCCACCAGCGCCAAGGTGACCTTTTCAAAAAGGGCCGCGGTCTCGCTTACGGAATGGTCCTCCAATAGAACTTGGGCCGCCCTGGCCGAGCCCACCACACCCGGGGCGGGCAGAAACCGGGCCTCCCCGTGTACCAGCCGGGCCAACCGAATGGCCAGGCGATTGGCGTGTTGTTCGGCAGACGGGTTACCGATCCCCCCCAGCATTTGCACCACAAGCGATTTTTCGGCCTTCCGGACCGGATGCATGTGGTCGACCATCGACAACAGCGACGTGCTCCAGGACGAGATGCCAATCACCTCTCCGGCTTTTAGCGTGGACTCAAGAAATTGGGCCGCCGCGGAGCCGATCGCACTCAGAACGGACTCCTCCGAGTCGCGCGCCGCGTCCCCGACGATTGCCTGGTTCAAACCAAACGTCTGTTCGAGCAACCCTTCCAAGTCCGCAAACGCGCCCGTCGGCGTCACTACCGTGGTTCGCACAATCCCGTACTCGTCTGCTTTCTTTAGCAGGCGAGAGACCGCCACCTGCGTGAGCCCGAGCCGGTGGGCTACTTCAGTTTGGGTCAGCCCTTCTTCATGGTAGAGCCGGGCGACCCGGGTAATGAGCCTAAGATCTGAGCCGTGGTGAATCATTGTTGTCCAGCTGCTCTGCGCCTCGCCTCCCGGCACCGACGGCGTTTAGCGCCGGGTTTGGCATGAATGTCCGGGCGAAACGGAGCGCGTTCGCAAATGGCTCGCCCCTGATCTTCATGGAGTTTGCCCGTACGCCTTGACCGAGGCCACCGCGCCGTTCCAACGGCGCACGACCCGGTTTCGCTCTCCTTCCTCGAGCGCCGGATGAAACGCATTGTGCCGAGCGGCCACCTTTGCAACCTCCTCGGTCGAGGACCAAAACCCGCAGCCGAGTCCCGCGGCAAACGCTGCCCCTAGCCCGGAGAGTTCGGCCGTCTGGCTGCGCAATACCGGCCGGTTAAGCACGTCGGCTTGAAATTGCATCAGCCAATCGCTTTTGCTCGAGCCGCCGTCGGCGAGGAGGGTTTCGAGTCGTGGGCCGACCGAGCGCTGCATCGCGTCAAACACATCCTTGACCTGAAAAGCGATCGCCTCCATGGCGGCGCGCACCACGTGTTCCTTGCGGCTGCCGAATGACAGCCCTACAATCGCCCCGCGCGCCCTTTCGTCCCAATGGGGCGCGCCCAAGCCGGCCAGGGCAGGCACAAAATAGACGTCGCCGTTGCTGCTTAGTTCGGTCGCAAGCTTCACCGCCGACTCCAAACTTTCGAAGCCGGTGAGCGCCAAGGCCCACGACAGCCCGGAGCCGGTCACGGTTATGTTGCCTTCGTAGGCGTATTGGATTCGGTCAAACTTCCATGCAATCGTGCTCGAAATGCCCTTTTCGTCGCCCTGCGGGCCATCGCAGAGGGTCATGAGCGACGAACCGGTGCCATAGGTGGCCTTCACTTTGCCACGCTCGAGCACGCCATGACCGAGCAGCGCGGCGTGGGAATCGCCCAAAATGCCACAGATCCGGATCGCTTTCCTTCCGCTCAAAATGGCGTCACCCAGTGGCTCGTTTGATGCGACCACTTCCGGCAGGCCGGATGCCGGCACCCCAAAAAGGGTGAGCAACTCGGGATCCCACAGACCCTTCCCAAGATTAAACAGCTGCGTTCTGGAAGCATTGCTGAAATCGGTCACGAACCGTTTGCCGCCGGTGAGGTTCCAGACCAGCCAGGTATCCACAGTCCCAAGGCAAAGGCCGCCCGACTCCGCAAGCTTGCGGACGTCAGGACGATTCTCTAATAGCCACTGAACCTTGGTCGAGGGAAACAGCGGGTCAACCTGCAGACCGGTTTTAGCCCGGATAGCTTCTTCTAAACCTTTTCTGCGGAGCGCCTGGCAGATTTCAGCGCTACGCCGACACTGCCAAACGATGCAAGGCGCCACAGGCTCGCCGGTACTTCGATTCCAGGCCACCAGGGTTTCTCTTTGGTTCGAGATCCCGAGCGCGACCACCTCATGCCCGCCGGCCTGGGCTAAACACCCTTCCAGCGCTTGTCGCGCGGCATTCCAAATCTCTTTGGCCGACTGCTCGACCCAGCCGCTTTTGGGAAAATCGATCGTCAGGGGCACCGAACTTCGAGCCAGTACGTTCCCCTGACGATCGACCAAGATCGCCTTGACGTTGGTGGTTCCGGCGTCCAGGGCGAGAATGACTTCCATAAAGGTTAAACTCTTTTGTCGAACGCCCGCCCAAGCCTTGGGGAAGGAATTGCTCTGTCAGCGAAATGCAACCAGCGCACAAAGAGGGCGATGAATAAACAGCTCCATGAATAGATATGCATTCGTCGTTACACCGTCTGGCCGGCTTACTAGAACGCAAACGCCGCCCAGTTGTCAAGGGCTACTTGGTAAGGGCGCAGGCAGAGAATTCAGCCCCGAGACAGGCTGGAAGCCGAGACCTCCCCAGCAGCTGCCTGAGACCCCGACAGCACCGTCAACCCGGTGGACTGGTGGACCCCGGGTTGATCTGGCGAACAAACTACGGCCTATGCTACACTAGGCCGGCGCGGCGTCGCGTTAGGTGCGCAGCCATCCCGCGGGGTTGCCATTGAGGTAAAGATACTCGCTCGACACTCCGGAGAGCAATGTAGCATAAGCCTGTGGATCTCCATCGTTTCCGCGGTTGAAACCCAACAGCCTCGCCGCGTCCGGGCCATACCTAAAGCCTATGCTAATCCGAGAAGAAAAGTATGGGAGAGGCTGGTTAAAGAGAGCGACATTTTCGGATGGCAACTATGTATCGAATCGTTCTTTTCATCGGCGTCGCCTTTTCTTTGGGGGCTTGTACCACTGAGGTGCAACAGCCGCCACCAACCACAACAACGACCGTCGAACGCCGCACCACGACGACAACGACGGCCGGACAACTCGTAGAGCCCCAATCTTCAAGTACAACAACGACAACTGTGGTCACGCCGCCTCAATAGGCTTAGTGATTAGATCCTAACCCCACCATCCGGCACGCTGGCTTCAATTTCGACGGGATAGCCGGTGTTTACGAAGTGGGATACTTAAACAACGACGCACGAATCTTCCAAGTACCACCGAAGAAGGTATATACAATTGCAAGATAGCCGCCAAATTTTTGGGAGCCGTCAATAGTTACAGTCCATCCGCCGAGGGCGCATAGATCGCCGCCAAAGGCATAAAGATAGCTCATTTTTGTGACTCTATCGGATGGATTGTGACGCTGAAACAAATCTGTAATATATCCTTCGATAGCCTCTCGACCGGAAAACGAACCTTGCGGTGTCGTTTGAATCGCGTTTGAGGAATAGAGCTCACCGACAGCGGCTGCGTCGTGCTTGTTAAACGCTTCATCAAACTTCTGATTGATCGCTTCGATTTGTTGGACTAGTTGCGGACCAGCGGGGATAGGAGTAAAGGGAAACGGCTTAACATCTCTTTCCAAACGTCGCCCTCGCGAGTATCGACCGCTGACCAGTAGCCGCCGTGATGGATAGGAACCCCGTCCTGGCCTTGGAGAGTCTCACTCCAGTCTCCGGCGGCCCATATCTCGTTAGCCGCAGAACCGCGTGGGTTGTTTGTGGATCGGCCAGGTCTTTCATTGTCTTCTCCGGGGAATTCAGGATCTGGTCCGATTTTGCTAAAGTCATTGGGTCTCCTTGGGAGATGACCGGATCACCGGCACCCTTTGGCGTCAGACCGGAAAAATCGGAATTTACTCTCGGTTCCGATTCACGGCAGAATCTGCGAGTTGTTGAATCTTGCTGAGGAATTCCTTGTACTGCGAGGTCTCCTCTTGAGAATAGTTCAGATTCTTGAACAGGCCGGTAAGGCGCAAAAAATAATCGCGAATTGCTGCTTTATCCTTTAATTGATACGGCCGATTAACGAGATCAAACACTAGGTCGAACGTCTGTTTTTGCCGCGGGAGAGGTGCGCTGGCGTCGATCTGATCGAAGGCGTCTTGCTGCAAATAGACCATATCAAGGAAGAGCGATTTTTGATAGATCAAATGATCTTCCAGACTAACACCTTCTTCGCCCGTCACCTGCATCATCTGGGCAACGTCGTTCCCACGGCGGAGAAGTTCCAGCATCGCGAGCACGCGGTCGACCCAGCCCGGCGCGACGTTCTTATCAAACCACGAGCTTAGTTGAGTAAGGTATCGGGACCATGATAGAAGCGGATCGACGGCCGGGTAGAATCGCTTGTAAGCTCGCTCGTAACTTAAACCCAGAAAGTCTTTGACGGTCGCCAAGGTCGACTGTGTCACAGGTTCCTCAAAGTTGCCTCCCGCCGGTGAAACCGTTCCAATCATCGTTAACGACCCGGTACTTCCATCGTTTGTTCGGATGACTCCCGCCCGTTCATAGACCCCCTTGATCGCGGAATCGAGATAGGCAGGATAGGCTTCTTCGCCCGGAATTTCTTCTAATCTTCCAGAGGTCTCCCGCATCGCTTGCGCCCAGCGGGAGGTGGAATCCGCGATGAGCAACACGTCGTATCCCATTTGGCGGTAGTATTCCCCCAGCGTGATGCCCGTGTAGATGGAGGCTTCCCGCGCGGCGACAGGCATTGAAGAGGTGTTGCAGATGATAATGGTGCGTTCCATCAACGGACCACCCGTCTTGGGGTCCGTGAGTTTTGGAAATTCGGAAATGGTTTCCACTATCTCGCCGGCACGTTCCCCGCAGGCGACCACGACCACGATGTCGACTGCGGAGTACCGCGAAATCAAATTCTGCAGGACGGTCTTGCCCGCACCGAACGGCCCCGGAATGCATCCGGTCCCGCCGAGTGCGATCGGAAAGAAAGTGTCGATGATCCGCTGGGTGGTCACCAGGGGTTTGTCCGGATAAAGCCGTTCGGAGTGCCGCTGTTCGAGAAGCTTTTGCGGTAAAGCGCGGCGCACCGGCCAAGACTGCTGCATGGTCAGGGCCTTTTCGTCGCCCCGATGATCACGAACTCGCGCTATCGGCGAGTCAACGGTTAGATTTCCCGATTGGATCCAAGTCACTTCTACCTCGTCGGCTATATCGAACGGAACCATGATCTTGTGCGTATACCGGCCTTCGGGTACCGTCCCGATCGTATCTCCGGCTTTTAGACGATCGGCGACGTGAGCTATAGGGGTGAAAGACCATTTCTTCTTCAGGTCAAGAGCCGGGGCGATCACTCCCCGCGGCAGGAAGATGCCGTACTGAGCCGAGAGATCGGGAAGTGAATTCTGTAATCCATCATAAACCTGGCCCAGCAATCCGGGCCCCAGCGTCACCGATAGCAATTCTCCAGTCTGCTCCGCTCGATCACCGACGCCGACACCCCGCGTGCTTTCGAACACCTGGACGTCGGCTTCCCGCCCTCGCACCCGGAGTACCTCAGCCTTGAGCCGCTCTTGGTACTGAGTGGTTTTCCGCTGCGGAACGATGCACACGACTTCGTTCATGATCAGAGGACGGTCGGCAGCCTCAGCGGCTTCGATCGTTACGAGGTTCGCCTGAACCGCGATCACGCGAGCGCCAGCAGATGCCACGGTCTCAGGTTGTTCGCTCTGCGAAGAGTTGGTCAAAATTTGCGATTCCATCGTCGATGAGTGAGTTAAAGCGTTTTTGGGCAATCTCGCGGTCGTAGTTCACGCGCCGATTAATCAGACTCCAGCGCAGCACGTAAAGAACGACCGCCGGAAAATCGAAGTAATGGCCGTTGCTCAGGTGACTGAATTGCTTCCAGGATTCAACCAGAATCAGGCGCTCAAGCTCAACTGAATCGTCGTTGTCCCAGAGCCGCCGGGCCTCGGGGAGCCAGGGCACTGCCGACCCCAATCCGAAATCAGGCTCCGTCCAGTGCCGTTCAATGCGTTTGAGCCAAGGGCTGTAACCCCAATCGCTCTGCGCCGGCGGTGAAGTTTCTCCAAGTCTGCGCCTACGAAGCGCAGCGACAATCGTTCGCAGGTTAATCACGAATTCGACCGCTTGCCGCAACGTTCCGGATTTCAAGTGAGGGACTAGCGCTTTGGTCGATTTGACAATCTGCGCATCGGTCCAATCCGCCGGCTGCTTCGATCGCCGGACCAGCTGCTCGATCTCTGAAAGTGTTTTGTTGTCCTGATCGGTCAAAAACCTGAGTCGATGCCGCAGCTTGATTTCCGTGAGCGGCGTCTGCTGTTGGCCGAAAAGATCGCCGAGCGGCGGAAGGCTGGCCATCAGCATGATATAAGGCGTAGAAGTCGTCATCAGATCTGTAGGCTAAACTATCCCTTCTAACAACGCCCGGAACCGTGGTTGCAGATGCTGCAACAAAAGCTCAGCGATCGCCTTGTCGCTCAGGTCGAGGTCAATGCCTTTATCCGTGAGCCGGACTTTGATGCCTGCTTTGACGTTGGGACTGGTGCTCAAAGTAACGCCTTGCCGCAGCATGTTCCTGGCGACAAGGTCGGCGAAGTGTCCGAGGGGGCTGTCGTGGAGGTGGGCCGGATTCCTTGCTAAATCGTCCAGGCTGACCAGCTTCTCCGGAAGGAGGATCTCCACCGCGCCTGCCCCGGTGGTCTTTTCCCTAACCTGTCCGGCGACTTCCAGGATCAGTTTTTCCAAAATTTCGTGTCGTTGGACCTCTTCGCCTACCAGTTGTTTTACCTCGCGCGCAGCCCGTTGCGAGAGGCGGTTCTTTAGATCGAGGGCGGTGTCTCGAGCTGCAACCTCCAACGCCTGACGGCCGGCTTTCTCAAGATTAGCGCCATCGGTCCGGGCCCGGTTAACAATTTGCTCCGCCTCTCCCTTCGCTTTGCTGAGAATTGTATCGGCCTCGGCGCGAGCATCCTTGACGATCTTTTCGGCCTCGGCGCGACCGGAGCCGACGCCCTCGTTTCTGAGCCGTTCAATGAGGGCTTCGACCCCGAAGGCAACCTTCGAGTCTTGCGAATTCGTATCTGGGTTTTTGCTTTGCGCCATTTCAGCCCTCCTCACTTCGGGAGACCACCCGCTAACACCAGGGCAAAAATGAACGCGAAAACGGCGAACCCTTCGACGATCGCGGCAGGGGCAATTGAAAGCCCAAAGATCGCCGGCTTTTCCTTCGAAGCCGCGATCGCTGAAGCGCAACAACTGCCTTGGTAAAACCCTAACAACAACAACGTAATACCTGAGGATAGTCCGATCCCGAACAAGCCTCCAGCAGTTACCGCAGTGACGGGACGATTCAGGGTGAACATCACGACAATCCCGTAGATCACCATCGAAGAGGGCAATGCCGCCACACCAACGTATCGCCCATGACCACCTTCTGTCTCAAGCATCGCACCAATGGCAGCTTGCCCTGCCACCGTACAACCGATCGCGCTTCCAACCGCGCCCAGACACACCGGGGCGTATAACCCAATCCATCCGACTATGATTAACAGTTCATTCACGGTTTAACCTCCTTTTTTCGAAAGGCTATGAATGGATAGCCTTCCTCAGAAATTGCCCATTTGAAAAATTCGATATAGTTCAGGCGCAATCCGTGGACGAAGCCGTTGACGATCCCGAGCAGCAGGTTCAGCGTGTGTCCCATAAGCAAGATTATAATTGCCAGCAAGATTCCTAACCCGGGAACATCCCTCCCAATCTGGCTGGCGATCTGGTTAAATGTGATGGCCAAAGAGGCGCTCGCCAAGCCGAGGGCGAAAAGACGCAAATAGCTTAGGGCGTCCCCAAATAGCTTGGATATATCAAACAGGGCGCTGAGTCCGCCGAGAAGCCGCAGTACAGCAGAGCTGAACGATTTCACTTGGCGATTGCTGCCAAAAAGAATGATCAGCGTCAGGCCGGCCGCTATAAAGCCCAAGCCAATCTTCCACAGGATCTGTTCAGCCTGCGTCCCGCGCGATAGTAAAAGGATGATGCCGCCTAAAATGACAACGATCCATCCAACCGGCTTCAATTTTGCGGCCAGATCAGCAGCGTGGAGAGACGACGCAGCGTTCGCCAGCATGAGGTGCGCGCATCCCACCACCAGTGAGATCTGCATCATCGACGCTGTATCTTCCAGATGGAGAAGATGAAACGCTCCCAAAAGGCTGGTCGGCGGTGGCTCGATCCCAAAGTAACTGCCGGCGAGGACGCCGTACACGAATGCGACAGCCAGCACTCCGCACATCAGCAAACGAAAACGTCTCCCCCCTGCGCTTTGCCCAAGCTTGTTGCGGCCCAGGAAAAGGATCGCCGCCAACACCAGAGCGTAGCCGGCATCAGAGAGGATCATCGCGAAAAAGATGGCGAAGGAAGAGGCGACGATCAAAGACGGGTCCCACGAGCGATAGCCGGGTGTCTCATAAAACGCGACCAGATCTTGTCCCCCTTGAAATGCCACGGGGTTATCCATCAGTGTCGGCGGCATTTCTTTGGGACTTGGATTTTCCTGGAGGAGCGCTATGCCATTTGCCTCAGCATAGCGCTGGAGAGCAGGCAAGCCCGGAGACGGGCTCCAGCCCTGGACCACGAAAATCTTATCGATTTCGCGGCTTCGCCGGGCCGCCATCTCGAGCGCTCGCTCATCTTCAACAATAGCCAGTTCCTTGGTAAGCAGGTAAATCCAGCGGCTCAAAGCGTTCTGTTCAGCCGCCAAATCTTCCATCTCTAGTTCGACCCGCTGCAAGTTGCGGTTCAGCTCCTCCAGAGCCGTTTCTCCGGCATGGGTACGCAGCACGGGAAGAACTTCCGGCCGCGGTTCGTCCTTCGCGATGACAACGACGTAAGCGAACCGGTGATCCTTAGCAACGACTTCCCACGGATCCGTCAGTTTGTTCACCTCTTTGAGGTCAGCATGGGAAATGCGATAAAACCACAAGCGATACCCGGCCATCTCGTCCAAGGGCGGCAGACGAAAATTTCCCCATGGACCCAGTTGGTTGATCCGGCTCCGCAGAGAGATTCGCCGGTCCGCTGCCTCACGTTCCCGTTCCTTGTTTTTCAGGGCGGCTTTGACGATTACCTCGATATTGAAATTTTGCGGATCGATCTCCTGATGTCGCCGTCGCGGTGCGCCGATCAGATGCCGTAGCGCGCCGGCAACGGATTCATCCCACGCCGGAGCTGTCAATGCGACCGGTCTTGATTCTTCGCGCATCGAGATGAGATGAACAGAGCCGAGACTCTGCAGGTCGCTCAAGGCTGATTTATGCTGTGCGCTGCTGCCAAATAATGTGACTTTGCTTAACTTGGCGATGCTCATGCAACCCCTTTCTCGCGTTTGGAAATTTTCGCCCGCACAATGCTGTCGCGCTCCGCATCGGACAGAGAAATTCGAATGCGTTGGATGTTGGCCTCCGTCTTTGGAATCAGGACTTTTTCAAAGAGGTTCACGCGTTGCGAAACGACCTTTGCAGAGGACGCCAATAACTCGAGCCGCCGTTCCATGACCCGACGATGCATCCGAATTTCGATCGCTTGTTGGAGCAACTGGACGACCCGATCAACCCAGTGAGGCTTCCCAAGAAACGGATACTCACTGACTTTGATCTCGATCTTTCCTATCTTCGGGAGATGTATGCCCATGACGTTTTCCTCAACAATCTCTACTTTCGTGGCGCGAACGATTCCGCGCACATCGACATGGGTATAGCCCAACATCGGGATCTGCTTCTCGACCATCGGATTAAGCGCTTCCAAGCGATGATCCAGTTCTCGCAGCTCATTGCGCGCCTTTTCCTGCTCTGACAGCAACTGCCTGCGCTTCAGGTCAAGTGACGGCAAAAAGTTTCGGTACGTCTTTTGCTGTTTAATCAGCTCGCTGAGCGTCGATTTGTTGAGGGAGAGCCTGGCCATCAGTTAGGAGTCGGGTTCGACGTTGGTTTGCTTCGCGGAAAATATTTGTCGACAAGCCCCTGTTTCATGAGCAGCTCCTGCGGCTCGAAGCATTCACCCAGGGTTTGCCAGGAAAGATCGAGTGCCTCTTCCAACGGCAGCGAAACATTGATATCCATGAAACGATCCCGGAATAATTTGCCGAACTTCAGCAGCTTCTGATCGAATCCGGAGAGTTCGAATGCCATGGCCTGCTTCTGCTGCGCGTCTTTGGCTTGTGAATAAAATCGGATCATCGTGTTCATGATCTGGTTGTGATCCTCTCGAGTGACCTTTCCAATCACATGCTGCTTCAGCCTTGACAGGGATCCGAACGGGTCAATCACGCCGTTATGCAGATAGAATTGGCCCTCTGTGATGTATCCTGTGTTGTCCGGGACCGGGTGAGTCACGTCATCACCGGGCATGGTCGTCACCGTCAGAATCGTGACCGATCCGCCCTGTGCGTAATCGCAAGCCTTCTCATACCTGCTCGCAAGCTGCGAGTAAAGGTCACCAGGATAGCCGCGGTTCGCCGGCACCTGATCCATCGCGATACTGACCTCTTTAAGAGCATCTGCAAAGGCAGTCATATCGCTTAAGAGAACAAGGACCCGCTTCCGTTCATCCACCGCGATGTTCTCTGCGACGGCCAATGCAAGGTCCGGGATCAGAAGTCGTTCCACCACCGGATCGGAAGCCTGATTGACGAACATCACAGTGCGGGTGAACATGCCGGCGTCTTCGAACGCCTTGCGGAAAAAATAGTAAT
>Ga0302324_100011881_pt1 | contig 17821 bp, 10 predicted proteins | sample Palsa_T0_1_FD_201949 | JGI IMG/M metagenome (GOLD analysis project Ga0302324, IMG submission 201949) | Peat permafrost microbial communities from Stordalen Mire near Abisko, Sweden - Palsa_T0_1 | ecosystem: Environmental > Terrestrial > Soil > Palsa > Peat permafrost | place: Sweden: Abisko... | reverse complement strand
TGCGTAACCGCGAACACGCGCAGCCGGCGGTTACTGCTACCACCCGTGACCCGCAGTCCGCTGCTGGTCAATGCGAAGCTGTGCGACGGATCCTCGGAGGGCAACCGCGGAACATACGCCAGGAAGACGGCGGCGGCCAAGGCGAGTGCAATCCCAATCCACACCAGGCTGAAATCAAGGGTCAAGCCTTCGGCACGTACGCTGAAGCGCGCAGCATAGCGTCCCAGCACGGCGACCATCGGAGCGGCGATGATCAGGGCCCCCAATACACCACTAATGCACAGCACCAGGCTTTCCGCCAGGAGCGCACGGCGAAGCGCCGCTCTGTTTGCACCCAACGCCGAGCGCACCGCCAGTTCCGATTCGCGCCGGACGGTGCGCGCCAGCACCAGGTTGGCGACATTCGAGCACGCAATCACGAACAGCAGCCCGGAGGCCGCGAACAGAACCCACAAAATCGTATTGGCCCGGGAGTTGATCTGGTCGTGCATGCGCGTGACCGCGATGGCGAAGTGGTCTTCCGGTTTGTACGTCTCCGGGTGTGCGGCTACCATGGCTGCATATCTGGTCTGCAGCTCGGCTCGCGCCGCCGGCAGATCCGCGCCGGGAGCGAGCCGCGCGAAGACTTCCGTCATGCGATGTTCACGGCCCGTCACCATGGTGGCCGACAGATGATGCGGACTGGTGACCACGTTGGCCATGAACTCGGTTGCCACCGGATAGGGTACCGATGGTTCCAGCACTCCCACGATGACCGCGGAACGCGAGCCCATTAAGCTATCGAGTCGCATCCTCTTTCCAATCACGTTGGGATCATGGTGCAGCGACGTGCTCCAGAACTTATACGTCAGCACCGCCGCGCCGGCTGCGTTTGGGCCATCGTCGTTGGGGGTCAACAAGCGTCCAATCACCGGACGCAGCCCCATCACCTTGAAGTAGTTGCCATCCACTACGCCCGCTGCTACTTCGCGTGGCGTGCCCAGTCCCACGACGGTGAAGTCGACCTCGGAAAAGGTGCCCAGCGCCTCGATCGTTTTTAACCCCTGCCCAAGGTCCTGAATTTCAGGAACGGAAAACGTCTCGTTCGTGACGCCGGTGCCCGGAGCGCTCTGGCGCACGTAAAGCAACCGGTTTTCGTCGCGATTCGCCAGCGGCCGCAGGAGCACGGCGCGCACCACGCTGAAGATAGCCGCGTTTGCCCCGATACCCAGCGCCAATGTTAAGGCCACGGTGATCCATAGCGCACGGGCACGGGACAAAGAACGCAGCGCAATTTTCAAATCACGCAAGAATGGCATATCAAACCTCCCCTGAGCCGGTCATTTGACCAGATGTCTGCACCGCTTCGGTGATGTCCTCGGATCCGGTGATCGAAACTCTCTTGCCCTCGATTATCCCCCACTTATCCCCTGGTGCGAAAAGGCAGCTGATTGTCCGGCGTCCTTTCCCCGGCGGCGCTCACTCTCACGGATGATCTCGTTCAGGTCCGCTGCCGGGCGTATCTCCCAGGGTCCATACTTCCACCCGGGATGCTGCGAGATAAGCTGAATGGCGTGGTTTAGATCGCGCGCCTCGAGCACCAGGATTCCACCCAGCTGTTCCTTTGTCTCGCCGTAGGGGCCATCGGTCACCGCGACCTTGCCGTTCTTCCAGTACAGGGTCATGGCGGTTTCGGGAGGGTGAAGAGCTTCTCCAGCGGCAAAATGCCCGTTCGCCCGCAGCTGGTCATCGTAGTCAAAGCATTCGTCCAGCATGGCGTGACGCTCGCTCTCCCCCATGTTTTCGAACTTGCCCGGCTGGATGTATCCCAAACAGATGTATTTCACAGAATGTTCCTCCTGATCGGCCGCAACATGCAGGGAAAAAACCGCAACGTATCGGCTCGCTCACCCTATAGTCGTTTGCGTAGTCAGAAAATAGACAGCAGCTTCGATTTTTTTATTCCAGCCCGCGAAGCCGCTCCAGCAGGAACCTGCGCTCCGGTTCCTGCTGAGTCAGTGCCAGAGCTTTCTCATAGGAGGAACGGGCCTCAGCGGCTCTGTTCAGCCTGCGGCACAAATCCGCCCGAGCGGAATGAGCCAGGTGGTAATTCGCCAGTTCGCCTCGTGCCAATAGGCCGTCGATGAGGCTGAGGCCGGACTCCAGGCCATCACACATAGCGATCGCAACCGCCCGATTCAGCTCCACAACCGGGGAAGGTTGGATTCGCGCCAGACGGTCGTAGAGCATGGCGACCTGCCGCCAGTCGGTCGCGGCAACTGAGGTCGCTTCAGCATGAACCGCCGCAATCGCAGCCTGGAATGTATAGGAGCCGAAGCGATGAGACGCGAGCGCCCCTTCCACCAGCGCGATACCCTCCGCGATCTGATCCCTGTTCCAGAGCGCGCGATTTTGCTGTTCGAGAAGAATGATATCTCCCACGGGAGAAGTCCTTGCCGCGCGGCGCGATTCCTGCAGCAGCATGAGCGCAAGCAGGCCCATGACTTCCGGCTCCGGCAGGAGTTCGCAAACTAGCCGGCCCAGACGAATGGCCTCGCCGGTCAGCTCACCCCGTGTCACTTCCGCTCCGGCTGCAGCCGAATAGCCCTCGTTGAAGACCAGGTAGATGACCTGAAGCACGGCGCTCAGCCGCTGCGGCAAGTCCTGCGGCGAGGGTACCTGGTAAGGAATACCTTTGTCTCGAATCGTCGCTTTCGCCCGCACAATGCGCTGCGCCAGCGTGCCCGGAGTGATGAGGAAAGCCCGCGCAATCTCCTCCGTAGTCAGCCCGCAAACCTCGCGGAGTGTGAGCGCCACGTGCGCTTCCGGCGGCAGGGAAGGATGACAGCAGATAAAAATCAGGCGCAACCGATCATCCTCGATGTCTTCCTCTTCCTGAGGGCTCTCTGTCGATTGCGCTTCCAGATGCAGGAGGAGGTCCTGCTGCGAGGCGTCGAAACGGGCCCGCCGCCGCATCGTGTCGATGGCTTTGAATCGCGCCGTCGAGATCAGCCAAGGCCGCGGATTTTCCGGGATACCGGTTTTCTGCCAGAGGTTCAATGCCGCGGCAAAGGCCTCCTGCATGGCATCCTCCGCCAGGTCGAGAGCACCAAGCAGGCGGACCAGAGTCGCCAGAATCCTTCCCGAATCTGCCCGGTACAGTACTTCCAGCGATTGCCGCACCTGCTCCGCTGAGCACTCCAACATGCAGTCGAATCTAGCAAACCGACCCCCCGCAAGGACAGTCCTGGGATCCTGGATGGGAGTTTGTCTCCCAAAGAACCCAACAGGGAACGGGACCGGTGCCCCTCGCCGGGGCGTACCTGGGCCGAAAATGAGGGCGACCCGGATTTCCTGCTACGCGGCACTCACCAACGACCACGTGTGCGGTCCCGGCTGGCCGGGACCGCATGAGGTTCACCAACGCCACCAAACTCGACAGGAAATCCGGGGGAAGCCCACCATAGCTTTTGCTAATTCGACCAGCGAATCCAGCCTGTTCCACGAAGAAACAGCCGCCACATATCATTTCACCCCACTCACCCCGGCGCATTTCCTGTCGGGCTCAACCTTTCGGTTGAGGTCGACCTGGCCCGGTTCAGATACGATTCCGCTGTGATTCCCACCGAACCGATTGGCAGCATTCCCCGTCCTCCGCGGCTGATTCAAGCCCTCGCATCCTATCAAGCCCACGCCATCGCTCGTGACGTGCTCGACCACGAATACTCCGAGGCGTTACGCGACACCATCGATCGCCTGCAACAAACCGGCTCGCCGGTGCTGACCGATGGCGAGCAGACCAAGCCCAGTTTCGCGACCTATCCACTCACCGGACTTGAGAACCTTGCCCCGGACGGAGTCGTCATCCCCTTCGCGGACGGTCACCAGCGCCAATTGCCTCGACTGACCAGCGGGCCGTTTCGCTATGGCGTGCATGCCGATACCTATCTGAAGGCTATCCGCGCCTACACCCAACGCCCCGTGAAGCAGGCGGTTATCTCGGCCTCCGCGCTGAGCCTCCTGTATCCGGCAAAAGAAATACCCGGCTACCCGCGAGACGCCTTTCTGGCGGATCTAATTGACGAAGCCGCCGCGGATATCCGTGGATCTCTCGAAGCAGGCGCGGCCAGTGTTCAGATCGATTTCACCGAGGGCCGGCTCTCCCTCAAGCTCGATCCCTCAGGAAATCTTCTCCACAGCTTCGTGGAACTGAATAATAAGGTTCTGGAGCGCTTCACCGCGGACGAGCGCTGCAAAATAGGCGTCCATGTCTGCCCGGGTGGCGATCACGATTCGACCCACAGCGCGGACGTGGACTATGCCGGTCTATTGCCAGAGCTATTCCGCTTGCATGCCGGCCGATTTTATCTCCAGATGGCCAGCGAACCAGACAAGCAGCGCCTATATCCCATCATCAGGCGACTGGCAGACGCTAAACAGCTTATTTTCATAGGCGTCATCGATCCTATTCATCCAACGGTTGAGACTGCCGCCCAGGTGCGCGATCGGGTTCTGGAAGCGGCATCTTTTCTGCCCATCGAGCAGCTCGGAACCACGGACGACTGTGGCTTCTCTCCCTTCGCGGACGATACCTCGACCGCTCGGGACACAGCATTTAAGAAGATTCAAGCCAGAGTGGAAGGAACGGAACTCGCCAGTCGAGAGCTCGGCGGCTGAGCTCATTATGCGAAGGATGCAAGCCGACTCTCTTTGAGATTGACCAGGTTCCACACCATCAACGGATTACCCGCGCGCCAAACCCCATTTATTCGCTAATTTGGACAGCTCTGATTCTCAGCCGTCCCCTTCGACAAGCTCAGGGCAGGCTCTTCGGGACTGAGTGCGTAACTGGAGTTCTCACGCAGACTCTAAAACCCTCATACCTGTGGCTTTGTACGGCACGGCTAAAGCCGTGCCCTTCGTTCAGAGAGTTGCCACTTCTACTGATGGGTTGTGTCGCGGACAGACCCTACATATAGATCCGACCTGTCACTTGCAGAATCAACTGACTTGGATGTTCGTAAGGCATTGCTGCCGGTATAGGTACAGGCAAAGGTCGCCGGCAGAGCGCGTAGCTTGTAATCCTCTGGCAAAGCGCCAACCGTCTCCGTGCGCTGAACGGCCCGCATGCATGCATAGTCTAAGGAATCCCAGCCGCTAGGCTTACCTACTCTCACATTGCTAAGAGAACCATCGCGGTTCACATCGAACCACATCTCTGCCGAATTCCCGGGAGGGACGTTGGCATCAACACGTTCATAATTACTAAAACTCTGGGAGAGCCTCTCACGCATTTGCTTCATGTACAGATGAGAGGGTTCGACCGAAGTCGCTACGGGTGAGCTTATCTTGAAAGGTGCTTGCTGATGATCTTGCAATTTATGGGAGCAGTCGTAGACAACGTTCAGACCGTCTTTGCTTCCCCATTCGGACGGTGCAAATGTCCCGACTTTCGGCACTGAGTCCTGACATGAGGAGTCCAACGAGGGATGCCCGCTTGTCGTAAACAGGGAGACTTTTGTAGGAGAGCTCTCGCGTGGCGCTCCTACAGTTGGGTCGACTACCGTGGATGGATCCAAGTTCTGGGAGATTTCGTTTTGAATCAAGTCCCCATACGACTTGGATGGGCGAGGTTGCCGGACGCCGGCATAAGGCGCCTCCACGTGAGCCTGTATAGGAGCCTTTATGCTATCGACCTGTGCTGTAGGGCTGTTCGTCACGGCGTGACGGCTTGTTGTTGCCGCATAAAAGGAGAAACCTCTCCAAATGAGAATCACGACCGCTATCGCTACAGGAAATAAACGCTTAAAGGAGAACGCGGTCAGGGGAGGAACGTTCGATAACCATAACCACGATTGAAAGGAGCGTTGTGGAGAACGGTTCGATGCTGGTGAGGCTTGCTGCACCCTGGGTTCTGCTGGAGGAGGGGGAGAAACCTTTTGCCCCTGCCTTAATCCTGTATAGGCCCGTGGTGCTCCCGCGTTTGTTGGTCGGGAGGGCCTAAGAACTGCCCTCAATGCCTCTTCGTCGCCAGCCTGATATGCCTTATTTGCCAACTTTGTGAGTCGTTCGCAACGTACCCGGTCCTGCTCATCAATTGCCAGATCAGGATGAACGCGCTTGAGAACACGAATCCATAGCTGCTTCAATTCTGGCGACGGCGTGCCCATGATGTCCTCTCGGTCCATTTAGCAGCTTCACTAGACGATGGGCTGAGTTACAGCCTAAAGAGCGGATCTATACAGGCAATCACAAAACAGGCACGGCCCATGCGCGGTGATGAACAGGCCGATATCTGCCAGAGTGAAGACGGTGAAGGCATCCTTGTTGACTCAGTTCACGCGCTGCCAGACCTTAAAGCGCTACTGCCATCTTGCTTCTGGCAGCGCTCTCAACCTGGGTTGGGTGCGTCGGTCTTCACGCCATCTCCGTCGTTTACAGTGCCCAATAGTACGACCAACCGCACGCAGGTACAACCATGTTCGTAGGAACGCTGGTTACCTTTGCGTTAGATCTTTTCATTCTTCCCTGGATAGCCGAGCTGATGGGGAAGCGCAAGCGCTTTACCCAAACCACGAAATACGACCTGAGAAGTTTCGGGGACGAACTAACCACCATCAGAGATGCCGGAGAACTTTCGGAGGAGTTTCCGGACGGGACGAGGTGACCCCCAGAGCGCTGAGGTGCAAGATCGGATCGGGTTTCCTACCAGCGGCTAATCTCAGAAGATTCTAGGATCGTCTCTAAGTCGTGCTTCCTGCTTCGCCTTTTCCGAAGTAGCACGGCGTCATCTGCCGGGGAAGGATGCATCGGAGTGGGTGGACGACCGCCCCGGAAATGACGCCTCTTGAAATTCGGAAGGATTTTTGTTGATCAGCTTTTAAAGTTAGATAATTTCTAGTAGATTAAAAAAACCCCGATATGACTTGTTGTTGTCCCACCTGTCGATAGAGCTCTGAAGCCCGATCCCGGGACCTACGGTCCCGACCCATCCAGACTCCAAAATCGAGATTCAGCTTCCAAAAATTCAAAGGAGAAACCAAAGTGCGAAGAGCTCTTTATGCTGTTATTTCTGCTTCACTGCGCCGGTTGCCGCGATCGATCTCCGCTGTGCTTTTTCTGTTTGCTGTAGCGGCCTGCCTGCCCTTGGCCGCGCAGGACGACATCACCACGCAAAACGCGACGTCCGGGTACAACGGCGCATGGATCACTGGGCCGGCCGCGAACCCGTTGAGCTTCCTCAACGGCGCGGCCTGGCGTACCACCGGCAATCCGGCGCCCTACGACTTTCCCGACTTTGCCCCAGTGACCTACGTCGACGAAAAGCTGCCCCATTGGATCGATTTGCAGGCCGAGGAGCGGTTCCGGTATGAGGGGTACCACAATAATAACTTCAAGGCGGGTGTCAATGACTCCTACCTGTTGAACCGCTTCCGGTTCCAGATGGATCTGCATACGCTCAGTTGGCTGCGGGTTACGGCGCAGGTACAGGACGCCCGCGCGGGCTTCCAAACCCCGCCGATCGGCCCGCCGAACACGGTTCGCTGGGATCTCAAGTTGGCGTATGTGGAGGTTGGCGACCCGGAAAAACACTGGTTCAGCCTCCGCGTGGGCCGGCAGATCATCAACTACAACAATTCGATCATCGCCAACTCGGAGTGGCGCAACCAGGCACGGTCGTACGACGCGGCTGTGCTGAACCTGAACGCAAAGCGCGAGCACCTGGGCATCTTCGCTGCCTCGGCCGTGGTGCCGCAGGCCTATGGTGTGAGCCCGCATCAGGAAGGCAACAACATCTACGGAGCCTACGGCCGCGTCGATGATTTTCTTGTGCCGCACTCGAACATTGAGCCGTTCTTCCTGTGGCGGGTGCAACCGGCGGAGGTTGTGGAACCCGCCAAAAGCAAGACCACCGGCAAGGAGAACGAGAAGGCTATTGGCGTGCGCTTCAAGGCGCAAGCCCACACGGCGCTCGATTACTCAGCGGAGGTGATCCTCGAAACCGGGAAGGTGGGATCGCAGCCGCTTCATGCCTTTGCAGGGCAGGCAGGCGCGGCGTACCAGTTCCTCGATGTAGCGTCCAAGCCGCGGGTCTTTACGCAGTACGACTACGCCTCGGGCAACAGCAATCCGGCGGAGAAGGGATCGCACACCACCTTCGACACGATGTACCCGACAGCCCATGACCGCTTTGGCATCACGGACCTGTTCGGCTGGCAGAACATTGAGTCGGTGCGCGCGGGAACCACCGTTGAGCCCCATCGGCGGCTCACCTTCACGGCGCAGGGGCTGGACTATTGGGTGGCTGATGCGCTGGACTCGATCTACAACACCTCGGGCGGCGCGATCGTGAGCAACAAGACTGACCACGGCCGCCATGTGGGCGCGGAAATCGATGGCTACTCCTGGTATGAGCTGAATAGGCACTTCAACCTGGGCGGCGGCTTCGGCTACTTCGGCGGCGGCCAGTTCCTAACGAATGTGACAACCAGCCACTCGTACACGTACTACTACTTTGCGCTGAACTTTAAAGACAACGGACAGCGGTAGCCAACGCCGTAGTTGAATTCCGGGACGATGAGGGACGATGAGGTGCACTACACCTGGTGGTCCCCGAAACCTCCCGCAATAGATATGCTGCCTTCATCTCCCCCGAGCTTCTTAGTCGATAGGGCTCTCCCCTTTGAGGCGGATAATCGCCAAGCGTGCAAAGCAGCGCGTCCCCTGACGCCCCCGGGTTACAAGCGCAGGGGCTAAAGTGTCTATGTGAGAACTCCGCTGTTGGGTAGGTCCGGGCTTTTAGCCCGGACATCCATTGTTCAAAACCGATCGGTCTTTAGGCCCTGAGGTTCGCTCTTCTCTCCAGGCCTTTGCGGAAATTAACGGAAATCTATACCTCAGGGCCTAAAAGCCCATATCTTTGTTGTGGGTTAATCCGGTGACAGGTCGCCGTATTTCCCTCGAAGAAGATACTCGTCCTCTTCTGGAGACAGCTGGTGAGATATTCGAATGAATATGATAATTGTGCACGTCACGTTGAAGCGAGTTTGCAGTTTAACACTGGCGCTGATCCCGCTTGTAGCATTCGCAGGCCCTCCTCATCAACGGGATGCGGAGGCAGATAGACCTCGAGTCGTTATCACAGCCGATCCCGAGCTCGACGACAACAATACGATCATTCGTGCGATTCTTTATAGCTCAGACGTGAGGCTGGAGGGCCTTATCTACGTAAGCAGCCAGTTCCACTGGAGAGGCGACGGGAGGGGCACGACCCAGTACATTGCTCGCCGCGAGTACACGCACCTTGGCCTTTGCCCTTGTACCTCATGGCGTTTCGCACCGGACGAGCGTTTTATTGACAACATCGTTGATGCGTATGCGAAGGTATATCCGAATCTAAGGATTCATGATCCGGACTATCCTTTACCGGCGGAACTCAAATCAAAGATAGCCTGGGGCAACATCGATTTTGAGGGCGATTTCTCGAAAGATACCGATGGATCGAACCTTATCAAGTCACTCTTACTCGACAACAAGCCTGGACCACTCTATGTGACTGCTCAGGGTGGTGAGAGCACGATCGCACGTGCTCTTAAATCCATTTACGATCAATACGGAAAAACTCCACAGTGGGAATCCGTCCAGGAGAAGGTGTCGCGTAAACTCATCATTATTCCGTCAGGCGATCAGGACGGCACCGAACGCAGCTATATTCGTCCCAACTGGCCGGGCATACGAATTTATCAGTTTACCGGCATAGAGTTCGGCTACTTGGCGCAGAAGCAAGCTGCCGCTGAGGACAAGAAGTATTTTAGCTCGGACTGGACGCGCGAATACCTCTCAGAACGTGGCCCGTTTGGCGCTCTCTATCGCGTTTGGGGCGACGGCAAGCAGATGGTGAAGGGCGACCGAGCCGACTATTTTGGAATGTCAGGCTATACGCCCGAGCAACTTAAGCAGATGGGATACCTGGTCTGGCTGCCTCCACAGCCAAGGGGATCGTTCCTCGGCGAGGGCGACACACCTACATTTCTTAATCTCATCGATAATGGGCTACGATCCTACGAGAATCCGCAGTGGGGCGGATGGGGCGGTTGGATGTATCCAGGTGCTCCGACCTTCTCACTATACGGAGCCCCTCCCCCGATTGTGCCTGCGGACACGTTAGGCGTTGCCCGAGGATTGGCGCCGGCAGGTAGTGATGCGAATAAGGATAACAATCCTAAGAAAGAGCCACCAGCGGACTTCTCGAGTTTTCATTTCCCTCCCGTGCCACCGCGTACTGCGACAATTGCCGCGCGATTCTTAGCAGCGGCACAGAACGACTTTGCGGCGCGTATGCAGTGGTCTGTGACGCCGAAATTCAACGATGCGAATCACCCGCCCGTTATCAGAATCAAAGGTCCTCTGGCCATCTCTGCTAGCCTTGGCAGCACGGTGCAACTACACGGGGAGATTACGGACCCAGATCGTAACGCAGTTAGCGCGAGGTGGTGGCAGTACAACGATGCGGGCACCTATCCCGGCGACATTACCTTCTCTGATCCGGAAGCACTGACAACGACTTTCCGTGTGCCGGACGACGCCAAGCCCGGGCAGACGATCAACGTAATTTTAGAAGCGACAGACAGTGGCACGCCTCCGCTGACGCGGTATCAGCGAGTGGTTGTCACAATTCAATGACTAGCCACTGGGCTTCTCGCAGGGGTAAGAGGATGTTCCCAAATTTAGTCCAGGACGAACAGAGTAACCCCTAATCCCGTCGGGTGCTGTCCAATCAGGAATACGTCCTGCCCGTCCCCAGGTTCCAGCAGCATTGCGGCCGGTTACGGATCCTGCTCAACGGCTGAACGCCAACACTCCTGTTTTCAGATCCACCGCCACTCGGGAGATTCCAAGGGCCGCTGGGCTCATCAGACCGTCAACGTCGAGCTGAGAGGGTTTGGGGTTGCGAGTCAGCAGAGCCGGCTTCTGCCCGAACTCCTCCGCGCCGAGCCGGAGAGTACGCAGCCAAACCTTTTTCTCCTCGGAGGCCGCTGTCTTCCTCGACTCTTCGGTGTCTTTTGTTCCGGTGCTCCGCGGTGTGGCCTTGTTGAACAGAACCATGGAACCGGCTCCCGTGTCGAAGAGAAGATGCACGGGCGTGTGATCGATCTCAGCGTCAAAAACAGCAAGGCCTTGGTCGAGTCGTAGCGGAAGAGAGACCTGCAGAGCCGGGGCCGGTTCAAAGCGGATGACGCGGGCAGGGTAATCAATAACGAATGGTCTTTGCCCCAGCACATCCAGACCGACGATGGCGTCGATGCGAACCGGGAGTACCTTCTCGTAGAAGGAGAGATCGGCAGTGACAACCCTGAGATTGGAACATTTCAAAGGACCTATCTCGAGCGATGGCACGGTCGTCTCTTCGGCGCGTGTCCTGCGGTCCAGACGCACGATGCTGACAGATTCTTCGCCGCGGAGATTGAGCTTCCTCGCGACCCGTGAATCAAGGAGCGCAGGGGTCGCGCCAGTGTCCAGGAAAATGTTGAGATTCTTAACCGCGCCAATCGATCCGTGGACCACGATCAAATAGCCCTGATAGAGCTGGAACCGGACGCTTTCGGCTGGTTCGCCAAGCCCCGGAGTCGACTCTCGCTGGGGAATGTCACTGGCGAAGGCCAGATGCGCCAGGAGCACCAATCCGACAAGAACGTCTCTCAATAGTAAGTAAGGGAAGTGAGCGCGACCGCGCATGGACCTCCTCCTCGCTGCGTGAGGCGATCGTGCGCGTGACGGCCATGTACCTCAATTCACTGGACCTAAATTGAAGATCGAGTCGTTGTTTCCGGGTAGGAGAGAAACTGGAGACCGGGAAGAGAGGAGCATCTCCGGCAGAATTTTTGTACGTTTTCTGCTGCTCGACCCTGTGTTACTCTATTTCCATCTTATGTTCTACCGGATCGCAAACCGTTGTTGTCTCTGTCGGCTTAAGCACGCCTAAGACGCAGCTCTTCCAGAGCCGGTTTAGATCCAGCACCCGAGCGACTCCAGGCACGTTCTCTCAGACGGTCGCGAAGTGGCATCCCCAGGGCTACTTGGACGCTCCAGGTCGAGCACATAGCACATAGCAGCAAGCAGCTGCGCCTCGATGTGACGTCAGTATGTCTGTTTCACCCATAGGTTTTTGCGACGCATTGTTTCATTTTTCAAAGGAGGAGTTTTATGCAGACAAAGAAAATGAGGGTTCTGGCATTCCTTGTGCCACTCGCCCTGTTCGTGTTCTTCTCTTCGCGTTTGCAGGCGCAGACTTTTCGCGGAGGTATCAACGGCGCCATTACCGATCCTTCGGGCGCGAGCGTACCCGGCGCCAAGGTCACGGCCACCGACACGGCCACCTCAGTCGTTCGCGAAACTGTTTCGTCGGGCGCGGGTGAGTTCTCGTTTAATGACCTCCCTCAGAGCAACTACACCGTCAAGGTAGAAGCCAGTGGTTTCCAGGCCACCGTAGCCACCGGTGTCCAGGTGCAAGCGGGCAAGGTCTATACGCTGCCTGTCACGCTCAGCGTTGCACAGCAGGCCACCACCGTCCAGGTGGCAGCCGATGCCCTTTCGCTCGACACCACTACCACCACGCAGGTCACGGTGCTCGACGGAAAAGCGCTGCAAAACACGCCGCTCAACGGCCGCGACTTTACACAGCTTCTAGGCACTTCGGCGGCCTTTTCCGGCTACAACAACACCGGCTCCGTCAACGGTACACGCAGCAACCAAATCAATTACACGATCGACGGAACCGACAACAACGATCTGTACCTGAACGTGAACGCGGTCAACCAGGGCAGCATCAGCGGCATCGCCGGCGTCGTCTATCCCATTGACGCGCTCGATGAGTACTCGCTCCAGACCACCGGCAACAGCGAAACCGGCCGCAGCCCGGGCGGCAACCTGAACATCACTACCAAGTCCGGGACCAATCAGCTTCACGGGGATGCTTATTACTACAATCGCAACGAGGCGCTGGCCGTAACCTCGCCATTCCTTGCGCCCGGATCCAAGTCGCCGCCGCTGCGCAACCAGAACTTTGGCGCTTCTGTCGGCGGCCCTATCTGGCACAACCACACCTTCTTCTTCCTTCTCTACGAGGAACAAAAGTTCCTCATTGGATTAGTCAATACCGCCACTGAGCCCTCTCCGGCCTACCAGACCGAGGCGCTCGCGGAGCTGACCAAATACGGCGTCGCCCCCAGCCTGGTCTCGCAAAAGATCCTCAGCACGCTATGGGATCCAAGCGTGATCGCCAATCTGCCCGCCAGCGCGGGCAACTACTCCAGCAACGCGCCGGAGAGCGGCTATAGCCACAACGTGGTTGCCCATCTCGACCACAACTTCAGCGACCGCAGCCACCTTTCGGGCATCTGGTATTTCGGCCAGGGATACGCCGTGGCTCCTTCCTGCGTGTTCGTCTGCGGATACCTGCCGGAGTACTTCCAAACCGTCCCCTCGCACATCCAGAACTACAATCTGGTCTGGAATTACAGCCTCCGCCCCAACCTGACCAACCAGCTTGCCGCTGGCGTGAACGCCTTTGAGCAGGCCTTTGCCGATGCGGACCACAGCCAGAATCCCCTGACCCTGGCCGGCCTCAACACGGGCGCGAGTGCTAGTCTGACCGGCGCTCCGCAAATCGCCATCAACGGCTTCGACTCGATCGGCGTTACCCCGACCTCGGGACGCAACGACATCGCCGGCCAGATTGCGGACACGCTCTCCTGGACGGTGGGCAAGCACCAACTGCGCTTCGGTCTTGAGTATCGCCGCGCCTTTATCGACCTTTTCTACAACTGGGGCGGCCGCGGAGCCTTCAACTTCGGCTCCGGGGGCATACTCGGGCCCTGGGCAAACGATACCTCGGTCACCGACCCCAACGTCCTGAATCTGGCCGACTATATGGCCGGCTACGCGTATACCTCCAACATTACGCTCGGCGACCAGGAGCGTTTCATTTACACCCACACAGGGTCCGGGTTTGCTGAGGACTCCTGGCAGCTCACGCCGAAGCTGAACGTCAACCTTGGATTACGCTATGACTACCAGCAGCCCTACTTCACCAACGAGCCCAACCTTTCCATCTTTGACCCCACCAGCAGCACTGGTCTGGTGGTAGCGAGCGGTGGCTCTGGCACGCCGCAATACATTTATCGGAGCAACAAGCTCAACTTCTCGCCGCGCTTCGGAGTCTCCTACCAGGCGTTGAAAAACACGGTCATCCGCGCCAATTACGGCATCTACTTCGACCAGCCGGCCGGCCAAGCCTACTTTGGCAATATTGGCATCCCCAACGGGGGCGCCGGCGGCGTGAACAACAACCCCGCCGGAAGCCAGCCAAACGAGTCCATCGTTCTGACCACACCGACGGCAGCGCCCATCTGGACATACAACCAGGCCACCCCTATCTTCCCGGCCAGCCTGGGTGAGCCAACCGGCAATAATGTAGTCTCCATTTACTCGGTCAGCCGCAACTTCAAAACGCCTTACGCCGAGCTCTTCGGTCTGAACATTGAGCAGAGCCTGAGCAGCGGTTGGCTGCTGAATATCGGCTACGTGGGATCAGCCAGCCGCCACAACCTCGTCCTGCAAGACATCAACCAGAGCGCACTGGGCGGCGACCAGAACAGCTCGATGGTTACCGGCCCGAACGGTCTCCAGTTTTTCTACCAGCAGTCGACCCGGCCCTACTTCTCCAAGTTCCCCAACTTTGGCATCATCAACCAGATCAACTCTGCCGCTTCCTCCAGCTACAACGCGCTGCAGGTTACGTTGCGCAGCAGTTCCTGGCATGGGCTTAGCAGCCAGTTCAACTACGCCTGGAGCCACAATCTGGACGACTCCAGCGTTTTCAACACTATTCCGCAGAACTCGTTCAATCTGAAGGGTGATTGGGGCAACGCGAATTATGACATCCGCAATCACTTCTCTGCGTATCTCAACTACTCGATTCCTACCTTGGCCTACGGGCCGAAGGCTCTGACCCAAGGCTGGGAAATCAACAGCATCCTGAAGTTCCAGAACGGAGAGCCGATCAACATCCTCACCGGCGCAGACAACAGCGGTACGGCCGAGGGCGAGGACCGCGCGAATATTACGGGACCGGCGCTTAACAGCAACCGCGCGGTGCAGACGACCGCGAATGGACAGGTGGCCCAATACCTGAACCAGAGCAGCTTTTCCGTTCCGGCGAATGCCACCTACGGCAATCTGGGCCGCAACCAGATCATCGGACCGGGCTTCGGAGACGTGGACCTATCGCTGCTCAAGAACTTTCCCCTCTACAAGGAACGCGTCCACGGGCAGTTCCGGGTGGAGATGTTCAACGTTTTCAACCGTACCAACCTGGCGCAGCCGAATAGCAACTATCCGAGCCTTGGCGACGGCCCCTTGTTCGGCGCGAGCACCTCAACCATCGGCATCCAGTACGGCGCGCCCGGCATCGGCTCCGGCGAGCCGTACAACACCCAATTGGCGCTGAAGATTATCTTCTGAGTGCATTCTTAACCAAACCTCAAGAGCCGGCCGCACTTGGCCGGCTCTTTCTTTGTTCGGCGCACCTGTTTCGCGCACATCCTGATGAAAGCGGCTGGAATGGGTTACGGATGATCCTGACAGTCCCGTCTGTTTGACCACTCAATTCTAGTCCAGGACGAACAGAGTAACTCCTAATCCCGTCGGGTGCTGTCCAATCAGGAATACGTCCTGCCCGTCCCCAGGTTCGCCCCCCACTTGACATCCAAGTGACAGCTATGTTCACTTGAATGCCAAGCGAAGAAAATGCCCATCCAGATTCTGCAAGGTACTCTCGACCTCATGATCCTCCGCACCCTTGCTACCATGGGCCCCCAGCACGCCTACGGCATCGCCAACAGGCTTCAGCAGGTCTCGGACGACGCCTTGAATCTTAACCAAGGCACGATCTATCCGGCTCTCGTCCGGATTGAGCAGCGCGGCTGGACCCGCGCCTCCTGGGGCAAGACGGAAAACGGTCGCGAAGCGAAGTATTACACCATCACCAGGGCGGGGTTGAGGGCGCTCAATGAAGAAACCGAACGCTGGCGCCAGATGTCCGGCGTGGTTGAAAAGCTGCTAGCGGAGGAACCGTAACCATGGTGCATTTGAGAAAAATCGTCGCCAAGCTCCGCAATCTCTTCGGCAACAAGCGCGCCGAAGAGGACCTTGCACGCGAAGTCGCATCGCACCTCACCCTCCTCGTCGACGACTTCGAACGCCGGGGCATGTCGCCGGAAGAAGCAAGGCTGGCTGCGCAACGCGCTTACGGTGGCGTGGAGCAGGCCAAACAGGCACATCGCGACGAACGCTCTCTGTTGTGGATCGAACAAACCATGCAGGACCTGCGCTATGGCCTGCGCACATTGAGCAAGAGCCCAGGGTTCACCCTAACCGCGGCACTCACGCTGGCCCTTGGCATCGGCGCGTGCACGGCCATCTTCAGCCTGGTGAACGCGGTGCTCATCCGCTCCTTGCCTTACGGGGATCCGAGCCGGCTCGTCTATCTTTATACGCCCAATCCGCAGTTTAAACTTCCCGTGGAAATGTTCGGCCCCGCCTACGCCGATTTCTACGACCTCAAGCGCGATAGTCATTCCTTTCAGAAGATGACCGCCTTCGGTCAGTCCGTCTTCAGTCTGGCTGCGCAGGGCGCGTCGGAACGCGTCAGCGCGGCGCGCGTCGATGGCGATTTCTTTCGAACCTTTCAATCCGCTCCTGAACTTGGCAGGGAGATAAGTCCCGGTGACAACCAATTGGGGCACGAAAAAGTCGCCGTCATCAGCCACGCGCTGTGGCAGTCCATGTTCGGCTCGGCCGCTGATGTTCTCCATCGCTCGCTGTTGCTCGACGGCAAGAATTACCAAATCGTCGGCGTCATGCCGCAGGGCTTCGAGTATCCGCATAGTACCGATTTAGCCTACGGAGAACCTCAATACCAGACAACGCAGGTCTGGATCCCGCTGGCCCTTACTCCTCACGAACTGGCCGATCGCGACAACACAAGCGGCAATGCCGTCGCCCGCCTCAGGCCCGGCGTCTCCATTGCCGAGGCGCAGGCGGAGATGGCCGCCATCATGACGAGGCTCGACAAGCTCCACGACCCCCAGATGCGCGGCTGGGGCGCTTCTGTGAAGAACTTCGTTGACAGCACCGTTGGCCACGTGCGTTCTCTCTTGTGGCTGCTGCTTTGCGCCGTATCCATCGTGCTATGGATCGCCTGCGGTAATGCCGCCAATCTTCTGCTCGCCCGTGCTGCGAGCCGCATGCGCGAGTTGGGCGTACGCGTCGCGCTCGGGGCGGGACGCAGCCGTATTACCCGCCAACTGCTCACCGAGGCGCTCCTCATCGGCGTCGCCGCAGGAGCGATCGGCATCGGTCTGGCGTTCGCCTTTCTGCGCCTGCTGCCGCTCCTCGATCCCGGCAACATTCCGCGGCTCCGCGAAGCCTCTCTGGATACGCGCGTCCTGCTCTTCACCGTCGCCGTGTCTCTGCTGACCAGTGTACTCACCGGCATTCTGCCCGCATTGGCTGTGTCGCGAATCAATCTGACGGATTTTCTCGCCGCGACCGGCAGCCGCAGCGTAGCCGGCGCGCATACACGCCTGCAAAGCGGTCTCATTGTCGTCGAATCCGCGCTGGTCGTCGTCCTGCTGGCCTCGGCGGGCCTCTTCCTTCGCAGCTACATCAACGTCGAATCGGTCAACACGGGTTTCTCGCAATCCACAGTCACTCTGAACATTGGGCTCGATCCGCGCTATACCCACCCACAGGCGGTTGCATTCTTCCGCAATCTCTTCGC
>Ga0302324_100011880_pt1 | contig 17821 bp, 15 predicted proteins | sample Palsa_T0_1_FD_201949 | JGI IMG/M metagenome (GOLD analysis project Ga0302324, IMG submission 201949) | Peat permafrost microbial communities from Stordalen Mire near Abisko, Sweden - Palsa_T0_1 | ecosystem: Environmental > Terrestrial > Soil > Palsa > Peat permafrost | place: Sweden: Abisko... | reverse complement strand
GAATCGGACTCTGGCCGGTGATGAAGGCGGCGCGTCCGGCGGTGCAGCTTTGCTGGCCGTAGTAGTCGGTGAAGAGCGCGCCTTCCTTGGCGATGCGATCGATGTTGGGGGTGTGGTAGCCCATCACGCCCTGGTTGTAGGCGCTGAGGTTGTAGTAACCAATGTCGTCGCCGAAAATTACCAGGATGTTTGGCTTCTTCTGCTGCGCCGATGCCGGCATGACGGCGACGCCGAGCGCGATGCACAGCGCAGTGCAAGCGATTAGTGCTTTACCTGACCACTTCATAATGTCCCTCTTTAGTTGCGACGCGGTTGATCGAGGGCGGATGCACTTCTACTGGCCATGGGCTGTAGAGAAATACGCACTTGCCCAGCTGCGATTGCGGACTGCAATGCTAGCAACGCCCGGCGAAGGTGGAAACTAGCAGTTTTAGCAGTGGTGGACTTCGAGCGAGCCGGCGCCAAAAAATGAGCGGCCCATGAAGGGCCGCCCATCCGGGTTAAGTGAGTTCAAAGGCTATTGTTAGTCGGAAGCTGCGCTCTGGCCAGCCTCCAGCTTTTTGATATCCGCAGGAGACAGCACTGGCGGATCGACCTTGATGGTCACCTTGTTGATGGTGCCGGTGAAGGGGAACGGCACCTTGTAGTCTTTGTCGTCTACCGGGGCGTTGCCCGAGCTGCCGATGTTGAAGGTATCGTCCAGCGGCTTGACCAGTGGCAGGGTCGCTTCAAGTGTCTCAGTCGAAACTACTTTGCCGTCCACTTTCAGTGTTCCCGTGCCACCCTTGCCGACGCCGCTTGTATTGTTGAAGGCCAGCGTACCGGCGCCGAGGCCGTTGTATTTGAAGTCGTACTCAAGCGTGTGCTTGCCGGGTGCCAGCGCTTCCGTTCCCGCCAGTCGCGTCCGCTTCAGGTCGAGCAGGTTATACGTGTACACCGGCTTGCTGTCGAGCAAATACAAGCCCCATCCGTAAAAACGTCCTCCCTCGCTAACGATTACGCCGTTAGCGCCACCCTGCGGCACATCGATCTCCGCCGTGATGGTGTAGGAAGTGTTCAGCAGGCCAGGCTGGTTGCCGCCCGGAATGCTGACGACGGAGCCTGAATAGTTGAAGACATTCCGGCCCGCAGCCTGGTTGGGACGCGGCGCGATAAACCGCGACGCAGCCGAGCCATCCAGAGGCAGCACTTGATATTTAGCGAATTCGCCGAACATCAGGTCCTTCATCTCCTGCAGCTTTTTCGGATTTTGTGCGGAGACATCGGTGTATTGCGTCCAGTCCTTGCTCAGGTCGAAGAGCTCGAACTTGTAAGCAGTCGCGGGATCGGTGATGGCTTTCGTGTCCAGCTGCCAGGGCGCGCGGATAGGATCGCCGCTCAGCATCCAGCCGTCGTTGTATAGACCCTGGACACTCAGCATTTCGAAATACTGGGTATGGTGATGCGACGGCACATTCGCATTCGCCTTGTCGAAGGTGTACGCCATGCTGACGCCTTCGATTGGCTTTTGCGCGATGCCGTCCACCATGACAGGCGCCTGGATGCCAGTTGCTTCAAGCAGCGTCGGCGCGATGTCAATGAAGTGGTGGAACTGCCAGCGGATGCCGCCCTTGTCCTTGATCTTGTCCGGCCAGGACATCGCCATGCCCTGTTTCGTGCCACCGAAGTAGGAAGGAATCTGCTTCGTCCACTTGTACGGCGTGTCGAATGCCCAGGCCCAGCCGATTGAATAGTGCGGATACGTCAGGTCAGTTCCCCAGACCGGGTAAAACGGCATCTGCTGCTCGGCCGTCAACTCAACTCCGTTGAACGCTGTGATCTCATTCGGCGTTCCGGTCGGCGAGCCTTCGGCGGAAGAACCGTTGTCACCGCTGATGTAGATGATGAGTGTGTTGTCGTACTTGCCTTCGCGCTTGACCTCGTCAATGACGCGGCCAATCTCATGGTCGGTGTAGGCGAGGTAAGCGCCGTAGACATCCGCCTGCTTGATGAAGAGCTTCTGCTCAGCGGGCGACAGCTGCGCCCATTCCTTGATCATGTCCTTAGGCCAGGGCGTCAGCTTCGCGTCCTGCGGAACGACGCCGAGCTTTTTCTGGTTGGCGAAGATCTGTTCGCGGACATCGTTCCAGCCCTTGTCGAAGAGATGCATCGCACTGATTTTGTCGACCCACTCCTGCGTCGGGTGATGCGGCGAGTGCGTGCCGCCCGGCGCGTAATAGAGCAGGAATGGCATGTCGGGATTGACGTCGTTCAGCTCATTCATCCATTGAATCGCGTCGTCAGCCATTGCGGTGATCAGATTCCAGCCGGATGGCCGATGTACGGCTCGATATGCGTGGTATCGCGAAACAGCGAACCCGGCGCCCACTGGTCAGCATCGCCGCCCATAAATCCGTAGAAGTGCGAGAAGCCCATGCCGGTCGGCCATTGATCGAACGGACCCCCCGCGCTTGTCTGGTAGACGGGCGTGTTGTGGTTCTTGCCTTCCCACGCCGTTTTGTAACCGTTTTCGAGCAAAATGCGGCCGATGGTGGCGCTGTCCTTGCCAATGACACTGTTGTAACCGGGGAAGCCGGTCGCGATTTCAGAGATGACGCCGAAACCGACCGAGTGATGATTGCGCCCGGTGATCAACGCGGCGCGGCTGGGTGAACACAGCGAGGTCGAGTGGAAGTTGGTGTAGCGCAGACCGTCGGCGGCGATGCCGTCCATGGCGGGCGTGGGAATGACGCCGCCGAAAGTCGACGGGGCGCCAAAGCCGACGTCGTCCGTCAGGATGAGAAGAATATTCGGCGCGCCCTTCGGCGGAACGATGCGCGCGGGCCATGCCGACTTCGATTGCAGGACGTTGAGGCCGATATCGCCTTGAAACTGTTGCGGTGGCGGCGGAAGGTAGCGGCTGTCCACTGTCGTGGTGGCGTCGGGCGAGCCCGGCGTACCCGTAGTTTGAACTTGCGCGGCTGCTGGTGAAACAGCCAGAGCGGCGGCGAACAGCAAGGCAGCACCTGTCGCAATAGCACCGTTTCTCTTCGATCTCGAATCCATAAGTCTCCTCAAAAATTGCATTAGAAAAATGCCTCTTGCGTCACAGCAACCGATTTGCCCGGCACTTCATTGGGCATATCTCGTGGTTCGCCACTCGTTTTTCATTGAGGAGATTTCGCGACGCAGACGCATAGGCAAATCTCCCACAAGTAATCGGATAATCGTGCACTGCACTGGATGTGGCAACTGCCAATAACGACAGATTGCACAAACTACTAGTCTTTGCTGAAGGCACTAGTAATTTACCTAGCCCAAGCTGCCGTTTCTAAGGGTTGCCGGACGGCCATTGTTAGCTGACCATCTACGCATGGCACTCCCGGAATTCCAGGTATGTGCGGGTGAAGCGTGAGAACTTTGATGGCGCAGGTTGCGACGAAGCGGACTCGGGTGTTGCTTGCGGATGATCACACGATGATTTCTGCCGGCTTTCAGAAATTACTGGAGCCGCAGTATGACGTGGTTGGCGCAGTGGAGGATGGGCACGCGCTGTTAAAGGCAGCGCATGATCTGCAGCCGGATGTTGTGTTGCTCGATGTCGGCATGCCGCTGCTGAATGGGCTGGACGCAGCCCGTGTGCTGCGAAAGCTGATGCCCGAGGTCAAGCTGATCTTCCTGACGATGAACTCTGACACGGAAATTGCCGCAGAAGCGATGAGGATTGGCGCGTCGGGATACCTGCTGAAGACCTCCCCGGCGAGTGAGTTATTACAAGCGCTGGAGGATGTGGCGAGAGGCCTTTCCTATGTCACGCCGCGCATTAGTCGCGCGATGGAGGAGAGTTTCATTCGCGATCCGAGGGCGATGAGCCGGCCGCGCCATCTGACCGGGCGGCAGCGGGAAGTACTGCAGATGCTGGCCGAGGGGCAATCCATGAAGGAGATTGCGTACGCGCTGGAAATTGCGCATCGCACGGTCCGCTTCCACAAATATCGCATCATGGAGGAGCTGAATCTGACGACTAACTCCGACCTGGTGAAGTATGCCGTCAAGCATGGCATGATTTCCTGCGCTTAAGGGCTTGCCGAGCAAAGCGACGCCTATTAGTTTGTGCAGGGGGATATAGGAATTTTGCCAGTGGCCCTGATCTGCCCTCACGGCGAGACTGAAGATAGCAAACCACGCGGCACCGGAGGAGAAACTGTGATGTTTTCGAGGACTTTCAGGGCTTTTGGCATTTCATCTTGTGTTGTCTGGTCGCTTGGGAGCGCCGTCGTCCTGCTGACTGCATCTGGAGCGGCGGGTGCGCAATCGACCTACACGGATGCCAACCAGCCGGTAGCGCAGTCCAGCAGTCTCGATACAGTGCCGAGTGGATCTGCATACACGCCGTTGACGATGGCGTCGCTGCAGGGAGATAGCTCGGTCAATCACCTGACTGCACTGGACACGATGAGCTTCCAGGAACAGGCGCCCACGACGCAAAGCCCGACGACTGCAACAACGGATAACAGCGAGCCGAAAAAGGCGATGGATAGCAATTGGCATTTCGGCGTGCTGCCTTACCTCTGGTTTGCGGGAGCGCACGGGACCCTCGGCGCGCGCGGTCAGGAAGTTAGCGTTCACGCCAGCCCGGGTGACTTACTCTCGAATCTTGATATCGCCTTGATGGGAACTTTTGAAGCCCGTTACAAGCGCTGGATTCTTCCGGTAGACATCATGTGGCTCCGGATATCGAATGACAAGGGAGTTCCGGCCAATCCAATTGGAATCACTTACGTCAATCTGCACGCGTCGCAATTCATTATGACGCCGAAGGTAGGTTACGAGATATTGGACACCAAGAAGTGGAAGGTCGACGCACTTGTCGGACTTCGTTACTGGCATATCGGCGAGAAAATCGACTTTCAAGGCATCTCCGCAAATTTCAACAGTTCGCAGAACTTCGTGGACGTTGTCGCCGGCGCCCGGATCGTCAAGCCGCTGTCGCGCAGATTTACGATGATTATCGCGGGAGACGCGGGCGGCGGAGCTGCTAACTCGGACTACCAGGTGGCCGGACTGCTGGGATTTACGCTCAAGCCGAAGATCGCGCTGCAGGCAGGATGGCGCTACCTGGACGTGAATTACCGGCCGAGCACGAGCTTTATCTACGACACGGCCGAGAGCGGGTTCATCTTTGGAGCCACCTTCGTCATTAAGTAGCGAGGACCGGTGTCCAGATTTATAACAAATGACGGTCGCTCGCAGAGCCACGTATTGGGTAGCACTGGCGGTTCTCGCAACGCCCACAGTCTCGGCGCAGGAGCTGGCGCCGCGAGCGTATGTGATTACTCCGAAGGACGCAAACGCCGTCACGCTGAGTTACTCGTTCTATCATGGCAGCGTTCAGTTTGATGGAGCGGCGCCCATCACCGGTGCGTCAGGAACTTATAACGTGGAAGCGTTCACTTACTATCACTCGATAAGTTTCTTCGGTCGCTCTGCCAATATAACGGGTACGCTGCCGTACGCGATTGGGACGTTCCAAGGAACCGTTCAGGACCAGTACATGCAGATTTACCGCTCAGGGCTGGCGGATACGGCGTTCCGTTTTTCCGTGAATGTGATGGGCGGCCCGGCGATGAACGTCAAGCAATACACGAAGTGGAAGCAGAAGACGTTGCTTGGGGTCAGCCTCAAGGTAGTGGCCCCGACGGGTCAATACAGCCCGTATAAGTTAGTCAACTGGGGCGGCAACCGGTGGGCATTCAAACCGGAGTTCGGATATTCCGAGCGGTGGAAAAACTGGTTGCTGGATGGCTACGCGGGCGTGTGGCTCTACACAGAGAACTCGCAATCCTATGCGCCGCCGTCGGTTGCTCCGCAAACGCTAACGCCGGTGGGGTCGCTTGAGGGCCATCTGAGTTACGACGTGAAGCCGCGATTCTGGTTTTCACTCGATGGTGATTATTGGTTCGGTGGCACCGCGAGTGTGAATAATATTGCGAATCCGGAGACGCGACAGGCGAGCTCAAAAATTGGTGGCAGCGGATCGGTGCCGGTCGGAAAGCACCAGAGCGTGAAGCTTAGCTATGCCAACGTCGCGTATATAAGGTTCGGTGGAAGCTATCAGCAGCTGTCGGCAGCATGGCAATATTCATGGATCGGCAAGCCGTAGGATCACTATAGTGGTGGGAGACTATGAAGCGTGAAGCAGTAAAAAAGCAAAATCGAAATCGCATCCCGGAGCCGCCAGGAAACACGTCGCGATCGACCTGGGGCCTGACGGCGATTGGCGTCCTCGCCGTTGCTGGGATAATGTTCTGGGCGTTTCATCCGCGCACAGCGAGCAGCCATAATCCTGTCGTGACTGCGCCGACGGCTAGTTCGAGCGCACCCGCGCCGGTTGCGACAAGCAATGCCGCACCTGCGATGGCGATGCCATCCAGCTCAGGATTTGAGCCGACTATGCCAAACCATAGTGCCGCGCCGGGACCAGTTCCGGCGGGGATGGCTTGGATTCCCGGCGGAGAATTTTCCATGGGCGCAGTGGATCCGCCCGGCATGGATGACGTCGGCATGCAGGCGACGCACGATTCGCGACCAGTGCATCGTGTATATGTTGACGGCTTTTACATGGACAAGACGGATGTAACTAATGCGCAGTTCGCGAAATTCGTAAAAGCTACTGGATATGTAACTATCGCCGAGAAAAAGCCGCGGGCTGAGGACTATCCTGACGCGCCGCCGGAAAAATTAGTTGCCGGATCAGTTGTATTTACGGCGCCGGATCATCCAGTGCCGCTGAATGATCACCTGCAGTGGTGGAGTTATGTAGCTGGCGCGGATTGGCGTCATCCGAGTGGGCCGGACAGCAGCATTAAAGGAAAAGATAACTATCCCGTCGTGCAGATTGCTTATCCCGATGCTGAGGCCTATGCGAAGTGGGCGGGGCGGCGGCTGCCGACCGAAGCGGAGTGGGAGTTCGCCGCGCGCGGTGGTCTTGCGGGTAAGCCGTTTGTGTGGGGCAATGATTTTCGTCCGAATGGAAAGTGGATGGCGAACACACATCAGGGTCATTTTCCTAACTCCGATACCGGTGAGGACGGTTACATCGGTCTCGCGCCGGTGGCTAAGTATGCGCCGAATGGTTATGGCTTGTACGATATGGCGGGCAACGTCTGGCAGTGGACGAGTGATTGGTATCGTCCGGACTATTATCAGCAATTAGCTGCGGCGGGTGGCGTTGCCCGGAATCCGCAGGGGCCGGATGCGTCGCTGGACCCTGCGGAGCCGGGAACGACTAAGAAAGTGCATCGCGGAGGATCTTATCTGTGCACCGATCAATACTGCTCGCGGTATATGGTCGGGACTCGCGGTAAGGGCGACACGGATACGGGTACGAATCATCTTGGCTTCCGCTGCGTAACAACCAGGGCTGCTTCTTAGTTTGTAAAGCCGGGACGTCCTGCGCGAATAAGTGAAGAGTAATCCGGCGAGCCGTCAGCAGCTTTTGCGGCCACATTAATATGTGCGCGCTGCTTGAGTTCAGCGAAGGGTAGCCCGTCGGTGACGAGACGACCGCGGTTATACAGCAGGTGGTCCAGTGTTCCGTTGAGCAGGAGCTGGTAGTTCCATGCCTGCTGGTTTGGAATTTCCTTCATTATTTGACCGTCAACCGTCGTGGTGCAATTCTTGGTAAGCGCGTTGTACCACTCCGGGTTGTCATTCAGGGCGTTCAGATAGTGAGTGTAGGTATCGAAAATTCTGCGCGTAACGGCTGCATCGAGGTTAATGCGATAGAGAAACACTTCTTCGTCCTTGCGGAAGTTGGTGCGCAGGCGAATGACATCCCGCTCATCGGCGACAACGAAGATCAGTTCATATTGCCGGAAGAATCCGAGGAAGGCCGAGTAATCCTGGCCCTTGCGATAGCGTGCCTCGATGGAGAAGGCGACGTGCTGACCGTTGCCAAAGTCGAAGCTGACAATGGGATGACCGATGCCGGGCGCTCCCCAGGTGGTGAAGAACAAATCCATGCCGCGGAGATAAGACAGCTTGAGAGTCTTGTCGGACCAGCAGTTGCTGTAGACAAATTCACTGACATAGTCGCAGTTGCGGAAGTTATGAATAGTAAGTTGATCGCCATGAACTTCGGTTGAGGAGCGCCGGCTGACGTCTTCCTGCCAATCGGCCTGATTAGTCGGCTTGAGGTTGAGCCACCAGATCAAGACGACGCAAACACACAGCAAGCAGAGGATGGCGCCGCGCATGTGCAGGCGGTATCTCCAAACGATAGCGATGATGGCCACTGCGAAAAGGATCGCGAGGGGCAGGCGTGCCGGTGGAATCCGGACATCTATATAAAGAGCTGCGAATGCCCAGAGGGCGAAGAGGGCGACGACGAGCCAGAGGAAGCCACGAAGGACTCCGCGTAAAAATCTGTCAGCCCAACTGCGGGACTTATGCGTTGTGACCGCGGCACTGCTCATGCATCGCACCTCTCGAGGCCGGTACCGGGCCGCTGCGGTGAATTATAAAAGTATGAGGTTAGAAAATCCTGCCGATCCTGAAGAAGAACCTATGACGGTCGTAGTTACCGACGGCATAGGCCGCTTCGACAGGCCCGAAAATAGTATTAACGATGAGACCAGCGGCGACATCACCGGGCTGGTCAGGTGGGGCAGGGGCACCTGTAAGCGGTAATTGATATGTCTTACCGGCTTCAAACAACCCTATAAAATTCAAGCTGTCGCCAAGGAATGGCGGTAACTTCGCGAGCCGCCGGAGATATCCGAGTTGGCCGAGGTAATACTGGTCGGTGAGCAGCTCATTCGTGTTGTAAGCGACAAGGCGCAGGGAGCCGCCGAGCGAGAATGCCGGTACGCCGGCGTTGTGATTGAAGCTGGTGCCGCCCTGGCCGATTACGAAGACCGAGTTGATATCGTTCAAGCGGAAAAACTTCTCGATTTCGCCTTCAAACAGCGGAAAGCTGTTCGGGGCACCCGGATTCGCGCTGTAGTACTTCCCGTCGAACTTGGCGTACTCGCCCGCGCGTGGAAGAACAGGATCGTCTAACTGGTTGAACTCAAACTGCGCGCGGGCGTCAGCTGACGCTCCTTCCACGCTCGGAAGGATCGTGGGGCTGCCAATTTCCTTGGACAGCTTCTGGTAGCCGCCTTCATAGCCAAGCCGCAGTTCGCCGCTGCGGCCAAATTCGTAACCTATATCCAGGCCGCCACCTGCGCTGCGCTGCCGATAGGACGCGACCAATGAATCGTTGTTATAGATCGGGTAAGCTGTGCTGTAGACGCCGACTCGAGGCGCGACAAACCAGTTACTTATCGGAGTGAAGGGATGATAGTACTCGGAGTCGAGGCCGTATTGTGAACCGAGAATGATGTCATTGCGCAGCTCTGAGCGATAACTGCCGAAGTTAAAGAACGTAACACGCGCGCCCATGCTGAAAAGGACATCGTTGTAATCCGAGCCGTCGATCAGGATAATCGGGCGAACAATCGGTGGGGCATAGGGCTTTTGATCGGCGGTGATTTCGAGACCCGGCTGGCCGTTCTTCTCAACGATATTGTAGGTCAGGTTGGCGTATTCGCCGATGCCCTGGATGTCGAGCATCTCCTGATCCAGCTTGGCGGTATCGATTGGCTTGCCGACAAAACCGGCGCTCTGCTTCTCAATTGCCTTGTTCGCCTTGTCGTTCGGACTCACGGCGGTGACAAACTGCGGTATCGGGGCGGTACGACGGCGAGCGTTACGCTCTGCGATATATGCCGCCCACTCCGCGTCACTTACTGAGTAAACCATCAGGACTTTGGCTTTGCCAGCAGCGGCCTCGTATCCGAGTTTGATAATTTCATCGGCTTTGTCGTAATCGAGCGCGGTGTAAGGCTGCAGCGGGACAGTTACAAGTAAATCTGCATTTTCCATCGAGCGCAGCTCGTTGGCGGCGATCATGACGGAGATAGACCGGCCTAGCACTCCGAAGCTGGATAACTGCTCCTTTGGATCCATGGGTGCAGTTTCGAGATGGATGCCAAGGACGACGTCGGCTCCCATGCTCTTTGCCACGTCGATGGGAATGTTATTCAGCAATCCGCCATCGGCGTAGATGTGGTCGCCATCGCGAACCGGGGAGAACAGTCCGGGCAACGACATGGTGGAGCGCAGCGCAAGACCAAGCTGCCCGCTGCGAAAGACGTGCGGCTTGCCGGAGACGAGATCGGTGGCGACGCAGGCAAACGGGATGGGAAGTTCGTTGAAGCTGGCGAGATCGGAGTAAGGCAGAGCGACGCGGTCGAGAATCAGCGAAACCTGTTGCCCGGTGTTGAAGCCGGCGGGGAACTGTAATCCGCCTTTCAGGCCGAACTCAAGCGAGCTTGGATATTCGTGCTCATCTTCCTTGCGGCGGAAGGCGAGGTCGTTGAACGGCGTCACGCCCCGCAGGACGTCGTCCCACTGGATGGTGGCCACAGTTGCGCGAACTTCTGCGGCGGATTCGCCGGTTGAATAAATGCCGCCGACGAGGCCGCCCATGCTGGTTCCGGCGACATAGCTGATGGGGATGTGGTGCTCTTCCATCCACTGCAGAACGCCGATGTGCGCGAGGCCGAGAGCGCCGCCGCCTTCAAGGACGATGCCAAGTTTCGGGCGGCCGGAAACTGGAGCAGCGGGTGCGCCAGGGGCCGGCGCCAATGCTGGAGTGGGCGGAGGGGCGTCAGCAGGAGTGGCTGGCGGCGGCGGAGCGGTCTGTTGAGCAAAGCCACACTGCAGGGCGATCAGCATTGCGCAGCAGAAGACTTGCCCTTTAGTTCGTATGTGCATTTGTCCCACCGATCATCCTGACTATCTCCTTCAGGAAGCGAGCGCCGGGAACTCCCGTACGCTTCTCTCCCAATTGCATCGAGCGCAACTACAAAAGTGACGAATTAATGAAGACGTTTCTGTAGAGGCAGGCTGGCTCCAGCGGGGCAACAGATTCGTTGTCTGTGCCTTTCGAATAATTCGCCTGTTAGGAGTGTCGCCCGTGGAGGGAGATGGCACGACTGGCAGAATTGATACTTCAAACCATAAAAACTAGTAGAGATGATAGGCGTCCGCCGATGGTATGCGCTATTGTCGCCGAAATAATCATGCGGACGCTAGCAATAATTGCGTCCAAACTCACATTTGTACCAGTAGACGCGGTGCGGACGTGTGCCTATGGTCGAGCGTGGCAGGGTCACGTTCTCTACGCAAGCGATTGCAAGCCTGCTGCCGCTGCGAAAGAGTGCCACGGCACGACATCAGCTACAGCAAAACCCAGAGTAAACAGGAGCGAGCGGAACTTATGCATAGCAGATTGGCAAAGCGATCTTCATTGGGACTTATGATACTCGCCGCGGCGGGCTTGTTTGTCTGTTCGACACCGCAAGTAAACGCGCAGAGCGATCAGATGCTGGACAAGCTGATGCAGGTGAAAATGGCAGCCGACGCCAACAAGGCCGCGCTGGCGACATATACCTGGCAACAGCAGCAGACGGTCAGTATCAAGGGCGACGTCAAGAGCACGACGATATATCAGATCCGTATCGGTCCTGATGGGACGCAGCAGAAGACTGACTTGAGTGCGCCTCCACCGCCCCCAAGCGGGGGCAGGCTAAAGCGGCGCATCGTCGCAAACAAGACGGCAGAATACAAGGATTACGCTGATCAAATGGTGACCACGGCCAAGCAATACGCTCCACCCAAGCCGGCGTTGCTGGACCAGGCTTACAAAGCTGGCAATATCGCGTTTGTTCCCGCACCGGGTATCGTTAGCCTGGTGATCAAGAACTACATCAAGCCGGGAGACTCGATGACGATCATTTTTGATACGCAGCAAAAGGCGATTCTAAGTGTCAAGATTGCGAGTTATATGGCCGATCCAAGCGACCCGTTCACGGTTGCTGTGACTTATGCAAAGTTGCCGGACGGATCGAACCAGATTTCGATGATCCAGGTGAATGGGCAGACGAAACAGCTGGGAATTACCCTGCAGAACTCAAATTTCCAGAAGATTATGTAATCGCACCTCAGCAGCTGGGGCGACGTCTTACCTGGTCAATCGGTGGCCGTTAGACGTCGCTTCGGGCGAGTTATAAGTCTCGTGACGGGCAGCTTTGCCGTCTACGGAAACTCTGACGTGCAGGGTTGTGCCGTGACCTGGAATCGACGCAATTTCCAGCGCCCCGCCAGCCAGATGCATTCTCTCTCGCATGCTGATCAGCCCGACGCCGCCTGATTTCTGCATGTTCTCGACATCGAATCCCTTGCCGTTGTCCTCGATGGTGAGCAGCAGATTTGATCCTGAAGCAGCCAGACTTACGGCGACCCTGGTGCAGCTACTGTGCTTGACGATGTTATGCAGCGCCTCCTGCAATACGCGGAAAAGTGCGAGCGAAACGGCCGCATCGACGGACGCGGAAATTTCATCGCACGAACAGTCGATTGGAATCTGAAATTCATGGGCGCACTCGATGCAATGACTCTTGATGGCAACGACGAGACCGAGATATTCCAATTCCGGGGAATGCAGTTGGTGAGATAACAGCCGCACCTTATCCGCGACGAGCTGGACTTTGCCAGCAAATTGCTCGAAGGAAGCGCGGGCATCGCGGTGCGCATCCGGGGAGAAGAAACCTTCCCGAGTGAGCTGGGCTTTTAATACTGCGAGGGACTGGCCAATATCATCGTGTAACTCGCGCGCAATTTGACTGCGCTGATGATCCTCAGCGTTTGTCATGAGGCGACCGAGTTCATCTCTGACGGCTTGTGCGGCGCGCAGTGCTTCCGCGGTTGCAACCTGATCGCTGATTTCGTCCATCACCTGGACCATATACAGCGGCTTGGAAGTTGCATCGTCGCGAACGAGAGAAACAATGCATCTGAAGCGGAGATTGCGACCACTCCGGCTTACTGCAGTCCGGATACTGGAGTAACTCGATAACTGGCCTGCCAGTAAGGAATGGCGCAATCCATTTGCTGCGATAGGATCGACGGCGTGGAAATAGTCGTCGTATCTGGAGGAGAGCAACTCTTCCCGGGAGCGTCCCATCAGATCGCAAAGACTATTATTCACGTCCAGCCATGCGCCATCTAATGACAAGATTGCCAGGCTGGCGCCAATATTTTCAAACAGGGGACACCGGCCCTGGGTAGGATGGCAGGCCGCGGTCTGCTGAGGCTCAGTTGCTATCGGGTTGCAACACGGTTGCGACACAGAAGCCCCTTATTTGCTCAAACGGATTAACGCTTCGGCTACTAAGGCTGGCGCAGATATTTTGCGAGGCACTGCAAAAAGGTGTCGGGCGAACTTGCACTTTCAATAGTAAGAGCCAGCACTTCTACTAGTGTGTTCGCAAACCTACCAGAAGTACGATGGGATGTCCAACCGATTACTAACGGCTCTGTACGTTGAGAGGGCATCACCGCTTGCCTACGCTACTGATCGCAGATGATAATGTCGCGCTCCGGGACACGCTCGTGGATATTCTTCAACAAGAATTCACGATTGTCGGGATTGCCTCGTCCGGGAAGGAGATTCTTGAGCGGGTACCGGAGTTGCGGCCGGACATCGTTGTACTGGACATATCCCTGGGCGACAGTACCGGCTTTGACGTGTTGCGGAAGCTAAAAAGTGACGGCTTCCGTTGCAAATTCGTCTTCGTCTCCGTGCATGAGAGCCCGAGCTTCATTCAGGCAGCAGAGGAGTTGGGGGCCTCCGGCTACGTCTTCAAGTCGCAGATCAGCCGGGACCTGTTGAATACGCTGCAAATCGTGGCAAATGAGGGGCCGTTCAGCTCGTCGAAACATGACACTTCAAGCGCCGGAAAATGAAGCGACGCAGGATCATTTTGTAACAATCATGGTGTGTTTTTCGGCTGTATCACTAAGGATATTGCTTGACTTCACCATAGGCCGGTGCTATCCCTCTTCTACCGCTTTTAATATGTTGGCGCAGTAAGTTCCCCCAGGTTATTGCCTATGGATTCGGACCGGATGGACGCTCAGACGGAACGCCGTCCTTTCTTCTAATCCCTTCGGGGCACGATCGGCGCCGTTTTTGGAGAAATTTTGTGAAGTTTGAGAAAACCGTACCTCGTGTCCTGATCGCAGACGATCACCAGCTTCTGGCAGACGCCTGCAAGAGTTTGTTGGAACCGGAATTCGAAGTCGTCGGCGTAGTTACGGATGGACGCAGCCTGGTGACGGCGGCGACCGAGCTCAAGCCGGACATCATCATTCTCGACATCTATATGCCGCACTTGAATGGCCTGGACGCGGGCGAGCAGGTGAAGCAAAAATTGCCGCGGGTTAAGCTTGTCTTTCTCACCATGACCACTGCAGCGAACATTGCAGCGGAAGCCTTCCGCCGCGGTGCGTCGGCGTACGTGCTCAAGCAGACGACTGGCGACGAATTGCTGCTCGCTGTCCGCAAGGTAAATCAGGGTGCGTCGTACCTGTCTCCGCTGGTTGCCAAGGAAACGGTGAACTTCCTGCTGAACCAGGAAAGCGGTCTCGGCGGGGAGCGGCAGATTACGATGAGGCAGAGCGAGATTCTGCAGCTGCTGGCTGAAGGATTGTCGATGAAGGAAGTTGCGAACATTCTGGACGTGAAGCCCGGCACCGTGGCATTTCACAAATACCGGATGATGGAAATGCTGCACATCAAGACCAACGCCGAACTGCTGCAGTACGCCATCAAGCGCCAGATGACGGCGCAGTAAGTTGGCTGCAGCCGGCTAGCAACTTTTGCTGCATCCCACTACTACATTTGCAGTTCCTGCCTGCGCGTGCGCTTGGATAGCTTGATTCCACAGTATTCTCTCGATTCTTCGTGCTCCGTGGCTTGCACCTGACGTCACCGTTCTGCCTGGTAGCGCAAAGTCCCACACGGGTTCTCGAGAATCCTTGCAACGCGCCAACTGGAGGCAACAATGAAATTCAAATTAATTGCGGCGACATTATTTACGCTCGCGGTATCTCTGCCTGCGATGGCCCAGCAGGTGTATGTCGACTATAACCATGCATTCGATTTCAAGACGCTGAAGACCTATGCGTGGGGTCAAGGTGCGAATGCAAATCAAATTGCCAACTCGTTCCTTGCGCAGACGGCACAGGCGCAGGTGAACGCGCAGCTGCAAGCCAAAGGACTGGCCCTTGTGACGGAGGCGCAGAACCCTGATGTTGTAGTCGTCCTTAGTGGTGGCCTGAAGCAGGAGACGTCCTACACAGCGATGGCGATGGGTGGCGGCTGGCGCTTTGGCGGAGGCATGGGTACGGTGACACCGCAGACGAACCTGGTTGGAACTCTCGTCGTCGATATCTACAGTGTTCAGTCAAAGAGCCTGCTATGGCGCGGGACAGCCTCAGACACGTTGAACCAGAGCAACTCATCGAAGAATAATAAGACCGTTGTCAACGCGGTGAATAAGATGTTCAAGCAATATCCGTGATCGCGAGTGATGAGTAAGATGAGTGTGTAATTCAGGCGGCCTCCCCGCGTTACTTTGACGCCGGGAGGCTGGTTCACATGCGGAGTAATCGCGAGGGTTTGCCCATCTACTCAGTTATGTATCGCCGGATTGTCATTTTTATTGTCACGATGATGTGTGCGTTGCCGTTGATGGCGACTGACTACACGGACGTGATCGTGATGAAGAACGGCGACCGCATGACCTGCGAAATCATGGGGCTGCAATCGGGCGTGCTCTCTGTGAAACTCAGTTATGTGGATGGCTCAATCGGGATCCAATGGTCAGAGGTCGCACATTTGGAAAGCAGCCGGCTGTTCCTGGTGAAGACAGAAAACGGCACGGTATACACCGGCAAAATTTCAACGTTCGAGACCGAAGGTGGGCGCCCGGTCGGCATTCAAATCGCATCGGCGACGGAGAAAGAAGTGTCAATCCCGCCGGGGGAAATTGTTCGCGTGGATCGCACATCACAAAGGTTCTGGGAGCGATTCGACGGCGCCATTACGACGGGAATTCTTTATTCGAAGGGCAATCAGACCGCGCAATACAGCGTCGAGTCGGATGTTGACTATCAACGGGAGCGCTGGTCGGCGCAGGCCGGATATAGTTCGAGCTTGGCCGCGAGTAATAACAGCAATCCATCTACTCGCAACCAAGGGGATTTTAGCAGTTTGCGGCTGCTGCCCTGGAACAACTGGTTTTACTCAGGCCGAGCTTCGTTTCTGCAAAGCAGCGTGCAGGATATCAACCTGCAAACCACAGTCGGCGGCGGTGTGGGCCGCTATCTGAGAAACAATAATAAGGCGAAGTGGTATGTGGCCGGCGGTCTGGCGTGGCAAAACACTTCGTATAGCCAGTACGTCGGATATCAAGGTGCGCAAAACGCAGCCGCGATTTTTGTCTCGAGTGAGCTGAGTGTTTTTCGGTTTAAGAAGACGAATCTGGATTTGTTCGCGATTGTTCTCCCCGATATCTCCGATCCCGGGCGCGTTCGTACAAATGCGACGGCGTCGTATTACATCAAAATATTCAGCAATCTTTCCTGGAATATTTCGTTTTATGGTGACTGGGATAATCAGCCGCCAGCTACGCTCTCCGGCAGCGACTACGGTTCAAGCTCAGGACTGAGTTGGAAGTTTGGCGATCGGTAAGGGCCAAAGGTGGCCGTTGGTTAGATTGCGACGGGCAGCAACGGTTCGAGTGTTTTCGATGTACTCACGGGCGCTGTCGCCACCAGGTGCATTCCTTCGTCAGGCTTACAGTCGATCGAGAATTCGCCACCGGCCAATGCGACACGCTCTCGCAGGTTAGCGATGGCCATCTCGGCTGCCTCTTTGTCAGCATCGGATGCGAAGGCGGCTCCGTTGTCGGTGATCGTCACCGAGATTGAGGCTCCACAAATGTCCAGATGGATATCCACACTTGTCGCCCGCTTGCGCTTGCAGATGTTTTCCAGCGTCTCCTGGATGATGCGAAAGAAATTCAGCGCTATGTCTCCACTTAACGCGACAGACAAGCCGGCGCAGTCGCAGTGTACCTGGATGTGATTGGACTTCGCGAATTCGGCCGCCATGCCACGAACAGCTGCGCCAAGTCCGAGCAACTCCAGTTCAGAGGAATGCAGTTGATGCGCCAGCAAACTTACCGCGTGTCCTAGTTCGGTGACTCGACTGCAGATTTTCTTTAGCTGCGCCGCAACTTCCAGCGATTGCGCGGCGCTGGCGGCACGCGACAACTCGAGCTCGATTCCGAGCAGCGTCAGGGACTGACCAATGTTGTCATGGAGCTCTTTCGCGATGCGGGTGCGCTCCGCTTCCTGGCTTCTCAGCAAGGAGCGATACGAGTCCAGACGCGTGTATTCGTTGCCATTGGTCGAAGACATAAATGAAATCAAATCACAGCGCACTGAGAAAAGACAGCACCCAATTGCATACTGCGGAACCAATTTTTATTTTGCGGAACAGTCGCGCGCGTCCAGCCATGCTGACGTCGCGAATCCTAATCAGCTAATTCGGCGGCAGGTACTATCAAAATTGCTAGTTCCTTCGGCGGCGGCGTAAGAACTAGCCTTTTCATCTAACGTAGGGAGAGTTATAGCGCGTGGAGCGGAAGCCCGACATAACTGAAGCACTCGAGAAGCCGCTGACGCTAGTCCAGAAGGCTGCAGTCGTCGCGCTTGCCCTCATGCTGGTCGTCGTCATGATCCTGTCGACCATTCACCTGGGAGTTTTAATCTTCGACGAGGTCATGAAGCCACCGAAATATCTCATCGCGGTCCAGGGGCTGCTGGAGATATTCGGATACTTCCTACTCGTGCTGATCGGCGTGGAATTACTGGAGACACT
>Ga0302324_100011879_pt1 | contig 17822 bp, 18 predicted proteins | sample Palsa_T0_1_FD_201949 | JGI IMG/M metagenome (GOLD analysis project Ga0302324, IMG submission 201949) | Peat permafrost microbial communities from Stordalen Mire near Abisko, Sweden - Palsa_T0_1 | ecosystem: Environmental > Terrestrial > Soil > Palsa > Peat permafrost | place: Sweden: Abisko... | reverse complement strand
CGCTGCGCTGGACAAGGCAGCGTGTGCGCCTTTCTGTAAGGGAAAGGCGCATGAAGTGCACCAACGCCACCAAGGTCAACAGGAAATCCGGGGGAGCGTAGTGGAGGATCTGCGGTGCGCCCGTCGGCCTTCCCAAATTTTGGAGTTATCACGCAGACTCTGTTAGGGGCACTTCGAAAATTATCTAAGTAATTGATTCTATGGTCGGGGCGGAGGGATTCGAACCCCCGACCCTCTGCTCCCAAAGCAGATGCGCTACCAGGCTACGCTACGCCCCGATCTTCGGATTGTAACGCAACCAGGGTTCGTCAGGCATGGTGGCCAAGCCATTCCAGGAACCAAAGAATGAGGAAGATGGGGGCCAGAAAGATGGCGGCCAGCGTCATCCCGATCAGCGCCAGGAAGACCCAGTCCCGCCAGGTCTGACGCCGCGATTGCTCCAGATGGCGAACGATCAGCGCGTAGTTGCGACGGTTCGCCTTCCACGCGATGTCAAAGGCGTCACCCAGCAAGGGAACCGTCCCCAGCAGTACCTCGATGCCGATGTTGACCACCATTCTGAGCAGCGTGATATAGGGAACGCCGCGCACCCAGGCGGCCACAACAAGGATGGTAGAAGCAAGGCCCCCAATAATGTCTCCCAGGCCGGGAACCAGACCGATGATGCCATCTAATCCGAAGCGGATCGAGGTGCCGGGAACGCGGAACCAGTCGTCGAGGACATGCGACAGCATATCGAGGTTTTCGTCAGCGAACAGGCCACTGGCCTTCTGAAAACGAGGCTTTTGGGGAGGCAGGATCTCGGGCTGTCGACTGCTGGGCATAGGATGCAACACGATCCGTAGCAGGCCCACAACGCGCCTTGCACCGGTCTTAGGGTGCCGACCTGGATGCTACAATCTAAGTCTATATGGCGGCTATAGTTCAGTGGCAGAACGCCGGTCTGTGGCACCGGATGTCGTGGGTTCGACCCCCACTAGCCGCCCCAGTTGAAGCCGCTCCCACCTTGACTGAGCGCAGTTAAGTTTCTGGGAGGAAGACGCCCGACGTGACCATCCGACCATCTTCCTCCACGCAAAATCCGGTCACCAACGAGGCTGCAGTCTCAGGCGCCATCGCCAATCGTTTCTGGATCGGCTGCTCCGGCTGGGCTTATCCCACCTGGAAACCGGAATTCTACCCACCCAAAACTTCGCCTAAAAAGATGCTGGAGTACTACGCGACCCAGCTCAGTTCGGTCGAGGTGAACTACACCTTCCGCCACCTGCCCTCGGCAACCACGGTCGACGGATGGTTGGCGCAGGTTGGAGCAGACTTTCGCTTCTCCTTCAAAGCGCCGCAGCGCATTACGCATATCAAGCGATTGAAGGAATGCAGCGACACGCTGTCTGTTTTTTACTCGGCTCTGCTGCCGGTCATCCGCGTGGGACGCATGGGGGTGGTTTTATTCCAGTTGCCGCCAAATCTCAAAGCGGACCGGGAGAGGCTTGCTGCTTTCCTCAAAGAAGCTGCGCCGGAAGGAACCGCGACGCTGCGCATCGCCTTTGAGTTCCGCCATGCATCGTGGTTTGCAAGCGAGATCTTCGACCTGCTTCGCCAGCATCAAGCCGCGCTGTGTGTGGCCGAGAGCGATGAACTCGAGACGCCGGACGTGGTCACCGCACCGTTCTGCTGCTACCGGTTGCGCAAGAGCGACTACGGAGAGGCCGACTTGCAGGAGATCGAACAGCAACTGATGGCAAAGGCCGCGCTGGGAGATGTTTTCGCCTACATCAAGCACGAGGACACCCCCAAAGGCGCTTTGCAAGCTGCCTCCCTGCTTACCAAATTGAGGGCGCGGTGAGCGAAAGCAGCGACCTTCTGTTGGAAACCGCAAGCAGCCTGGGACGGGTGGAAGAGTTTCTTCCGAAAAGATTTCTGCGTAACGGACACCTGCAGACATTGGTCGGCAACTTCAAGCCCCGGCAATATGTCTTGCCAGAGCCTGCCACGCACCTGATCGAGGTCGACCCAGGCCAGACCGCTCCGGCGGAAGGAGAGGCTTGCGACTCGACGGCAGCACTGTTCACGCAAGCGCGGGCCAATGCCCGCACCGGCGGCGCAAGCTATGTGCTTTGTCATTGCCATTGGCAGGCGAACGCCGGCCAGTGCCTTACCGTATTGCTGGTGCATGGCCTTGAAGGATCCTCCCACTCGCAGTATGTGCTGGGCAACTCGGCCCGGGCCTGGGCCGCCGGGTGCAATGTCATCCGCATGAACATGCGGAACTGCGGCGGGACTGAAGATTTGTCGCCGACACTGTATCACTCCGGGCTTTCCGCAGACGTTGCAGCTGTTATGAAAACGCTTGCCGCGGAGAAAAGTCTCACAGCCTTTGCCCTGGTGGGCTATTCCATGGGAGGCAACCTGGTTTTGAAGCTCGCCGGTGATATGGGCGCGCACCCACCCAGCTACCTCAAAGCCGCGGTGGGTATTTCGCCGGCTATGGACCTGGGTGTCTCAGCCGATGCGTTGCACCGCGTCTCAAACCGGGTCTACGAGTGGAAGTTTCTGATCGGTTTGCGGCGCCGTTTTCGGCGAAAGGCAGAACTGTTTCCAGAAATCTATTCGACGGTTGGTCTGGAGAGGATCGCGAGCCTGCGTCAGTTTGACGACCAAATCACTGCCCGCTACTCCGGCTTCTCCGGCGCGGATGATTACTACTATCGAGCATCCAGCACCCGGGTGGCACGGCAAATCACCGTTCCTACGCTCGTTTTGCGTTCCCTCGACGATCCCTTCATCAGGATGTTGCCATCGACGCGCGACGCGCTGTTAGCGAATCATCGGGTCCGTTTAGTTGAGACGGCACATGGAGGCCATTGTGCCTTCCTGGCGCCCGCGACCGGGTATGACGGCTACTGGGCGGAGAAGACTCTGCTGGACTTTCTGCTTTCGGTCGCAAAACCCTGATGGAAGCCGACTGGTCGGTTGCGCTGGAGGCCGATGACCCGGTGATCGCCGTTCCCTGGGCCGCACCAGAGGGCGACGGCCGCGGGGGATGCAGATTCGTTGACCTGCGCCTGGGTGCGCACGTCATCGAGGAAATTGAAGAAGCCCGGGCAAGACCGGCCTTGCGATCCGCACTGCTCCTGCTGAACGGTGCCACATCGCCGCTCTGGAGCGCCAAGTGCGATGCCTGGACCAGCAGCGCGGATGAGGGTGCTGAGCCCTTCGATCCCTACGAGATGGACGCCACGCCGGGCGAAACGGCCTTTGGGTCCGGCTGTTACATTGACCTGCTGCCTCGTGAACCCTTGCTTCTATCCAGCTTCGAAGGTCAGGAGCGCTGGCTCCGCGCGGTCACGGAGGCGCTTCGCAATATCCCGGCGAGAGCAGCGAGGGTGGAACTGGTACTACGGCGCGCGGAGGTCGAGGGTGTGCCGGGTTTTGGACTAACCTGGTTCGTCGAAGGCTGCGGGTTGAGCGCGCACCATGCCGAAAAGAGGTGGAGCGAAGCTCTCAATCTGGCACTGCCGGCGATCATGGAGGTTCGCCCGCTGTAGCTGCGAATGGATGGCGCTGACGATACAATGTCAGGAACGGGCGAGTAGCTCAATTGGATAGAGCACCGGCCTTCTAAGCCGGGGGTTGTGGGTTCAAGCCCCGCCTCGCCCACCATTGGAATTAAGCCCCCTCCTACTACGCTACGCACGCCGGTCGAAATGCATGACACCTGGTCTTTGGAGTGACCATGGCGGACGCTGTCAACCGGAGATCGTACAAACACGTCGCTCTTGACGACAAGTGGGACGCTGTCGTCATCGGATCGGGCATCGGTGGTCTGACTGCGGCTGTTCTTCTTTCAGTGCACGGCGGCAAACGTGTGCTCGTGCTGGAGCGCCACTATGCCATGGGCGGCTTTACACATACGTTCCGCCGTCCAGGCTATGAGTGGGACGTAGGCCTTCACTACATCGGCCAGGTGCAGGATGCCAACTCCAGCGTGCGGCGGGCTTTCGATCATGTTACCGAAGGAAAAGTCCGGTGGAACGCAATGCCGGAGGTCTATGACCAGATCATTGCCGGTGGTCAGAAGTTTGACCTGACTCGTGGGCTTGAGCAATACCGGGAGAGGATGAAGGGCTATTTCCCAAGCGAAATCCGAGCCATCGACAAGTACATTGCTGCCGTGCGGTCTTCCAATCGGGCTTCCGGTCTTTACTATGCGGAGAAGGCGGTTCCGGAACTGGTGTCCTCCATTGCCGGCGGACTCATGCGCGCGCCGTTTCTTCGCTGGGCAACGCGTACCACAGGAGAAGTGCTCCACGACCTGACGAGCAATCGAGATCTGATCGGCGTACTCACAGGTCAATGGGGGGACTACGGTCTTCCGCCCGCGCAAAGCAGTTTTGGCATTCACGCCACAATCGCAGGGCATTATTTTGACGGTGGCAGCTATCCCGTCGGCGGATCCTCCACTATCGCAGCTGCCATGGCTCCCATCATCGAGCGAAATGGCGGCCGCGTGATCACCAGCGCCGAAGTCACGAATATAGTCGTCGACGGCGAGAAGGCCGTCGGCGTGAAGATGGCAGGAGGGCGCGAGTTTATTGCTCCCATCATCATCAGCGACGCTGGTGCGGCGAATACTTTTTTTAGACTGGTGGCGGCTGAGACGGCCTGCCTTAGCTCGCTGCGTGATGAGCTTCGGTCAATCCCTGTCTCGGTCGCACACGTCGGACTCTATGTGGGCATCAAGGCTACCGATGATGACCTTGGCCTGAAAGGGACGAATCTTTGGATTTATCCTTCGCTTGACCACGATGCGAATGTCGCGCGATTTGCCAAAGACATCCACTCGCCATTCGCAAGCCTCTACATCTCGTTTCCATCCGCAAAAGATCCGGATTTCGCCAATAGGTATCCGGGCAGAAGCACCGTAGAAGTGTTGACATTCGTCCCGTTCGAACAATTCGCCGGCTGGCGCGACACGAAATGGCAGCGCCGCGGCCCCAGCTACGATTCGTTGAAACAACTCCTCGCGGCGCGGCTCCGCGCCGAACTGGAGCGGCACGTCCCGGCCGTTGCGGGAAGAATTGACTACTCTGAACTGTCTACCCCGCTGACGACGCGGCACTTCATGAACTATGAAAACGGCGAGATCTACGGCATCGCCTCGACCCCTGCCCGATTCAGAATGCGGGCCCTGGGCGCGCGCACCCCGATTCGCAACCTATATCTAGCTGGGCAGGACGTCACCAGCCTGGGAGTTGTAGGTGCGTTGTATGGGGGTGCTATCAGCGCGACGGCTGCACTGGGGAAGAACCTGGTCTCGAAACTTGCGAAACCCTTTGCAGCGCCGTAGCCAAACCTGAGCGAATTGGCTGGATTGTTCTCAGCCACCCCTTCAAGGCTGCGACGCGATGCGTGATGTTCGTCACAGAACTGCAGGCTCGACAGGTCTAGCTTGAGATTGAAGGGAGAATGTCGTCATGAGTATCCCAAACTCCATCGCACATGATGAGACGCTACGTACCGCGGTCTTGCGCGAGATCGAATGGCGGCCCGATATTCACGCGCAGGACATTGATGTCAAGGCCTCCGGTTCTGCTGTTGCGCTGAGTGGATTCGTCGATACATTTGCCGAAAAGGCAAGCGCGGAGAAGGCCGCCAAATCCGTCCGCGGAGTTCTTCTTATTGCCAACGACATCGAGGTGCGACCCAGTACGCGTACAGACCCGGAGATTGCCGGCGAGATCCGGCAGGCTCTAAAGTCTCACGCCCTGCTTCCAGAGACGAATATCGATGCAACTGTACGCGAGGGCTTCGTTACCTTGGAAGGTACTGTCGAGTGGAATTATCAGAAGGTTTCCGCGTTAGAGGCAGCCGAGAGCATTCGTGGGGTCCGGGGTGTCTGGAATCGAATCGCGGTTAAGCCGCAAGTGTCACCCGCCTCCGTTAAGGATGCGATCGACGCAGCGCTTCGCAGAAGCGCGGAGCTTGACGCAAAAAGCATCTATGTTTCTGTACACGGCAGCACGGTCGAGTTGTCGGGCAAGGTCCACTCCTTTTCGGAACGCGAAGACGCCGAACGTTCCGCCTGGGCTGCTCCAGGAATCGAATCCGTAGTTAACCTCCTTCAGGTGACCTACTGACACTGCCGATCCAGAAGCGAAGGGGATGCTCCCCTGCGTCAGTCTCCACTGATCGCCACCAGGGCCGCGCGGTTGGGAATCATTGCGGTCGTTCCCTGGAGCATAACCAGATGCCGGTGCTTGAACTCGCTTAAGGTGCGGGTAACCGTCTCTCGGGTGGAACCGACACACTCGGCAATCTGCTCGTGCGTGAATGGCATTTTGATTCTCGCTTGTTGCGAGGTCTGCTTTTCTTCAGACGACCACTGTAAAAACAACCGTGCGATCTTCTCATGCGCGTTAGTAGACAAGCCGACTGTCCGCAATTGTTCACAGGCACTAGCATATTGCGAATTCAGTTGCCGGATTACTGTCTGGTATACCTCGGGAAACCGGGCGATGAACGAAATGAAGTCCTCACGACGGATAAATGAAACCTGGGACGGATAAAGTGTTTCGGCGCTCACTTCATAAGGAGTGCCAGACATGGTTGCACTTAAGCCGAGTATCTCGCCCGGGCGAGCGAGTTGCAGGATCAAAGTCTTCCCGCCCCTGGAACTGACCGAGAGCTTAACCTTTCCCGAGCAAAGGAGGTAAATTCCCCTGGCTGGTTCGTTTTCGAGGAACAGCCTGGCTCCTGCTGGATAGCTGGTTGAAATCCTGATGGATTGAAATTCCTTCGCCGCAGCGGCTGTAAGATGACATAGAAACCCGCTCTCTTTCAGCTTGCAACTTTCACAAATCGAGGTTTGTCCGTTTGGGGATAGCATGTCATCTCTCCTGTTGCTCGAGCGCCGCACCGCTCGTAGCCTGGTTGGCAAAGTATTGAGTTAAGGGAGAATCGGAGAGAATCTCCGCGCCCGTTTTCCTGACAATTTCTTGAAGAATGTGAGTTCCCTTCTGGTCCGCGAAGCTTACTCCACGAATGTCTACCCGCAACGGCATCTGATTCGCGGAAACCCACAAATCGTGCCACGTTCTTCCCAACTCCATGGCCCACGGACCAACCAGTTTGCCCTCGATCTTGAGAGTTGCCACCGGAGAATCGTGTGTTATCGAGATTTTCAGCACTGTCTTCACTTCCTTGCACTTCTATAGAGCAAATGGGTTACCAAAGACGCGGGAATCCGGCATCCGCTTAAATTTTGATGAAAATAGGGGGTTTAGCGCGAAATTCTTAACATACAACCGGCCCGGATCGAAGTCGGAGACGACAGGTTGAGACGATATGTCGTCTCGGAGACGATAGAGTCGCCTCATTCAGCCCTAGGCCTAACTCCATTTCCGGCGTGGGATAAAGCCCAGATGATGAAAGGGATTTTGTTGGTACGGATGACCTGAATATGAGCGGTTGCGTCATTAGCGATGCAACAGACCAGCCGGTTAACCAAGAACGCTCGTGCGGGATCCGTCCAGCATCAGGTGCGTTGATCGTAAGACATTCGCCCACTCCACCTAGAATTGACCTGAATGAGAAGATCCAGCCTGCGCTGTAGAAAACTCGCGATAGGTTCCACTGGGGCGTGCCTTTGACCCGCTCGGGAGAGTGAAGGTTGGACAGGGGACCTGGGCTATCACCCTATAAGCAACGCCTGCGCGGAAGGTCGCGCTTAAAGGGGATGCCTGAAACGCGCTCAACACGAGCAACTGAGGCTCTGAAGCCATGCACTCGGCGACTATTTCTTCCGCCGGCTCGCCGCTTCGGACACGAATGTGTGGCCGGACAAGCATGGGCTCTATTTGCCTCAACAGCTCTTCGATTCTGGACATGGCGCCGGCTGCCAGGCCCTCATCCCCAAGGTCCTGCTCAGCGACGTGGAGTATGGTGAGCTCAGCCGCCGATGCGGCAGCGAGATCCACTGCAAACCTGAGCGAATGTTCGGGATGATGGCGTAGTGAGACAGCAAAGAGAATCCGGTGAGGCCGATTGGGAGCAGGTGCTTCGAAATGTGGACCTACTGTGCAGACTGGAATATCCAAACTGCGTATCAACTGCTCGGCAACCGATCCGATAAGAAGCTTGCCCAATTTTCCCCTGGCGGAAGTACCGACAATCAGGCGTTTTACGCTGTGCTCGCGAATGAAACCCTTGATCTCGTCCACGGGATACAATCGGCGGACCTCAGAGGCACAAGCCAAATTCCTCTGGCGCAATTCCAATGCAACCTCAGCGAGAACGGCTTCCGCACTTCTGTATTCCTTCTCTTTTGCGACAAACGGATAGGCTCCGGATTCGATTGAAACGTATGCCTCCGGAGGAATTACGTGGAGTAGCCAGATCATGGCTCCTGTCATCTTCGCCTGATCGATGGCCACTGGAAGCAGGAAGTCCAGGTCATTCAGATCTGTGGCCACCAGAATGGATTGTGGCCGTGTGATCGCAGATAGGTAGGTCGTATTCATGTTGTTCTCCTGTACCCGGCTTTGCGCCAGTCTGTTTCAAACGCCGTATTCGCCGCGGACGGTCGTAAGCGTGATTGGCCTCGCCAGGGTTTTGCTGTCTATTCAGTCGCGGCAGATTGTAATCATTGAGTTGGCACCACGAGCACGGGACAGTGCGATCCGCGAATGATGGCCGAAATTTTGGTCCGAGGTATGTGATCTGCCAGCGGTCCACCATGCCTTGCTCCGAGGACGATCAAACTGGCCTTGTTTACCTGCGCTGAATGCAGAATGGCGGGAGCGATCTCACCGGTTCCCACCTCGAATTCCAGGGTGCACGCGTCTTCGCAGTCGTTTGGCACGAACTGATGCAGTTTTTTGTGGGTGATTGACTCGGCTTGATATTGTTCGTCCATCGTGGCCGCCTGAGGCAGCACATGCATTACGGTCAGCCGGGCGTTGTTATCTTGCGCCAACGAGCTGGCATACAGGGCCGGCCGCGAAGCCTGCTGCGAAAGATGTGTCGCCAAAACAATCGACCGTATTGGCCCTATGGTTTTGTCGCACGATGGGCCTGCTACCAATACGGGATAGGTAAGGCGGCGGATAGCCCATTCGGCGACCGAGCCAAGGGTCAGCTTCGCCAGCCCATGGCGGCCATGGGAACCCAGCACCAGCAAGTCAATGCCATTTGATTCCCCTGCAGATTGAATCGCCTCAATGGCGGATCCCAGGAAGGCTGTTTCCTTGTGCTTCACCGTCCGCAGTTCAGGGATGTGTTCGACATATCTGTGCAGGTTCTCGCGCCCATTCTTCAGATCCGTCGCTGCGAACTCGGGAACCGCTCCGCGCATGTCGACACCATAGAATTCAGGCAGGATCGAATGGAGCACATACAGCGTGGCGTGACATTCTTTCGCCAGTCGAGCGGCCAGCCTTACCGCGGCCTCACTTGCCGGCAAACAATCGGTGGCTACCAGGATGGACCGAAATCTAAGACCGACCGACCCCAGACGTGGGCTCTCCTTTTTCGGTGTGCTAACAGTAGCTGTCATGGCTGACGCTCTCTCTCTCCCAGGGTGCTCGCCCTGGCTTCCGGAAATCTTCCCCGGAAATCTTCTCTTTGACAGAATCAGTGGACGACAGGTTTTCCGTCTGTGACCGGTGTCACAGCAGTCAGGTTGCGGCCAGCAGCCGGCTCGTTTCCCGTTCTCGAGTCGTGAGGCGGCTCGCCATCCATGCACCGAACCTTTTCCACCCACGCATAGATTGCTTCGTCAATCGTTCCGTTATCCCGGCCGGTGCCGGGTGGTACCAGGAGCACCGGGCACTGGGACTCAACGATCACACGGTAGACGGTACTGTCATCCAGGTGCTTGCTATCGACCCCGATGGCTGGTGCTCCCAGTACGATCAGGTCAGGATGTACCTTCTGCGCCGCGGAAGCGATGGCCTCAGTCACCACGCCCTGGGACACGAGATGCTCGACCGGCAAAGTATGCGACTCGTTAAAGGGCGCGAGCAGCCGAAGTCGGGTCATACAGAGGCTGCATTGCTGCTCCTTGCCACATTGCGTGCTGTGGAGCACCATCAGTCCACGCCTCGCGATGCGTTGCGCCACCTCCAAAGCGGCTATACCGGCGTCAGAGAAATCGGTGGCGGCGATCACGTTCCGCCACAGCAAGCGAGGCAACAGGGTTGCCTCTGCAGGGGTCGCGACGGTCAAGATGGAACACTGCGTATTCGCCATTAAAAGGCGCGCCATGGTGGCGAGGGCCATGCTAGCGGCGGCTGTTCTTCCCGCGGTGCCGAGAATGAGCAGGGAGGCGGAGTGGCGTCTCGTCTCGCGCAGGATCTCTGCGCAAATTTGTTCCCGCTGCTCGAAGGAATCGTGGTTGGCACCGTGGCGGCGAGGGTCGTGTTCCATGGCCGTCAACTCTGCATTGGCTGCACCGTCACGCAATGTGGCACCCGGCAATGCGTAAACGATGGGATCGAGTGAGTGCACCACCACCAGCTCCGCATGACGTTCGTGGGCAAGCTGTTGTGCATAGCGCAATCCGTACGAGGACCCTCCCGAGAGGTCTCCGACATAAACGATTTTGCTGAACGGAAAGCCAGTGTTCGACTGCTTCTCGTCTTCGGATGTGCTCGTTTGCTTGTGTTCTAGAGCTTTCTGGAGTGCTGTCATGGTCGCCCTCGGTAACGATTGATTGCTTTACAGTCAAATCGTATGCGCGGCGGTCATGGATTGATGTGATGGCGGATACAGAGATACGTGACGCAGATCACATACAGCGGGCAGACTCAGGCTGCTGAAGGGGGAGGGCCTGAGAGAGTCTGCACTTTAACTCCAGAATTTGGGAAGGCCGAGGGGCACACCGCAGATCCCTCCGCTCCGCTACGCTCCGGTCGGGATGACAAATCATCTTGGAAACTATACTTAGCGTTCCCAAACAAAATTGTAATCCCGACCGGAGCGTACCCGGATTTCCTGCCACGCTGCGTCGGACAAGGCCGCGTGTGCGCCCTTCCGTAAAGAAGGGCGCATGAAGTGCACCAACGCCACCAAGGTCAACAGGAAATCCGGGGCAGCGGAGCGGAGGGATCTGCGGTGCGCCCCGTTATCCTCATTCAACTCTGTGGAATGTTCTGGACCAGCGAGTGTCGCTGAAGAAGTGGACGAACTCGTGCAAGGTTGATCCAGCACGTTCTGAGAGCGAACCCTCATCCACGCCGGATTCGGGTATCTCAATTGACCAATAGACAAAGAGCGGACGCCCGACGATATTCTGCCGCGGCACGAAGCCCCAGTAGCGGCTATCCAAACTGTTGGTGCGGTTGTCGCCCATAACAAAGTAGCTATTGGGCGGTACCTGAATGTCTTCGCCGCGAATGTATTGCGGCATCAGCGCGGACCACTCCGGGGTTACTTCAGGCTCTGAGGAGGGATCAACCGAAGGGAAATCGTTGACGTAGGGGTCATAGTACGGGCGCGTAGGTTTGCCGACCCAAGGCTCATTCTGGGCGACGCCATTGAGATAGAGGACGCCTCGGCGCAAATGGAGGTGGTCCCCAGGAACGCCGACAACGCGTTTCACGAGAAAGATGTGTTCGCCATTTGGCTGCGCGGCCGGATTGAAGAAGACGACGACGTCGCCACGAGCGACTTCGCGGTAGTGCACAAAGGGAGCCCACTTCGCAGCGGGCGCGAGATTCTCGCGCTCTACCATAACGTGGTCGCCGGTAAGCAGCGTACTCGCCATCGACGAGGACGGGATAACGAAGTTTTGAAAGAGAAAACTAAGAACGAAGAGGCCCACCGCGAGGACGCTGCAGGTCGATGAAAATCCTTCCAGGGGTGTTTCACGGGGCTGCTTGCTCTCTTCGGCTCGTTTGCGTGTCACTGCTGGTTTCTCCCCGCTTGAATTGCTAGCTCTTCGTTGGGCAATGATAATACAGACCGAGCCGGGAGATGCTTGCCTCAAAGGCGAAGGGGAGCAGCATCTGCTCCCCTTCGAACAACGGTTGATCGGTTAGTTGCGTACTTTAGCGCGACGCCCGGTCGGCCCGCCCTTTGCGGAACATCTCGTTGACCGTGGCTTCAAAGTGCGTCGCCGAGGGCGGCGTGGGAACGGCGCCACTCAGGATGGTGCGGTACGGAATGTCTTTCCCGTAATATGCACGCGTATCCGCTGAGTTCTGGTGAACCTCGTCGCCAGTAAGGTCTACGCCGGCGAACAGGCCCTGGCTGCGAGAATAGGTAAGAAACTCGGCATTCGCGAGCTCAGTGGTGGACGCTTGCGAGTCACGGCCCACCGGGCCGGCCGACGCCGCGATGTCGCCACCCAGCTTTACCTTGTCCTTGAGCAGATCATCCATGCTTCGGCTGTTTACGCCAACCAGGACGAGGTCGGTGGATTGGCCGCCTGCCTGCAACCCGAAACTCGCTCCAGTCAACTGAATGAAGACGGGCGCGCTCCAACCCTTCGCCGTACGGCAGGTTGCTACGCCTTGGCCATACTGCGCGCCGACGAGAAAGGCTCCCTTTTTAAAGCCCGGGATAACCGCAATACAGTGGGCCTTCGCGGCGATATCCATCGGAATACCCTTGTCTGGGGTAGCCATTAACTCATGGAGGACCGCGTGAGCAGCGTCTATGCGTCCATCCAATTTATCAACGTCCGCACCATGAGCGGCGGTGCCGCAGGCAAGACCTATGCCGACCAACGAAGCAGCCAAAATATTTTTCATCGCGATTCTCAACTTTCATAGAGAGGCTCATCCATTTCATGCCTCTGCTGGTTACTAAGATGCAAGTTATTGATTGATGACAAGACAAATTTCATGCGGGGGTGCGCTTGAGCAGGTAATCGAGACCGCACACGCGGTACCACCGGTAGCCATAAGGCTCCAGTAGAATGCGATGCCTATCTCCGTCGATGGGTTGACTATGATTGTCAGAAAGAAGATTAATCAGCGAACACGCCTCCTCCTGCTCGTTAGTTACGGAAAAGCTCACTTCTCTAGGCAACCCACTCAGGTTATGGACAAAAAGCACCGCATTGTTACGCCACTCGTAGCGCATGATCAGGACTTCCTTAGCCTGCGCAGAGATGAAGGAAAAATCACCCCAGCCGATCTCAGGCACTTCCTTACGCATGCGGATGATGCGCTCCATCCAATTGAGCAAGGAATCAGGATCACGGCGCTGCGCGGCTACGTTGATGTGCTCGAAGCCATAAGGACCGGCGTCGATGACCGGCAGTACCGGCTTGTCACTCTTGGTGAAGCCTGCATTGGGTTCGATGGACCACTGCATCGGTGTGCGAGCGCAGTTGCGCTCGGGCAATTTGAGATTGTCGCCCATCCCGATCTCGTCGCCGTAGCGAATGACGGGCGTGCCAGGTAACGTGATCATCAAACTGTAGGCTAGTTCCAACCGCCGGCGATCACCCTCTAACATAGGCGCCAGGCGGCGCCGAATACCGCGATCGTACAACTGCATTTCCGGCTCCGGTCCGAACGCCGCGAAGACAGCGTTGCGTTCCTTGTCTTTCAGACGGCCGAGATCGAGTTCATCGTGATTGCGAAGGAACTGTCCCCACTGGGCCGTCGCCGGCCGCTTCTTCGTCGACTGCATGGCTCGTTTCAGCGAGCGGCTATCCGCCGTGGCCATGGCCAGGAAGAGATGTTGATTCACCTCGAAGTTGAACATCATTTGTACCCGTTCGCCGGCGCTGCCGAAGTAGTGCATATCGGTGTCCGGCAACACATTGGCCTCACCCAGAATGATCGCGTCCCCTTCTCGCCAGCCCAAAAACTGGCTGAAGGTGCGGAGCATCTCGTAGTCTTCCTCCGGCTTCACCGTGGCGCCCTTGGAGGAAATCACAAACGGAACAGCATCCATGCGGAAGCCCGAGACGCCAAGCTGCAACCAAAATCCCATGATCTTGAGGATCTCCGCCTGCACTTCGGGATTGGCGGTATTGAGGTCGGGTTGAAAATCATAAAAACGATGGAAGTAGTAAGCCCTGGCGACGTCGTCGTAGGTCCAAGTTGACTTCTGCACGCCTGGGAACACAACGCCCGAGGCGGCGTTTTTTGGCTTCTTCTTTGACCACACGTACCAGTCCCGATATTTCGACTTGGGATCGCGGCGAGCTTCCTGGAACCAGGGATGCTGATCCGAAGTGTGGTTGACCACCAGGTCGATGAGCACGCGCAAGCCGCGCTGCCTGCAGCCATGGGTAAACTCCACAAAATCTCCCAGGGTGCCATAGCGAGGATTTACCCCGTAATAGTCCGCGACATCATAGCCGTCGTCTCTGCCGGGAGAGGGCTGAAAGGGCATCAGCCAGATAGCAGTCACACCCAGCCCCTGCAGGTAGTCGAGACGGCTCATGAGTCCGTGGAAGTCGCCAATGCCGTCTCCGTTGGTATCCAGGTAGGTGGCGATCGATAAGCAGTAAATGACCGCGTTCTTATACCAAAGGTCGTTGATCATGCCGGATCTCTTTCAGGTTTAAAAAGGGAAGTTGAATCAGCAATGGTTGGGATGCACAAGTTGCCCGTGATCGGTGCTCAGATTTCGACGTGATGGCCGGGGGGAGGCAAAAATAGGCTCGCAGGAGTAAGTCCTTCGTTTCAGGAAGGCGCTCAAATTGTCCATTGAGTCGCATCCCTGTAAAGTCTGCGTGAGAACTCCAGAATTTGGGAAGCCCGAGGGGCGCACCGCAGATCCCTCGGCTTCCCCAGATTTCCTGTCGAGAGTTGCGGCTTCGGTCGACTGCATGTGGTTCTCTTTAGGGAGAACCACATAAGTGGTCGCCAGGAGAGCGGTGAAGCAGGAAATCCGGGTACGCTCGGGATGACAAAGGGTTAGGGACGCTTTCAGAGGTGGGTGGTTAGTGGATGAATGCACCGGAGATCGCTACGCTCCGGTCGGGATGACAAATTTGTTTGGGAACGCTAAGTATGTTTTCAAGATGAATTGTCATCCCGACCGAAGCGTATAAGAGTAAGAATCACGTAAAGGTTACTAAAGTTCCATGGACAGCTCCAACTTCAGTTTGTTATTTGTTCTCAAGTGTTTAAAAGCTCTTAAGTTGATTTTGTTTTGCCTGTAACACGGATACAGCTTTCTGCCCTCGGTGTTCCTGGATTCTGGCACCACAGTGTTCCCCCTGGAATTTGTGCTCTTTTCAGTCGACCTCGCACCGTCGGCAGAAGCAGAACTATGGTTCTGCGCTTCATCCTGCCGTGTCAAGGGAGGAGAATCGCTATGGCTCTTCGCTGCAAGATGAACGCTTCACGTCGTCCAGGCATGAAGATAGGCCGACGCTCTGCCTATCTCAACCATCGCCCCGCATGGGGCGGTTTATGAGCACATTCGCAGGTTCTAATTCCGGCTTGATCTCGATCACACCACTTCGAGACGGTTACAACATTGACGCGCTCGATCCCAAAGATGCCGGTCGCCTGCGTTTATTGTCCGAACGGATCGGTCGCAACCTGGTCTCCAACGCACAACTTGTAACCGCGGAGGGCATTAACGAGCGTGAATTGTGGACCAAGAGAGCTGCGATTACTCTACGCTTGCTGGTCATACGCCCGTTTTGCCGTTTGGTTGATGTCGCGGAGGCTTGCCGCTGTAACTACGACGATGCAATGAGGCTGATCAGAGCAATCAAACACAATCGAGAAGCCGCGATGTTTCTCAACAAGTCCGGGGGGGACGCCCCTTATCGCCGCAGCACCATACAGCCGATCATCGAATCTGGAGCGATTAAGGCATTTCTCCAAGGGACTTATCGTTACCCATTTACCGTGGGGATTTATCCGGCTGTCTCGTGCATGCTCTCGTGCAGCTTCTGTGCTCGCGCCCGGGGAGAACAATACAAGCAGGAAGACATCATTCCGGGGAACGAATTATTCCGGCAGCTATTCGCCGAGGCGCCGCGGGATCTACCGCGCCGATTCTACCTATCCGGAGGTCTGGAGCCGCTCACCAATCCCGGACTCGCCGAAGTGGTTCGCTTTGCGGCGGGTTTTGGGCATCGCATGCAGCTTTACACCAACGCGATGATGTTGACCTCGCGCTTCCTGGCCAAGAACGACGGGCTGTGGCATCTCGACACTTTGCGCATTTCCATGTACGGGGCGGATGACGAAACCGCGCAACTTACGACCTCGCGTGCGGGAGTCGCTTCGCGAGTGATTGCCAACGCCAAGGATCTCGTGCGCGCGAAGTCTGAACGGGGTGAGAAACTGCGCATCGGCTTCAATCACGTGGTGCAGAGTGGACATATAACACATCTGCGAAAGATCGGGGCGGCGCTCGTCTCCATCGCCGACCAATCACCAGATCGGAGGGGAATCAATTTTCTTACTTTGCGGGAAAACTATGCCGCTTCTGGCCGCGCCGCCATCAGTGGGGACGAACGGGAACGGTTGCGCGATGAACTGATAGACCTGCAGGCCTTCTTCGTTGCTGAAGGCATGAAGGAATTTGAGATAGATCTGGGCTACGGCATGCGTGGGTTGGTAGAAGGGGTTGAGACCGCACCAGTCCGCCGCGTGGCGCATACCGATATGCTGGGGCGAGGTTATCCGCAGATTTCCGTAGTGGTCGACCTGCTGGGCGACGTCTACCTTTACCGCGAGGCTGCGTTCATCGGCCGGGTGGGAGCGGATCGTTACATCATCGGCCGCCTGACACCCGAGGTGGGACTGGCCGAACTGCTGCAGCGCTACCTTGACGACCGCAATCGCTTCGTGGTGCCTCGTGCCGGTGACGAAATATTTCTCGATGCCTTCGACCACGCGGTGACCGCGTATCTGCGCCAGGCCAGCGACGATCTCCACTTCGGCTCGGATCTTTCCGGCATCTCTATCCCAGCCAAACCTTATCGATCGCCGGCCAATCTTTGGAGGTGAGCAGGTTGACTGGCATCGGCGAGCAGAGAGTCCCTGTCACAGGCAAGGATGGCAGCCGGCGGTTCATCAATATCCTCGGAGTTGGTTTATCTCCGATGCGATTCACGGCCGCTGTCGATCTTATGGAGCAGTGGATTGCTGAGAGGCTGGGGCGGGTGGTCTGCTTTCCGGGCTCGGACATGCTGGCGGCATGCCAGCGCAACCCGCGGCTACGGTCTGCTTTGAACTCAGCAGATCTCACGGCTACCGATGGGATGATGCTGGTCAGGTTATGCCGCTGGCTCGGCGCTGCCGAGGCAGAGCGCGTGTATGGTCCGGATGTAATGCTGGAACTATGCCGGCGCTCTGCTGATCGCGGATACCGGCACTTCTTCTATGGTGGGGCGCCGGGGGTGGTAACAACACTTGCGGGTCGCCTACAGCAGCAGTTTCCCGGGCTTTCCGTGGTTGGAACCTGTTCTCCGCCCTTTCGCCCGCTCACCGAGGCGGAGCTTGCGGAAGATATTCGCCTGATCAATGACAGCGATGCCGACGTCGTCTGGGTTGGCCTGGGTACACCGAAGCAGGAGATATGGATGGCTGACAACCGGCGCCGCCTGCGCGCGCCGCTGGTGCTCGGCGTGGGCGCCGCGTTCGACTTCCATGCCGGCTCGGTTCGTCAAGCCCCGCGCTGGATACGCGCGGCCGGCGGCGAGTGGTTCTTCCGCCTCTGCACCCAGCCCCGGCGATTGTGGCGGCGCTACATTGTGCAGCTCGCCCAGTTCCTCGGACTTCTCACCTTACAGATCGCGCGCCTGCGGGAGTTTCCCATCCCCGCTGTCAGCGGCGAGCAGAGCTAACGGGCGTGATCGAAACAAAGGTCGCCATCCCGTCTGTTGTAGCCAC
>Ga0302324_100011875_pt1 | contig 17823 bp, 19 predicted proteins | sample Palsa_T0_1_FD_201949 | JGI IMG/M metagenome (GOLD analysis project Ga0302324, IMG submission 201949) | Peat permafrost microbial communities from Stordalen Mire near Abisko, Sweden - Palsa_T0_1 | ecosystem: Environmental > Terrestrial > Soil > Palsa > Peat permafrost | place: Sweden: Abisko... | reverse complement strand
CAGACATCGATAGCCAAAGACATCCTTGGGACAGTGATCGGCGTCGTCGTCCTGGCTGCCCTGTGGCTGCTCTGGGTAGCGCTCCGGGTACGCAAGCACGGTTCCGCAGGGCGCAAGACCAGCGTCCTGGCCCGCGCCATCGTCCCGCTCGTGCTCGGGCTCGGCGGCTTCTTCGGAGCAGCACTAGTCGTCCTGACGCTGTGGCCCGCGCTGTCCCTGGCCCGTGAACTGCTCAGGATTCTCGCCCCCAGCGGGCCGATCGCGCTGGGCCTCTACCTGGCCTGGACTCACCGCGACCGGGACCGTGCCACCAAGTCACTCGGGCTCCTGGCCGCAACCGCCGGCGCCCTGCTCGGAGGGTGGCTCGGGTTCACCGCGGCATCCGGGCTGTCCGCGCTCGTCACCACCACGATCGGAGCTGCCGCAGCAGGCAACCTCGCCCTGATCGCCGTTAGCCTCTTCCGCGAACGGTCCGCGCGCACGGCCATGGCAACGACCCCGCCGCAACCTACGCCCTAGCGCCCGCTCCGGGCAGCCCCGCAGCTCACGCGGCGCACCATGGCGACGCCCACCACGGCTCCGCAGAAGGCCCGTGACGCTGACGGTCATGATCCTCAGGGCCGGACTGCGATACCGGGCCACCGGGATCGCCCTGACCGCCCGCGAAGGCCTTAAGCAGACCCCGGCCCCTTGCCAGAGGCCGGGGTCAGCCTCCTGCCTGACCGGCCCGGCTGCGCGTGCCCCGGCGCTGGACCGGTGGCTGTTTCCCAGCCCGCTGCCGCGCGCCAGTCCCGTGGGCACGTCACGCCGGCCTGCGCGGGCCGGGTGTTCAAGGCCAGGGTCGCCCAGATCGGCACCATCGCTCAGGCTGACTGGAGGCAGTACCTGAGGTAGACAGCACCGCTGGCGAACCGCTGCGGATCCAGTAGCTCCAGATCTGAGCGGACGCCGCCGGGAAGCGCTCGCTAGCCACCTCCGACGACAACAGGAACCAGGAATAGCCGCACCTCGTCGGCCAGCCCGGCCTTGATGGCCTGTCCGGCCAGGTCCGCGCCCCTCACCGCGAGCAGGGTGCGGGCCGTCAGCTGCCGGGGGCGCACGCCGACGGGCAGCATGACCTCGATCCGCGGCGCGACGCCGGAGCCGTCGATGACCGCCTCGAACACCGCCACCGGGATCATGGCTGCCGGGCCGCCCCGAGCAGCCGTACCGCGTCGGCTTCGGCGGCGGGCTCCAGCCCGGCGATCAGGTCGCCGAGCCGCTGGGAGCAGCTGATCCCGGCCGCTGCCATGAACGTGGCCAGGCCCAGCAGTTCCGCGCAGTCCCGCAGCCAGGTCGCGCGCAGCCGGGAGGTGTCCAGCCGGGGCAGCCCGCTGCCGCCGTCCAGCGCGCGGGTCAGCGGGTTCGCCAGGTTCCGGCGGCCCGCATCGGTGCCGCCGCAGATCAGGGCGTCCCCGGCGGACCGGGCCGCCGCCACCAGCAGGACGTGATACCGGCCGGGCACCGGCACGGCCCGCGGACGGGCGCCGCCGCGTACCGTGACCACGACACCGCCGGACCGGGACGCCACGTCGCTGCCGCGCACGTCGCGCAGGTCGCCGCGGATCAGCCCGGCGCCAGCGCCCAGGGCGACCAGCCCGGCCGCCCGCATCCGCCGTTCCGCGGTGGGCTGGGCGTCCGCCAGCGCGAGGAAGCCGTCGATTTCCGCCGGGCTGTACGGCGCCTTCGCCCGCTCCCGGGGCAGCGGCAGATCGTCCGGATACAGCTGCGGCGCCACCCGGCGGCCGGTGAACCGCAGGTTGGTGCGCAGTGTCCGCCGGGCCGCCGGCGACAGGCCCGGCGCGGACCGGGTGAACCGCTCCGCTGCCGACGGGTGCAGCACCACGTCCGGCACCGGTTCCAGCCCCAGCCCGATCGCGTAATCGGCCAGCTTGCCCGCCGACTGCAGCAGGTTCTTCGCCCGCTCCCGGCCCTGCGGCCCGGTCCTGGTGATCACGTCGCGGGCGAACGCCGCCGCCCGCGGCGACACCGACGACGGCCGCCACCGCCCGATATAGGCGGCAACATCAGCATCTGTCATACAGCACTTATACTTAATGAAATGCGCGAGATGCGGGATTTCGGCTGCGAGAATGACAGCGTGTCGCCCACCCTGGCCCAGCAGGACCGAGCCCGCCGCATCGCCGCCGAGATCACCGCCCGCCTCGCCGGCCTTGCCTACGCGCTCCCCGGCACCGTCGCCGACCGGATGACCCGCTGCGGCCACGCCAGCTGCCGCTGCCACGCCGACCCCCCGCGGCTGCACGGCCCCTACCACCAGTGGACCCGCAAGAAGAACGGCAGGACCGCCACCCGCATCCTGTCCGATGAGCAGCTCGCCGACTACGGCGCCTGGTTCGACAACCACAAACGGCTCCGCGAACTCGTCGCCGAGCTTGAGGAACTCAGCCTCGCCATCACCGAAGCCGACCCCCGCTGGAACCGCTAACCAGGGCCCGGCCCGCACAGCCGCGAACGTCACGACCCGGCAGCGCCAGAACCGGAACAGCAGCCCCCGCAAAATGTGGGCTGCGCCCGCTTAACCTGTGGGCAGCCCCCCAGCCGCAGCACATAGAACCAGGTCAGCCCCAAACGTGATGCGATGAAGGAGCGGGCCTCCGCTCCTGGCGGATGCTGGAAGGTGCAAAGCATCCGTCTCCACCAGGCAAGGGAGGCCCACGATGACGAAAGCATATGACGGCCGGCAGGTCGTCGGGATGGACCTGCACCGGCAGCGCAGCGTGCTGGTGCGGATGACCGAGGACGGGCGTAAGCTCGAGACTGCCCGGATCACCAACAGCCCGGCCGCGCTGCGGGCGGTGATCGCCCGGGCCGGGGAGAACCCGCGGGTGGTCATCGAGGCCACGTACGGCTGGTACTGGGCCGTGGACGTGCTCGAGGCGGCCGGGGCCGAGGTGCACCTGGCGCATCCGCTGGGTCAAGGCGTTCAGTTACCGGCGGGTCAAGAACGATGAGCGGGACTGCGCGGACCTGGCGGACCTGCTGCGGCTGGGGCGGCTGCCGGAGGCGTGGATCGCGCCGGGTGAGGTGCGGGCGCTGCGGGAGGTCACCCGGTACCGGCACAAGCTGGTGGGCCAGCGGACCAGCTGCAAGGACCAGGTGCACGCGGTGCTGGCCAAGTCCGGGATCCCGGTCACCCACAGCGACATCTTCGGGCGGGGCGGCGGGATCTGGCTGGACGGGCTGCCGCTGCCGCAGCCCTACGCCGGCAAGGTCGCCTCGCTGCGGGCGCTGATCGCCGTGCTGGACGGGGAGATCGCCCGGCTGGAGGAACAGGCCGCCGGCCTGCTGGCCGGCGACCGGGGGTATGCCGCGATCCGGCGGCTGTCGGGCATCGGCCCCGTGCTGGGCGCGGTGATCGCCGCGGAGATCGGCGACATCACCCGGTTCCGCACGCCCGGGCAGCTGGCCAGCTGGGCCGGGCTGACCCCGCGGCACTATGAGTCCGACACCAGGGTGATCCGCGGGCACGTGTCCAAGCAGGGCTCGCGGATGCTGCGCTGGGCGGTGACCGAGGCGATCCAGCGGCAGCCCGCCGGGACCAGGCCGCAGCAGGTCAAGGACGCGATCATCGACCGCCGCGGCGCCGGGGCCCGCAGCATCGCCAAGACCGCCGCCGCGCGGATCTTGCTGACCCAGGTGTTCTACAGCATGCGCGACGGGCACCTCCGCCGCGCCACCAGCCCGGCAGCGTGAGCTGCCGGCCCGGACGGGCGCGCGGCCGCGAGGTCTTGTGCTCCCCGCCGCACCCGGCACCAGCCGGGGCGGCGGCAGCGGAAATGTGATTGGCCCCGCCCGTCCCTGGACGCGAACCGCCCCATGTCCGGAAACCGGGGGGCACCTCACACCGCAACGTCCCGGTACTTGCGATCAACAAGCGCGACTCCCGCCCGGCCTGGCAGCAGGTCACCGCCGCCCAGCCATCCCCGACGCCGCCGCCCTGGTCTTCGCCCGCCGACGCTGCCATGGCCCTGGGGATCACCGACCCTTCGCGGCCGTCGTAGCCGCGCGGAGCAGGCCTCATCGTCAGGCCGGCTGGACTGTTGTCCCGTTCGCATGAACTTCATCTGGCCGTGAGCCGGGATCGTGCGAACGGGCCAGACGGTCAGCCGGCCGGGGACGGCGGCTGGTGGCGGCGCCTTGCGCGACGCCTGGCCTGCCGCGCTGACCACCTACCTCGGCAAGCAGGTTCGCCTAGCCAGCAGCCAGGCCACCGCGCGCCACCCAAACCACGAGGAGGCAGCCGCACTGGCGCTACCCTCAGACGCCGCAGTGCTGGTACGCGAGGACATCTACGAGGACCGCCGCGGAAGCCCGGTCGACTTCACCCGAACCGTCTGGCCCGGCGACACCACCCGGCTGGTAGTCGGCGGCTGATCCGGCCCTGCCAGGCTGTTACCCGACGCCCGACATGAGCAGCATCACAGCCGCGCTGTCTCGCCCGCAGCGACATGATCGTGAGCATCAACTCGGTTGAAGCCCTGCCGCGGCTCCGCGCCTGACCGGCCATCCGGACGGCGGGTGACCGCGCCGGAATGTCACGGACGGGCAGGGCACACGGAACGCCGGATCCATACGGCTCAGAGTCGGCTCCGCCCGTACGACTGATCCCGCCAGGTCCGCCAGGTCTGTGAGTGCAAGCCGGTGGCAGGCGTTCCTCATCGCGGCAAATGAGGATGTCAGCGCGAAGGGCTGGGCTGCTCGAGCGAGCACCCAGGCAAATCTATGCGATGCCCCGTCAACCACGGGGTCACTGGGGGGACCTGCGGAACGCGTACGGAAACGGCCCGTCGGCGCACTGAGCGCAGAAAGACCTGATATCGAAATCGTTTACGCCATTCCTGGCGTCCAGCTAACGGAAGGCGGTTGCGTGCGAACAGCCCTGCCTCCACCTCGGCAGCCAGTTCGGCAGCCAGTTCGGCCAAGCGTAGTAGATCATTCCTATCGAGCTCGCTAGCGATCGGCCGGAACGGGTCTACATCTATCCAGGATCATCTCGTGATCCGGCAATCAGTCGCTGAACGGGACAGACGCCGCATGCGGTGGCTGGATGCCGGCGCGCGCCCTGCAGGGCTCCGTCGAGATGCCTGGGCAGGATGCTCGGATCTGCTGGGCGCCGCTGCTGGAGGCATAACCGCCAAGATTCACGATGGTCACGCGTAGGGTATCTGGACGCCTGAGACGTGCTCCTGGTTGCCGTAGTTGTCTTGCCACTCGTAGCGCAGGAACAGCGGGTTGCGATCAACCGGGGCAGTCACCGTCAGGACGAACTCGTCTCGCTCGTGCGATTGCAGCGCTTTAAGGTACATACCTGGAAGGGATTCCGAGACGACCGTCCCAGAGTTGTCTACTAGGAACGGTTTGAGGTCCCACATGGCGGATTGGCCGATGTTGGTCACGCGGAACTGACAGGCGCGGCCAGGTCCTGGTTCGGAGCCCAACAGGTCGGTAGTTGGGCGGCCCATCCGTGTAGTCTGCGCTGCGATTTCCTCCCGGCGTGCCCGGGATTGATCTCGCTCGTCTGCGGCCTGTGCCCGCTCGTCTGCGGCCTGTGCCCGCTCGTCTGCGAGCTTTCCTCGCCGTTCGGCCTCTAGGGCGCGGGACTGCGCGTCGATCTCCCGCCGCGCTCGCTCCCTCTCGCGCACCTCAGCCGGAAAAAGAAAATATAGGGCGATACCAGACACGATGACGGCCAGTATCGAGACAGCAAGCGCAGCGCCGGTCATGAATACATCGTGCTCTGCGCAGGGCTATGCCGGAAGGGCCAATTCTCTCGTCCCGCCTCATACCGCCGGGCGGATCATTAGGCCAGCGCCGCCGGTACCTGAGATTCCCGCCGTCCTGGCCGTGGGCACAGACATCGCAGGCGCGTTCACCAGCATCCTGGCCCTGCCCGCCATGACCAGCCTGTCAGCCCTTGCGACTAGAAAGGGCAGCCAGCTGGCAAGTGGAACCGGCGCCCACCCGACGCGACAGCCCGGCAGCACACCACGCCAGGCACCGGGCAACTGAAGATCAAAAGTACATCCGGCCGGGTCGTCAGGACAGGACGTCACACCGGTGAATCATCGAAGTTAGCCCAGCGCGCTCGGCGGTGAAGAACTCCGCACCCTTTAGCACCTTTCCCAGCTCAGTGATCTTATCTTGCGGCGAGCGCCGGCCCGGGCCAGCTGGGTCGAACCCTCGGATCCCGCTTTCGGGCGGTCGCGTGCTCCATGATCTCCACATGATCTCCACATGATCTTCAACTGGCCTCCGCATGGGGATGTTACAAAGAGACTGGTGCACGCCGCAACAATAGGAGGGGTTATGTCTGATCCGAGGAACTTGTCTGCCGTAGAGACGATGGTGTCTTCATTGCAGTCTCAACTCGAGGGAATCGATGTCCAGGAACTCTCTAAGAGAATCGCTACCCGTGACCCTTCGGCGGTGGCCCTAAACTCCTTCGGGACCGCCGGCACCGCCGGCACTCTTTCCGGGTGCTTCGGAACGGCCGGCACGTTCGGTTCTCTCGGTGCAACGGAACTCGCCGATGCACCAAGAGTCCAGCCGCCCAGCAAGTAGAATTATATCGATGGGGTGGCCCAGAAAAATAGAGTTAGCGTACCGCGGTTCTTCCGCGATCCCAATGTCAGGTTCCCGGACAAGCCTGTCCTGTCGAAAGGCTTGTCCATAAGGGATGTGCCCAGGGGTCTTGGTATAAATTTTAGCGGAGGACCGCGGCGGTTTGTCTTGCGCGGCAATTCTGTTGCGCGCGTCTTTAGTTTCCTCCTAGAGTTGCTCGACGGTAACCGCACCCTTGATGACCTTCTGTCCGTTCTGCCTGAAGATATTAGCCCTGCGGTCCTGTTTCATACGCTCGAAATCTTGCATCGCCAGGGCGTACTTGTAGAGAGCGAGGATCCGCCGGATTCCAGGGGACGCCTGACTTCCGCGCATAGGCCCTCAGAGCAGGCCCAGCAACTCACTGAATGGTTTTGGGCGCGCAAGCTAACTGTCACCAGAAGCGCGGATTCGGTGGGTGCGATCTCGCAGAGAATAAAAACTGCAAGAGTGGTTGCCGTAATAAACGGGCTGGTTGGACAGCTCACTGCCGAATTGCTAGGCCGATCTGGCCTCACACTCAGCGACTCCTTTACCCTGGACGACTTCCCGGTGCTCAATGATGAGATACTCGCGACACGACGAGCAGATCCTCGCTCGATTGGTACTCTGGAGGAGTTTACTGAAAAGCTCCGATACACTTTGGGCCTTGCCGACCTGCTGGTGGTATCAGTGCATGGAGCAACTCCCGTGCTGGCCGCCGCTTTGAATGATGCATGTCTCGAGACGCGAACTCCTTTGATCTTCGCTAACGAGGACGGTGAAGAAGCTGAGATCTGCTTCGTCGATCCGTATAGATCTGCTTGTCTTACATGTAAGGATCTGCGAGGGGCTCTCGTATCTGAGTTCGCTCTTGAGGATTATCTTTTTAGCGTGAAAGACGAGAGCAGCGATTGCTGGCGCCCCCAGGGTCTCCCTGCCGGCGAGTCGGTTACCGCGGCGTCGCTGATTGCCGCGCATGTCGTTGGGGAAGCATTTAGGTATGTTAGCCAAGGCGCTCCTCTTGTATTCGTTAACAGATCGCTGATTATCGACGTAATCTCCGGCAACTCGCGTCTAGATCCAGTTCTTCGCGTTCCGCGGTGTCCTACGTGCTCTCACGCGACGCTCTCCGGTACGCTTTGAGATAGGACACTGATGAAGTCGCCTACAAGCATCATTGAGCGTCCTATCAACGGCTGGTTGAGTCAAACTGCAGGACCCGTCCGTTATCTTTGGTGCAGGAACCTTGGCTATCCAGACCCTCGATGGTGGGTTTTCGGGGCTGCATTGGCGCGAGCGCCGTTTGGCACTTACTTGAGCCCGACCGATTTCGCAGCAGCAGGTGCGTCGATAAATCGTATGGAAGCAATGATTCGTACAATCGGAGAGGTGCTTGAAAGACATGCTGCTATGCATGCAATTAATGAAGACCGCGAAGTACCTGCTCGGTTTGACGAGACTAGATTCGTAGATAGATTCCCTAAGTGCGCCGAAGCTGAGTCGTGTCCACCGATGTTCAAAGGAAGGAATAGAGACGTCCCCGTTGGCCATGTCGCAATGAAGGTAGCGGCATCTGGTGAGGACGCGTTGGTTCCGACTCCATATGTCCATCTCGGGTATTTGGCGGCAAGCAGCGACTTGCTGGCCACGTACCCTATTTCGACAGGTACAGCTTTCGGTCCGAATCGTTATGGAGCTCAATGGAGAGCTCTCTGCGAGGTGGCGGAGCGCGACGCTATTATGCTGTTCTGGCTAACGAGACGGCGCTTCCGAAGGATCCTGGTGCCCCCAGCTACTAATCCGAGACATCTATTGAGCAGAATAGAGCGAATTCGGGATGTGGAGCTCGATTGCTGTCTGCTCGACATCACGACTGACTTCCGGGTCCCTACTGCGCTCGCGATACTGAGTGGACACGAATATCCGCATACGACGGTTGGTGCTTCCTGCCAAGCCGATCCTGTTCGAGCGTGCTGCAAAGCCATCGACGAGGCGGTTTCAGTACGATACGGTTTGCACCACGATCGTTGGCGCCGAACGATTCCTAGCTACTCGGACTTCAACTGGGTTCGTCGACTTGAAGATCATATGGCTCTCTACGGATCGTGGGTTGAGCCGCCTTCTATGTCGTTCATCTGGGATGCGCCATCCGTCACGCTCGGCGAGTTTGCCGCAGAGTTCGATGGATGGGCCCCTCGCAGTGATGCGGAATTTCTCAAGCTGGCTAGAATCCTTCGGGCGGAGTTGAATTTTACAGTGCTGACCAGTGAGCTCATATGCCCAGACACAGAAGAGTACGGACATGTGATGAAGGTTGTTGTTCCGGAGATGGTGCCGCTCTCACAAGACCACAATGCTCGTTGGACCGAGACGGAGCGACTCAAGAGGCGTATACAGGATGCTCAAGATGGAATCAACGAGTTTCCGCATCCCTTCGCATAGTGAATTGAGGCATAGCGAATATGTGTGACAATCGGGGAAGATGCTGTTATGCACGGCCGTCTGGATGAATATTATCACGTCGAGAGCCGGAACTCATCGGCTATGAAAAATGTCCGATCGGCGCACCTGATCCATTATGCGCCACGAATTGAAGAACTTGTGGCAACAGCGCCGCTAAGGATACAGAGATCGGCTGGGCGTCGAATCCATGTAGAGCACGCGCCAACATTGGACGTTACCTTGGAAAAGGTGTTGGCTGAACGATCAAGTTCAAGAGACTTCGATGGGCCTATTACCGTAGCCGAGCTCTGGAAGCTTTGTTTTGTTGCTACTGGTCTACGTGAGACGGTTTCCAGCGAATCGGGTAGGCGACTCCAGAGGCACGCTCCGAACTCAGGTGGACTTGGCTCTGTAGAGGCCTTCCCTATCGTCATGAGTGTCGAAGGCCTTCCTGAAGGCATCTATCACTTTGACAGCGTCAGTCACGAGTTCGTCGAGATTGAGACTGGCGACTTTAGGCGATGGCTCAACGAAGACGTTGTGTTCCAGGAGGAGTTCTCGCGAGCATCTGTGGCTATTGTCCTAGTTGGCTCGTTCGAGAATCTTCGTGAAAAGTACGGTCTACGGGGTTATAGATTGGCGCTCATTGATGTGGGTCATGTTTCCGAGAACATTTATCTCGTGTCAACAGCCCTCGGTCTTAGTGTGTGCGCTACTACCGGTTTCGTGGATGACGAAGTCGACGAAGCACTTCGTATCGACGGTGTCGATAGGGCTTCTCTCGTGCTTATCATGGTTGGTAGGGCAAGCCCGCTTAAGTAAGGCATCTTCACGTTGCTGTCAGGACTCGCTTGATTGGCTGGCAGTACATCGTGTGGTCGGCACGGAAGAGCCTTGCTCGTCAAGGCACCAATGGTGCACTAAAAGATCGATCGGAAGGCGAACGCTCGCTCATCGGCATGTGAGTAAGATGCCATAGCCCTGACGAGCGGGACGTGCTGTGCGCCCTACGGGCCGGTTGCCGACTTGAACTTGACGACCAGTTCAGCGGGCACCCGCCCGCGGTCTTTCACCTCGATGCCCTGCGCCTTGGCCCACTCTCGGACCTCGGTGGTGTTCAGCCCGCCCGCCGGTCCCCTGCGCCCGCTGCCGGCGGGTCGGCGGGAGCGACCGCTAACCCTCCCAGCCCTCACGTAGGCCGCCAGCGTGTCACGCAGTTGCTGGGCATGCTCAGTGTTCAGGTCGATCTCATACTCTGTGCCGTCCAGCCCGAAGCGGACGCCTTGTCCCGTACCAGGTGACCATAGGCGTCGTTGACCACTTTGAAGTGATCGATGTCGACGAGCGCCAGCGCGGACGGGGTGCCTGTCTCGATGGCCCGGGCAATCTTGACCGCCGCCTCCCGTTCCCAGGTGTATGCGTTGAGCAGCCCGGTCTTGGAACCTGGGCCAACGTCCGATTCCCGGTCAACGGCGCGGCGGCCAGAGGCGATGACAGCAGCGGCGGTGAAGGCTACTGCGGTGATGAGCTTGAACAAGTTGCCGGGCCGGTCATTGATGAGCGCAGTCCACTCTTCGGCACGCATCTCGGCGCGGCCTCGGTCGGTGTACTGCCGGAACGCCGACCAGCGGACGAGCTTGCGCGCACACCAGGGGCTGAATTCACACAGCTCATAGGCGAGCAGCCCGGCCACGATGCCGAGCAGGATCCCGGTAATCACGTGGCACCGTCCTGGGGCACGACATGCTGCCAGCCGGGCAGCGCAGGGCTGGCCGCCTGGCGCCCGGAGCGGAGCGCCTGCGCCCCCGGCGCTCGCTGAGAATCTCTTGCGCGCCGATAACTCCCGTAGGCGTGATGCTGTAGAGGCGGCGCCGCGGCTTGCCCGGCTCGGGATTCTCATTCTCCCACCACCCGCTGATCCAGCCGATATCCGCCAGCCGGTCCAGGACGCCGTACACAGTGGGCCCGGATCGCTTCGTCGCCTTCATGATGGCCCAGCCATGGAGGTCATCCGCGCGGCTATCGAACGCCTGGAGCAAGACCTCCAGCACGTCGAGCAGCGGGTTCGTGACCCGGATCCGTCCTTCCATCGACGCTTATCTTACCTAGATCGGATCACGCCGTAAATCGCAAATCGCGAGTCGGCGCAGGAGCGCGGCGCTGCCCACGAGGACCCAAGGGGTTATCCGAGGCGGGGACCTGCGTGAGTCAGTCGCCTTTGGGAGACGTCCGGCATTGCGTGATGATTTGGTAGGCCTGGGCCCAGGTGGCCGCCTTCAGCCGCTCCCATTCGCCGACCAATCTGGACCCAGATCGAACTTATTTCCCGCGCGTTGCGATAATCGTGTTGCCAAGAGATCTCCCCAATAGGATTCTTTAGGCATCACGCCACGTGCCCAGCGCGATGTTTAGTCCTTCTCGTAGCCCAACTAAGCTTCAATTCACCGGCGAATTAGTAGTGTTTGGGGGGCGTGTCAACGTGAAAGGTGCCTCTGAACTGGGACGATGGGAGTGCCGGAAGCTTCCAGCGCCTAGACACTGGGCAGCTATGGGGCGTTCTAGGGTCGTCGGCGGCGGTGTTGAGCGTCGTTTGGCGGCCCCCAAAACCGCCGCCGCCGCCTGACCACCTGGATACGAACTACGGGCACGCACGATGAACGGCGGATTTTGACAAATCGCCGTATGGACTTGATGTGCAGACCGTGTGGAGACCGTGTGGAAACGGGCACGGTTGCGAAGTGGCAACACGCCCGGCTCCGGGTACTCAGAAAGCTGCCGTTCCCAGGTCACACAGGACATGGCTGCCGTTTCGGCCTCCTTCCCTGTGGCCCTCGACGGCACGGTTGCGCCGGTCTTACCTGCTTCCCGTCATTGATTAGCAAACATAGGCAATGATAAGCTCCAACAAAACGCTGAATTGCTCGACCGGCGGGCGGGCGGCGCAAAGGTTCTGTGGTTCTTTGTTGCGGGCAGGATAGCCAATTAGAAAGGATCGTGGCCGTGAGCACAGAGATTTCGTGGATATTCGAGGCGGCCGTCAAGCCAGACGCGCTGGACGAATATGGCGCCCTGGCGCGGGAGATATCAGCCGATAACCAGGCGGCCGAGCTCGGCCAGCAGATCTTCGAGTGGTTCATCGACGGCCAGGACGTCCACATTTACGAGCGCTACCAGGACTCGGCCGTCGCCCTGGCCCACGTCCAGCGATTCGTGGAGAACTTCGCTTCCCGCTTCCTAAGCCTGTGTACCCCGACGCGCATGAGCGTGTACGGCGAGCCAAGCGCTGAGCTAAGGGTGGCGCTGACCGATTTCAACCCGTGCTACCTGGAGCCGCTGGCCGGCCACGCCAGGAGCTAGTGATTGCCTTAGCAGGGCTGGCAAACCTGCCGGTCACTCGGCGAGGTTGACCGCGGCCGGGGCCGGGCGCCTGCGCCTGGCGCTGAGCCAGGAGCCGAGCGTGACCAGGCCGAGGCACGCGGCGAAGATGAGCAGGTTGACGAGGCCGTATGACCAGTCCACCGCAGCCCGGGTTCTTGACGAAGGCCGAGTAGTCGCCGCCGTTCCATTCCTTGAGCAGGGTGGTGCTCTGGAAGGTGGACACGAACGAGTGCAGGGCGATGTAGGCAAGGTAGGCCGCGATCCGGTTGCGGATGAAGTAGCCGATGGGGAGCGGGGCGAGCAGCATGATGATCAGTTCCACGGTGGCGCCTTTCTGCGTGCTGGGTAGCGGGTTTTCTGTTGTCGTCAGCGCGGCCTGGCCTGCGGCAGGACGCCAAGTTGCTGCAGGAGGCCCAGGGTGTCCTTGTCGGACCATTTCTCGGTGATCTTGCCGTTTTCGATGCGGTGGATCGCTGTCCCGATCATCTTGACCTGGCGGCCGGTGGCGGGGCTCCCGGGAAGGTCTCGTCCGTGTACGCCGTAGGCAGTGAGCCGGGTGACGACCTTGTCGCCTTCGGCGACTTGATCCTCGATTTCATGCCGGCCGGGCGTGGCGTCCCAGAACATGCGGAATGACTGCTTGAGACCCTCCCGGCCGGAGCCGATCCCGGGAAAGGGCGGTGGTGAGTGGTCGAGATAGTTCTCGGCCACAAGCTCGTCGATGGCGTCCAGGTTGCCTTCGTCGATTTCCTTGTAGAACCGGTGGATGAGCGCCTTATTATCTTCGCCTGGCATGATTACCTCCCGCTGTTGCTGACAGTGGCGGCCGTTGACGGCGGGCCGTCATGTGCTTCGTCATCGCGGGCCCCGCTGGCCTGGTGGAGACGGCTCTGTTGCAAATGTCCGGCATCCGCCGGGAGCGGAGGCGCGCTCCTTCAGCGCATTAGCGTGGCTGTCAGCTGCCGGTGGCCGGCATCAGTGGGGTGAGCGCTTTGGCGGCCAGGGCAACGGACTCCGGCCCGGTGCCGGCCGCCAGCTCCACGACAAGGTGATCGATGCCGGCGTCGAGGAAGGGCCGGATCATCCCGGCGATTTCGGCGGGCTCCCCGACAAACGCCCCCGCCTCGGCGGTCGGCTCGCCCAGCCCGAAGGACGGGGCCCACTGGTCCCATGCCGCCCGGGCCTGCTCGCGCGTTTCGGCCACCGCCATCGTGGCCTTGTAGGTCACGGTGATCTGCGCGGGGTCACGGCCGACCGTCACGCAGTGCTGGCGCAGGACGTCGAGCTTGTGCGGGATGCGAGCGAGGCTGTCTCCGGAGGCCAGTGACAGGTTGATCATGTCGGCGTGCTTGGCCGCGATCCAGAGCAGGCGCTGCTCGCCGCTGCCGGCCACGAGCACCGGGATGCCGCCAGGCCGCAGTGGCCGGGGCCAGTTCGGCGGGGCGCCGCCAGCGGGCCTGGCACCGATCATGGGCCGGATGACCTCGAGCGCGTGGTCGAGCATCTCCATCCGGGCGCGGACCAGCGGGAAGGCGTAGCCGTAGGACTCGGCTTCGGCCTGGGTGCGCGGGTGCCCGGCACCGATCCCGAGGATAGCGCGGCCGCCGGACAGCACGTCGAGCGTGGTGATCATCTTGGCCAGCAGTGCCGGATTCCGGTACACCACCGACGCGGCGAGCAGGCCCAGGTCAAGCCGCTGGGTGCGGGCCGCGACGGCGGCCAGGACCAGATGCGGTTCCCGCACCGGGGCTGCCGGGTGCGCAGGGCCGAGACTGTGAAGGTGGTTGGTGAGCCACAGCGTGCCGAACACGCCCATGGCCATCGAGGACCGCGGTGACCTCATGGCAGCCACGGCAGCCGTCAGCGAGGAGATGACGGCACGTCTTGGTGATGGCCCCGTCACCGCCAAGATGACCGCCTACGTCATCGAGGCCCAGCCACGAGTCTGAGCAGGCCGAGCCCGAGCCTGAGCACCTGATCGTTTGGGCGCAAGGCCACCAGCTGATGCGCGACAGGTGGAAACCGGATGCCTAAGTTGTGCAGGCCATATAGAGATCGGGGCTTGCGTCCAACCCGGTGAGTAACTTCCCGGGAAATTGCCGACCGTTAATGGGTGTGCGGCAGCGGACCCGCCGCAGTTCGGCGTTCTCCCGATCCAGCCGCTTGATCTTGCCCGCCTGCTGACCGTCGGGGCTAGCGGGAGGATGGAATGCACTCTCGCACCCTGGCTGTTGCCGTCGCGAGCGCCTGGGATACGGCATTCTCGTGTGCGCCCGGGCATCAGGTACGTCCGGCCGGCGCCTTCACGTGATCTCCACACGCTGAGCACTCGGCCTGCACGCGCCATTGGTCAGCTGTGGTGGCGGCACCGCGGCGCCGCCTGCCAGGAAAGCTCCAAGCGCGTCACTAGCGATCACGAGGGGAGAAACAATCATGAGACAGATGACAAGCCTGCCTATCGAAGAACTTCGCAGGGCCATGATCGGACCAGTCATCGCGCCCGGCGACCCGGACTTCGATGCCGGGCGCCGAGTATGGAATGCAGGGATCGACCGGCGGCCGGCGGTGATCGCCCGCTGCGCATCGTCTGCCGATGTGGTTGCGGCGATCGGCTTCGCGCGCGGCTCCGGGCTGGAGATATCAGTACGCGGAGGCGCGCACAACCCCGCCGGGACCGCCGTCTGGGACGGCGGCCTGATGATCGACCTGAGCCTGCTGAACGCGGTGGTGGTCGACCCGGCCGCCCGGCGCGCGCGGGCCGGCGGCGGGGCGCTACTGGCAGATCTGGATGCAGCCACCCAGGCCCATGGGCTTGCTGTGCCCGCCGGACTGATCAGCCACACCGGCGTTGGCGGGCTCACCCTCGGGGGCGGCATGGGGTGGCTGACCCGCAAGTTCGGGTTGAGCATCGACAACCTGCTCTCCGCCGAGGTCGTTACCGCCGACGGGCGGGTGCTGCGGGTCGCGGCCGATGAGCACCCGGATCTGTTCTGGGCGATCCGCGGGGGCGGCGGCAATTTCGGTGTCGTCACCTCCTTCGAGTTCGGGTTGCACCAGGCCGGTCCGATGGTGCAGTTTGGGCTGTTCTTCTGGAGTCTTGACCAAGGCCGGGAGGTATTGCGGCTGGCCCGCGAGATCGTCGCGGCGATGCCGCCGGACATTAATGCCGTAGTCGCCGCGGTGAACGCGCCGCCGGCGCCTTTCGTCCCGCAGCAGCACCACTTCGCGCCCGGCTACGCACTGCTGCTGACCGGATTCGGCTCCGGGCCGGAGCACGCTCAGTTCGTCGCCCGGATCCGGGAGAACATTCCGCCGCTGTTCGACCTAGTCACTCCGATGCCCTATGTCGAGCTGCAGAAGCTACTCGACGAGGCCAACGCCTGGGGCTTCTACGGCTACGAGAAAGGCACCTACATCCAGGATCTGTCCGACGAGGTGATCGAGGTGGTCACCGAGCACGTCCCGGGTAAGAACTCGCCGCTATCAGCGCTGCTGTTCTACCGGCTCGACGGCGCGTACAGCCAGGTCGGCGACGACGAGACAGCATTCAGCGGCGGCCGCACGCCACGGTACGCCACCTTCATCATCGCCTTGGCGCCGTACGCCGAACTGCTGGCGGCGGATCGCGGCTGGGTACGTGGCTTCTGGGAGGCGCTGCACCCCCACGCCATCGGCAGCGGAGATGGCTACATCAACGGCATGGCCGAATTCCCCGGCGACCGGGTCCGCGGCAGCTACGGCACAGCTAAGTACGAACGACTGGCCAGGATCAAGGCCGAATATGACCCAGACAACGTGTTTCATCTCAACGCCAACATTCCGCCGGCCGGCAAACCCTGACGGCGATAGCCCGGAGTCGGCCGGAACAGGCCGGGCACGGGCGACGCTGTGACCTGCATCCTGTGACGTGCATCCTTATTGCCGACCGGGAATCGAGGATGGCGGCGCATCGCCTCCCGCTGCACCGGCCGGCTATTTGCTGCCCCCCGTGGACCCGCGTCTGGTTTTCCGGTCACCGGCTGCGCTGGCCAGGGAGCGGGTTAACGCCGATTTTCACTCAGCGAATCGAACGCAAAAGCTGGAGACAGAGTGTGGCGGCCGATACGGTCGCCCCACCAGACACGATGATCGCACTTCAGCACCTCTGTGATCAGCTGGCAATGCCATATCGACACTCTATGAGAATGCGCCGTACGGCCTGTATCTGACGCATCCCGGCCGCCTGGCGAGCGATCTTGCCAACTTCATTCACCAGTGAAGCCGCCGATGTACCACAGGGAAGGAAGCCACCAGTCGCATGGTCCGCTCAGCCACGGGGGCCCGAGCGGTCTCAGATCGGCAGTCCATAAGACGAACCGATCCACGAACAGGCAAAGGAGGAAAGATCACCAGCCGCTTGCGGCCAGTCCAGATCCGTGCTACGGCCAGGCGGTCTACCCCACCGTGTGCCTTTTCATGCACACTTTTGTCAGCACCCTCGCCCTGATCTTTCATTCAGGTTGATGGCTGGCGCTGAGGGTCGGCTGGCCCCGTTTGCGGTCACGATTTTAGCGTCGGGATATGACAGGGGCCCGGCTGGCGGGCCGGTCGCGGGGTTTCCACAGGCCCCGGGGGTTCTCCTTCCTTGATCGCAGGGACGGTTCTGCCTGGTCAGGGTGCTTGCGGGAGCGCGTCGATGCGCTGCCACGCGGCCGTGATCGCCTCGGCCCACGGCCAGGTCGCCTGGATTTTCAGGCGCCGTTTCCGCCCGCCGCGCACGAGGCGGGCGGCGGAGTGGAGCACCCGGTAGCGCAGCGTCTTGGGCTCGGCTGTGGCCAGGTCGCCGTCCAGGGCCAGGCACTTGAGCCAGGCGAGCAGGATCTGCCCGGTCATCGCCGCGGTCAGCCACGCGGCGTTGATCCCGAAGTCAAAGGACGGGAAATGGCCGATCCCGCAGTCTTTCCCGGTCCGGATCGCGTCCTCGACCCGGGCCTGGACCCGGTGCGCGACGTCGATATAGGCGGCCTGCCCGAGCCATCCTGTGGTGCCGGCGGGCCGGTTCGTGGCCCACAGGGAGTACCGCCAGCCGTCTTCGGCCTCGAACAGGGTCAGCTGGGCGCCGGGATGGGGCCGCTCGCGGCGCGCGAAGACCCGCATCGCCGCGGGCCAGGCCCGCAGCTGGTCCCCGCCCGGGCCTTCGCGGAGCAGCCCGGTCAGCTCGGTGACGTGCGCTTCTTCGATCCAGCACGCCCGGTGCGCGCAACCCGCGGCGGCGCAGGCGTCGTCGGCGCGGCGCTCGCGGACCTCGCCGCGGCCATCGACCGCGGCCTGCCAGGCCTGCTCCGGGACCAGCCGCAGCGCCGCCCTCTCCCGCTCGGC
>Ga0302324_100011874_pt1 | contig 17825 bp, 13 predicted proteins | sample Palsa_T0_1_FD_201949 | JGI IMG/M metagenome (GOLD analysis project Ga0302324, IMG submission 201949) | Peat permafrost microbial communities from Stordalen Mire near Abisko, Sweden - Palsa_T0_1 | ecosystem: Environmental > Terrestrial > Soil > Palsa > Peat permafrost | place: Sweden: Abisko... | reverse complement strand
CGAGCCACTTATCTTGCCGCGGCTTTTTCGATTGCATCTCTCGGTCTAGCCTCAACCGCAAACGCCGCACTGGTCGTGTCGACGAACGCGACCAAAAACGTCTCGTGCTCGGCCGGTGTGTGCACGGCAACCGCGCTTCATGCCGTCTTGAATGTCGGAAGTCTTCAAACTCTGCTCGCGAGCGGAAGCGTCAAGCTGGTTTCCGGCAGCGTGGCGGGAGATATCGATGTCATCGCGTCGCTCACATGGGCGAGCAACAACGGGCTGACGCTGGACGCATATCATTCGATCGAGATCAGTCAGCCGGTAGCTGTGTCGGGATCCGGACCGCTCACTCTGACAAACAACGATGGCGGCTCCAACGGTGCACTCGGTTTCCAGGCGAAGGGCCGCGTCGCGTTTTTGTCCACGTCCAACGCGCTCACGATTAATGGGAACGCCTACACTCTTTTCGATAGCGTGTCGCAGCTCGTGAGCGACTACGCGGCAGATACCTCCAACTATTATGCGCTGGCGAACAACTACGATGCCAAGCCAGACGGAACATACAGCCATTCGCCCATCAACGAATTCGATGCGAACATGGAGGGACTCGGCAATTCAATCTCCAGATTGTCGATCATGGGAACCAACGCAAACGGCCTGTTTTCCACAAATGACGGCATCATCCAGGATCTTTCTCTGCTCAACGTCGCAATTCGCGGCGGTAGTCCCTCCGAAGTTGTGGCCTCCTATGTCGGTGCATTGGCCGGGACCAACTACGTCGGCAATATTATCAATTGCTCGGTGACGGGGAGAGTCCACGGGGAGAAGAACTCGACGGTGGGCGGGCTCGTGGGTTTCAACAACGAAGGACAAATCATCTCGTCGCACTCCAGCGCGGAGGTTCAAGGATGGGATGCGGCGGGGGGATTGGTCGGGGGGAATGGCGGTGCGATCAGTTATTCTTCAGCAACGGGAAAAGTGACATCGTTAGCCCATAGAGGCGCGGGCACTTATGCCGGTGGCCTGGTTGGCATGAGCGGAGGCGCCATCGACTCCTCCTTCGCCACGGGGGCCGTATCGGGCGAGACCGCCGGCGGATTGGCCGGCCTCAGCGGCCACCCAATCACGCATTCCTATGCGACGGGCGCGGTATCCGCTGCCCTGTATGGTGGTGGTCTGCTCGGGGTCAATGAGGCCACACAAGCGCTGAACGTGTCGCAGGTTTATTCGACAGGATCGGTTGCACAGACGGGCACCTTCGGCGGGCTGATCGGCCAGGATCAGGTTCACTCCGGCAACATCAGCGATGCCTATTGGGACGAAACGACAAGCGGGGTGACGAATTCGAGCCAGGGCGCAGGCACGCCCGCCAATGATCCCGGCATTGCCGGATTGTCGAATACGCAGCTCACATCCGCGTTGCCGACGGGCTTCGACCCCGCGATTTGGGCACAGAGTCCCAGCATCAACAACGGCCTGCCCTACCTCATCGCCAATCCACCGCGGTGACCCGACACAATCGCGGGTTTGATTCCAATAGCCGGCACCGGCTCGGATCGACACGTTCAAATCAATAACGCCGCGCCTCTCAATGCTGATGATGCTCGCTCGCACCCGCCGGCGCGGGATAATCCGCGAGTGTTCCGTCGGACCATTTCCGCACCGGAATGAAGAACATCGTGAGATGGTCGGAGAGTGCTGCGCCCAGCACGGGCGAGTCTTTCAGGCCCGCGCCCCACGCGCCCGGATCGATGCCCGGCGAGAAGAACATCACATGCGGATGCCATGCCGTCGGCGGCGAGTCGCTCAGATATTGCTGCTTCGACAGCATGTAGGACATGGCGCCCGTCGCCACAATCATGTTCGCCGCGGCCGAGGTTTTCGCGCGTTCGCGCATCTGGGCTATCGACAATCCCGAGAGCGCCCATTTTGCGCGTTCGGCAATGTTGGGGAACGCCGTGCGCATGGCAGCTTCGTTCAGGCACATCGGTCCCCGGATTTTCGGGTTCCAGAATTCCGGGTCGTCGAAGGATTTGGTCCAGGCCCGATCGACGAAGCAGGTAAATGCGTTCGTGCCCTTTAGCGCCGTCTCGAAACCATGCGCGCCGAGGATCATCACGGCGGCATTATCCGAGATCGAAGTCGGCGCTGCGCTCTTCGCCATCGCGATTTCGGCGTTGCGGTCCGCAATCAAATATTGATCGACGGGCGCCATTTTCGCGTATGGCGCGGCGGAACCGGCCGCCCAGCACGATGCTGCGGGAAACAACGCGAATGTCATCACCAGCGCCTGAATCACACCCGGCGTGCGCAGTTTCGTGTTCATGGATTCCTCCCCGGTGACGACCAACTTCTGCAAGTCATCGCACCATTGCCGGACGGCAATGCCGCGCCCGTTATCGGTCATTTCACTTGCAATCAACAAGTAACAATCCTGCGATTGGCTACGCCGCAGAATAGCCGAATTTCTCGACCCAGGGTTGAAGAATCGGCAGAACGGGAGTCAGTTGCTCGGCGTAACGGCGCCACTGGCCGATTCCTTCGCGATTGAGCCCGCGCGCGATTTGCGGGGAGCTCGCGGTTGCTATGGCGCCCAACTTCGAGCGATCGGAAAATTTGCGCATCGCATCGTTCCAGGGCAGACCCATGAAATTGCAAAGTGTGCGCGTTTGGCCGTCGAAATCCTCTACCAGCGACTCGTGACGCACTTCGTAGATGTCGAGCGGGAGTTTGTCGCGATAGATTTCGGCCAGTGACATGACGGAATCGTAGAAGCGCGCGGTGCCTTCCAGGGTCAGGAATTCGTATGTCGTCGGGTTGATGCGGAATCGCCTGCGATAGCAACTGAGGACCACATCGCGGGGATCGCGTATGGCAAACAGAAATTTCGCGCGCGGAAAAAGCCGCACGAGCACGGGCAGCTTGACCGTGTAAATCGGACCTTTGTCGATGAAAATCCGGTTCTGTACATCGACGCCGTGATTGCGAACCTTTTGCCAATAGCGCTCGCGATATTCGTCGAGCGTTTGCTCCGATGCTTCCGCCAGCGCGCGGAGCTTGCGGGCCTGCGGGCTGAATGCGACCGTGGCCTCGGCGGCGGGCTCGCGCTCCTCAAGCGTTACAACGTCGGGATTGCTGGCCAGCACTTGTTCCATAAGTGTCGTGCCCGACCTCAGGAACCCCAGAAGGAAGAAATGGGTCGTCTGGCCGGCGGATTTGGCCGCAGCCTTTTCGGCAGGTGCCAACGAAGGCATGTGCCGGAAATGGGCAGTCAGCAGCGAAACGGCCTGGGACATCGTCGTGCCGTCGGGCGCCAGGGGCACCGGGTAATGTTTGCGCGCCTCAAGCTTGGAGGCCGCAAACACCGACATGGCCTCGCCGACTCTGTCCTGGCGGTCGCGCAAATCGCCCAGGAGCCCCAACGCCAGATATCGATTGTTGGTCGTCGTTTGCGCATCGGCAAGAAGCGCGGCGAGGCGCACATCCGCTGCTTCGTAGGCACCCTCTTCGATATCGGTCGTCGCAATAGCGAGATGTGCCGCGACGTGGTTGGGATCGGCAGCAAGAGCGCGGTCGGCGTAGCTGCGTGCTTCGGACCAGGATCCGGTTCTTGTGAGGAGAAAGGCGAGGCGGCCAAGGATTTCCGGATTGTCGGAATCAAGTTCCAGGGCGCGCAGATGCGAACGTCGGGCCTCCGCCAGTTCCTGCCCGAGCTCATACGCCCAGCCCAGGCGGCAATGCAGCGCCGCACTGTCGGGTTGAATTGCGACGGCAGCCCGGTAGGCTTCGATCGCTTCTTCGAACCGCTCGAGCTTCATGAGCGAGGTGCCGATGGCACCCTTGATCGCAGCATCGGGCAGGGACATGGAGTCCGCCTGCCGAAAATCGGCCAGAGCGGCTTCGTGCATCCCCTGTTCGGCGCTCCAGAGGGCGCGCGCCTTGAAGAGGAGCGGATGGCGAAATCCGCTTGCCATGCCTTTCTGCGCCAGCGTGGCCGCCAGTTTCGCGTTTCGCGCGCGCATCGCGCCTCCGACGTCGTCCAGCAGCTTGCGATGCGAGGGAGCCAGAGTCGTCACGTGTGTACCGCGAAAGGGAATTGCATTCGGGGATAGCACTATGAGCGCCTCCGGGGCCTGCAAAAATACGGCGGCCCATGTGGGCCGCCGTATCATTCAGATAGTTCGTGACGATCAGTACTTGATGGTCACGCCGACGAAAATCGAGCGGCCCAGGGCGTCGTAGGTGCCCGGGAAGGTGTTGCCGTTTCCGAGCTGGCTCGGACCGGCAATGGCCGAAAACACCTGGGGCGGGTTTATGTCGAAGATGTTGTTCACGCCGGCGTGGAGATCGATACCTTCGCGGATATTCCAGTCCCCGGCGAGGTCGATATAGTCGTAAGCGGGAAGGTGGCCGTCGGCGGTATCCGGACACGGCGAGGTACTGGCGCCGCAGTTGGCGCTCAGGAGTGGGTTACTCGTATTCGCATCGAGCTTCACGCCGCTCAGGTGGCGCCACTGGACCGAAAAGTCGAAGTCCCAGGGCGTCGTCCATGTCACGCGCAACTTGTGACGCCATCTCGGGTCGGGCGAACCGCAGACATAACCGTAAAGGCCCGCGCAATTGTAGCTTTCGTTGAAGCCCGCAAGCGGCGCCGTGGTCAGTGAGTTGAGCAACGTTCCGATGAAGTTGAAGCCCAACGAACCCCAGCCTTTCATGCCCCAATCGTTGAGATCGGCACTGTAGTTGGCTTCCAGGTCGAAACCCTTCGTGCCCAGGCTCGATTCGTTCAACACCGTGTCGATCACGTAGCCCTGCTGGGTGGTGATCGAGTGAGTTGCCGGATCGCGATTGATCAGTGGACAGGAAATGGCCTTGCTCGCAGCAGTGGCGGTTGCGCTGTAACATGCTGCCAGGTAGATGTTTGCGTTGTCGTTGCCGGAAAGCGCGTGCGCAATCGCGATATCGAAATAATCGATCGTCGCTGTAAATCCTTCGAAGAAGGTGGGCGTGAACACGATGCCGGCCGACCGCGTGTCGGAGATTTCCGGCTTGGCTTCCAGATTGCCTCCGGTCACCTGGTTACACTGGCCTGCGGGGCAATTGAGCGCGCCGGCGTTCCCGATTTCGCCCGCCGGCACCTTCGCACTGTTGATCCCGCCGCCGGCCAAGCAATTTTGATAGACCGCGTTCGTCGTAGCACCCGCGAGGGTCGGATTCGAGCACGGATCGCTGCCGCCAAACAGATCGTGCTGCAGCGGTCCAAACAGTTCGAGCACGTTCGGCGCCCGGACTGCGCGCTGGTAGCTGGCGCGCACGCGGACGTCGTCAATCGGCTGCCAGTCCAGGCCGTATTCGTAGGCGGAGACGGACCCCGCTGTGCTATACGAAGAATATCGATAGCCGGCCTTTGCCGACAGGCTTTCGAATGCCGGCAGCCCCTCGATGATCGGGATCTGCAACTCGCCGAAGCCTTCCGTCACATTGAAGCCTGACGTCGGAACCGATGGGTCCGCGCCGCCCGCACCTTGCAGATCGTCGCTCGAAACCTCCGTGTCCGTGAGGAAGTTCAGGTATTCCTCCCGGTATTCGCCGCCGATCGCGACGGCGATCGGGTTCTTGGCCCAGGGGGACTTTCCACCCCATTCGCCGAAGTCTCCGGTAATCGAACCGCTGATGACGCCTTCCCGCGTGTAGCCTTCTGTTTCGGCGACGGCATAAATCGAGTCTTCCATCGCCGGGGTGAGCCCGCCGATACCGGAGTAGAAATCCACCGGAATGCACTTGGGCGCGCCGGTGATGCACTGCGGGGTGCCTCCCGGTCCATATTCCACCTGCATTGCCGCCGCGGACTGCCTCACGGAGTAGAAGCCCAGCGCGTTGTTCACAAAGGTCGTCTCGCCGTACTGGGCGTAGACGTTGTAACTCCAGCCATTGCCGAGATCGCCCTTTGCGCCGACTTGGGCGCGATAGGAGATGTGACGGACTTCCGCGTCACGGTCACCGCCTTCGACGTTGCGGCGACCGATTTCCAGCGTCGCCTGACCGGCCTGACAGCCCGCTATACCGAACGTCGTCGCGCAATTTCCGTTGGCCTGGCCGCCCCAGTAGCCGCCGCCGGCATATTGCGCATTGGTGACAAAGGTATCGCCGGTGATACCGCCGCACAGGACTTTGTTTTCCTGCGGCGAGAGCAGCGGATTGCTGCAATTGATGTTGTCGAACGTGCCGCTGATCGAACCGGTTCCGAGGAACAGACCCGACGGCGCGACCTGCGAGACCGAGTCGTCATCGGTGAACATGAAGCTCGTATAGATGTCGAGCTCTTTGTTGACTTCGTAATGGCCGAAGAACCCGCCAGTCCAGCGGGTATCGGGGCGCTGCAGATAATTTAATGCGCCGTAATTGAACTTCTGGCTCGTGGCGGCGGTGTAAGGCACAAAGGTGCCGGCGCCAGGTGTGCCATTGCCCTTGACGAAATTGTCGATGACGCCGGTGGTCAACTTGTGCGACGAACTCGCCGCCGAGTTGTTCAACGAATAGAAGCGGTCATAATTGCTCGAACCCGAACAGACGAGTTGGGAGCCCGGCGCTGCGCTGGCGAAGCCCGTCGAACAGGCCGAGAAATCGCGCTGCGATTCGAGAACGGGCTCGGAGTTGCGATAGCCGACATAGGCCGTGACGTTGCCCTTACCGTTCGCGGTATTGGTGCCCATAATCAGCGTGCCCGAGTCGGTGTTACCGTCCCAGGCGCCTTCGGGGGCATAGGCAAAGCCCGCAGCGCCAATATTCGGCGAAATCTGTGCACGCTCGGCGGCGTTAGTGTTGTCGGCTTCGTTGATGCCGTATTGGCCGTCGAACTCGATACCTTCGAAATCCTTGCGCATGATGAAGTTCACGACGCCGGCTTCTGCGTCGGAGCCGTACACGGCCGAGGCGCCACCGGTCAGAACTTCGACATGATCGACCAAGGCCGCGGGAATGTCGTTCAGGTCCGGAACCGGGGTGGTCGGGTCGCCCGGCATCAGGCGGGTGCCGTCGACGAGAACCAGGGTGCGGATCGAGCCGAGGCCGCGAAGGTCGACTGTCGCTTCACCGGTCGCGCCATTCGACATCGTCGAGGTTTGGTCAGCGAACACGGAGGGCAAGTTGTTCAGCAGTGTTTCGACGCTGGTCGTGCCTTCAAGCTTCATTTCCTGCTGGCTGACCGCCGTCACAGGACTGGAGCTGTAGAGCCCCTGTTGCGGAATGCGTGATCCCGTGACCACCACGGTTTCCACGGTTGTTTCATCCTGCGCGTACGCTGCGCCACTCAATCCAACAGCGGCGGCGGTGGCCGCTCCGAGGAGAAGACGGGACCGCAGAGAGCGAACACTTGTGACAAATGGCATGAATTTCCCCTTTTTTGATCGGCAGGTCTGACTCGTCGAGCGCACGCTGCCCGCGCACGCTTCGAACTCAGTCTGACGTTAGGAATCGCCAAAGGGGCCAATCCATACCTATCTCGTGGAGCCAATGGGACTTCGTAAATGTGTTGCAAAAAAACAGTGCCGAATTCAGATTGATTTGAGTTGGATGGAGAAATGGCAGTTAACGGCGATCCGTTATGGCCGGTCACGTTTTCGCGAGCGTCATTTGAGTCAGTCGCGAAAACTCTCTTTGCCAATTCATGCAACGAAGGAACGTGGCTTCATTCGCTCTTGGCTCGGAACCAATCGGCCTATGAATTAACGCTGCAAACAGCTTTCCCGGGTCTCTGCGCCTGACGGATTTGCGCGGCAATGTCGGCTCCGCAGGGACAAATTATCTTTCGCTGCGGCCCGAAGTCCAAGAATTTGCCGAACATTTTTTCATCAGCCAACGGTTCCGTGGGCGAAATGCACAAGCAAACGCTGGGTTGCGCGCAGCTGGTGGACCTCCAGACTGCGTGAAACAGCGCTGCCGTCACTGCGCTGACGACAATGTTATTTGGAGCCCTCGACTGCTTACGTCATCATGGAGCATGGAGTCGTGGGGTGCCGATCCAAACGACCCAACCAATCGAGCGTCCGATTTCGAAACGCCTTTGCTGCCTCGGATGGGGCCAGCGAACCGCAACGAAGGGCCGATTCGAAAAAAAGCGAGTGGATTGCATGGATTTGGCCCGAACTGACATCAATCCCGATCAAGCGCATTTTCCGCTGGCGATTTCGAGTATCAGCGTGAACATGAGCTCGCCTACACCAATATACACCCAACTCTGCGCGGCAATTCGCTCGGCCATTATGAGCGGTGAATTGCCCGCAGGCACGATGATGCCGACAAGCCGCGAGTTCGCCATAGCGCTCGGAGTCGGGCGCAACACTGTCAATGCCGCCTACTCGCGGCTCGGCGCGGAAGGATATCTGGAAGCCAAATTCAGGCGTGGAACCCGCGTTGCCCCGGGTCATGCTTCTCAGAACAGAACCCAGTCACCCAGTCGCGATGCCCATGAAGTTCCGATGGCGCTGGAGATAGATCGCGAGATCGGTATCGGATATTCTGCCGCGCGCACTCTTCGGGAGTTGGTCGACATCTATGGCGATGCACTTCCCCTCTCGCCTTTTGCACCGGATCCAACACTATTTCCGCGTACCCATTTCGCGCGCCTTTTATCGGAGAAGTGCGGCCGGGCGCCATTGGATGACGCCGGTTTTGACCTGGGCGCCGAAATTAAGAGATTTCAAAATGCGGTTGCAATTTATTTGCGACGGACCAACGGCATAGTTTGCAACCCCGCTCAGATTCTCCCGATGGCCAGCTCTGAAAGCGCCATCGACCTGGTTGCCAGACTCACGATCGATGCGGGGCATACCGTGCAGATGGAATCTCCGTCATGCGATATCGCCAGAGCGATATTCCGAAACGCGGGCGCACACCTCTATGAAATTCCGAGGGATTCCCTTGGTGCGAATCCAGACCTCGTCGTCGGTCCGCCTGCACGATTGATTTTCGTGTCACCATCCCTCAGCTTTCCGTTCGGCGTGCAAATGCCGGAAGAACGTCGGCGGAGGATCGTCGATCATGCGCGCGCTTCCGGCGCGCTGATCCTTGAATGCGATGTCGATGGAGAACTGTTGTTCACCGGCGCAAGATTGAAAACAATCCAGTCGCTCGAGCCGAACCGGGTCATCTATTTCGGCGGGTTCCAGTCTTTGTTGGGGCCCAAAATACGCGTGAGCTATCTGGTCGTTCCGGAAGCATTCGTGGATCCTGCGGTCAAACTCTGGCGGATCGTATCGCAGGGGCCCGATCAGATTGTCCTTTCGGCGATCACAAGCTTCATTGAAGACGGACAATTCGCTGTCCACTGCAAGAAGATTCGTGCGATCTATTCGGATCGCATGTCGCGCCTCGCGCAGTTGTGCCGCGAGCGCATAGCGGACGCCATTGTGGTCGAACCCCGCGGCGGGCTTCATCTGGCACTGCTACTGCCGTCCGAAATTCCATCGAATCTGGTTTACCGCATCGCGACCAGGCACAAAATGGGAATTTTGCCGCTCGACCGCTTCTGCCTCAGCACGAACAAAGAAAACGGTATCGTGCTCGGCATCGGCATGTGCCACGACCGGCACCGCGATCAACTGGTCACCAGACTTTCGGAAATTATCCGCGAGGCGGCACAAGAAAACGCATCCCGAACTGCCGCCGCATAGGTTCCCTGCCTGACGACAACGACCGGCCTGATGCTCTTTGCGTATGCGATACGGATCGACATTGGAAGTGTCACGGTCGACATATGCTAACGCATCAGAAGCGTTACGTAACCCAGCTTGAATCAAACGGCGTGACGCTCGGCAGCAATTGAACCGTGCGACGCTCCGCGGGTTTGTTCTGTTCTCGCGCGACGATTCGGTCGAGAAGCTCCACCACCAATCCCCGATTGCGTTGCGCATAGTCGCGCTCGGAGCCCATCACGGGCAACAGGCAGCACTCCATGAAGCAACGCAATTCCAGAAACCAGCGCTCCGTGGCGCCTTCGTCACCCTCGACGAACATTCGCCTGCGCTTGTGAGTGAGAACCGCCAGATGCGGTGTGATCAGTTCGGCCAGCTCGCCTTCGAACGCATAGCGGCCGCCCGGCGCGCCATCGAATGAATCGGCAAATAGCCGGACAACTTCCCGACATGCCGCATAGGCCCGGACAGGGATACGAGCGATCCCATATATGAGATCGACTATAAAATCCTCGATCGCCAGCGCCAGATGTTCTCTCATAAAGGGAGCGTACGCCCGGTCCTCTTAACACCCGGCTGACAAGACTGGTTATCGAAGCGTTCCAAAATGCCTGAGCGGACGGTCTGCCATATATCCGCCTTGAACCCTGCCTAAATCGCCGGATCGAGGCTTGGTGGTGTTCGGGGATGCTGAGACCGTTTGTCTTTATGGGCGCTTCGCATGTGACCGCGATTGCGCTTTCCATCGCCACGCCGCTCGCGCTCGCCACCGTGAACAGGACACGCAAGAGCATCCCGCTGCAGGACGCCATTCGCTGGACCCTAGCGGCCATCGTCGCGGTCAACTGGATCGCATGGATGCTCCTTCTCTACTTCAAGGGCTGGTTCAATATCGGCAACGAAATTCCACTCAACCTTTGCGACTGGGCGACCGTCGCGACTTTCGCCGCGCTCGTACGGCCCACGCAGAAGAGTTTCGAGCTCGCCTATTTCTGGGGCCTTTGCGGAACCTTGCAGGCGCTCCTCACGCCGGACTGCGTTTACGATTTTCCCGACGCTCAATTCACGCTCTTCTTCGTTTATCACGGCGGCATCATTGCGTCGGTGCTCTATCTCACCTTGGGCATGAAAATGCGCCCCGTCCCCATGTCGTTTCCCCGGGTGATCGCCTGGACGCTGCTCTATGGCGCGGTCGCGGGTGCCGCGGACGCGATCCTCGGGACGGATTACGGATTCCTCAGATCGAAACCCGATCATTTGACGTTGCTCAGCTATCTTTCTCCGTGGCCCTACTACCTTCCCGAACTCGTGCTTGTGGCCATCGTGTTCATGGCGATTTGTTATTTGCCGTTCTTCATAGGGGACATGCTGGCAAGACGCAGGCTCCCACCCGGTGCGCCGATCGCACGCAGCTGATTGCGTTCAAATCCTCGGCCGCTTTCTCCAATACCCGGCTATTTCGAACGACGTCTTTCGCTCCGGAGCACATGCACCGTGCTGGCGAACGATGCCGCGGATCTGAATACCCCGACCGGCATGTCTGCGAATGTGGCCGGTGAGCGATCGGACCGGCATATGTGTCGCAACCGGACGGACATGGCGCTCCAGCCCAAGTCTGTTCGCCCTCCGATGTGGTAATCGGGTTTTCCGTGGACGGGAGATGCATGTGCTTTCCGCAAGGTCCTTAGCCCCATCCGGGGAAAACGGAGGAGCTCATAGCTACGAAATCCTCCGGGGCGGAGCGGCCATTGGGGGAATGGAATTTCGTACCCGCGACAGCGGCAGAATCATTCTTGACCGCGACCTCTGCCGAATCGAAATCCCGTCGAACCAGGAAGAGCGCAACGCATGCCATGCCGCGATCGATTTTGCCACGGGCGGCAAAGTCGAACCTGCGCCGCCTGGTCGTGCGCCGCTCCTGCTCTTCGACTCTTTCGATCGTCTGCTCGCGGTGGGTGAACATCGGCACAAGTCGTTGCATTTGCATTGGGCCGAACACAGTTGTCGTTTCAAAAATGCATCTTTGTTCGGATTGACGTCGCGCTGGACGCTCGTGTCGGCGTCGGACGGCGTGGGCCGCGGATGGGTTGGACGACGCTCCATCTCCAACGATCTGTTCGAGCTGGAATCGGAGATTGAGATGGCGGAACCCGTTCAGGCGTTCGCCATCTGGCTTGCAGCACGCTTGTTGTCGGAGTCGCGAGGCACGGCGCGCGAGTGAGCCGTCGTGAAAACGCGCTGCGAACAATTGTACCAATTAAGGATCGAATTCGAAGAGCCCGGCCTACGCGATGGTACGGGTCTTTGCGGTCGGCAACAGCCGGCAATCGCGTGGCGACGGACCGACACCAAATAATCTTGCGTCCGGCAGCGCCCGCGCGAAACGGCTTCGACGCGGGCGCCTTGCTGAAATTCAACGACCAGCAGTGATCGAGTAGGTGATGGGCTTGCCGTCGGGATCCGACTGGGTCCAGGTGTCACCGGCCTTGTGGTTGGAAGGCACCGGGCTGCAATTCGGCACGTCACCCGGTTTCGGCGGCGGATCCGTCAAGGTGAAGCAGACCGTGTTCGCATCCTTCCACGCATAAGTGCCTTGCAGAACGGCGCCGCTCGCCATGTGCTGTTCCCAGGTCATGTCGGCATTTACATAAGCGGTCGATTTGGTGCCATCCGGCGCCGTGAGCGTGACGGTGTTCCCATACATGCCCGCAAACGGATCGGCGTGAGCAATCCCTGCAGACATCAGGACGGCTGCCGCCGCGAGAACAAAGCGTTTCATGAAATTCTCCCCGGTTGAAATTGGTCGTGAAGACTAGCGTCCCGACGGGATCGCCGTCCAGCTGCAGAGCGCCGGCCTTTGTCTGACCTTCGGATTGTGCAATTTGTCGGCGATTCAAATCCTTGTTCTCGCCCTCGTCGGCAGGCAAGGTTCCGCGCGCCGTCTGAATGCCGGCGATGCCGCCACCCTGGCCGGCTGGATCGCCGCCAACAAATTGTTGATGTGGCGAGAATTTCATCTCGTCGGAAAAGACTATTGCGGCTTTCCGGCCATCAATCCCGGAATTGTCCAGTCGCGATATTGATCCATGTTTGTGCCAAGGCGCGCGCGTCTGAATTGCGAAATTTTCACGTTCGCGTTCGGCGGCACCCGCTTCAGGTACGCCATCATTCGGCCATGTTCGTCAACGGATTTCTTGACGTGCAGCGGACCGCCGCATCGCTGACCGCGGGGGTATTTGTTCATCTAAGGTTCAGCTTGGGGCGTATACCTCTCAAGTGAAATTCCAACGGGTGTGACCATGAAGAATGCGATGCGACACGCGCTATGGGCAGCTCTGCTGGCAGGTAGCGCCGTTTGTCTGACTGCACCATCCTATGCGCAGGACAATCACAGTTCATTTCACGGGCACTCCGCGCCGCGCGGATCGGCTCCGCACTGGAGCGGCGCCCGGTCTGGCGGACCGCATATGAGCTTCGCCCCGCATGCGGATTTTGCGCACTTCTCGCCCGCTCAGCATGCTGCATGGGTCGGGGGGCGTTGGAATCACGGGTGGCGAAACGGGCATTTCGGCTGGTGGTGGTTCGCGGGCGGCGCGTGGTTCTTCTATGACGCGCCGATCTATCCTTATCCGCTATATGTCTCCGACGAATATGTCGACGACTATCCGGACCAAGGCTATGGCGGCCAGTACTGGTACTATTGCCAGAACCCGGCCGGCTATTATCCCTATGTGCAGCAGTGCAGCACGCCGTGGCAGCCCGTGCCCCCGACGCCGCCACCCCCGCCGCCGGGCGGAGGATACGGCCCCCCGCCGGGATATCAGCAGGGCCAAGATTATCAGCAAGGGCCTGGCGATCAGGGTCCGCCTCCAGGCTATCAAGGCCCCCCGCCGAACGACGACCGCTATCCGGATTATCAAGGACCGCCGCCGGGCGGACCGGGGCCGGGCAATCAGGGGCCGCCGCCAGGTCCCGGCAATGGATCAAATAACTAGGGAATATGTACGATGAAGATTCGTTCAGTTGTTGCCATGTCGCTCACGGCCGCGCTTCTGGCCGGCTGCGTGACACCACCAATGGGACCCACCATTCCCGTGATGCCGGGACCCAATGTGAAAACCGGGGCGTTCGAGCAAGACGACGGTGCGTGTCGGGACTTCGCTAGCAGCCGCGTCGCCGGCGGCGCGGAAGCGGCAAACAACAAGGCAGTCGGCGAAACGCTGCTTGGTGCGGCTCTGGGCGCCGGTCTTGGCGCAGCAGTGGGCGGTGGCCGCGGTGCCGGGATCGGTGCCGCCGCCGGCGGAATTGTCGGTGCCGGTGCAGGCTCCAATACCAGCGGGCATGCGCAATACTCGCTGCAACAGCAATACAACATCGCCTATGCGCAGTGCATGTCGACCAAAGGCTACAAAGCGTCATGGGGTCCGCGCGCCCGCTACGGCTACGGCTATCCGCCGCCGGGAGCTTATGGACCCCCGCCGGGCGCTTATGGACCCCCGCCGGGCGCGTATCCGCCGCCCCCGCCTGGTCCGCCGCCGCCGCCACCGGGTTATTGAAAGACCGCATAACAACGGCGCCTGGAGATCGTTCCGGGCGCCGTTTGCGTTTCAGTTTTTGGGAAGTTGTGCGACTTGCGGTGTCGCGTTGGCAACCTGGTCGATCGCGTCCGGCGCAAAGCTGTTTGCAGCCTGGGTGGCTCCGGCGATGTCGTCCGGGTTCATCTGCGTCTTGAGAACGGCAATGCGCGGAGGCGAACCCTTGTCGCCCATCGCAGCCGCAATCGAATACCATTTGTAAGCATCGAGCAGGCTTTGCGGCATGCCGAGTCCACGCTCATAGAGCACGCCGAGATTGAACGCGGAATCGACATAGCCGAGGCTTGCCGCGCGCGAAAACCAGCGTGCCGCTTCCGCATAATTCCGCGTGGCGCCCCAGCCTTCCGCATACGAAACCGCAAGTTGATGCATCGCCTTGCGATTGCCCTGCATCGCTGCTTCCTCGTACCAATGCATCGCAACCGAAGGGTCGGTTTTTACGCCCCGGCCGTTTGCATAAAGCGTCCCGAGCCAGAACTGCGCGACCGCGTCGCCCCGCGCCGCCGCCTGCGAAATCCATTGTGCGGCTTCGCTTTCGTTTTTCACCGCGCCCGTGCCGTCGAGATATTCGAGACCCAACAGCAGCTGCGCGTCGGCATTGCCCCTATTCGCGAGCGACACGAGGCGTATCTGCGGCGCCATCGTCTGGCTCGGCAGGAGCTTGGCGTGCGCGCCATGGGATGCGGCCCCGATCTGAAGTGGCGATTGCGCCGTCACATCTGAGTCGGCGGCGTGCCGTTTCAACGCCATGCCCGCACCCAGAAGAACGACGAGCAGCGCGATGCCGCCCGCAATGAAATAGCGGCTGCGGGATGAGGCGGCCTTGATCGACGACATCGTCGAAGCAAAACGCTGACGTGAGTCGCTGGGCTGTGGGACGGCCAGCGCCGCGGCCGCCATGGCCGAACGGCGCGCCTGCGAGAGATAGGACGGCTCGGTCGCTTCCGCGGTCGCGGTCTCGACGGGGGCGTCCGCTTTTTCTGCCGTCACATCGGGCTGCGGTGTGCCTTCCATTTCCGCCGGGCTCTCGCTTGCCGGCGGCGCGTCGAAATTCTGAAAGGGTGCCCTCTTGCCCGCTTCGCTTTCGAGCACATCCAGGCGACTTGAGGATACCATCGTCAGAGTGCGCAAGTCTCCGAGCATTTCGCGCAGGCGTTTCTCGGATGCGTCCACCCGCAGACCGAAGACTTTCGCATTGTCGTCGAAATTCGCTTTCTGCCCATTCTCGACGGCTTCCAGGCGCGTTTGGATATCGCGGACGGTTTGCTCCACGAGCCCGCCCGCTGCGCCGCTGCTGCGTTCGGCATTGCCCTGACGTTCCTCGAGCGCGGTGATCATGCGTTCCAGCTCGCGCAACCGGCGTTCGAGCCACGCATCGACGGGGCGCGCTTCCAGTTTGGCGATGCTCTCCTGCAGACGCGTGAGCGCACCTGTCGTTTCATCGTTGCGACCGGGCTCCAGCGCCCATTCTTTCTCCGCCGGCGGCATGCTCGATGGCTGCAGTTCTGCGAGCAGCGTCGGCTCTGCATCGCCTGCCGGTTCCGATGTCGCCTGCGCCACCTTATCGTCGGCATCCGGCTCGGGGTTCAAAGTCGGTGGTGCTTCCAGCTCGACTTCCGCAGTGGAATACAGCTGAGCCGGTTCCTCGGTCGCGCCATGCACGGCCGGCTCGTCGGCACTTGCCGGTTCGTGCAGCTCGACTTCGACCGCAGTCTCTGCAACGGCTTCCGGGGACGCTATTTCGGCATGTTCGGAAACGAAGTCCTGTTCCGCCGGCAGCTCAGCATCTTGCGAAACCTCTTGCACGGCCTCGCCGATCGGAGCGGGGGCCGGTCCGGCTTCCGGCAAAGGAAGAGCATCGGAGACGACGCCCGGTGGAAGCGATGGTTCCGTCACTTCGTTGGCGTCGCCGATTTCCGTGGCGGCCTCGGCCGGTTCGAAATTCTGTTGCTCTTCGCTTTGGGCATCTTCCGGGGATTCGGTCGGGCTTTCGTCTTCGGTTCCAACGTCTTCATTGGCCGGAAACACGTCGTGCATTTGGCGCGCCAAAGCCGCCAGATCGTCGGCCACGATCGCGAGCATCAATTCGGTCTTGTTGACGAAATACGCGTAGACGGTGTTGGGGGAAAAATTGGCTTCGTCCGCGACACGCGCCAGCGTCAGCTGGGCAGCACCCTCGCGAGCAGCCAATCGTCTTGCAGCTTCGAGTATGGCTGCGCGCGTGGTGCGCTGTTGCCAGTTGCGCGCAACGTCCGTCTTGGCTTCGCGTACCGCTATCTTCGCCATCGACCCGTACCGGGGCGCCGCCGCTCTCCGCGCAAATGACGCGGACGCTTTGGGCAGCCGTTCCCCTTTACCGGAAGAGTACTGACGAAGATTAAAGGAGCCGTGAAAAAGAAAGTTAGAACGCTTGGGAAAGCATGTTTTGGTCGGGTGCACGCCTGCCCAACCCGGAACGGACCGCATTCGGCGGCGCGATTGGCGCGCGCGCGCCCGGCGCATTAATCCAAAATTCACCATGGCCGCCGGCGTGTACCTGTTCGCCGCGGTCGTTATCGGCGTGATGGTGGCCCGTTGCGGCAACTGGCGCCCGGCTCGGCTTTTGTTTTGTCTGGCGTGATCATTTGGACTAGCGCGTCTTGTAATCGCATTGAATCGGTCGCGGTCCCCCTCCGTCGCGCACTCCGTGCGCGCCACCTCCCCCGAAAACGGGGGAGGAAAGCGATTGACACAACTCATTTTTCCTCCCCCGTTTACGGGGGAGGTGCTGAGCGACAGCGAAGCGGAGGGGGCGCGCACGGCAATATGCTCGAACAACGCGCTATCCCGGCTTCGAAATGTGGAGTTGCTCAGACGCGCGAACAAATCCCGCACGAGAGTAAATCCGCTCGGCGTCGTCATGCCCAGGCGTCAGCCAAGCGAGTTCGACGCCGCGCTTGAACGCCTCCCGCGTTACGCAAGCCGTCAATGCACCCGCGATGCCGCGTCGGCGGTACCGCACGCGCACGCCGATGCCCGCCACTTCGCTCACGCCCTCATGCGCCGGAGTTGCCATGCCGGCGCCGACAGCGAGTCCTTTTTTGGGGTCGCGTGCAATTGCGAGTGTGCCGCCTTGCGCCACAAGCCGGCGCAGCGGATCGGGATAGACTTCGTCGTCATAAGCTTCGGCCCCGACATCGGCGGCATCGACGATGTCCCGGTCATCGGACGCCAGTCCGATGTGGATGCCCCCCGCTTCCGCGTTGCGCAATATGCCTGGTGTGCAGATGAGAATGGGATAGCGCTTTTCAACGGTGAAGCCATCCGCCAGCAGCGCCGCTTCGACATCCGGCGCCGTGTCAGCAATGTATTCGAGACGCGAGCGACGGCTTCGTACAGCAAATGCTGCATTTAAGGCTTCGATATCCGTAGCACTCGGGCACGCGCCATCGTCCGGAACGGCGTAGTTGCGATAAAGATTGTCGATGCCCGCGTCGAAGCCCGCGAGAAACGGCCCGATACGCAGGTGATTTTCAGAACGCTGAATGGTCGCGCGAAGATAAGCCTGGATACG